>Ga0070713_100001739_pt1 | contig 14024 bp, 12 predicted proteins | sample LARL82metaG_FD_65465 | JGI IMG/M metagenome (GOLD analysis project Ga0070713, IMG submission 65465) | Corn, switchgrass and miscanthus rhizosphere microbial communities from Kellogg Biological Station, Michigan, USA - LAR L8-2 metaG | ecosystem: Host-associated > Plants > Roots > Rhizosphere ... | reverse complement strand
AACCTGATCTCCGCGGTTTTGTTTGGGGACGGCGCGGCCGGCGTGGTGGTGACCGGAAGGGAAGCGCTGGGCCCCCGGATCGTCGCTTCGGAGTGCTACCTGTTCCCCGAATCGCTGGACGCCATGGGATTCGATCTGCGCGATTCCGGATTTCATATCGTGCTGTCCAAGGACGTGCCGCAATTAATCCGCGAAAAAGTAAAGGAAATCTCCGAGGGCTTTCTTTCGCGCCAGGGGCTGCGGCGGGAAGATATTTCCGCGTTCATCCTGCACCCCGGCGGGCAAAAGCTGCTCTCTTTCATGGAAGCCGAACTTGGCCTCACCCATGTGGACACCGAATTTTCGTGGGACGTGTTGCGGCGCTTCGGAAACCTTTCCAGCGCCAGCGTGTTGTTCATCCTGCAGGAGTGGCTGTCCAAGCGCGAGATGCCTTCGGGAAGTTACGGCTTGCTGATGGCTTTCGGTCCCGGTTTCACGGCTGAGATGATTCTGCTGCAGTGGCCATGACCATCGCGTACCTTGTGCTGCTTGCGGTCGTGGGCCTGGGACGGCTCATGGAGCTGCGAATTTCCCGCCGCAACCAGCAAAAGCTCGCAAAGCAGGGCGTTCGCAAAATTCCCGAGCCGCATTTTCGCTGGATGGTGTTCACGCATGGCGCTGTGCTGGTCTGCGCGGCGCTCGAAGTGATTCTGCTGCACCGGCCGCTGATTCCGACGCTGGCCATCACCATGTCGGCGTTGTTTGTTTTTGCCAACGTGCTGCGCTGGTGGGTGATCCGAACGCTCGCAGGACACTGGAACGTGGAAGTCATGGCTTCTTCCCCCGTGGGCGTGATTACTTCGGGACCTTACCGCTGGATCCGCCACCCGAATTACGTCGCAGTGGTGATTGAACTATTTTCGCTGCCTATGATTCACACGGCGTGGATCACCGCGCTCGCGGGAACGCTCGCGGACCTCGAAATTCTGCGGCGCAGGCTGCGCGTTGAGGAAAACATGCTCCACGCCGACCCTGCCTATCGCGCCGCGATGGGCGGGAAACCGCGGTTCCTGCCGAAGCTGTTCTAGCAATCTGTGGCCTCACGCCTCGCTTATCCAATCAATCCGGGGAATTTCTTCCTTTGCGGGGTCTTTCCCGGCCAGCAGAGCTGCCAGCCAGCGGCGCACCGCTACCCGCAAGGGCTCCAGTTCCAGACCTGCGTGAACATGCGGGAACCGCTCGACCTTGGTGAGCCCCGCCCGAAGCAGATTGCAAGTGCCCTGACGATTTGCCCTGGAGTAATGGTGGAACGCCGCAGCGACCTGGATTAATCCCTGCAGAAACATTTTTTCCGGCTCAGCGGTATCGAGCCAGACTTCCTCCCAGAGCTCGTGGGCCTCGTAGAAAAGTCCGGAGTTGAAGGCTTCAAGTCCTTTCCGGAAAAGCCGATCTTTGTCGTGAGAGTCCATTGATATTTTGCACTCGAGAAAATGCGAACGGCGAACCACACGGCATCATAGCAAATTCAGGACAAATCCCAGGGACGCGGGAGATTGGCAGCATATTATGGGCAGGATAGCGGATTTGAATTGCGCTCCGGACGGCCCCTCGCGTTATGATGGGAGCTCTCTGAACGTGAGGTCCGCAGTTGTCTAAATTTAACCTGGTTCTCCTCATTCACGCGCATCAGCCCATCGGCAATTTTGATGAAGTGATGGAGCATACTTACACGCGCTCTTATTTACCATTTGTGGACTGTGTGGCGAAACATCCCCGCGTGCGCCTGGGGCTGCACTACTCAGGCCCGTTGCTGGAATGGCTGGCCGAGCGGCATCCGGAATACCTCAAGCAGATCGCGGCCCTGGTTGCGCGCGGCCAGGTGGAGGTGGTCGGCGGCGGTTTCTATGAGCCCATTCTGATTACTATTCCTCCGGAAGATCAGATCGAACAGATTCGCCGGTTGAGCGATTTCATTGCCGCGAATTTCGGAAAGCGTCCGGGCGGCGCGTGGCTGGCCGAGCGCGTGTGGGAACCGCAGTTGCCGGCCGCGCTGGCCGACGCGGGCGTTGCATATACGCTCGTGGACGACAGCCATTTTCTGACCGCGGGCCGCGAGATGCAGGAGCTGTATGGCTATTACGTATGCGAAGAACTCGGCCGAACCGTGAAGGTAATCCCCGGATTGCAGCCATTGCGTTACCTGTTGCCGTTTGGGACCGTGGATGATTCCATTCGCTTCCTGCGCGATGCAGCCGCCCAGCATCCTGGCGGAATGGCTTCGACGGGCGACGATATGGAAAAATTCGGAGGCTGGCCGCATACCTGGGAGCATTGCTTCCGGGACAAGTGGCTGGAGAATTTCTTCACCGCGCTTGAGGCCAACCAGGATTGGCTGGAGACCGTTCCGCCGGGCGAGGCCCTGGCTTCTCGGACGCCGCTCGGCCGCGCCGATCTCCCCACGGCCTCTTACACGGAAATGATGGAATGGGTTCTGCCCACAGCCGTGCGGCAGAAATTTCATGCGCTGCAGCAGGAGTTTGCGGAACGCCCCGACGTACGACGATTTTTGCGAGGCGGATTCTGGCGCGGGTTTTTCAGCAAGTATGCGGAAGCAAATCTGTTGCACAAGAAAATGCTGCGAGTTTCCTCGAAGCTGCAATCCATTAGCCGCAAAAGCGCGAAAGGGGCCGAAAAGCGGGCCAAAGCGATGACGCATCTGCTTCGCGCGCAATGCAATGACGCCTACTGGCACGGTATTTTTGGCGGGCTTTATGCCCCACACCTGCGTACGGCATTGTGGCGCGAGTTGATCATGGCGGAAACTTTGGTCGATGCAGCGCGCAACAGGCCCGCGCAATATCGCGTGGCGGAGCGGCTGGATTTTGACGCGGATGGCAGGGAAGAAATTGAAATCGTCTCGCCGCAATTCGCGGCGGTAGTGAAGCCGTCAGGAGGAGGCACTCTGGAACTATTTGATTTTCGCCCCAGCGCGGTGACCCTAGTGAATTCCATGCAGCGGCGCCTGGAAGCCTATCACGCGCGCATCAGCGGCGCGGCTGCGGGGGCTGGAGGACAGGCCGTATCGATTCACGATCAAACACTCGTTAAGGAAGCGGGATTGGAAAAGCGGCTGAGATACGATCGCTGGCCGCGCCATGCGTTGCGCTTGCTGCTGTTTGCCGAAGGGAAGAAGCATGCGGATTATGAAGGCGTGCGCCTCGAGGAAGACGCGGTGTTCGCTTCCGGAGATTATCGAATCGAGGCCGTGGAGCGAGATCAAGTGGAGCTCTCGATCGACGGGCCGCTGGACGCGGCCATGACCTCAGGCGCCCTTTGCGCGAATCTGAGGGCCTCGAAGACGATGAAGTTCACTTCCGAGGCGGCAAGCTGCGATGTGCGCTGCCGGCTCGAGCTCGCGCGCTGCTCGCCGCAAACTCCCGCCGCCGAAAATGTTCCGCCGCTGCAATTCATGGCCGGTCTTGAGGCGGTGCTGAACCTGCTGGCGCCGAATGTCCCTGACCGATATTTCGAATTTGCGGGAAAGCACGAACCGCTGGTCTGGAGCGGCGTTGTGGAGGGCTCGCACCTGCGCGTGGTGGACGAATGGCAGAACGTCGCGGTGACGATCGACGCTCCGGGCGCAAATCAGTTGTGGGTTGCGCCGATTGAGACGGTATCAGAATCCGAAGAAGGGTTTGAACGGGTTTACCAGGGCTCGCAGATCCTGGCGGTTTGGCCGGTACAATTGCCGCATGGCGGCCAGTGGAGCGCGGAAACCACGCTCCAGGTCACCACTGCGCGAGAGAAGCCCGCGAAAAGCGCGGACTGAGCGAGCCTACTCCGCGATCAACAGATTTTCCGCAAAGGGCCACTCGGAATCAATCCATTGCGCGTCGCAACGGTAGCCCATACGGGCGGCCATCGCGGGAATTTCCTCCGCGCGGAATTTGTGCGAACTTTCCGTCCAGATGGTTTCATCCTTGGCGAAGGCCACCGTGCATCCGGCGCGAGCGATCCTTACGGACTGCTCGCGCAAAGACCGCAAGTGCATTTCGACGCGCCGTTCAGCGGAGTTGTAGCGCGCTTCGTGGCCAAACGCCGCCAGATCGAATTCTCCCCCGAGTTCGCGATTGATGCGGGCCAGCAGGTTTAAATTGAAGGCGGCCGTGACCCCGATCGAATCATCGTAAGCGGCGATCAATTGCGGCAGCGGTTTTTCCAGATCGGTTCCCAGCAGCAAAGCGTCACCCGGATATAGAATTCGCCGGACCTCGGCCAGAAAGCGCTCTGCCGCGTCGCGATCGAAATTTCCGATAGTGCTGCCTAAAAACAGGACCAGCAGACGCTCGCTCTGATGGCGGCCCGCCGCAGCAGCCAGCAATCCGTCAAGGTAAGGCTGTTCAAAGCCCACGATGCTGACATATTTCAACTGCCCCAGTTCGTTCTGGCAGCGGGCCAGGGCCGTGGGTGAAATCTCAATGGGGCAATAAGTCGTTCGCTGCCGGCGAGTGAGCGCTTCCAGAATCCAGCGAGTTTTTCTGCCGCTTCCGCTTCCCAGTTCAGCGACCAGGATGTGCGAGTGCAGCCGCGAGACGATATCCGCGGAGTGGCGCATCAGCAGTCGCTCGTCAGCGCGGGTAAGACCGTATTCAGGGAGCACGCTGATGACTTCGAACAAGGCCGAACCAACTTCGTCGTACAAATATTTTGACGGCAATTCCTTCTGACCGGAGCGCAGCAAGCCTGCGCGAACGTCTCCGGCAAAATTCGACTGCGAATATTGAGCTACGACTGCGGTGGCCATAAGTTCTCCTGTAAGCGCCGTTGGGAACCTCAGTGTTCGACGCAGCGGAACGTTGCGTACACGTAGGGATAATGGGGCTGGAACCAATTGCGAAACGACCGCCGCAACATGCATGCGGCGGTGTGAGGCGAACCGCCTTTCATGACGAAGTGCTTTCCGTCGAAAAAATTCGCGGAGTAACCTGGATAAAACGGGAACGCTTTGAACCCGGGAAACGGGGCGAAGGGCGTGCGCGTCCATTCCCAGCCGTTTCCGGTAAGATCGGCAACTCCGAAATCGCTCAAACCATCGGGAAATGATCCGACGGGCACGGGATCCCAGCGCCGCAAATCGAAATTTCCGAGGAGCGCCGAAGGCCGCTCCGTTCCCCAGGGATACGGCCGCTCCGAGCCCTCGCGCGTTCCGCACGCCGCACGATGCCATTCGGCTTCGCTCGGCAATTCTTTTCCAACCCATTTGGCATACGCGGAAGCTTCGTCGTGGCTCACGTAGACCGGCCAATCGAGGGGCAACGGAAGTTCCTCGAACATTGTCCGGCAATACCAGGAATCACCCCGCTGTTCCCAGAAGATTGGAAATGTGCGGCCCTGGGAGGAGATATATTCCCAACCTGCGTCACTCCAAAGCGAGCGATTGCGGTAGCCGCCTTCGAGCACGAAGCGCAGGTACTCCTGATTGGTCACGTTGTAGGCGTCGATCGCGAAGGCCGGAACGTCCACGCGATTTTCCTCAAATTCATTGTCCCAGCCAAATGGCCCGGGGATGTCCTCGGATGTGCGCGGCATCCCCAGCGTCGCGATGCCGGCGGGAATTTCGATTCTATGCGTAGCGTGCGGACGGGCTGCGGGAGGCGGAGAAGGGCGACGCAGGAATTTGCGCTCCAGAGGCAACTGGTGCAGCATGTAACACAGCGTTTCGACGTGCATCAGGCGATGCTCGATGGCGACATCGAGCAGGCGGCCGTAGCCGAGGCGCTGGAGGCGCTTATCCGGGGGAGTGATCGAGCGTAAAGCCTGGTCCAGCGTCTCCCGCAATTGCGCGTTGTAACGCAGCACTTTTTCAAGCGACGGCCAATCTTGCGGCTGGTCGCTGGGCAGACTCCCTTCCACGGGGTCGATGCCAAAAGCAAAGAGGCGATCGAAATCGGGATCGAAAGACGCGAGTCCAAGCGGTTCAAGGAGAAGATTCCAGTCGAACGCCTCCAGATGACCCAGGTAAAAAATAATGCGGTGGCGCTCGGGAATGGGGCGATCGTACAACGCTCTGGGCCTGACGATCTGAAATAGATCGTCGCTCGTGGCGCGAGCCCCACGCAATCGCGCATGGAGTTGTTCTCTGTAGGACTGCTGGATGGCAGTTGGATTCATGCGATTCTTCCAGGGTGTGAATTATGACGACAGCCAGCCGGCATCACAGGACCTCCGAAAGCAGTAGGCGAACCGGGCGCGGCGCCTGCTTGTCTGCCGGGAAACAAGAACTCCGCCGGGGGCAGACAGAGTTTTTCCCCTTCCTATTAGAGTCCGGCGGGAGCCAAAGGTTGCAGGAATGACCGGCGCGCCACAGGACGGCTGTGCGCTGGAATGCCGAGGAGTTACTTACCGGCTGCCATCGGGCGCTACGTTGCTGTCGCGATTGAATTTGAAGGTCGCGCAAGGCGAGACGCTGGTTTTGCTGGGGCGCAGCGGTTCCGGCAAAACGACTACGCTGAAGCTGATCAATCGCTTGCTGGAGCCAAACGAAGGCGAAATCTTTGTATCCGGGCGCAGCACCACGGATTGGGATCCCATCCAGTTGAGGCGCGGCATCGGATACGTAATTCAGGATGCGGGACTGTTCCCGCACTGGAGCGTGGAGAGAAATGTGGCTCTCGTGCCGCGCCTGGAACGCTGGCCGGAAGATCGAATTCGCGGGCGCGTGAAAGAGATGCTGGAATTGGTCGGCCTTCCTCCCGCTGAATTTGCGATGCGGCGGCCGTCGGAACTTTCCGGCGGGCAAAGACAGCGCGTGGGCGTGGCGCGCGCCCTTGCTGCCGATCCGCCAATTCTGCTGATGGATGAGCCGTTTGGCGCGCTCGATCCGGTTTCGCGAACTGAGTTGCAAAGAGAGTTTCGCGCGCTGGCATCGCGTCTGGGAAAATCAATTGTGTTCGTCACGCATGACGTGCGGGAAGCGATTTTTCTGGGCTCGCGAATCGCGCTTCTGGCCGAGGGACGCCTTATCGGGGAATATGCGCCGGATGAATTTCTGCGTTCCACCGAACCGGAAGCGCGAGCCTTTGCGGCGTCCTATCACCTCGAGCGCGAAGAGGAGAAAATGCGATGAACTGGTACGATTTCCTGCTGCGAAATCGCGCGGAAGTTTTGCAAAGAACAGCGGAGCACATTGGCCTGGTGGCCGCGGCCATGGCTATCGCGCTGATCATCGGGTTGCCTCTCGGTGTGGCCCTGGTGGGGCGCCGCACGCTGCAACGCTGGGTGCTCGGCGCCGCCAATGTGGTGCAGACAATTCCCAGCCTGGCGCTGTTTGGATTCCTGATTCCCGTGCCCTGGATCGGCGGTGTGGGCGCCAGCACGGCCATCGTGGCGCTGGCGCTGTACGCATTGCTGCCGATTTTACGGAACACCGCCACGGGCATCGAAGAAGTGGACGCCGCCGTGATTGAATCCGCGCGCGGAATGGGGATGACGCCGCAACAGGTTCTCTGGCAAGTGGAATTGCCGCTGGCCTCGCCCGTCCTGCTGGCGGGCATTCGCGTGGCCACGGTGCTGTGCATCGGCGTCACCACGATTGCAGCCGCCATTGGCGCGGGCGGGTTGGGAGTCTTCATTTTTCGCGGCGTGTCCATGGTCAACAACCAGGTGATTCTCGCCGGCGCCATCCCGGCCGCCTTGCTGGCGATTCTGGCCGACGCCGCGCTTGGTATCCTGCAGTGGAAAATGGCAAAACGGTGAGCCGCCACGGGCATCCTGCCTCACGAATCCCTTTCTGTGTTTCGCGAGCCGCGCTGCTGCTGGCATCCTGCGCGTTGCTGGCGGCTACCGGATGCCGCGCGAAACGCGGCGACACGATTGTGGTGGCCTCCAAGAATTTTACCGAGCAGATTGTCTTAGCGGAATTATTTGCGCAGCAGATTGAGGCGCATTCCACGCTGCATGTGGAAAGGCGCGTCAATCTTGGCGGCACTCTGCTCTGCCATCAGGCGCTCGTGGCGGGCAAAATCGATTTGTATCCCGAATATACGGGCACGGCGCTTACCGCTGTGCTGAGCGAACCGCCGCAGAGCGATCCCGCCGCCGTATTTCATCGCGTGCAGGAGCAATATCGCGCTCGATTTGGCGTGGAGGTGATGCCGCCGCTGGGATTCAACAACACTTTCGCCATGGTGGTGCGCGGAGATGACGCGGCCAGGCTCCACCTTCGCAAAATTTCCGATATTGCGCCCTACGCGCTCAAATGGCGCGCGGGATTTGGCTACGAATTCATGGAGCGTCCGGACGGCTACCGCGGCTGGGTGGCGGCATATGGCCTGCACTTTGCCGGCGAACCGAGCATTCTTGACCTGGGGTTACTTTATCGCGCTCTGGCCGATAAGCAGGTGGATCTGGTTGCCGGGAATTCCACCGACGGCTTGATTGCCGCCCTCGGAATGGTCGTCCTTGAGGACGACCGACATTTTTTCCCGCCCTATGAAGCGGTGCCGCTCGTCAGGCGCGCCATGCTCGACAAGCATCCCGAAGCCGGCGCGGCGATCGGACAACTCACGGGGAAAATCTCCGAGGACGAAATGCGCCGGATGAATTATGCGGTGGACGGGGCTCATCGCGATCCGGCTGAAGTCGTCAAAGAGTTTCGCACGGCGAAAAATTTATAGCGTTCATCGCTCGCGCGGAAAAAGCCAGGTCAGGCGCGATAAAGCCAGCGCGCCAGATCGAGATTGTGGCTGAAGTAGTCGCCGGACGGCGCGTTCTTGGCGTTGTAGACGAACAAAGGGATATCCAGTTCATGGAGCGATCCGTGCGATCGGAGCCCGGTCGGAAAGTCCACGCGTTCCATATCCATTTCTCCGAACACCGTATTCTTATCGCCCCACACGACCAGATCGCCGATGCGAGACTTCATCAGCTTGTAATCGCGCGCCGCCGCTTCGCGTGTGACGATCAACTCGACGCCTTGCAGTCCGGAGATAATTTTGCGAACCCGCTCCGCGTCCTGCGGATTCTTCAGATAAACGTACGCCCCGCCGCTGCAGCCTCGATGCTGCTTCACGTAGCGGTCGCGCCCCACTGAAAATGCTTTTCGCAGCGGAACTCCCCGGGCCTCACATACACGCTCGAGGTCCCAGCACAGTGTTTTGGCGTTCATGCCATGATCGGCCGTAATCAGAAACGCGGCGTCCGGCGCCGCGTGCATGGCTTGCCCGATCAGTTCGTCCATGCGCGACAAGTGCTCCCTGGACTCGGGCGCATCGGGAGCCCAGGTATGCATGGGATAATCCGTCGTGTGAATGTAGACGCAGCCAATGTCCGGACGGTTCTTGAGCACGTCAATGGAAGCCGCCATCAGCCAGTAATTAATTTCGCGGCTGTAAATCGATTGCGCCGGACCGATTTTCTTCACCCACTCGGGCGAAGGATCTTCCGCCGTCAGCACTATTTCCGCGCCGCGCAGTAGAAAAGTAATTGTCTTGGCCTTGCTGGAAAGCAGCGCGGACTTCACGCCCATGCGGCCTGCGCGTTCAAAAAGCGTGGGGGCCAGCAGCAGGTCGGGAGATTCCGTGTAGTCCTCCACGCCGCGCTGCTCGTCAAAATAGGTGTTTCCGGTGATGCCGTGCACTTCGGGATAGACTCCGCAGCAGATCGAGGCGTTGTTGATGTTGGTGACCGAAGGCATCAGTCCCTTGACGGGCTTATAGATTCCATCGCGTTTCCATTGTTCGAGGACCGGCATCTTGCTGGCGGCCAGATAATCGACGCCGAAGCCGTCGAACATGATGACCACGGTTCTCTGGAGGGAACTTTTCTTCTCCTGACCCTCCAGAATGCCTCCCAAACCTGCGGACAGCGCGGCGGCGGCTCCGTACTTCAGCACTGCTCGGCGGCCAGGACGATTGCTCATGAGCTCCCTCACTTGGTGAAACCCGAATTTCGATTTTGGCTTTGAATTCGAACCACAAGGTACACTTAAGGCCACTGCTATGCAATAAGTTAAGGTGTCTGAAACGAAGCAACGCAGGTTTGGTGGCCGGAGGCCATGCCGTGCAGGGATACAATATCCGCGTGCAGAAAGTTGCTCTTCGACGCCTGCGGAATTTATCGGGGATCGCCGCACTGATCCTTGCAGGGATCATCCCCTGCTCGGCCACCAAGCCGGCCCCTGGCGAACGGATTATTTCCTACGCGGCGGACGTTACCGTTCGCGAAGACACCTCCATCGAAGTGCGCGAAGAATTTGCCGTGCACAGCGAAGAAACCTACTTCAAATGGGGAATGATCCGTCACTTGCCTATCAGTTCGAACGAGCGCTGGGACAGGCGATTTGCCGGCGAATGGAAAGACGACACAGGCATTCGCGTAAAAATGCTCGAGGTGACAGAGGACGGAAAACGTGTCTCCTACGACCTCGGAAGCGGCGGGGCCTACGGACAGTTGATCATCGGAAAATTTAACGTTCCGGTTCCTCGCGGAGATCACACATACGTTGTGCGCTACCTGGCACAGGGAGTTCCACGACTGCTGGCGGACCACGACGAATTGTACTGGGACTTGCTGGGATACTATTTTGATGTGCCTGTGGAAGCGGCGACGGTTCGCGTGCACTTACCGGCCGGCATTCCCGCGGAAGATATTCAGTCGGAAGCCTATGTGGGCAGGCGAGGCAACAGCACAGCGATCAGACCTGATCCGGAACTAAGTGACGACGAAAAATCGTATCGCACGCCGAGTTATCGCGCCGCGAACCTTACACCCGCGCAGAGTTTAAGCGTGGTGGTGATTTGGCCAAAAGGATTCGTCACCGCTCCGAAGATGGGCGTATTCTCGCGCGACCGCTGGCTGCTGGCCGCGCCCGTTCTGCTGTTTCTCTATTACCTGATCGTCTGGCTGAAATTGGGGCCTGAACCAAAGCTCGGAAGCGTTCCCGTGCGATACGATCCTCCAGACGAATTGTCGCCCGCTGCGGTGCGCTACGTCCGCACGACCGGAAGCGACGCGCGCACTCTGGCGGCGGTGGTTGCGCAGTTGGCGGCGCGCGGCTGCCTGGGAATCGCATTGCAAGATGGAAAATATAAGTTGACGCAACTGAACGCCGACGCGAAGGTGGTCCAGTCGCTGGCGCCCGAAGAGGCGCGTGTGCTGGAAATGCTCTTCGAAGATGGCAGGGAGATTACCCTGCATCCCAATAACGGCAACGAGCTGAATAAATATTCGCTGGCAATCCAGGGGCAATTGCAGAAGCGGATGGACGGCAAGTATTTCACGAGGCACTTGGGATACATCGTCCTGGGGATACTGGCGTCGCTCATTGCGGCCCTGTCCATGGCGCTGACCGCGGAAGGAAAAGACACTTCGGGGCTGCTGTTCCTGACGTGGTGGTTCTTTTTCTGTGGAATGATCCTGGGCGTAATGATGTTGGCCAGCGTCCTTCCGGCATGCAAGCTGGCGCTGCGCGGCATGGGTGGCACGCGCCAGTTGCTCATCGGCCTGGGAGTGATCGGGGCGTTCGGCGTCGGCTTCGTGCTGGTGCTTAAACAGATGTCCCGAGGCGCTTCGCCGGCATACACCGCGATGCTGGTGGCGCTTGTGGTAATCAACGTGGGATGGATTCCCGCGCTCAAGCGCATGACGCCGCCGGGCAGGCAGGCGCTCGCACAGATCGAGGGGTTCCGAAACTTTCTCATGAAAGTGGAACAGGATCGCATGCAACGGCTGAATACCACCGAGGGCGCGCCGCAAGCCTCCAGGGAATTTCTCCCTTACGCGATTGCGTTGGAAATCAGGGAATCCTGGGGCGATCATCTTGCCGAAGCGTTTTTCGCGACCACCACGTCACGCTGAGCGGGAAAGCGCGCGCTCTGCTAAAGTTGCTGTGGACAAATCAGTAGCACCGGCCTCAGCCTGTGAGGTTTTGATTTTTGCCGCATCAGCAAAAAAGCACACCGGCTGAAGCCGGTGGCACGGTCGACCTTGCAGGAGCGCGAAACGTTTGATGATATTTGTCGAAGACTTTCCTCAACAAAGAAATTTAAATTTGTGCGCCACATCCTTTTCCTATGAAAACTGACAATCGAAAGCTTGCTCGGATCGTCGCCGCTCTGCGCGGCCGGCGAATCGCCGTTGCCGGGGACTTCATGCTGGACCGCTACGTGTGGGGCACAGCCTCGCGGCTTTCGCCGGAGGCTCCCGTCCCGGTGGTGGATTTTCTGAATGACAGCGAGGTGCTGGGCGGCGCGGGCAACGTTGCCGCAAATCTCGCCGCGCTGGGCGCCACGGTCGTGCCGTTTGGCGTTGTCGGCGAAGACGAGCCGGGCCGCGCCATTCGCGAATGCCTGGCCGCCGCGGGAATGGCGACCAAGGGGCTGATCGCGGATGCGTCGCGCATCAGCACGGTGAAAACGCGCATCGTCGCCAGGCAGCAGCAGATTGTGCGCGTGGACCACGAGCGCCGCGATCCGCTCAGCAAGCCCCTGGAAGAATCGCTGATCCGCAAAATGAAGGCGGCTCTCGAGCGCCTGGATGCGCTCGTGATCTCGGATTACGACAAAGGTGTGGTCACCGACGCCCTTGCGGATCGCGTGCTGACCGAATGCCATCGTCGCGGCGTGCCCGTTTTAGTGAAACCGAAAACGTCGCGGCTGTTTGCCTACCGTGGCGCCACCGCCATCGTCTGCAACGCCAAGGAAGCGGGGTTTTTCGTGACGCGCCAACTGGACAGCGATGAATCCGTCGAACAGGCGGGCCGGGCGCTACTGGCGCATTTTGGATGTTCGGCGGTGGTGATTACGCGGGGAGCGGATGGCTTGAGTGTGTTCGAGGATACGGTGCCGCGCGGGTTTCACGTTCCGGCAACCAGCCGCGAAGTCAGCTACGCGCGCGTGGGCCAGACCCGCGCGGACCACGCTTCCCACGGCCGCCAGGTCTTTGACGTCACCGGCGCGGGGGACACGGTGCTATCCGTTCTCACGCTGGCCGTTGCGGCACGCTCGCAGATGCGCGATGCGGCCGTGCTTGCCAACGTCGGGGCTGGCGTAGTCGTCGGTAAACTGGGAACTTCCACGATAACCCCGGGCGAATTGCTCGCCGCGGTGCGGGACTTCAGCTGAAACATTTCGGGGCAGAACTGTTCAGGACGCAAGCAATACAAGAGGTTCGAATGGTTCGCGTTGTAAGGGCACGGCATACCGTGCCCCTGCGGTCGGTTGCCAGGTGGCAACCAAACACTATGGTGGAGGAAAACTCAGTGACTGGTCGGTGCGCTCGACCCACAGGCGCACTTCCTGGTTCTGGGCAAACTTGATGGATTCTTCGGGCTTGGGAAAAGGGGAATACGCGCTCAATTCCACGACGACTACGACTCCGCTGCCTCCCTTGGGAGGCATCTCCGCCGTTTCGATTCTGAAACTCTTGATCGGGCTGTAGTACCCCTTGGGTCCCCAAAAGGCCAGAAAATCCTCGTACTTGAAACTGGGGTTGGGGTGCCAGATCTTGTAGCCTTCCTGCGTGTCCCCGGCGACCACGGCATTCATGAAACGATTCACAGTGCGTTTTTCCGGCGCGAAGCGCAGAAAATACCACAGCGCGCCGGCCAGCATGGCGGCCAGCGCAATTCCGCTAACCACGTAGCGCAGCGCTTTGGATTTCGGTTCTTCGCCGCCCGAATCGAGTATGCCCACGAATGGCGCTCCATTATTCATCTTATCGCTGCCGCCGCAAAAATGCGACAGACAGACTATCCTGCAGAAAGGAAAATTCCATGAGTTTCAATATATCTGAACCTGCCTGCAAATCCCATGTTCTTTAGGAGCAGACCATTGACCGCATGGACGCATGCGCGAACCCTTTTCCGTCTGCGAATTTTCCGGGCAGGTCACCTGAAACCGCGCTAGCCTTCTCTTGACTTCCTCATTTCCCGGGAGCAAAATCCGCGACACAGCGTGCCTCCTAGTGTCCCGCCCAGGTCATTCCGCCGGAACCGGAGGCGCTTTTCAAAAGGAGAGACTACTATGGCTACCGCGCCGCGTCCCGAC
>Ga0070713_100001738_pt1 | contig 14027 bp, 6 predicted proteins | sample LARL82metaG_FD_65465 | JGI IMG/M metagenome (GOLD analysis project Ga0070713, IMG submission 65465) | Corn, switchgrass and miscanthus rhizosphere microbial communities from Kellogg Biological Station, Michigan, USA - LAR L8-2 metaG | ecosystem: Host-associated > Plants > Roots > Rhizosphere ... | reverse complement strand
CCCAGGTAAATTCGGAAGCCAACTCTTCGCTGCAGATGATTCGAGTGCTGTTGCTGCTGGCCATTGCCGCGGGCTTAACGATGGCATTCATCGCTACGCGCAGCGTGACCCTGCCTGTGACTGCGCTGGCGGCACATCTTTCAGAGCTGGCAGCGGGCGGCGGCGACCTGACTAAGCGCATGGCCGTGAATTCCAGGGATGAAGTCGGGCAGATGGGCGTCTCGCTCAACACGTTCCTGGAAAAGCTGGAGAAAATCATCGTCGATGTAAAGAGCGGAGCAAGCGCCATTGCGGTTGCGTCGCAGCAGGTGGCGTCGTCTTCCTCTTCCCTGTCACAAGGGACGAGTGAGCAGGCCGCTTCTGCGGAAGAAACTACCAGCAGCCTCGAAGAAATGAGCGCCTCAATCCAGCAGAACTCTGATAACAGCCGCCAAATGGAACAGGTGGCCTCCAAAGGCGCGCGCGAGGCGGAAGAGAGCGGCAAAGCCGTGAATCACACCGTGGAGGCGATGAAGTCGATCACGGAGAAAATTGACATCGTGGATGAGATTGCGTATCAGACCAATCTGCTGGCCCTGAACGCAGCTATTGAGGCGGCGCGTGCCGGAGAACACGGCAAGGGCTTTGCCGTGGTAGCTACTGAGGTGCGCAAACTGGCGGAACGCAGCCAGGCAGCGGCCAAGGAGATCAGTTCGCTGGCCACGGACAGCGTTAAGGTAGCGGAGAATTCCGGCAAGCTGCTGGATGAACTGGTGCCTTCCATTCAGAAGACCTCCGAGTTGGTGCAAGAAGTGGCGGCGGCATCACGCGAACAGTCCGCCGGCGTAGCCCAGATCAACAAAGCCATGGCGCAGGTTGACCAGGTGACCCAGCGCAACGCTTCTTCCGCGGAAGAACTTTCCAGCACGGCAGAAGAGTTGGCCTCGCAGTCGGAAGCGCTGCTGCAACTGATGAACTATTTCAAAGTGGGCGGCGACTCAAGCTTCTCCTTCCAGCCAAGAGCGCGGGCGAAAAGTGTCTGGGTTGAATCCGAGCTACAGCACAAGGCCATGCATGCGACCGCAGCCGGAGGAGGCAAGCCGAATGGCAAGGCCGAAGCGGACGCAATGAGCTTTTCACGTTTCTAGGGGGAGAAAGCCAATGAATACCGCCATTAAAGAAGCAGTAGAACGAGAGCAGTATTTGACTTTCTTCCTCGTCAATGAGGAGTGCGCCATCAGCATCCTCAAGGTCAGGGAGATCATTGAATATGACACGATCACCACCGTGCCGAAGATGGAGCCGTGGGTGCGAGGCGTGATTAACCTGCGCGGGTCAGTGGTGCCGGTCGTCGACCTGGCGACGAAGTTCGGTATGGAACAGAAGCCGGTGGGAAAGACGACCTGCATCGTGATCGTGGAAGCGCGGTTCGAAGATCAGCAAACAACCGTGGGACTGATTGTGGATGCGGTGAGCCAGGTGATGGAATTGGCGCACGATGACATCCAGCCGGTGCCGGATTTCGGGACCAGCGTCAAGATGGATTACCTGATTGGCATGGCGCAGTCAGGCAGAAAGTTCGCCCTTCTGCTGGACGTTGACAAGGTCCTCACCACAGAAGAATTGCGGGACCTGAGTCTGGTTTCCAGTTCTTTGGAAAATGCCGCGCCGGAAGAATTCAGCGGAGAGGAACCGCACATATTCAGTCCGGCGGAAGCTGGCCAAAACCTGGACCGGGAGAATTAAGACCGGTTATTTCCGAGAACGTCAAATGAAAGCAACGAACCTGGAAGAAGGTGCCGCTACGCCGAACCATGGAACCGGCGCCAAAAAAATTCTGCTGGTGGATGATTCATCCACCTCGCGCATGACGGCCAGGATGCTCCTGTCCGGCCATGAATCCTATGTTCTTACCAGCGCTTGCGATGGCCAGGAAGGAGTAGAGAAGGCCATCGCAGAGCTTCCTAACTTGATCCTGATGGATATCGAAATGCCGCGGATGAATGGAATCGACGCATGCCGGCTGCTGAAGCAGAACAAGACGACCAAGAACATCCCCGTGGTCCTGTTGACGATGCGCGGTGAAGAGCAATTCGTGCGTGAGGCTTATGCCAGCGGTTGCAATGAGTTCCTGACCAAGCCTGTCAACGAACAGAAGCTATCTATGGTGATCAAAAAATATCTTGGTTCATAGCCCGATTTGTACCGGCCAAAACTTCGAATCTTTTCTGCAACCCTGACTGACGCAAGTTTTTCTTTGAAAGAAGTTACAGAATCATGCCACCGCTGGATATCGATTCGAGACCGGCCACAACGGCCGATCCCGTCCCCAATTCGAAAGCTACTCCACTCGTCACTTTTCAGGAGCTCTCCCACGAGATTTCTGAAAGAGAATTTCTGCGCCTGCGCAACCTCGTTTATGAGGAGGCGGGTCTATGGCTTTCGCAAGCCAAGACCGCTCTACTGGTGGGCCGGCTGGCCAAACGCCTTCGACACCACGGATTGAAATCGTTTAAGCAATACTACGAGCTCGTCATCAATTCACCGGAAGAACGCATTCAGATGCTGGATGCGCTTTCCACTAACGAGACCCATTTCTTTCGCGAACCGCAACACTTCGAATTGCTGCGGTCCGTGATTTTTCCAAAGTGGGCTGAAGAAGCCGCCGCAGGCTACCGCAGCCGCAAAATTCGTGTGTTAAGCGCCGGGTGCTCCACCGGCCAGGAACCTTACTCGCTGGCGATGGCCCTCCTTGATCGCTTCCCCGGATGGGAAATAGAAATCATAGCTACAGATTTATCCACACGGGCGCTGGAGATTGCTCGGACCGGCATATGGCCGGCTGCGAAGGCAGATGAAATTCCTTCTTCTTATCTCAAGGCCTTTATGCTGAAAGGATTTGCGGAACAGGCGGGCAAGATGAAAGCCGGGCTGGAAATTCGCTCCGTTATACGTTTTTTTCGCATGAATTTGAATGACCGTGCATATCCCCTGACGGGCAAATTCGAGATGATTTTTTGCCGGAACGTTCTGATCTATTTCGATCAACGCGGCCGTGAGCGCGTGGTGCGCCGCCTGGCCAGTTTCCTTGCCCCTGATGGATACATCTTTCTGGGCCATGCTGAAAGCCTTCATTCCATGAGCGACCGTTTGCGGAGCATCATCCCCACGGTTTACGTCAGAAAAGATGATGCGATTTGTGATGCAAAACCATAGCACACCCTCTCCAATCCAAGTCTTGGTCGTAGACGACTCCGCAGTAGTACGGCAGGTCATGCATGCCATTCTTTCCCAGGAGCCCGATATGGCGGTTACTGTTGCCGCCGATCCCCTGATCGCAATGCAAAAGATGAAGCAGACTCGCCCACACGTCGTCGTGCTTGATCTGGAAATGCCCAGAATGGACGGGCTCACCTTCCTTCGTAAGATCATGGCTGAAGACCCGATTCCCACAGTGGTTTGTTCGGGAGTCGCTGCAAAAGGCACGGAGAAGGCCCTTCTGGCTCTAGACGAAGGAGCGCTGGGCATTCTCACCAAACCCAAACTTGGGGTTGGCAATTTCCTTCATGAGTCCGCCTTGGCGCTAATCGATACCGTAAGAGAGGCAGCGCAGGTAAAAGTGAAGCAGCGGATGCCACTCCACAATTTTCCAAGCAGTCGCCCAGCGGCTGTTCCAATTTTACGTTCGCTAGCCGCGCGACCCCCAGGAACAATTGTTGCCATAGGCGCTTCCATCGGAGGAACAGAAGCGCTGGCAGAAGTGCTCAAAGCATTGTCTGTGGATACGCCTGGCGTCGTGGTTGTCCAACATATGCCTGAGTTCTTTACAGCAGCATTCGCTAACCGCCTGAATGCTATGTGCCGGATCGAGGTGAAGGAGGGCGTAGATGGCGACCAAATTACCCGAGGACGCGCGATCATTGCGCCAGGAAACCGCCATCTATCTGTGGTGAGGCGGGGTGGGGCTTTCTATGTGGAGCTGAGCGATGGACCTTTGGTCTCGCGCCATCGTCCTAGCGTCGATGTTCTTTTTCAGTCGGTCGCTTCTGCCGCTGGCGCAAGCGCGCTCGGAATCATTCTCACGGGAATGGGAAATGATGGTGCCTCCGGATTGCTCGACATGAAGCGCGCCGGTAGCACTACCATTGCTCAAGATGAAAAGAGCTGCATCGTCTTTGGCATGCCCAGGGAAGCGATTTCTGCCGGCGCTGTTGACACCGTTGCGCCACTAGCCTGCATCCCGAACCTGATTATGGATTGGGCGAGCTCTCGTCGCCTGAAACAATAAATAGAATCAGATTATTTAAGTAATGCGAGCTCGGCAACCGAGTCAGGAACAAATAGTTTGGCTACTATCTAATAGATCGGTTCATATTGCCGTTGAAATTCTTTTATCTCTCTTAAGAAGAAAGTTTCTTTTCCTTGAGCAGTGCGAGCATGCGGAATGAAATCGGTATCTAATACAACGTTGCGAGTACCAAATTTCACAGAATTGTTATTCACGAGCAAGTTGTCATATTCCTCCATCGATAACTCATATCTTTTGTCCAGTTGATCTTTGATTCGTAGTGTCCGGACCCGCTCCTGAGCGTCTTTGGTGACAATTCCACTAAAAAACTCGGAACAGCAGCCCGACCCATAGGAAAAACAACCGATCCGCTGAGGCGTCTGGAAATTACCATGCTCGATGGTACTGAGCAGAGAAAGCGTGGTTGTTGCTCCCATGATATTGCCCACGCGCTGACAATGAATCAGGCCTGGCAATACGCGACGTTCAAAGTCGGCCTCAATCTCCTTCGGACTTGCTTTGCAGAGTTTACGCATCATGTCACGATGCGCGCCTTTGATCATGCCCCCGAACGGAGTATGCATGGCCAGATAAGCAAAAGTACCGGCAAAATCCGCGCCCTCTACACGCTTCTTGTACTCCAAAAAGGATTTTTCAAAACAATCAAGATATGAAAGCAGCGACAGATCGGCATCGCCGGCCTCACTTTCTGGAATAGGGCGGCAGGTATCCATCACTTCATAACCATAGTAGCCGTTGGCCCCGACATCGACCCGGAAAATAAAGGGCACTTCGCTAACAATCATTGCGACCGCACCGGCCCCGGCGCTTGGTTCAAAAAAAGACCAGTCCTGCTGGTTCAGCATTTCCAGTTTCCCAACCGCGAAGCGGGAAATATCGGTTGCAATCACCAACACCTTGGCCCCCGGCGAGGCTTGCGACAAAATAAAATTCACGGCCATCTGCAACCCGGCCACACCGGAATAACAGGCATTTTTCAACTCGAAGAGACGACAATTCCGGTTCAAGCCGAGAAGCTTGTGAAAATATGTGCTCATGGATTTGCCGAAATCGAAGGCTGATTCAGTGCAACTGATCACCATTTCAATCCGGTCTTTTTCGTCACTGCTCATGGCGTCAACCAGTGGCTTAGCTGCATTTAAGCCAAAAGTAACCGGATCTTCGTATGGCAGGGCAACGGTTTTTTCCTTCATTAGCAAGTTGTTAAACCGGGTTACGTCCAGCTTGCGATGCCGGGCAAGCTTTTCTACGTTGACGTAAGCACTACCAGCAAAAACATTGATTGATTCGATCCCGACTAAGCTCATTGTGTTTTACCTTCCAATGTAAGTTTTCAAATCTCGTGCAGGTTCTTAACTGAAACTGAACATCCTGGCCAAATTCTGGCCGCGCCTGAGGCGAAAGGCCGCAAAGGAATGTTTATCGGAAAACTGCAGATAAATGTTGTCTTTAAGCAGCTGCGACATTTTTTGACCTGGCGGCTTTCCGTAGGAGTGGCCGGGGAAGATGCGTGTGTTTGGACTAAGCCGGGTCTTCAGATGATGGAGGCTGGCAAACATCTCATGCGCCGCATGCATATCAGGACAGATGCCGCAGCCCTCCGCAAACAGGACGTCGCCTGTAAACAAGTTATTGTCGATCAGATAGCAGGTGGAGCCCGGCGTGTGTCCAGGAGTAAAGATGGGCTCAATTGACATCAGGCCGACATTCCAGGGTTTTGTATCGATAGCGGCCAATCGCCCGGCACTAAAACCGGAAAATGCTATTTCTTTTTCCGACATCCATATCGGACACCTGTAGAGCTCCGCAAGAGGTTTGGCCAGATCAATATGATCGGGATGGGAGTGTGTAATCAAAATTCCGCTCAATTTGCTTTGCGTGACGGTCAAAGCCTCTTCAATTTTTTCAATCTGCCAGGCCGGATCCACGATAATCGCCTGGTGACTGCTGTTGTCGAGCACCAGATAGCTAAAGTTCTTCATGAGTTTGTGGCACATTTTCAGCACAACAACTTGCGCCATGGGCCCGATGAAATCCTGAGTCATATTATGGGTTGATTGCGTGGTTGCTTATGGCATTTCCGAGGTTAATGTAGCAGCATCAGGCGAAGCAATCGATTGCTATACCGAAGCCGCCGTGGCGGCACGCGAACCCGTGGCAAGCTGCGCCATCGGTCTGACGTACAGATTCTTAAGCCTGATCAATACGTCGCCACTTTCATTCATGAGTTGGATATTGAACTTTCTGACGCCTGAGCGGCTTCGCTCCCCAACGTCAGCAAATTCCGCATATGCATAGCAGGTCTGACGAATGGGGTGCAGGATATCTACTTCATCCAAAGCAAATGGTAAGTGGGGAGCCATTGATTCCAAACTTCCAACCAATCCTGCTACTGTCTGCAAGGCGCCATCAATCATGGCTGGGTGCAGAATGAACTGGCCAAAATCGCCCTTCAGGTGATCCGCTATCTTCAGCTTGGACAATGCAAAAGATGGATTGACGTGGATTTCCTGGATGGTTTGGAAGGAGCGCCCATAGTTCAGTCCGTGTTTCCTGAGTTCGTTGTAATAGACAGCTCCATTCTCAGATCTTGTACATTGCGCTTTCAACGCTTCGAGTGGAATGCGATCCTCGGCATCCGATGGGTGGGCCGCGCAGCCGCTTGCGAAAATCAGTCTTCCCTCAGAGTGGACGACGGATTCGTTTTCTTCATTGAGTGAGGAAATCGCATACTCAACGCTATCGCCGTTGTGCTTCAAAAGAGTCCGTAGAGTATGAGGGCCTTTCTGGAAACTAAAAGGCTGGATCCAGACGATATCCTGTATCCTGGAAACTCTCTCTTCATTGGCGATATTGCCCGCAATGTACGCAATCTCTAAAAATCCTGCTCCGGGAAAAATCGCTTCTTCATTCACCCTGTGATCTACGGCATAAAATGCAGTATCGGACAGCGATGAACTGAAACTCACTTCCTTCAAGGTAGAGGAGTTATAGGAGATCAGGGGATGTAGCTGAGGTCTGGAAGACGTGGCCTGGTCCGGAACAAGAGAGTCAGAAACCCAGTATCTTTCTCGAGCGAAGGGATAGGTGGGGAGAGGTATACGGCGTACTTGATTGCCGCTATATAAAGTAGCCCAGTCTACCTCCTGGCCTGCAATCCACAAGGAAGCCAACTCAAAGAGGTCTGGCTTTTCCATCACGACCTTTGCAGACCTGGAAGACCGCTTTGAGCCGCGACGCCGCCCGAGACTTCCCCGATAAATATTGTCGGAAGAACCGTGTTCGCTCCAGGCGCTGAGCCGGTCAATGAGTTCATTCACGTTCGCAGCGATGGTCGCCAGTCGCTCTTCCATTCCTTCCCTGCCGACCTGCAGGGTATAGCAGAGGCTGGCCAGATCAACAGCGGGTTCGTTTCTCAGATGAATCAGAATGCGATTGACGTACGCGCGCAGCCGATCTTCATTCCTTGCGGAAATTGTGAATAAGCAGGACCCATGGTTTTCGCGCAAATCAGCCGACTGCTCAGCTTGTTGGTACTCCTCCAGGATCATGCACGCGTTTACTCCTCCCGCCCCGAATGAATTAATGAGCGCACGCCGCGGGCCAGAAGACGGTTTCCAATCAGATAATGTGTGCTGCAAATAGAATGGTGATTCTTTGAATTCGATATCCGGATTCTCCTGGTCAGAATAGATGGAAGGGACCAGTTGCTGATGTTTCATTTGCAGGATTACTTTTGCGATGCTGGCCATTCCGGCAGCGGATTCGGAGTGTCCGATGTTGGCTTTCACAGAACCGATCGAGCAAAACTGGATCTTGTCCGTCTGCTGCTGAAAAGCCTGCGTCAAGGCTGCAAGCTCAAGGCTGTCACCTAACTGTGTGCCCGTACCATGACCTTCAACACAACTAATGGATTCCGGTTGAATTCCTGCCTGCTTCAAGGCACGGCTGATCAGATGTGCCTGGGAGTTAGGGTTAGGTGCAGTGTATCCGTTGGACCGGCCACTGTGGCTGAAAGCGCTTCCCCGAATGACCGCGTAAATCCTATCCTGATCGCTGATTGCCTGGTTGAGCGGTTTAAGCACCAGCGTGCCTACGCCCTCTCCAGGAACAAATCCATCATCACCGGCGCCGTAGCTTCGGCATTTTCCTCCGAGAGAGAGCATCCGTCTCCGGCACAGCGACTGGTACTTCGAGGGGTGCAGATAGAGATTCACGCCGCCGGCGATTGCCACCTGGCATTCGCGGTTCCTCAGGTTTTCACAGGCGAGATGAACGGCAACCAACGATGAAGAACAAGCTGTGTCCACCGGCATGCTGGGGCCATTGAAATCAAAGAAGTAGGAAACGCGATTAGCGATCGACCACGGCAGAGCGCTGGGACGTCCGACACTTCCGCGGCTGCTTTCTTCCGAGGCGACCAAATGATAGGAGTTGGTGGTTACCCCAACGTAAACGCCCAGGTCCGCACTCCGGCCTTTGCAAAAGCGTTCTTTCAACCAATCCCGGGTGTACCCGGCATCCTCAATGGCGGCCCAGACCGATTCCAGGAAGAGACGTTCCTGGGGATCGATTATTTTGGCTTCCTCAGCAGAGATATCGAAGAAATCCGGGTCAAATTTGTCATAGTCATCCAGGAACCCGCCCCACTTGCAGTAGATTTTTCCATCTGAAGCAGCCAGCGGATCCGGATCATAAAATTCCGCATAGTTCCAGCGATCAGGAGGCACTAAATCTATCAGGTCTCTTCCTTGTTTCAGATTTTCCCAATATTCGTCCAGAGTCGCAGAGTGTGGGTAGTTTCCATGAATGCCGATGATTGCGATCGGCTCAAGATCATCGCTCTTCTCTGCCCTGGATACTTCATCCTGAATAGCATCTTTCTTTTCGACATTCGCCTGCGGAATTGCTGATTCTTCACTGGAGCTGGTAAAACCGAACAGCACGGTCAGTTCTTCCCGCACATCCTGCAGAAGGAACTTTGCAAGCTCCGCAACGGTCTCATGTTCGTAAAGCAGGGTTTTCGGCAGCGCGCCTAGATCCTTTTCCAACCTGGCATTGAAGCGATTGATCATCACCGAATCAATGCCAAAGGACTCCAGTGGATCTGACGCACCAATGCGCTCAGGAGCGAGATTAATTTCCTCGCCTATCAAGGTCTTTAGATAGGTTTCCGTTCTGGCAAAGAGCGTTGCGGAATCAATACCTTCCGCACCGGCTGCTGCGCTTCTGTGGGAGCGCAGTGGCTTGCCTGTGACGTGGGCAGCTATCCTGGAAGCCCTTCCGTAAAGAGCGACTCTTTGTTGAGCCTCGGACTGCAGGAATTCTTCCCAATATTGAATGCCCTCTTGAGTGGGCAAAGCACATATTCCGGTTCTTTCTTCCAGGAGCGCTATATCAGTTTGCGAGATGCGCATTCCGCCCGCTTCCCACAGAGGCCAATTGATGGATAAAGTCCTGCCGAAACGCTTCTGCATTTTTCGCAGATGCTCCCGATACTCTGTAAAAGCATCCATGAAATGGTTCCCGTAGGCATAATCGCACTGCCCAAAGTTACCCATTACACCGGCAACTGAAGAGAACAGGACAAACAAATCCAGATTCTCGCCGCTTGTCGCTTGATCCACATTGATCGTGCCGTAAACCTTGGGCGCCAGCACTGTTTCCATCTCTTCTCTGGTCTTGGTGAGAATGAACGCATCGCGGTTCACGCCTGCAGCGTGAATTACACCATTGATGCCCGAGAAGCGCGCTTTGGCCTGATGCACAACGCTTTCCATGTCTTCGAGCTTCGAGACATTAGCCTGTACGAATAAGACTTCAGCGCCATAGTCCTTCAATCGGCTTAGTATCTCGTCCTGGGCGGCGTTGGGCAGCGAGCGTCCGACGAGGACCAACTTCGCCTGGAACTTTTTTGCCAAATGCTCTGCGAAGATCGTCCCAAGCCCGCCTAACCCTCCGGTGATCAGGTAGACGCCGTATTTCTTCAGAGGCGACACGGGAATTTGCTCTTCGGGAGGCGTTTGCTGCTGTAGTTCGCAGACGTAACGCGCATGCTTATGCCTATCCTCGTCCAGGTAACTACTGTAGCGAATCTCGGTTGCAGTCCAGTCTTGATCGCGAAGCTCATTAAAAATGATGCCGACTTTTTTCAGAAGAGACAGTTCCACGCTGGTTTCAGGTTCATCTTGAATTCCCACAACCTTGGCAAGATACCGGGGACTTTCGAGCATAAGCGTCTTGAAGAATCCACCAAGGCCAGCCGATAACGGAGCCACTACCTGCGAAGCATAAGAACAAACCGACAGGATTCTAACCTGCGCTCGATGTTTTCCCTTCATCAGGGCTTTGCACAAATGAAAGATCGAATAAATTCCATGATTGAGCTGCTCGGCCACGTCTCGCTTCTCATCCAGAGTCTTCAGCTCGGAAACATTATGCAGAATTACGCCGGGAAGCCTGCCGCTATTCCTGAGATTCTCTATGAGGGCATGGAATTGTTCTTCCTGTTCAGGGTCTATGACATAAACACCCGGCCTGATCTCATCAAACGACTTGCCTGGTTTCACCAAAACGATGGGGTCTCTTTCGGAACTCCATTCCTTTATTGCTGCATATAAGTCCTCCGACGTATCTAAAATCAGCATTGGACCCGTGGCTGACCGTTTCTCCTCTAAACCAGCAAGCTCTTTCAATGTCCATTGGGGAGAGTAGTAGGTTCTTTGTTTTTCCTCAACAAGCTCGTGCACAACTGTCTTGCCCTCATGCGCCCGCTCTTGCATACGCGTACCTGGTACTTCCTGATGTATCCAGCACCTTTCTCTGGCAAACGGATATGTTGGCAGGCTCACTCGCGTTCGACCTATATTCTGTTGCAAGAGAGACCAATCAATTTCGACACCTAAAATCCAGAGTCTGGCAATCTTTTCAAGGTCTCTGCCGGCTAGAAGTTCGTGAACGAAAGCCTTGCCTTGCTTTCCTGCAATCAGATCACTGACACTGTATCGGCCGTCTTTAACATTCGCGCAGAAGACGCCCTCCAAATCGGAAGTAGCATCCGACCAAACGTCTTCCTTCTTTTGCAACGTTATCCACTGATTCAATTTCGCTTTGAGGTCTTCAAGAGTCGACGCGAGAATCACAAACCGCGCATCCATTGCAGTCCGGCCTACTTGCGAAGTATATGCAAGGTTTTCCAGCGAGATGTCAGATGGAGTTTCCAGGAAGCCGACAAACCTCTCAGCATAGCGGCGGAGTGCAGCGTGGTCCTTAGCCGAAAGAATAAAGGCCTCAAGCGGGACCGTCTGTGATGATTTCACCGGCTGACGCGTATCAATATATTCTTCCAGAATCACATGGGCATTCGATCCGCCGGCGCCGAACGAGCTCACCCCAACGCGTCGGGGATGAGCAGTAGGACGCTTCCATTCCGTGAGCTCAGTCTGCACATAAAATGGCGAATCTTCAAAATTGATGTGTGGATTAAGAGGATCGGCATGCAGAGAGGGAACCAACTGTCTGTATTTAATCTGCAGCAAAACCTTGGTAAGGGCTGCAATCCCGGCGGCAGATTCAAGATGGCCGATATTAGATTTGACCGACCCGATAGGACAGAACTGTTTCTCTTCACCGGATCCTTCAAACGCTTTCGATAATCCTGCAATCTCAATGGGGTCGCCCAAGGCAGTGCCTGTTCCATGAGTCTCTACATAGCTCAGAGTCCTTGGGTTGATATTGGCCTTTTTAAGAGCGTTGAGAATCAACTCAGCCTGGGCATTCGGGTTGGGAACTGTATAGCCGTTGGTTTTGCCACCATGATTCACGGTGCTGGACTTGATCACCGCATAAATCTGATCTCCATCACGAAGGGCATTCTCCAAAGGCTTGAGTAAAATCGCGCCCACTCCTTCTCCAGGTACGTATCCATCTCCTCCCTCGCCGAAGCTTCGGCACCTGCCATCACTCGCAGCAAATTTCCCCTGGCTCAGACTCAGATACTTGTATGGATGTATGGTGAGATTCACACCGCCGGCAACGGCAGCATCAATTTCTCCCTTCCGAAGTTCTTCACATGCCAGATGAATTGCGGTCAGGGAAGATGAACACATGGTGTCCAGCCCAATGCTGGGGCCATGAAAGTTGAAGAAGTACGAGACACGGTTAGCGATGGAAGCATGCGATGACTGGGGAATCGTTGCATTGCCATTGAAAATCGATTCAGCTCCAAAGAGTTCGTAGTGGCTCCACATCACGCCGACAAAAACACCCGTGCGGCTTCCTGAAATACTCTGTTTGGTGTAGCCGGCATCCTCTATTGTTTCCCATACAGTTTCGAGAAAGAGGCGTTCTTGTGGGTCGGTGAGTGCGGCTTCTTTGGGGGATATGTTGAAGAAAAGTGGATCGAACTTATCGACATTGGCAATAAACCCGCCCCATTTGCTATAGCTTTTTCCTGATTTGTTCTGGTCAGGATCGTAATAGAGGGTGTTGTCCCACCGTTCCGCCGGGATGTCCGTAATACAGTCGCGACCGTCCTTTAGATTCCTCCAGAACTCCTGCAGGTTTTCAGCCTGCGGGTATCTTCCGCTGAGTCCGACGATAGCAATATCTTTTTGATCATTCTTATTCGAGTTCGAGCTTACAAATCGGCTTCCTCTCCGCCGGACAGGAGTTTCGGTTTTCTTTTCTATGGCTAAATTTCGAGCATCTATCTCTTTCGGTTCACCGTGCAGCCCAATTTTTGCGTGCACAGTTGCCGGATGCGCTTTCACAAAATATTCAGCCAAGCCGGCTATAGTCTGGTACTCAAAAAACAGCGTCTTGGAGAGCGAACCGAAGGTTCTTTCCAACCGGTTCGTCAATTGCATCGCCAGAATCGAATCGATTCCATATTTCTCCAATGGCTCCTGCGGATCAACTTTGTGAGAGGATACCTTCAACAGTTCCGAAAACTCTTTGCGCAAATATTCCTGCGTCTTTTCAACCAGGTATTCCCGATCTATTTCTGTGGCTCCCGCCGGTTGCTTAGCTGGTGGTTCGGCGTGTACTTCAGGAACGGCAAAGAAGACACGACTCATCTGGGCTATATTGCCCTCCACTGCCAAGATTTGGTCAAAGGGCAATTCCAGACTGCGATAGAACGCCTTCACTCCGGCGGCTGTCTGCATGGGCCGCATACCGGTGCGCTCTTCCACCACCTTCTGCATGGTCATATCCACGCCCATGCCTCCACTCTCCCATAGTCCCCAGTTGATTGAGCGTGTGCGACCGCAACGTTCACCCATTGCCACCTGCCGGTTACGATAGGCGGCAAACTGGTCCATGAATCCGTTGGCCACGGCGTAATCAGCCTGGCCCACATTGCCCAACGCGCCCGTGAGCGAGGAAAACAGCATAAAGAAATCTAATTCCGTTGCCCGGCTCGCCCGGTCCAGGTTGTATGTGCCCGTGACTTTGGGACCCAGAACTTGCAGGAATTCCTCCCCGCGCTTTTTCACCAGGAACTTGTCTGCGATCATGCCCGCGCTGTGTACGATGCCGTTCAGTTGTCCGTACTCCAGTTGCACCCACTCGATCAAACGCTCAATCTCATCCAGATTTTCCAAATCCACTTGCCTATAGCTCAGGCGACCGGCTTGGGTCGACAATCCATCTAGCTGTGCTTGCTTCTCGGGGTTCAATGCTGAGCGTCCGGTCAATACGACGCGTGCCGCGCCTGTGTGAGATAAAATTTCTTTTG
>Ga0070713_100001737_pt1 | contig 14031 bp, 9 predicted proteins | sample LARL82metaG_FD_65465 | JGI IMG/M metagenome (GOLD analysis project Ga0070713, IMG submission 65465) | Corn, switchgrass and miscanthus rhizosphere microbial communities from Kellogg Biological Station, Michigan, USA - LAR L8-2 metaG | ecosystem: Host-associated > Plants > Roots > Rhizosphere ... | reverse complement strand
AACGATGGAACCGGCAAGCGCAATCATTCCGCCAATGGTGTGGACCACCGTGGAGCCCGCAAAGTCATGGAAACCCGTGCCCAGTGAGGCAAAGAAATGACCGTCGCTGCCCATAGTGGCCAACCATCCGTCCGGACCCCAGGCCCAGTGACCGATGATGGGATAGATGAAGCCTGAAACAGCAACGCTATAGAGAAGATCCCCAAAGAACGCGGTGCGGCCAATCATTGCGCCCGAGGTGATCGTCGAGCAAGTGTCGGCGAAGGCGAATTGGAAGAGCCACACCGCCAGGAATGCGACTCCCGTGGTTTCATAGGTCGCCGGCGCACCTTGCAGGAAGAACCAGTGATAACCGATGAAACCGTTACCGTGGCTGAACATGAACGCAAAGCCAAACGCGTAGAAGAGAATGCCGCACAGGCATGTGTCGACGACGCATTCCATGAGCACGTTCACGGTTTCGCGCGAGCGGCAGAAACCAGCTTCCAGCATCGTGAAGCCGACCTGCATCCCGAATACTAGAAAGGCGGCGATCAAGGTCCAGGCCGTGTTGACGGGGTTGACCACATCAGACGCCTTAACTTCGGGCGCTGCAGTTTGCGCATACACGTGACCAAAGAAAAGGCCGGAGATAACGGTGATGAAGAGGAAGACTACACCGATACCCATGGCTTTTCCGCCGAGGAGAAGGCCTCCGTAGCGACGCCACTCTGGATCCCGCAGGCGCGAGGCTAGACGGGAAAACTTTTCGGATAGAGACAACTTCTTCCCTTGTCTGGCATTGACCGACATGTCACAGCTCCTTGTCGTGAGTTTTGAATTGCATTTCATACGCCCCTCTTTCCCTCCATGCCCGAGACGGGTTTCGCTCACAACCCCCTCGATGAACGTCGCATTTCCGCTCCGCACAGCCGCGTAACCGAACTCAGCACCAACCCCATGGCGACCAGGATGGTTAAGACTGCGATGAGCGGCATCGAAGCTAACAAACTGAGTCCGCCCATCAAAGCCGCACCTCCCGCTAACAGGCTCGCGATCCCGCCCGCCGGCCTAGTACGGGTCATTTCAAGATCCCCACCTTTCGATGGAAACCCTGTTGACCCGGACCATCCCGGTGGGTTGTTATATTTGGGTGGGGGGCGGCGAGGACGCTGACACCAGGGGTTAGTTGGGTTTGTGCCCAAGCCGCTTGTCCCCCCATTGCAGACAGCCCAGGTTCGAGCCGTCTAAAACTGCGAAACTTCCGGTCGCGACACGCCATCACTATTTCCCCTCTCGGCTATCGAAGGTGAAAACCATTCCAGCAGCGAGCGTGTTCTGCGCTAACACTGGTGCGGTGCCTTTGAAAAAAACCGGCTGATTGGAAACGTCGTGACGGAATTCAATCCGGCTGATGATGTGGTGTGCTACCAACCGCTCCACGGTCGCGGTGAACTCGTTGAGATGCTGTACTGTCCCGGTCGTGAACCCATAGGGGTCGTCGTAGTACTCGTAGCGCGTACTGACGGCAGACGTTGCATTAAAGGCGTACCGAATGTAGCCGGCAACGCCTGTCCAGTAAACCGGAGGGGAAAGGAGCGACGTCGCAGGCTCGGTGAAGCGATCCCCGCGTCCGTAATCGCCATTCACGATGAACGACAGCTTGCTGGTCGGCGAATAGGTGATAACCGTATCGCTGAGTTGACGCCAATCGCTGTTCACATTGGTCTGTTCGGGACCAGCCATGTAATTCTCGGTAATCCCGAATTTCTTGTTTGGGTTCCAGGCAAAGCTGACTCCGTAGGTTTTGCCACTATTGTTATCGACGACGTTGTTCCAGCCGTTCATGAAAAATCCGGTGAGCGCGTATTTGTCGTTGAAGGCATATTTGGCTCGCATGCCGAAGTGGTAGTACGGAATGGCGTAGGAGAACAGCAAGCCGCGCGAGTAGTTCCAGTTGTCCTTGGTCTCGATGACCTCGGCTCCCGCCGGCGTGACGAACTTTCCGATGTCAACCTGCAGCCCCTTCCCGACCGGCGCGAGGTATGAGAAGTACGCTTCTTTCAGGTATTGATCGAAGCCCAAGCCGCCGTGCTCGGTCGAGTTGACCGCATTCATCGCTTGCCCGAATCCCAGAGCGACGTGATAGCCGGTACGGCTGTTGGTGACCTCTGGAGTCTTATCGACTACCAACTCCACCATGTTCAAGCCGAACATTTGCGTGCTTTGATCGAAGAAGCGCAGACCGTTCGTTTGGGACGCCGGATTGTTGAAATTCTGGTTGTAGTAGAGATCGACGAAGCCGCTCAGCGACGTGGGCCCCAAGAGTCCCGCTAGGGATGGCGCAGCAGGCGCCGCACCAGTCGCGGGGCTACTGACGAGGTTGTTTTGCGGCACAGGAGTTACTGACGCAGTGGCCGTGGCAGCGGTCGCCGGTTTGTCATTGTCTTTCAATGCTGCGACCTCAGCGCGGAGTTCCTTGACCTGTTCTTCCAGTTCTTCCATGTGGTGTACGATCGCATCGTTAGTGGGCGAGGCGGTACTTGCCAGGCTTTGTCCAAAGCTAGTCGACCCCGACAACAGAACTGCAAAAGCAATCACAGCCCCGGAATGGAAGCGGCTCATCTAGGTTTCTCACTTTTCTCCCCTGGTGCATGCAACGGAAGCCCGAGCGCAGTCCATTGCCAGCACGCAGACCTTAGCGGTGAAGTGAATTACAGTCCAACTCATACTTTCGCTGCGAGGCATCGAAAGTTTTTTCCGAGAAGTGGAATTTATGCTGGCGATAAACGGAACTTATGAAGGAGTTTTCGTGTGAGTCCACGCCGGACAGCGGTATTGATCTATTGACACGATTCAATACCCATTCTTGGCGCATTCTCCGCGCACATGAATTCAGCAGTTGGAGGCGATAAACACGGAACGGGTTCGCGGGCTAATTGCAGTTTGAACCTGTCGGGTTGCGTCGGACCCCTGCGCTCATAGTTCAAACTTATAGGCGGGATTGATATTTTTCATGAGCGCGGAATCTCACCTTGGGTTTAGGAGATGCTCACAAATTTGAACAACCGCATTTTTCAGTTGTTTCTCGCGAGCAAACGTGTGAGTCGGGACATTGAGGGGTGCGATCGTCAGCCAAGGATTCCTCATTAATTTCGACTGTATTCTCGACCAACTCAAGACAATCACTTCACCTCAAAGTTGTAGGAACCCGAACCCACTTGAATTACGAACGATCCATTTTCCGCTTGTGCGTTCAAAGGGCTCCCATCTTCGGAGGGATGGGCTCCGGCAATCGCTGGCAAGAAGACCTTGGCTGAAGTGTTTGCGGGGATCGTCACCTTCAAACGAAACGGACTCGCCGGAGTTCCCTTCCATTCACTGACGATCTTGCCGTAGATCGAGTCATATTCGGCGCGCGCAGCAGTCATCCGCGAGTCGAGATGCGGATGAACGATGATTACCTTGAATCCAGGCGAATCGGGAGTGGTATCAATACCGGCCGCATAACGATACACCCAAGCGATCACCGAGCCGAAGGCATAGTGGTTGTAAGAATTCATGGAAGGGTCGCCCGTATCCCCATTCCAGCGCTCCCACCAGGTAGTTGCGCCCTTCGACAGCATATATCCCCAAGATGGATAGGTATCGTTGAGCAAGAGGCGATAGGCAACATCACTGCGTCCGTGATCGGCAAGAGTGAACAGCAGGAAAGGTGTGCCCAAAAACCCGGTGGACAGATGCCAGTTACGAGCTTCGATATCTTTAACGAGTTTATCGACCAAAAGGGGCTCAAGTTCTGCGGGCGCCATCTGGGTATATAAGGCCACTACGTACGAAGTCTGAGTTCCCGTTCCAACCTCTCCGTCGTCCTTGATGTAAGCCTTCTGGAAGGCCGCCCGAATACTCTGCACAAGATCCTCGTAGCGTTTCGCGTCGACGTCTTTGCCGACAGCATGCGCCATCTGCGACATCATATTTGCGATCAGCGCCCAGTACGCGGTCGCCAGCAGGTCCTTGTTCGTATGTTCATCAGGAGCCAACCAGTCTGCGAAATTGGGCCCCACACCCTTCGTACGCAGGAAATCGGGGTTCCGGCTCTGGATGAATTCCATCCAGCGCTGCATTGATTTCCAGTTTTCTTCGATGATGACCTTGTTGCCGTACTGCACCCAGGTCGTCCAGGGAACGATCACTCCTGCATCGCCCCAGCCGGGCGCGCCAACCATGCCTTCATTCCAGGCCGACGTCCCTTCTGTTGACCCACCTTCGAACGGCAGTGTATTCGGGGAAACGTTAGTGAATGCGCCTTGGGAAGTCTGTGCGTCAACAATGTCTTGAATGAATTTCTGTGAGAATGCAGCGATATCGAAGTTATAGCTTCCCGTTCGCCAGAAAACTTCCGCGTCGCCCATCCATCCCAGTCGTTCATCTCGTTGCGGGCAATCGGTGGGAATGCTCAGAAAATTTCCTCTCTGGCCCCAGATGCCAATCGACCACATCTGATTGATAAGGTCACTGGAGGTCACCAACTTGGCTACTGGATCGCCACTCACGCTGCTCACAACATCGCCGGTGATCGCGTCTACGCCCGGGGTTCCAGGATAGCCTGTAACCTCGACGTAGCGGAAACCGTGGAAGGTGAAGTGGGGTGAAAACGTTTCTTCATCACCACCTCGGAGGATGTAGACATCGGTGGCATCAGCATTGCGCAGATTTGCGGTGTAGATTGTTCCATCCGGATTGAGAATCTCGGCAAACCTCAGCCGGATCTTGGTGCCAGCTACGCCTTTCGCTTTCAAGGTCGCCCAGCCCACCATGTTCTGCCCCAGGTCGAAGATGTAGGCACCGTTTGCAGCCGGAGTTACGGATTTTGGAGTTACAGTTGCAACGACGCCGGCGGGCAACGTGATCTGACTGGAAACAGCAATGGCTGGCGGATCGGCAACCAACGCAGACGTCCACTTGGAGTCATCAAAGTCCGCATTCCCCCATCCGGTCTGCTCCAACCGTGCGTCATACGATTCTCCACCGTAAATATCCGACCGAAGAATGGGGGATGAGGCGGCCTTCCATGATTGGTCGGTCACAACAGTGTCGTGACTGCCGTCGGCGTAGTTCAGTTCGAGTTGTGCCAGAAAACGGTCCGGAGGAGAGAAAAAATGCATTCCTACCCACGTCAAACCGCTCCCGTACCAGCCGTCGCCCAATAGGGCGCCAATTGCATTGCTTCCACTGACCAGTAACTTGGTCACATCGTAGACTTGATACAGCACGCGTTTTCGATAGTCGGTAAAGTCGGGCGTTAAGACATCCTGCCCGACCCGCTTGCCGTTCAGAAAGACTCGATAGCTGCCCAGAGCGGTGACGTAGAGTCTCGCGCTTTGCACATTTTTTGAGAGTGCGAGATTTCTACGCAGATACGCGGCCGGCTGCGGCAATTCTCCCGGATCTCCAACCCGTTTGTCAGTCAATTCCGCTACGACCTGAGCGGAATCCCAATTTGAAGTGTTCGCAAGACTCGCCTTCCAGTTTGCATCGGTAGGAAAGCGTAAGATGGTTCCGTTATTGGTCGTGATCTTTACGAGCGCCGCCAGAGCGGCAGTGGTCGTTGGCACTCCTTTGTTGGGCCCGAATTCGGGCGACTCAGGGGCAGTCACCGTCACTTGAATCTCATTTTTCCCTACGATTAAGTCATCAGAAATATCTCTCCGATCGAAGGTGGTCCATCTGCCCTTGGCATCTACCTCACGTCCGTTTACCTTGGCAACGAAGTCTCCTCGCGTCGCCAACAAAAGGACCGCGTCTTTCGCTTTCTGCGAAAGATCGAATGTGACTTGAAAGGTAGCCGCGGTTTTCGGCACGACCGCGAGTGCATCCTGACCCGGCACCCAAATCCAACGAACCCCCTGTCGGTCGGCGGCATCCTCAGGGTTCTTCCAGCGAATCCATTTCGCCTTCCAATCGGAACGATCGAGAAGGCCCATCTCCCACCATGCTGCTTCAGACGACTCCGAGACTTGGCCGGCGGCATCCCACACGCGAACTCTCCAGAAATATCTCTTTCGCGATTGGAGTGCTGGGCCGTTATACCCAATTCCTACCGACTCTCCAGAATCAACTTTTCCGCTGTCCCAGATGTCAGCTTTGCCGGTACTAATGCTGGAAACGAGCACTTCGTAGGCGACTTGCTTCCAATTCCGTTCAGAATTGTCACTCTGCCACGACAAGCGCGGAGAAACCTTGTCGATGCCCAGCGGGTTGTCCAGATATTCGCAACGCAACCGTACCGGCGTGGCAAGAGCAGACGACGCGAGGACGATGACTGCTAAAACCACACTGAGTAGCCTCGAATGTTCCACTGGACCCTCCTGGACTGGTGCTTCCTTAACAACTGGTTTCGATGATAGTTCTTCGCCCACATCTCGCGGGCAGCTGTTACAGGGACCCGGCGCAGTGGTGGCGCTCCCGGCGGGAATATTTTCACCTGGAGAACGTCAATGTCAATCGGCAAAGTCTGAGTGTTCCGCTTGTGAAAGAGCCGTCCGGTAGCTAGTCGCGCCGCGAACCAAGATTGCGGGGACAAACCGTCTCTGCTACCAGGCCCCAGGCATGCGCTGAAAAGTGATCGTCTCAGAACGCACCATTGGTGCCAAACCGACGTTCGGATAGTAACGGTCAACGGTGGTTAATGTAACGTTGAGGCTCACAAAAGATGCATAATATTCCTCTTTATTTTGCAGAGCAAAATTTTGTGATTCAGATCGCAGAGTCCGACGACAAAGGTTACGACCCTACTCGCAAAACTGCCAAAAAAGGCGCGTTTTATGCAGAACCTGCATCCGCAGGATAGGGTGTAACAATGGCCGTAACCTCAGGCATCATGCCTTCGGGCCGAACAAATTTCTGCACGCGAAACGGCGCAATGCTCGAAATAGATTCGTGACCTTGTATGGTAGGGATCATAGCTTCGAATGTTTAAGAGAGGTACTCAATGGACGCACGCAAAAGTGAGAAGATTTTTAATGCGCTCGAGACCTTCCGCATCGAATTGCCATCCTGGGGCTTCGCAAATACAGGAACGCGATTCGGGAAATTCATCCAGGCGGCCGCGGCCACTACGCCCGAAGAAAAATTCAGCGATGCCGGTCAAGTTCACCTGCTTACTGGAGTTTGTCCTACGGTCGCGTTGCATGTTCTGTGGGACTTTCCAGACGGCATGGCCAGCACTAACAGCATCAAGAAATTCGCTGAGCGTTACGGCGTTTTGCCTGGTTCGATCAATCCCAATCTATTCCAGGATCAGGATTACAAATACGGCTCATTCGGCAATCCCGATCCGACGATTCGCCAGCGTGCGTTGACCCACACCAAGGACAGCATTGAAATTGCCCGGCGCCTGAATAGCCGAGACATCTCCATGTGGTTTGCGGATGGCTCGAACTATCCTGGCACTGCAAACATCCGGCACCGCAAGAGCTGGTTCACCGAACTGCTGAAAGAGACCCATGACGTCTTGTCTCCCGGGCAGCGGTTACTCATTGAGTACAAACCATTCGAACCTGCGTTCTATCACACCGATATCGCTGATTGGGGTATGTCCTTGCTTCTCTGTCGCTCTGCGGGCCCACGTGCGAAAGTACTGGTGGATACAGGCCATCATTACGCGGCGCAGAATATCGAACAGATCGTCTCCTGGCTTCTCTCAGAGAATATGCTGGGAGGTTTTCACTTCAACGATCGCCGGTACGCCGACGACGATTTGACGATTGGTTCGATCGATCCGTATCAGGTTTTCCGAATCTTCCATGAGATTCGTTACTTCGAATGGGAAACCGGCCAGCCGGCTGACATCGCGTATATGGTCGATCAGAGCCATAATTTAAAGGGAAAGATCGAAGCAATGATCCAGACAGTGACCGTGGCGCAGGAACTTTTCTCGAAAGCAGCACTGGTCGACCATCAAAGCTTGGCGGCAGCGCAGAAGAACTGTAACCTCGTGCAAGCCGAGTCCTTGCTGCAGGATGCTTTTTCCACGGACGTCCGACCAGCGATTCAAGAATGGCGGGGAACGAAGGGATTGCCCGAAAATCCCATGGAGGCATTCCGCCAGAGCGGCTATCTGGAACGCATTACAAAGGAGCGCGCGGCCCGAAATTCGCAGAACGTCTCCTCCTATGCCTAAAAGCATTCATGGAAAACCGTACCTCGCCTTCGATTTCGGCGCGGAGAGTGGACGAGCCGTTCTTGCCCAACTTCAGTCGGGAATTCTGACGACTGAGGAAGTACATCGCTTCGCCAATGAACCGGTCGAGTACGGCGGCTCTCTTCACTGGGACGTCGCTCGCCTCTGGTTTGACGTCCGAAGAGCGCTCGCGGGACTGGGCGAGGTGGAACTTGCGGGTATTGGAATCGATGCGTGGGGTGTAGATTACGCGCTGCTAGGTGAAGGTGGTGAGTTACTTCAGAATCCCTACCATTACCGCGATCGACGTACCGAAGGAATCATGGAGGAAGTTCTCAGGAAAGCAAGCAAGGAAGAAATCTACGAGGCAACCGGCATCCAGTTCATGCCGATCAACACTCTGTATCAACTTTTCGCGGCACAACGAAACACGCCCAAAGCGCTTGAGGCTGCGAAATACCTGCTCACGATTCCTGACCTATTTAATTATTGGCTGACCGGACACGCAGTCTGCGAGTTCACCAACGCCACGACCACTCAAATGGTCAACCCTGTGAAGCGCACATGGGCGACGAATCTGATGGAGCGACTGAACTTGCCCACGCATTTCCTCGCGCCAATCGTAGAGCCGGGCTCGATTGTCGGAACGCTCTTGCCCGATATTGCGGGTCGAAGTTCCCTTCAGCGCACAACAGTGATTGCGCCCGCGTGCCACGACACCGGCTCAGCAGTCGCGGCGATCCCCGCTTGCGATGGAACAGCGTTTCTCAGTTCTGGAACCTGGTCGCTTTTGGGCACTGAACTGGGCTCTCCGGTCATTACATCCGAGGCACTGCGACTGAACTTCACCAACGAGGGGGGAGTAAACGGCACGACGCGACTGCTAAAAAATGTGATGGGTCTGTGGATGCTACAGGGCTGCCGACAATCCTGGAGCGCGCAAGGCCGCAGCTACGAGTATCGCGAACTGATCGACCTGGCGGCGCACGAGACGTCATTTCTCCATCTCGTTGATCCAGACGACGAGCCCTTCTTACGCCCGAACGATATGCTAATCGCGATCGACAGGTTTTGCATCCGAACCCACCAGCCCGTTCCACGACATCCCGGAGCTTACGTGCGTGCAATTCTAGAAAGCCTTGCCTTCAAGTACCGGACGGTTCTCCGACACTTGGAACATGTGACTGGGAAACGCATCGAGCAAATCCGAATTATCGGTGGTGGCTCGAAGAATCGATTGTTGAATCAACTGACCGCAGACGCCACTGGAAGAAGAGTCTTAGCTGGGCCCTCTGAGGCCGCGGCATTAGGAAACGTGGCAATCCAGATTCTTGCAACGGGAGGCGCGTCATCCCTTCAGGAAGTCCGCGCCATCGTAGATCGATCTTTCCCGACTGAAGTGTTTGATCCGGTGGATACCGACAAGTGGGATCAACATTCAGACCGGTTTGACCAATATTGCGGGAGCATCTATGCCTGAGATCAAAGAGACAATGCATCTAAAGGACTTGTGGAACGAAGCCCAAGCTCAAGGAATGGCCGGCGATCAGCTTGCTCTGTTGCGCTACCGCTCGAACTTGCTGGGCGCCGACTTACGGATAACCAATTTTGGTGGCGGCAACACCAGTTCCAAGCTTGAGTTGCCGGATCCCTTCACTGGCCGACCGGTCCGCGTGCTGGCAGTAAAAGGGAGCGGAGGAGATCTCGGCTCCATCACTGAGGCTGGGTTTGCCTTGCTGTATCTGGATCGTCTCGAACAATTGAAGGAACTGTATCGCGGCGAGCAATTTGAAGATGAGATGGTCCGCTACTATCCTCTTTCAGCGTTCGGCGAAAATCGCGTTGCCGCATCCATCGACACGCCTCTGCATGCTTTCCTGCCTTTCGCACATGTGGATCATCTGCATCCTGACCGGGCGATCGCTTTAGCGGCCAGCGCTAATGGCAAGCGCAAGTTGGAACAGTTCAATAAAGAATTTGGTCGCAAGATTGTTTGGGTTCCGTGGCAGCGGCCTGGCTTTGAACTCGCGCTCATGATTGAACGGGCGGTGAAAGAGAATCCGGGCGCCGAGGGTCTTATCCTCGGCGGCCACGGACTGTTCACGTGGGGCATGACGCAGCGCGATTGCTACCTGAATAGTACTCATACGATCGATCAGATGGGCGAATTCATTCTGAAGCATCAGGCAAGAGGGGGTCCTCTCTTTGGTGGTGTTGCACATGCTCCGGTCTCGGACCGACGGAAGGTCGCCACGCAGATTCTACCTGCTCTACGCGGCGAAGTGTCCTCAAATCGCCGAGTGGTGGCTCACTACACAGATCATGAGGATGCTTTGGCGTTCGCCGGATCGAAGTGGGCGAAGGAATTGAGCTCACTCGGCACCAGTTGCCCAGATCACTTTCTCAGAACTCGCGTGTGTCCTCTATTTCTTCCATGGAACTCCTCAAGCGAGGACGTCAGCGCTCTGAAGGCGCGAATCCAGAGCGTAGCCATCGAGTATCGAGCGGCTTACAAGAAATATTACGACGAGTGGGCGCAACCCGATTCACCGAAGCTACGAGATTCTAATCCTTCCGTGGTAGCCGTACCGGGGCTGGGCCTGTTCGGTTTCGGCAAGAATAAAAAAGAGGCGCGCATCACCACTGAGTTTTTCATCAATGCGATGCACGTGATGGCGGGTGCCAATGCCTTGGAAGATGGCGAGGCTTCTCATCCCCTGCCGCAAGCTCGCCACGCTGCGCAATCGCAGCAGTTCACGCAGTTCCACAACTATGTTGCCCTTCCCCGTTCGGAAGCCTTCCGTATCGAGTATTGGGCGCTCGAAGAAGCCAAGCTCCAACGCATGCCCGCGGAAGCAGAATTCAGTCGCAAGATCGCTCTCGTCATTGGAGGAGCAAGTGGGATCGGTCGTGAGGTCGCGCTGCTGCTCGCACGAAAAGGCGCTCACGTTGTCGTCGCAGATTTTGACCAGCAAGGTGCGATGCAGGTCGCTGAGGAAGCCGGCAGGATTTCGTCTCCTGAGTTTGTTGCTCATACACGAGTGGATTTGGGTTTCGCTGCATCCCTTGCGGACGCTGCGAACTTCACGATTTTCCAATTTGGCGGTATCGATATTGTCGTCAATACGGCCGCCATCTATCCCGTATCCGCCGCCGACGGCGAACTCTCCGACGCACAGTGGGCGCAGACCTTCCTCGTGAATGTCGTCGGAAACTATCATCTCGCCCGCCAAACCGAGTGGATATTCAAAGACCAGGGTCTTCCCGCTGCGATGGTTCTTACCAGTTCGGCGAACGCAGTGGTTCCGAAGAAGGGTAGCGAAGCTTACGACACTAGTAAAACTGCTCTTAATCATTTGATTCGAGAACTCTCGATCAAACTCGGTCCGCACGTCCGCGTGAACGGTATCGCGCCCGCGACCGTAGTTGCCGGTTCAACCATGTTCCCCCGCGATCGCGTGATTCAATCGCTTCAGAAATATAAGATCGGATTTTCGGAGTCTGAATCCACGGAGGACCTTCGTACCAAGCTCGCTGACTTCTATGCACAACGCACTCTGACCAAGCGGCCCATTCTACCTCAGGACTGTGCAGCCGCAATCGTGTGGCTGGCCGGGGATCAGAGTGCCAAGACAACAGGGCACGTAATCCCAGTGGACGGTGGGTTATCCGAAGCGTTCTTGCGGTAAGGAGCAACTATGCAGCGTATCTGCTTTGTGTTGCAGGTTAAGCCCGAGCGGCTCGCGGAGTATAAAGAGCGACATCGCAGCGTGTGGCCCGAGATGCAAGCCGCGTTGCGCGAAACTGGTTGGGACAATTATTCCTTGTTTCTGCGCGACGACGGCTTGCTCGTTGGCTATCTGGAGACCCAGGACTTCGAACGCGCTCGTGACGGAATGGCGAAGCGCGAGGTGAACGATCGCTGGCAACGCGAAATGGGTGATTTCTTCGTTCAGCCAGATGGAACTCTGCCCGACCGTGCAATGCAACCGTTAGAAGAGGTTTTTCACCTGTAAATCCATACGCGAGGATTCCATGAACCCAGCACTGGGAGTGTTTTTTCACTGGCTCGGTGGTCTCGCCTCCGCCAGCTTCTACGTTCCCTACCGCGGGGTGAAGCACTGGGCTTGGGAAACCTACTGGCTCGTTGGCGGATTCTTCAGTTGGATTATTGCCCCATGGATCCTCGCGCTCACGATGACGCACGACCTCATGGGTGTCCTGCATGAAGCGCCAGCGAGCAGCCTGCTCTGGGCCTATATATTCGGCGTCCTGTGGGGACTCGGGGGGCTCACTTTCGGCCTCACTATGCGATATCTGGGGATGTCGCTGGGTATGTCAATGGTTCTCGGATATACCGCGGCGTTCGGGACATTGATGCCGCCGATCTTCCGCGGAGTATTCGCATCCGAGGTACTCGGCACTCGCTCCGGGCTGGTGATTCTCGGCGGCGTTGCCGTCTGTCTTCTCGGTATTGCGGTCGCAGGCGCTGCCGGAGTATCCAAAGAACGCGAGATGTCGACCGAGCAGAAGCGCGCCTCGATCAAAGAATTCGACCTGAAGAAAGGACTGCTGGTTGCAACTTTTTCAGGAGTGATGAGTGCTTGCTTCGCTTACGGACTCGCGGCTGGCGATCCGATTAAGGCCATCACTATCCAGCATGGTACCCCAGTGCTGTGGCAGGGTCTTCCCGTGCTTGTCGTCGTGCTGGCCGGCGGCTTCACCACCAACTTTATCTGGTGTCTCATCCTGAACATCCGTAACCGCACCGGCTACCAGTACTTTGTGGGTGAAATTCGGGGCAGAATTCCGTCTCGAGACGAAGAATACATTCTTGAATCGGCTACAGATGCTCCCGGTGAGGAGATGGCGATCGCCGTCGCGGTCGCGCAAGATTCGGCGGTTACGGCTCCCATGCTCTCCAACTATTTGTTCTCGGCTCTCGCGGGCACAACTTGGTACATGCAATTTTTCTTCTATACCATGGGCGAGACTCAGATGGGACGCTACAAGTTTTCTAGTTGGACTCTACACATGGCCAGCATCATCATTTTCAGTACCCTATGGGGCATCGCCCTAAAAGAGTGGCGGGGTGCCGGAAGGAGAACAAAACTGCTGGTGGTGCTCAGCCTCTTGGTTCTGGTGAGTTCAACTGTCATCGTAGGTTACGGAAACTACGTCGGCGGACCAACACACTGACGTCTCTTTGCCTCTGAAGCTGAGGCGACATCGGTGGTCAGGTTTCTTGGGTCTAGTAGAACTACCAATTGCCACCGAGCCCCCTCCCGGTTCATCTTCTCTGCGGAAGTTTCAAGGTCACGCAGTCGCCACGATCGTGCAGCCCTCAGAGCTCAGCCAAATCGACCCTGCCATGGTGGCGTGCGGCACGACGGACTGAAAACTCCTTCGGACAATGAACGTCTTGGTATTTCGAACCGCATGAATCGCCTTTGAGTTGAAGTTCATTGCCTCAATGCAACTGTTCAGTTGGCGAATCACGAATTTGCCTAGTTAGCGACTGTCACAAAGTACAAGAGGTCTGACGAATAATGCGAATTTCGGGAGGCATTCTGCGAAGGTGGGTTGAGGGTGTGAGACCGTGCGTCCGCACCTGTGCGGGGAATGTCCATCTCACTTCAACATATTCTCGGAAGAGCTTGGTGATTTCGTTGCTCATCGGAACGCAACTTGTGCCTGCTTTCGCTTGGCTATTTCCCGAAGACCGGGATATAACGGTTCTGGCGATCCAACGGCTCTCTCCAGACCAGCAATCGATGTTGCAGAAGCTATGGTTGGAGGCTCGTACGGGACACGAGACACGACTCTGCGAGCAGATGGCAGAGAGCTCTCACGGCAAGAAGCCAACT
>Ga0070713_100001736_pt1 | contig 14032 bp, 14 predicted proteins | sample LARL82metaG_FD_65465 | JGI IMG/M metagenome (GOLD analysis project Ga0070713, IMG submission 65465) | Corn, switchgrass and miscanthus rhizosphere microbial communities from Kellogg Biological Station, Michigan, USA - LAR L8-2 metaG | ecosystem: Host-associated > Plants > Roots > Rhizosphere ... | reverse complement strand
GACGCGCCATTCCCGGGATATCCGCCGAATGACAGTCTCACCTGGTTGCGGGCGCGGGCGGAGCGAAGCCGTTTTGCCCGGCTTCTTGACCAAGCCATTCCGTGCGATGCACGGATTGTCGAAATCGGTTGCGGCACCGGCCAGATGAGCCTTTTTCTGGCGCGAGCTGAGCGTATCGTGGTGGGCGCGGATCTGACCCGGGCATCGCTGAAACTCGGAGCAGACGCAGCCCGGCGATTTGGCCTGGACCGTGTGCAATTTGTCGAAACCGACCTTACGCTCCCGGGCCTCAAGGACGGTGCATTCGATATTGTCTATGCGGCAGGCGTGCTTCACCATTTGCCCGATCCGCGCTCCGGTTTCGACCGGATTGTGCGCCTCGTCCGCCCCGGCGGAAGGATCATAGTTGGACTGTACAACAGCTATGCGCGCCTGCCGCTGCGCTTGAGGCGGCTGATCGCCCGAACGACGGACTATCGGTTCATCCCCTTCGATCCGGTCCTGTCGGATCGCATGAGCGAGCCCGAGAGGAGGCGGGCGTGGCTGCGCGACCAGTATCAGCACCCGGAGGAGCATCACTTCACATTGGGTGAGGTACAGCAATGGTTCGTCGAAAATGGCATTCGCTATTTGCGATCTTATCCTTCGGCGACGATCGGGGATGATTGCGAAGACCTATTCACGCAGTCTGAGGACAATTGGCAATTCGAAGGTTGGCTCGCCCAGATTGGCTGGATGCACACGATCGGGAAGGAAGGCGGGCTATTCATGACGATTGGTGAACGCGAGGCCAGTCCGGCGCGGCAAGAGGTCGAACGGGACGAGCTTCACGCAACGAATTAGATCAGCCGCGCTCTCCCCTCAGCCTTTCGTGTCAAAGAGCCACTTCGCGAGCACTGCTGCACAAGTGGCCCCTAGAAGCTGAGCAAGGATAAACAGCGGCACGTCGTGGGGAGCAATTCCAGCGAAGGTGTTGGTCAGGCTCCGCGCCACGGTAATCGCCGGGTTGGCGAAGCTGGTTGACGAGGTGAACCAGTAAGCGGCGGCGATATAAAACGCGACCGTTGCGGGCACCCAGTCGCGCCGGAAGCGCACGGTGCCGAGAATCGTCAGGATGAGGCCGAAAGTCGCGATAAACTCCCCGGTCCACTGGCCAAGGCCAGTGCGCGCCTTCACCGAAAGCTGAAGGGTCGAGAGGCCGAACATCACGTGTGCGGCCCATGCGCCGAGAATTCCGAAGACCAGCTGCACGATGATGTAGGCGGCGGCATCGGGCCAGGCGAGCTCGCGGCGCGAGGCGGCGACGAGGCTGACCGCCGGGTTCATGTGCGCACCGGAGATGGGGCCGAGAAAGGTGATCAGTACGAAGAGGATCGCGCCGGTTGCGAGCGTGTTGGCGAGCAGCGCGACGGCGTCGTTCCCGCCCGACAGCTTTTGCGCCATGATCCCGGAGCCGATCACGCAGGTGAACAGGAAGAACGCGCCGAGCCCCTCGGCGGCGACTCGGCGGCCGAGCGATGGAGACTCAGCCAATCCTAGACTCCGCACCAAGAAAGTCGTCGATGCGAGCGTGCAGGTTGCGATAAGCTTCCTCGAACGCCACCGATTGGCCTGCACCCTCGACGGCTGCGGGGTCGGGAATACTCCAGTGCAGTTTGGCCGGCTTGCCCGGCCAGATCGGGCAGATCTCGCCCGCGGCGTTGTCGCAAACGGTGATGATGACATCGAGCGGCGGCGCATCAGGTGCGGCGAACTCGTCCCAGCTCTTCGATCGATAGCCATCGGTCGCAAAGCACAGCTCGCCGAGCAGCTTCAGCGCAGCCGGGTGCACCTCGCCCTTGGGATGGCTGCCGGCGGAGAAGGCGCGGAAGCGCCCCAAGCCCTCCTTGTTGAGGATCGCCTCGGCAAGGATCGAGCGAGCGGAGTTCCCAGTGCAGAGGAACAGTACGTTGTAGGCTTCCATTTTTTGGATCCCCGCACCTGAGTTGCGCGCCGACTATTACAACTAAGAGACTATTTCACCCTGACTTTCGGAAATGCGAGATCCAGAATGACCGCCGCCAAGTAATCATGGCTGGCGCGGAAGCTGGCCTAGCTAGCGATTAGCCGCCTCCTGCGCGCAGGCGTTCTGATCGTGCCCAAAATCTATCGGCGCACGCCCTTAGCACGGGCGTGATGGGGCCGGCTGGCGGTGGCGGCATTTCATCCTAGATTCCTCTTGTGAGCGATCCGGCGAAAAAAGCGCCTTCCGCGCCTACAATAAGGCCAGCGACAGGTTCTGACGTCCTGCCGATGGCCAAAGTGCACAACATCTCCTGGCGGGAGACCTATCCTGGGTTGCTTCCTGATCCGATGCTTGCGCGCCTTTCGATCGCGGATGAAGCGATACGCTGGCAGCGCATGCTCGATCGTCCCCGCGAATGGGGTGCAACCCTTGCGTTCGTTGCCGACCAGCAGGGAACGGTCATTGGTTATGGGTCGTGTGGCGAGCAACGCTCAAAGGCACTATATGATCGCGGCTTCACTGGCGAAATCACCGAGCTGTACGTGTTGCGCAAAGCTCAGAGACAGGGTGCTGGGTCCGGGCTCCTGAAAGCGATGGCCAGTGCTCTCGTCGACCGCGGACATCGCGCGGTGAGCCTCTGGGTGCTTGAACAGAACATTGCCGCGCGTCGATTTTACGAAAGCATGGATGGGATGCTGATCGCAAAGAAGCGCTCGAATCTTGGCGAGGTGGCCTATGGCTGGAGCAACCCGCGCGCGCTGATATTCGGCCGCTAAGATCGGGCGGTGTCTCGTTCCCCCGAAAATCGCCATCAGACTCGCGAAATGGATCGCACGAACTGCTGCTAGGAGGCCGGTCACGGCTTGACCGTAAAACTATACGCGCCCTCCGTGCGGTGCGTGTCGACCGAAACCGCATGCCAGACGACGCGATAGCTGCCAGGCGGCAGGGATCGAAGCGGTGCCGCAATGGAGTTGCCGCGGACCGCGACCGTACCGCCCTCGACGTTGCGGCCAGCGGAATCAGTGACGACGACCCCGCTGAATACCGGTTCGAGTTTCTCGCTGAAGGTAAGCGCAACGCGGCTCGGTGGCGCCTTGAGCACCGCGCCTGCACCGGGTTCCGCGTGCCGAAGGAATGCGTGTGCGAAAGCCGGTGTCGCGCAACATGTGATCGCGATCGAAGTGAGGATAAAGCGCGTGGTCATTTCTTGCCTCCGAAGATGGGCCTGCCCAGCGAATGCGGGAAAATGTCGTCAATGTAGAAGTGAAGCTGCGCGATGAAGCCCACTCCGTCACCGCTCGCCTTGTTGACCGGAAGGACGGCCTCGGCGGCGAGCTGCACATATTGTCCCGACCAGATCAAACCAGGATTGATCGTGCCCGTCGTGCCGCCGTCACCTGCCCTCGTCGGCGATGAGAAGCTAAACTCGACCACCGGCGTCAGGTGGGCAACGAAATTGCTCAATCCCTCATCGCGAACGTTGTTCTGGAGATAGAGCAGGCTGTATTCGATCGCGCCGCCCCATTCGATCGACTTGGACGCATCATGGGCGGTCGGGATTGCGTAACCGACCGTCCCGGTGACGGCGAGCGGCTTCAGATATTTTAGGCTGTCGGGCAGGTCGCCGAAGCCTTTGCCGAACTTGATTGCAGGCGTGAACGTGGACGATCGCTCGGCTACCGCGTTGCTTCCGGTGCCGCCAATCTCCCAGTCGAGCCCCGTCGTGAAGATGAACTCATGACTGCTGTCGCGATAGAGTTCCTCTGCGGGAGAAATGTGCAGGTTGCTGAATCCCCGTGTGCGCGATTCGCCGGGCGGCTTTGCATCGACATGACCAATGCCAATACCGATGGCGAAGCCGGGAAAGATCGATTTGGAATAGTCGAAGTCGAAATCGGTCTCGTGATTGAACGACGTGATTGTCGGTAGAGCCATCTCGTCCGCGGCGAAGGGATCGTCGGTAGCTATGGTCGCCGGAAAGAATCGCTGGCCGACTACGCCGTGAGCGACGGCCGGGGCTGGAACGAAGGCCGCGGCGACGAACAGCGCCGCGGCAAGCAATACGAAACGAGGCCCAGCGGCCGCGCTAAGAAATATCATAGTGGTAAATCCCGCTGCTTCCAGAACATTCCGGAAGACTGAATTGTGTCGGAAAACGAACTCAGGCGGGTAGCGGCGGGCCTCGGCTGGGCGGCCGCTCGCGATGGCGGTTGCGCTCAAGGAACAGCGAGGCGCGGCCGGGCAGCAGCGCGACCGCGAAGAACAGAACGCCAATGAGCGTGCAGAACTCAGCACCGAGCGCTCCTAGCGACGACGCCGACGCATAGGGACAGAGCCCGCCATGCTTGTGCTTGGAATGTCCGTGGTGGTGATGCGCGACGTCGATTGCGAGGGGCGCGTCAACGTCTGCGTCGGGGCAGACGACGATCGTCACCGCTCCCTGCTCGAACCCGGGCATATATCCCGTCGATCCGAGCAGACGCAGTGCCAGGAGTAGCCCGAGAAGCGCCGCGCATACGAAGCGCGCGAAAGACGGGGCGGTCCTCATCCGAAGCACGGACTCGCCATAACGCAGCGCTATTCCCGTGTCAGGAGCCGTCGATTTTAAAGCGCCGAGTTTCTGTTAACCTCTCATCGCGCTCCAGCGCGTCCGCTTAGCGGGGCCGCCAGGGCAATTTCGAACGCGTCGTTTATGACGCCGGTTCCGTCCGCAACGCTCTCGGCGGCGGGATCAGGTGCAACCGAATCGACAACCCTTTGCGGTCATTCAAACGATAGCTAAGGTTTGAAGCCGTGGAAGTTGGATTGGCCGCAATATTGTTGCAGCTCGTAGCCGGAACGGCTGTCCAAGGGACCCAGGCGCAGGATTGGGCCGACCTCGCGCGTTATCGCGATGCCAACCGGGCGATCGTGCACATCGACCCGCGCCGGGTCGTATTCATTGGGGATTCGATTACCGAAGGCTGGACCAACCAGCCTTTCATCCGCGACAATCCGCACTTCGTGGGACGCGGCATATCCGGACAAACAGCACCGCAAGCGCTGGTCCGTTTCCGGTCCGACGTCGTGTTCCTCAGACCAGCAGTCGTGCACATCATGGCCGGTATCAACGATGTCGCCCAAAACACCGGCCCGGAGACCGAGGACGAAATGTTTGGCTATATCGTCAGCATGGTCGAGCTGGCGCGGGCCAATCGAATCAAAGTCATAATCGCGTCAGTCACGCCGGCCGCCGATTTTCCATGGCATCCCGGTCTTAATCCGGCGCCCACGATCAAAGCGCTGAACGCGCGCATCAAGGCATATGCGACAAGTCACGGCCTCATCTATGTTGACTACTGGAGCGTTCTTGCAACGCCCGACGGTGGACTGAATCGGAAATACTCCGAAGACGGGGTGCACCCGAATGCCGCTGGTTATGAAGCAATGAAGCCGGTTGCCCGATTGGCAATCGCGCGGGCGATGCGCGAGCGCTGAAGGTCCTGTCCGGATCGCTCCCGCATTACGGGCGACGGGATGATCAACCGGCGAACAATCAGCGCTGCACGTTGGTCTTGTCGATCGCCGCCTTCAGACTGGTAGCTAGCTGCGATGCCGCGCCCACGCCCCAGAAGTGCATGAAATAGATCGTCGGCTGCTCACCAAGCATGTGGCTGTGCAGCGCGGTCACCTCGACGTTCCCCGAACGCAGTGCGCGCATGACCGGGTCAACCTCGCTCGCCAACAGTACGAAGTCGCCCGTCGTCGCCGCCTTTCCGCCGCCAAGCGGCTGGAAGTTGATCGACGTGCCGGTGCCCATCGACGCACCCTCCGCCATGCCTCTGTCCATGATCTTCTCGGCACGGGGGAAGGTGAACTGATAGACCCCGCCGTTGGCCTTGCCGGACTTGCCCATCGAGCGGTCGAGGCCAGCCGTGTCGAGATCGAGCGCAGGCGGCTGCGCAGGCGGCGGTGCAGGCGCTGCAAGCGGCGTGTGCGACTGCCCGAGCGCCGCTTTGAGAGTCGCGGCTAGGCGGCCCGGATCGCCTTCTCCCCACACGTGCATGTAGATTGTCTGCGGCACGGCCCGAAGAAGGTGGTTGTGTACGGCTGTTACGTGAATGCCACCGTTGAGCAGCGCGCTCATCACGGGATTCACCTCTTCGGGTGTCAGCACGAGGTCGCCCATGACCACGGCATTTGAGCCCATCGGCTGAAACGCGAGCCAACCGCCGAGCGCCAGCGCGGGCTTTATCGTAACACCGTCGAGCTGGACCGCGAGATCGGAGCGCGGGAAGGAATATCGGCGAACGCCGTCAGGCTGGGTCGTGCCGGGACGTCCAAGCGCCTGGTCGACTGCGGCCCAGGCGAACTGCCCTGGTTGAGCTTGCTGCCTGGATTGCGCCGGCTGAGCGGACGAATGGCACGTCGGCAAGACCATCGAGATGAAAATTGCTGAATGAAGCGACCGGGAAAGGCGATTGGTTCGCATGAAAGGGCTCCTGCGAGCGAAGCGGCGCTCGTGCCACAAAAGGAATGCTGGTTCCAATGAACTAGGCTTCAGGAATTCGTCCTGACTAACGCACCATTACCCAGCCCGGCTGGATGAGCGGATAGGCGACAAGTCCGATAACGGCGGCTAAGGCGATGAGGACAGGGTTGCTGATCTTGAAACGGACCAGGAGCGCTAAAGCGGCCAAGGCGATTAGCGCCGTCAAAGGGTCGCCGATCGCGATCTTCCCCAGCAGCACGCAGGCGCCGAGGATCGTTCCGATCGCTGCACCGTATGTGCCCTTGATGAAGCCCTGGACATTGGCGTTGTTGCGGTGCCGCACCAGGATCGGGGCAGCGATGAGTACGAATATGAATGACGGGAGGAAGATCCCGATGGTCGAGATCGCCGATCCCCAGAACCCGGCGACAAGAAAGCCAACGAAGGTAGCGGTGATGACCACCGGACCCGGACTCATCATCCCGATGGCCACCGCGATGAGGAAGTCACGTGGCGTCAACCAGCCGGTTTCCTGGACAATGCCCTTCTCAAGGAAGGGAACGATGACGAGGCCGCTACCGAAGGTGAGGCTTCCTGCCTTGAGAAAGAAGAACATGAGCTTGCCGAGCAGCGAAGGGGTAGCGATATGCGGAACGGCACCGGCCGCAGCGGTCGGGGCGAAGACCGCCAACGGAGCCGAAGGCCGACCGCGCCGGAGCAGGTTTCCGTAATACAGCAGCCCCAGAACACCGGCGCCGATGAAGAGCAAGGCTACCTCAGCCTTGAATACGACCGTGATCAGGAAGGCTACGGCGGCGATCGCCCATTGCAGCCAGTGCTCCATGCCGAGCTTCGACAGCCGCCAGCAGGAGTGCAGGATGAGCGCAATGACGACCGGACTCACCCCGTAGAAGACGGCGGTCATCCAGGAGAGGCCGCCGAAGTGAACGTAGAGTGCGCCCAGCGCGGCAACGATGACGAAATTTGGGAGGATGAAAGCCCAGCCACCTGCCCACGCGCCCCAGAAGCCACCGCGCATGTAGGAGGCGAAGATGCCAACTTGGATTGCAAGGGGTCCCGGCATCGACTGGCTGACGGCGATTGCGTCGCGCATCTCAGCCTTGGTCAGCCAGCGTTTTTCGGTGACAAGCTCCTTCTCCATCAGGCCGCACAGCGCCACAGGTCCGCCGAAGCCCAAAGTCCCCAGACGCAGGAAATACAAAACGAGCTGCGGAATCGGCACGCGGGCTGGAGTGGCGTCACTAGACATTTGGCAGCTCGCCCATGCTCTAGTTGGTCATTCGCATCGTTCAGAAATCGATGCCAAGGTATCCGGTAACTCTGCGTCCCACATCGACCTTGAATCCGCCGCCGCTTGTCAATGCCCATTCGAAGTTGTCGGTTAGATTATCTACCAGAACCCTCATTTGGGTGTTGATCCGTCCAACGTGGAAACGATAGCGCAGGCCAGCACGCAAAATAGTGCGCGGCGGCAAGCGTATCGCATTGTCGGTACTCGCCACCCGCTTGCCGTCGTGGTCGACTCCAATATCGACCGAGAACCCTTTCGCCCTCGGGACTGAATATTCGGCGCTGAGGCGAATGAGTTCGGGGCTGCTGCCGATCGGTCGGGCTCCGATATTGGCTTCGACCGATGAGTCACGTGTCGTTCTCGCGTCCAAGAGAACTGCGCCTGCAACGACGTTCAGTCGGGACGTCAGGTAGCCCGACACCGAGACCTCCAAGCCTCGATGTCGTTCCTCTCCGATGATCCTAAACGCGTTTGTAGCATCCAGGCCGACGTAAGGTTTCCGCACTTCGAAGACGGCCGCGAGTACCTTGAACCTGCTTGTCGCCTGAAAGACCGCTCCACCGTCAATCTGTTGAGTTCGAACAGCACTCAACGCTTCGCCGCGGTTCACAGCATTATCGGGAGCGATGCCGCTCTCCTCGAGACCGCGCGTAATGCTCGCAAACAGAGCAAGTCTGCGACTGAGAAGTGCTTCGACGTTTCCGTAGAAAAGGGTGGGCGAATCTTGCGTGTGGACGGATGTACCACCTGCCTCATCGAATATTTTGCGATACCTGGTCTTCTGAATCCCCAGGCTAAGTTGGCCTAGGCCCTTCCACAGCATTTCATAGGCTAAACCGCCGGTGAACTGGCGGACGTGATCGTAACTCTGCGCGCCGAACTTGAACGCCGGCTCAGGCAACACAGTCGGGACTGTCACGTTCGAAGGGCCAAGGTCGACGCGATCTGAGCCGCCGAAGCTCGCGTCTCTCTTGCGGCCGCGAAGAACGATGTAAATGTGATGCTGCCTCGAGCCCTCCTCGAACGCTCGTTCAACGCGAATCTCGCCGCTTGTTGAGCGCGTGCTTTCGGAAGGGTCGGCGACTATCCGGTGATCCGACGAGCCGTCCTGCTGCACATTCTTAAATAGATCCGCAAAAGCGCTGTGATCGGAGTTCAGCGAATAGAAAAGGCCTCCGCGGACGGTCCATCCGCTCCCAAGGTCGAGATCCGCGAGCTGGCCCGCATTGATCCTCCGAGTCGTGTTGGTGGTCCATCTCTGGCCAATGAACTTGCGTAGTCGCAGGCGCGGCGGCAACCATGGGCCGCCAACGGTGATAACCGGCTGCGCCTGCAGCCCGTTACGGAGCATTTGAGTCCAAAAGGATCGCAGCGCGATACGGTTTCCCGGGTGCCACTCGGCGACGAGGGCGACGGTGGAGTTTCTGGAATTCGTGCCGTCAGGGAATTGATCATCCTTCAGGCCGAAGCCAGCCACCAGGCCAAGCTTGTCTTTAACAACCGGAAGCTGAAAATCGACCTCCAGATAGGGCCCGGCATAATCTGCCAAGCCGGCCGTGATGCTTTCGCTCGTCGTCGATCCAGCCGTTCTTAATCTATAGTCGACAATGCCTGTGGGTGCCGGAAAGGGATAGGCCTGAGCAGCGGGTCCGACGCGGATCGTCGACACATTTGAAAGGCGTTTGTTGAGCTCTCCGGCCTGGTCGAAATACAATCCGTCGATGCGCACGTTCCCAGCGATTGTAGGCGAGAAACCGCGCACATTGTCGCTCGTATAGACGCCAATCTTTTCTTCACCGACACTTATACCGAACGCATCCGTCGCAACCTGAAGCGGGTTGCGCTCGGTCGGCTGAGCAGCACACTGGGTGTGTAAAACGCCGAGTGACAAGCCGCCGATGATGGCGGGAAACCAGCGGCAAGGCGGATTCTGCTTCCGCGCCATTCGGCGCTTTTAAACAGGGGAAGCTGTCAAGAACCTTTCATCTTATGAGAGGAAGCCCCGCCGGCCGAGAGGCCAACGGGGCTGAGGTGCCGAGGTCAGATGCCGCGAAGCATTGCCGTTGTCGTGACCGTGCCGCCCGCCGCACCTTTCGTCCGGCAGTGCGCGAGTTGCTTGGCTTACGGTTTTCGCTCTAGCAGCTTGATGATTTGGTTGAGGCGCTTCTCGCTCTCGTAAGCGCTGACCGCGATGACGAGCGCAATGAACGCGCCGACCGCGATGATTACCCAATCGAGCTGGTCCATGTCCCTTCTCCAGACTTGTGATTCACAACCGACCGCCGGCGTCTTCGACGGTGCAACCCACGCGGGAGGCTCAAAAATGGTGGGTGCACAGCGCTAGGAGAAGAATGATCGGGATCGGCACGCCAATGAGCCACAATAGCACCGAACGCATACTGCTTTCCTCTCGTCCCTGTTGGCTGCGGTAAAAATCTGTTCAACCGCTGATGGTTCCACGGACATTACGAGAGGCCAGGTTTAAGGCGTCGCAGGAGGCCAAATTGGAACGGCCAGCCTCTGAAGCGGCTGAGGAGTTTCCAGCGCAGGCGTGAGTTCCCGGCCATGAGTACCCAAGTCGAGCAGGGGCGTGCGCTATTACGCCAAATGAATCCCGACCCCCCCTCATTGTCCGTTCGTTCCTCGCCATCCGTGTCGGCTGCGAATTGTGCACCCGCGAATGCACTGTTCGCAGTTGCAGCGAAACTGCCTTGAACGCACAGTGTCCTTGCCGTTAATTCGGCATCTCTCCTCGACTAAGGAGCCTTCCCACCTCTCTCCCGGGAAGGCTCCTTTTTTGTTGCGCGGCGTTGCAACTGGCGTCAATGCTGCATTGCACAAGAAGGAGTAGTCCCCGTGCGCAGGCTTCCGCCATTGGGCGCGATCCAGGCCTTTGTTCATGCGGCGAGGCTTGGTTCGGTTAAAGCTGCGGCAGACTCGCTGGCGCTCTCGGCACCAGCTCTCACGCGCCGGATCCAGTCTCTCGAGCAGTTTATCGGCGCGACCCTGTTCGAAAGGCACAATAACTCGGTCCACCTGAACGCGCGCGGATCGGCTTTTCTTGCGGACGTCGAGCCTCATGTCGACGCATTGGCAATGGCGATAGAGCGCGTGAGCGCGGGTGCCGGAATGAGAATCCGAATTGCCGTGCCATCGTTATTCGCGTCGCAACGTCTGATGCCTGCGCTCCCGGAACTTCGACAACGTCAGTCGGACCTAGTGATCGACGTGGACACGGGAGCGAACCGGATTTCGCGGCTTGCAGAAGGGGTGGACGCCGCGATCGCGATCACGGACCACGTCGATGGCAAGCTCTATTCGAGAATGCTTGAGCGCGGACGGATCGTCGCAATCGGTTCGCGCGCGCTGGCGAGCAACGTTGGCAACCCTGGAGACCTTCGCGATCTCCAGATCTTGCTTCATCGTGATATGCCGAACGCATTTAACGTCTGGGCCAACGCTGTTGGAATGCCCAACATCAGCCCAGCCGGAGTGAGCTATTTCGATGCTGGCCAGCTCATTCTCGATGCAGCAGCCGGCGGACTTGGGATGGCGTTCATGCTGGATAGCCATCTCAAATTCTCGGCCGACGAGCGCCTGGTGCAATATTTCGGCCAGAGCGTCGAAAGCCCCTATGCTTATTGGTTCGCCTGCCCGCCCGCATCGCTCGAACGACAACCGGTAAAGCTTTTCCACAATTGGCTGTTCGAATATTTCGCTAAAAATGAATGAGAGCCGGTGAATCGCCGCCAAATTTTCCGCGAGTGAGCGGCTGCAATTTCCACACGCCGGAACAATGACTTTGCATTTGCATGCGCACTGAGTGTGAAGCACAATGTTGCGCGGAGAGAAGCTGACGACGGCTGACCATTTATAGGAGTTAGCCATGCTTCGGATTGCAGCTTTGCTCGCATTACTCACAACGGCCGTTCCGACGACGGCAGAACCGAGACATAACAAGGGAGAACAGGACGGCGTTTCTTTTGACTATACGGCAAAACTAGACCGCAATGAAAACCTCCTACTTCGGGGTACTTATGTAGATACGGGCGCACGCTTCAGCTTTACAGTGACCCCCGCCGGCCATGTCGCCGGTTGGATCGACAACAATTGGGTCAAATTCGACATCGCTCCGCAGTTACGAGATCGTGCCGTCGCTGACTTGCGCGCAAACGATACGCTGGCGCTTGCGGGAGAGGCGGCGCCTCGCTGAGCTCGTTCCCGATCACGCATCAGGCCCCTGCCGCTCCTTTGGAGTGGCAGGGGCGACTGAGCGATCAGTGCGCCTGGGCGTTGATCGGCGAAGCGAGGATCGCCCAGCTCTTTATTGATACCCCTCGATTGGCAGTCGCTTTTGCGTTTCTTCGATTGCGTACCGCAGGTGGTCGTTGACCCAGTAGAGCCGCTCAAGGATGCCACGATCCTTCGATCCAGCGAGCTCATCATCGATCGTCGCGCTGATTATCGCGCTTGCGGATTTGAGTTCGTGCAGCGCTTGCCGAAGCTGCCGCGACGCCACATCGCGAGTGACGAGTTTCGATTGCTGATCTTGGCCTGTTCCCACGCATCACTTCCGATGTGCTTAGGTTGCCTGCATCCACTCTACGCTGAGCGCGTCCAGCCGAAGCATCGGCATCCTGATGGTTATGTCAATATGGGATCCCATTTGTTCGGGTTGTCGATTGCCTTTGCGATGCTCGCCTTGCGGGGACGATATGTTCGTGGCCAACCTCAGGCGCTTGCATCGACATACGGGATCCAAAAAAGCGCCCGGCCTCGGATTTGCGAACGCCGTTGGACATTCTCAGCTCTGGCGAGGATCAATCGGGATTCCGACGATCGCCTTGACGACCCATTTGTCCTCGGGTGCCCCGTAACCGCGGCCGACGCCGAAATTGAGGTCGAAGCGGCCGAGCTTCTTGTCGATCGCCAAGAATGTCATGTGGTCGCCATGACCGTTGAGACGCAGCCCATGGGTATTGCCAAGGTCATTATAGCTCTCGATTCCCACGGCAAAGCCGGGACGCAATTCATAGGCGGCCTTGGTCGCAAGCTGAAAGCTCCCCGGTGCAGGTTTTGGCCCTGAGACGACGAAGTCGAAATTGGCGTTGGCTGCGAGGGTGATCTTCCCTCGCCGCCAGCCAGCAATCGCCTTGAGCTCGGAGTTCCATGGGTTGATGTCGAGCCCGCGCCGCACTCGCCCCAGTTCGAAGTTTAGGCCCCAGAAGAAGGATGAGCCTTTCTTGTGCGGGGCGATGAACTTGATGCGGCCTTTCACTCCCCCGATCTCAAGGCCGCGGCCGGGAACAACCTCCATCAGCGGAAGATAGGCGCCAAGCTCGATCGAGGACGTAAGCCCATATGACCATTCCGGTGTGATCCTAAGGCGCCTCTTAGAGGCTTCCTCGCCAAGCCAGTCGGCATCAGCTGGTCGTCCGACCGGCACGTAATTGAGGTGAAGGTCGAGGCCATAGCCGCCACGAGCGTTCATCTCATCCATATAGACTTGGATCTCTTCATCGGCTGCCCGGGCGGGGCTAGAAGGAAGCGCGAGGAAGAATAGCGCGGCCAACGCGCGCTTGATGTTTTGCCCGCCTCGCGAGGTCCTCAGCCCAGGAATTTGTAGCCGCCAACCGACCGGCCGCGTCGAACTGTCCGGGCCTGACGGAGCGGGGATCATCTCCATTGCGGACGGGCGCTTGCTCATGGACGCTCTGACAGCTTCCACGCTTTGGCACTCCGATGCCCGGGAGTGGCAGCCAGCAGATTGCAATTGGAGGACCAACTACGAAGCAACCTGTTTACCGGTGGCATTCATCGTCACTGCCGGTCGATCTCTGGAAGCGGCCCGACTTCTGTTTGCGCGCCGTCGGAGCCAGGTGCGGATGCCGGTGAATCCGAGCACCAGGGCACCGAGGCAGCCAAGGGCAAGGAGGAGTTGTCCGAAGATCCCACCGACTTCGCCGGTGTGGATCGACAGCATCCAATAATAGAGACGGTCGCCTAGTCCCATGTCAGCGTAGGGCGTGAACTTGAGAATGTGCCCGTCATGGGAATCGAGATACAGATAGGTCCGGGCGTTGGCGTGTGGCGCATCAGCGGCGATGATGTAACTCTCAAGAGGGTCAGCAGGTTTGTGCGTGAGATGAATCAGCACCTCGCGCGGATTGGGCGTAAGTCTCTGTATTTCACTCCAGACCGCCGAGACGGGTATCGCTGGTCCGGACCGGGTTGAATGCAA
>Ga0070713_100001734_pt1 | contig 14034 bp, 14 predicted proteins | sample LARL82metaG_FD_65465 | JGI IMG/M metagenome (GOLD analysis project Ga0070713, IMG submission 65465) | Corn, switchgrass and miscanthus rhizosphere microbial communities from Kellogg Biological Station, Michigan, USA - LAR L8-2 metaG | ecosystem: Host-associated > Plants > Roots > Rhizosphere ... | reverse complement strand
CAGGGTTATATGCATCTTTTGGACCAGACGGACAAATACTTACCTAGACGGTACTTAAGGGCGATCACCTATCTGAAGGGCTGCGGTAAGCGCGTAACTTCAGGTAAACTTTCCTGGTTTTTCATCGATATGAACTGTGCCCCGACTTCCCACGGAGTGCCGATGATCCGACTAACCAGGCTGAATCACGTTCCCATGATCCTCAACGCTGACTTGATCGAACACATCGACATGACACCCGATACGGTGGTGACTTTGACATCCGGCCAGAAGTTCATGGTGCTCGAAACGGCCGAGGAGGTTGTGGACAAGGTGATCGTTTTTCGTCAGAAGCTCCTCAGTCCGGATCCTGCCAGGTTGACCGCGACGCGCGAACACGGTTCAGAGGCCGAATCGCACCGCAGGTAACGACGCCCCATGGCAGATAAGCACGCAGCTCCCAAATCCAACCTGAAGACTTCCAAGCCCGACATCGCGAGTTTTGCCGGTTTGTTGATCGCGCTCGGCGGCATCATCGGCGGACTGATGTGGGAAGGCGGGAAGATCACCGACATCGTGCAGATTTCGGCCGCGATCATTGTGCTCGGCGGGACCCTGGGCGCGGTGATGCTGACCTCGCCGCTATCCGCGCTGCTGGCGGCCCTGGGAGGGCTGAAGGGCGTATTTTTCGAAGAGAAACTCGACCCCGCGGCGGCCGTGGATGAGATCATCGCTTACGCCACCAAAGCCCGCAAAAGCAGCATCGTTTCGCTCGAAGAAGATCTGGAGAAGGTCGGCGATAAGTTTCTGCAGAAGGCTTTATCCCTGGCCGTCGACGGCACCGATCTGCAGGAACTGCGCAAGATGATGGAACTGGAGATTGCCCAATCCGAACATCACCGGGAATCGGCCGCCAAGGTGTTCGAAGGTGCGGGCGGATACGCGCCTACCATCGGCATTATCGGCGCGGTTCTGGGCCTGATTCAGGTAATGAAGCATCTGGAGAACATCGAAGAAGTGGGGAAGGGAATCGCCGTCGCCTTCGTAGCGACGGTGTATGGCGTGGCGGTCTCGAACCTGGTGTTCCTCCCCGCCGCGAACAAGCTCAAGGCTCGTATTCGCCAGGACGCGCAGGATCAGGAGCTCCTGCTCGAGGGTGTCTGCAGCATCGTGGAGGGAATGAACCCGAAGTTGATCCGGGTGAAGCTCGAAGCCTTCCTCCAGCATGCCGGCAAGAGCAAGAAGAAAGGCGAGTCGGGAGCGCCCGCCGGGTCGCCGGCGGCCGCCAAGGGTTAGGCCTGAAACGCTATGCCGCGCCCCAAGCACGCCGAGCATGAGAATCACGAACGCTGGCTGGTTTCCTACGCCGATTTCATCACGCTGCTGTTCGCCTTCTTCGTGGTGATGTTCGCTTCCTCGCAAACCGACAAATCCAAAGCCAAGCAGGTTTCCGACGCCGTTGAGAAGGCCCTGCACGAAGGATCTTCGGTCAGTATGCCGGCGGCCGTCGCAAAAGTACTGGGTGGAACCGTGGACGATAAGGGGCAAGGAAACGCTCAGATGCACGGACCGGGTGGCGCGCAGAAGGCTGCCAAGGAACAACAGCCCGAAGTGATGGAACTGGGCATCTCGCTCAAGATGCTGTCGACGCAATTGGCCGACGAGATCAAGGAAGGCAAAGTGGAAGTGAGCATGACTCCGCGGGGCATCGTCGTGAGCCTCAAACAGGCCGCCTTTTTCCCCTCCGGCACCGACGCGGTTGACCAGAACACCATGCCGACGCTGGAAAAAGTAGCGGGAGCGCTCAAAGCGGTAACGAATCCGGTTCGCGTCGAAGGTCACACCGATTCGATACCCATTCACTCGGCGCGGTTCCGCAGCAACTGGGACCTTTCGGCAGCGCGGTCTATCGCCATCATGGAAGTCATGTCGGGCCGCTTCGAAATTTCGCCGCAGCGCCTCTCGATCGCGGGGTATGCGGATACGGTACCCGTCGCCGATAACGGCACGCCCGAGGGAAGGGCGCGCAACCGCCGCGTGGACCTGGTGATTCTGAACGATTACGCGCTGTCCAAGACGGAGCCTGCGAAGTCCGGCCCGACAAAGACGGAGCCGCCGAAGAAGCAGTAGCGGTTAGCCGGTGATCGTCCCCAGAAGGTCGAACAGGCTGGTCCGCGGCATGGAAGCTTGAGCTTGCATGGCGGCCTGCTGGCTGAGCTGCTCCTGAGTCAGGGCCGTCGCGGCCGCGGCTACGTCCGTATCGCGCTCGTGGCCGAGTCCCGTTTGGGCCTGGAGCTGGAACTTCTGTGCCACATCCAGCGCATTGCTGATCCGGTTCTGGACCGCGCCGTAAAAGGTGCTTTGCTGGTTCAGGTACTCCTGGGCGGTCTGGATGGAAGCGGCCGCGGCGCTGGTTGCGGCTTGATCGTTATTGGCCAGCGCCACCCGCAGGCTGTTCAGTGCGGCAAAGACGTTATCGGCCGCCAGGCTGTCATTAGGATTGCGATGATCGAAAAGATCCTGCGCGGTTTTGGCTATCGCGAAAGTCTGGCCGGTGGAATCCTGAATGAGGCGCGTCGCGGGTGCGGTGAGCAGCCGGTCGACGCCGTTCGGATTGGCAAGGTTCACATCATAAGCCGGTAGCGTCGAGCTGTCCCCGCTGAACAGGTACTTCCCGTCATAGGTGGCGCGGCTATCATCGATGAGGGTGTTGAGAATCTGCTCGGCCTGCGCCGCCATTCCGATCCGCTGGGTAGGCGAAAGGGTCGTGGAGGCACCCTGGGCGGCCAACGATCGCGCCTGATCCAAAAGGGACAAGGCCCCCTGCAATACGCCCGACGCGGTGTCCACTTCGCTTTTCACGCCGTTCAAATTGGCGGTGACTTGCGTGACCCGGCCGATGTCGGATTGGAGTTGCAGCACGTCTCCGACGGCCGTGGGGTCGTCAGACGGCTTGCTGATGCGGATTCCGGAAGTCAGCTCCGCCTGGGTCTTGGTCATGCGGTTCTGGAGCGTAGCCAGATCGTCCAGGAATTGGCTCCGCATCGGATCTAAGGTTTGCAGCATACTGGTTTCTCCATCCGGCCCTACTGAACCATATTGATGAGGGTATCGGTCAACCCGTCGATCACGGTGATCATCTTCGAAATCGCCTGGTAGCCGCGCTGGAGTTCCATCACGTTGATGGCTTCCGCATTCAGCGAAACACCCGATACCTGAGTTCGCAGAGCGCGCGCCTGCGTCAGCGATTGCTGGGCCACGGTCTGGCCTGAAGTTGCGCTGGCTACCTGCTGGCCGATGATCTGCGTCTGTCCGTTCAAGAAGTCCAGAATCGATTTGCCGGCAATGGTGTCGGTGGCCGCGGTCGAATCGCCCAATCCGGATAGCGACAATGCGATGCCGTTGGCTACCTGCGGCGGACCCGGGTCGAGGGCCGCCAAAGTGTTAGAGGTAATGTTCGGGTCGATCGCGAGCGAACGGGCGGTGTTCACCGCGCTCGAAGCATCATAGGTGAACAGCGGCGCACCGGCGTTTCCAGAAGGGTCTTTTCCGGATGCCAGAAGCTGATTCACGCGATCGGCTACTTTTTTCGCGATCAGGTTCAGAGCCCCGGCCTGCTGGCTATCGCCTTGAAGCCCGGGAAGCACTGAGTTGCGGACGGTGAGCAGCCCTCCCAGCGTTCCACCCACGACGTGGCCGGTAACATCCTGTCCGTTGGCATCCAGGATTTGAATCGACGGGGTAGCGTTCGGATTCACTGGAACCGCCGGAGTGAAGTTGCCGGACTGCAGGGAATACTGATGGTTCCCGATCACCAGGGGCGTTTGTCCGCCCAGCAGAAGTGTCACACTTCCGTCGCTCTCGAAGCGGGCCGTAACCCCGGCTAAACCGTTCAGCGTTTCGAGGGTATCGTGCAGGTGCGCATCGAGCCCGGAATCGGCGGCACTGCTCTGGCCCCGCTGGACGTTGTAATCGCGAACTTGTGACGCCAGCGTGTTGATCTGCGAGACCGTGCTATCGATCTGATTGCCGATATTACCGGTGACGCTTGAAAGAACCGACGCGGCTTGCTGGAAGCTCGCGCCTAAATCCTGCGCTTTTGACAACACGTCCTGCCGCGCCGCCGCGGAATCGGGATTGGCGCTCCAGGCGGAAAAACTCTGGAACATGCTGTTCAGTGCGGCGATAATTCCGGTCTGGCCCGTGACGTCGAAGATCGGCTCGACTCCACCCAAAGACTGCGCTTGGACCGTGTAGTTGCCGAGAACACTGTTCTGATATTGAACAGCTTGTTCCAGGTATTCGTCGCGTGTGGATTGAGGAGCACCCGCCTGAACTCCGCCCAGCAATCCGGTCTTCGGTTGGAAGGGGAGCGCGTTCAGCGTCGCCAACTGTTTGGCGTAGCCTGCGGTAGATGCGTTCGAGACGTTGTTTTGCGCGACCTCGAGAGATTGCTCGAACGCGTTAAGCGCCCGGACGCTGGAAGTCAGGTTTGCAAACAGGCCCATATCGAATCAGACCTCGAAGCTGGCCGCGGGCTCGCTGGGCGGCACGGCTGGCGTTCCTTGTTCTGTGTAGCCCTGGCTCAAGTCCAGCTGGATCCAGCCCTGGCACAGGTTCACGGCATTTTGCACCTGCATGCCCAGCAGGCGGATGCGGTGACGAAGCCGGAGCAGGTCATTTCTATCCGCTCTATCCGCGGCAACTGGTCCATCGGACACCACGGGAGCCGCGACAGAATCCGCGGGCTCGCCCGTCAGTATCGCGACCACTTCCTGGAGCTCCGCTTCGCAGTAGTCCAGAATTTCGGGACGAGGATCGAGAAGCGCGTTGGAGACTTGCTCCAATTTCGCCTCGCCGGCTTGGCAGCGCTGTTTGAGTGTCATGTCCAGTCCGTGCTCAGTAACCTTTGAGCATGGCTGCGACCATGGCGCCGCTCAGTGCCACAGGATCCACCTGGTACTGGCCGGATTGAACGAGCTGGGTCAGACGGGCGACGCGGCTGGTTTCTTCCGCGCTGGGAGTCATCGCCAGCGCACGAAGCTGGTCCTGGCCCTCCAAAGCCACGCCGTCCTGCAGGGCCGGCGAAGGGGGCTTCGCTGTCCTGGCAGAGACGTCGGCTTTCGTCTCATAGACCTTCTCAGACTGAGGTTTCTGAGTATTCAAGGCTTTGCGCTCGTCAATCTTCATTTTGGCGCCCCTTTATATATCGCAGCGAACTCACATTAGTTGAAAGAATTAATCCGGAATTCCGCCTTACTACGTTGGACCGTAATGGCCTGTAATGCCTCAACCTAAGTACTTCTTGATGAAAGGCTTCCGAGGCCGACGCCAGGCGCAGTTCCATTTCCAGCAAGCGAAGGCGCCGCCTGCGCCCGGCTTGAGCGCGGCGGGCGAATCTCCAGAGCAGGCCGCCGAGGAGGCCCGCCGGGACGCCTTCAAACACCAGCATGGCGGTACGACTGATCACGGACGGAGCCCTTTCCCGCTTTCTTCGGAGATCAATTCCAGCACCCGTACTCCGTAATGACCGTCCACGGCCACCACTTCACCGCGTGCGATCACACGATCGTTGACTCGAACCTCTACGTTATCGTGCAGCGCCTGATCCAGTTCCACCACCGATCCGGCGGTCAGGTTCAACAGATCCTGCATGCGAATCCGGGTGGCGCCGAAGGAAACCGACACCGGAACCTGGACCAGCATGAGCATGTCGCCCGACTTCGTCCGTCCGCTGGGCGAGGAAGACGGCGAGCGAACCGGCAGGGGGGCAGCTTCTATCTTTTGAAGCGCTTCTTCGAATTCCGGACTGAGGACGCAGGCGGCATCCGGCCATTGCCCCGCGGGATAGCGGATCTCCAGGGAGACCCGGGTCCAGTCCTGGGAGGGTGCGCCCGAGAGACCCGAGTCCTGGGCCGCCGCGCGATTCCCGAAGTGCGCCTCGACTGCTTTCGCGAAGCATCGGCCGATGAGGGCTGAGGCATTTTCCCGCGCGGCATTTTCCGAATCTTGCGACTCGCCGCCGCGGCCGAGTTTTTCCCAGGTTTCCTCCGGCGCGCCCACAAAGAAGTTCGCTCCGGGATGACTGCTGAGTCCGCCGGACCACCAGGTCCAGGAATCAGCGTCGTCCTGCGGAGAGGGCGTCAAACGCCAGTCGAGGCGGATATCTTGCGGACCCGTTTCGGCGAGAGCTTCCGATAGCGCGCGCGAGAAGGTCCCTAGAATTCCGGAGACGAGTTCGTTCTTATCCATTATTTAGTACGTCCCCTTGGGTGTAGGCCAGTGCCGCTGCAGATAATTTCGCAGCCGCAGGATGGCCTGCGCCTTGATTTGAGAAACCCGCGTGATGTGCAGATTCAAAATGGGCGCAATCTCCCGAATACCGAGTTCCTGGCGGTAGTAGAGATCCAGCACCAGGCCTTCCACTTTGGGCATCTTCTTCAAGCCTTCGGCGATCAGTTTTTCGAGTTCGGAGCGCTCCAGAAGGCGCGCCGGCGAATTTTCCTCGGGCGTGGCGATGAAGTGGATCAAGCTGCGTGAATCCTCCCGCTGCGGCGCTGCATCCAGGCTGCCCAGGCTGACCGCACGCAATTCCAGAAGCGTTTCCTGATAAGACTGCAGAGTAATCCCTAATTCGGCCGCGATCTCTTCTTCCGCGGGCGCGCGCTGCAAGCGCTGCTCCAACACACCCACAGTCGCCTGGATGTGCTTCAGGTGCTTGCGCTTGTGGGCAGGAATGCCGTCCATGCCCCGCAGACTGTCCAAGATTGCGCCGCGAATTTTGTGCTCCGCGTAGGTCTTGAGCTTCACGTTGAACTGCGGATCGAAGTTATCGATGGCGTTGATCAAACCCACGATGCCGATGGAAACCAGGTCTTCGAGGCTGGTGGATTCCGGAAGCTTCTCGTGAATCCGTGTGGCTACCCAGCGCACCTGGGGCAGATGCTCCAGGATGAGCCGCTCCCTCTCGCTCGACGGCTCCACCGGCTGCCCGGAGTACGAAAGTGTGCTGAGACTGGCCATTCGTTGTCTTAAGCTGCCCTGTTCGACGCAGTCCGGGCGCGTGATCGCTCGCGCACCATTGCCAGCAGATCGTCCGCCGTGGCGGCGCGAATATCGTCCGGGATGCGCGGGCCATGCGACAGGAAAGAGAGGGCCAGACCCGCGAGGGCGGCCTCTGAAAATACGGTGCCGAAGGTTTCCGTTTCGTCCATTCTGGTGACGAGTAATTTCGAAGGCTGAAAGAGGCGATACCGGTCGATCGAATTCCGCAGATCGCGAGCCTTCATGTAGGCCGGCGCCACCAGGTGAACATCCACCTCGCCGCAGGAGGCCAGCGCCGCGGCCAGCTTTTCGGCGGTGGGCTGTTCCAGCGGGCTGTGGCCCGCTGTATATCCAGGTGTATCGATCAGCACGCACTCAGTCTTCCGCGCGTCCGCGATCAGCTTGGGCAGGCTTTCGACCGAATCGACGGAGGAGAATGCAATGGCGGAAGTGGCGAGTGAACGCAAGAGCTCCTGTGCCCCAATGCGCGACCGGTCGAGAGACAGGATTCGTACCGGACGCTGTGCGCTGGCCGTGATCGCCAGTTTGGCCAGGCTCGTGGTTTTACCGCTGCCGGTGGGTCCCACCAGTGCGGCGACGGCATCTTTAGCTCCGTTCCCGCCGAGACGCGGAAGGAGGCTCACGCGGCTCTCGAGTTCGGTTCGCAGGAACTGTTCGACGCGCGCGGGCTCGGATTTCAAAAGTTTCCAGCGATTCTGCGCTCCGGCGGGATCCGGTCCGGTGAACAAGAAGAAGGCATCGGTGGCCATGGCTGCTTCCAGACGATCGGCAATGTCCTTGCCGAGAGCCGGATCTACTTCGGCGGCGATCAGGCGAGCATACACATCCGCAACCTCCGGAACCGATCGCTGCGCGGCCCATGCATTGTTCGCGGATTGAACCAGCAAACTCTGCAGCTCATCCATGCGCGCCCGAAGCTTTTCCATCTCGGAGGCTACTTCCGGATTTTCCGGAGTGCGCCCCAGGGACTCGCCCGGCGGCTTCGGCGCAGCGGCCGCTGTGGCCGTCGCACGCGTCGCGGGTTTGGGCGTCGCCGGCGCGGTGACCTTCGGCGCGGGAGCCGGACCGGCGATTCCCATCACCACTTCGTAGCTTCCGCCTGCGCCTGTATCCGCAATCTTGCGGGTGTTCAGAAGCAAAGCGTCCGAGCCCAGTTCTACACGCGCTTTGGAAATGGCTTCGTCCACCGTCTTGGCGAAATAGGACTTGATCTTCATGCCGTTGGCGTCCTTCATTCAATGACCCCCCGCGACCGCACCTTGATTTCCGGCGGGATTTCATTGTGCGAGAGTACTGTGAGGTTAGGCAGGCTGGCTTCCACCAGTTGCCGCAGGAAATAGCGTGTTCCGGAACTGGTGACAACGGCGGCCGATTCGGCCCGGTCCACACGCCGCTTCATCCGGTTCAGAATGTCCGTGATGGTTTCCGGCGCCACGCTGGCTACGCTGTTCCACTCGCTATGCTCCACCGTCGATTCAACGGCGCGGTCGAGCGAAGCATCCAGCAGATAGGCGGGCAGTTCCCCCAGGGCGTTCACCAGCGGCTGGGTGATGGCGCGGCGGATCGACTGCCGGACGTATTCCGTCAGCAGGACCGGATTCTTGGTCGTTTGAGCCGCTTCTCCCATGGCTTCCAGAATTCCCACTGCGTCACGGATGGGCACTCGTTCCCGCAGCAGGTTCTGCAATACTCGCTGGATCGTGGCTAAGGAGAGCAGTTTTGGTACCAAATCCTCGATGAGCTTCGGATTCTCCTGCGCCACCCGGTCGCAGTAGTTCTTGGCGTCCTGCCGCGTGAACAGTTCGTGAGCATGCCGGCGCACGACTTCCGTCAGATGTGTTCCGATAATGCTGACCGGATCGACCACCGTGTATCCCGCGCTGCGAGCCGTGGCGGCCTGATCCTGGCGAACCCACAAAGCAGGCAGTCCAAAGGCCGGATCGCGCGCCGGTTTGCCGGCGATCCCGGTATCCGCTGTACCGCTGGAAATAGCCAGTTCGTAGCCTTGCATCAGCTCATAGCGGGCGATTTCCATACCGCGCATCTGGATCACATATTCGCGCGACCGCAGCGCCACGTTGTCTTTCACTTTGACCGCCGGAAGCAGGTATCCGAGCTGGCTGGCGAGCTGTCTCCGGATCGCTCCCACCCGCAGCAGAAGAGGCGACTGCTGGCCCTGTTCCACCAGGTTCACCAAGCCCAAGCCAACGTCCAGCGACAACGGCTCGAGCTTGAGCAAGCCTTCGAGGTTTTCCTTGGCTTTGGGTTCGGCGGCTGTCAGAACCGCGGCTTCTCTGTCAGTTTTCTGACGCATTCGCATGGCCGCGACGCCTACGCCGCCGCCCAGCAAGAGGAACGGGAAGGTCGGCAGTCCGGGCAACAGAGCCAGGGCCACCAGGACCCCGCTCGCCAGCATCAGGGGCTGCGCGTTGCCCAGAACCTGTCTCTGAAACTCGGCGCCCAGCGTGTCTTCGGACGCGGTGCGGGTGACGATCAAACCGCCGGAAATCGAAATCATCAGGGCGGGGATCACGGTGACCAGGCCGTCCCCGATGGTCAAGACCGTATAAGTTTCGAGTGCGTGGCGCAGCTCCATGCCATGCTGCAGCACGCCGATCAGAAATCCGGCGATGATGTTGATGCCCGTAATCAGAATGCTCGCGATCGCGTCCCGTTGCGTGAAACGCGAAGCGCCATCCATGGCGCCGTAGAACTCCGCCTCGGACGCCAGATTCTTGCGGCGCTTGCGCGCTTCGGTCTCGTCGATCAGGCCTCCGTTGAGATCCGCGTCGATGGACATCTGCTTGCCGGGCAGGGCATCCAAGGTGAATCGAGCCGTGACTTCGGAAATGCGCACCGCGCCATGGTTGATGACCACGTACTGGATCGCGATCAACACCAGGAAGATCACCGCGCCGATGATATAGTTGCCGCCGACCACAAAGCTCCCGAAGGCTTCGATCACGTGTCCGGCCGCCGAGATTCCGGTGTTCCCGTTTAACAAGATCAGGCGCGCCGAAGAGATGTTCAGAGCCAGGCGGAACATCGTCAGCAAGAGCAGCGTGGTGGGAAAGACGTTGAAATCCACGGCCTTGCGGATATACACCGAAACCAGCAGCACGATGACCGACAGCGTAATGTCCAGTACGATCAGGAAATCCAGCAGCATCGACGGCATGGGCATGATGAGCGCGATCACGATCGCCACTACGGCGAGGGGGACGGCCATCTCGCTCCACCCGATCGGTGAACCGGGTATCGCCAGAAGTTTCGGTTTCGCAGCTACCGCTGCTGTTGAGGCTGCTTGCGCCATCTACTTAAGCAGCTCCCGCCACGCACTCCTGGCCTTTTAGCTTGTACAGCAATGTGGTGCGCTTCAGGCCCAGCGCTTTCGCGGCTTTGGCTTTGTTGCCGCCGTGGCGCCGCAAGGCTTGCTCCAACAGAAGCTTCTCCACCTTGCCCATGAGATCCTCGAACGGAAGGTCGTCGGTGGGAACATCGAGCGGGAATTCATCCCCGGTGGACGTGGCCGACCCCAGCTCACGCGTTGAAGATTGCAGGTGTTCGTCAATATCGCCCAGGTAGATGGTTTCGCGTTCGCCGGTCAGGGCTGCCGCCATTTCCATGGCGTGTTCGAGCTGCCGCACGTTGCCCGGCCATTCGAATTCGGTCAGCCTGCGCATCGCTTCCGCCGTCAGCTTTTTCTGCGGCAGATCCTCGCGCTGGCAGACTCTTTCGATGAAATGTGCGGCCAGCAGGGGGATGTCGCTGCGGCGCTCGCGCAGTGTCGGCACGCGGATGGGGATCACGTTCAGCCGGTAATACAGATCTTCGCGGAAGCGCCGCTGCGCCACGGCCTGATCCAGATTCGTGTTGGACGCCGCGATGATGCGCGCATCCACCTTGACGGTTTCCGAGCTGCCCACGCGCTGCAATTCCCGTTCCTGCAGCACGCGCAGCAGTTTCGGCTGCAACATCAGCGGCGTTTCGCCCACTTCATCCAGAAACAGCGTGCCGCGGTGCGCCTGTTCGAAACGGCCCATTCTGGCCCCCACGGCGCCGGTAAACGCGCCCTTGGTGTGGCCGAACAGTTCGGCTTCAATCAAATGTTCCGGCAGCGCTCCGCAGTTGACCGCCACCATCGGGGCTCCCGACCGGCGGCTCGCCATATGGATGGCTTGGGCGACTCTCTCTTTACCAGTGCCGGTCTCTCCGGTGATCAGCACCGTCGACTGGCGCGGGCCGGCCAGGCGGATAATCGCACGGAGTTCCCGCATCGGCTGGCTTTCGCCGACCAATAGCCTGCTCCAGGCTTCCTGCGATTCGAAGGGACACTTTTGAGCGGCCGCTTGCAGTGCAGCCGTTACGTGGATGCTAATCTCTTCCGCCGAACGCTCGCCGACTACGTGCTGGAACAGGCTGAGCGACGGTCCGATGAGAGACTCGTCCAGGCTGCCTTCACGATCCAGAATCACGACCGGAAGAGGGCGCACTGCCTCCTGCGCGGCGGCCATCACCTCTTGCAGGAACGCGGAAGAAGCCGGAAGCTCGAGCACGATCACCCGGCAGCGCCGCGTGTCTCGCTTCTTCCATTCGGGTGTATCCGCAGCCGCAATGACGGCCTTCAGTCCACTGTGCCGCGCTACTTCTTCTGCCAGCGCGTTGTCCCTGCCGAGACTAATCCAGAGCATATCGCCGATATCCAACTTTCTTCGAGAAGATTGATACCTAGAACCCGAAGGGCTTTGGTTACAGTGCCGGCGTCTGCACGTCAAAATCTCGCCGGGCCGGTCCCCACCCAGGTCCTTCCCTGTGAATAAGATCGCCAGTATCTGCCCAAAGGCTTAGCCCCGTATGATGCGGGGGGCGACACCCCCATGTGGGGGTATTCACGGCTCAGGCAAAAAAGTTTGACCCATGAAATCAGCGTGCGAAAAGTTTCTAAACTGCCCGGGCGTGTGCGATATGAAGCGTGTGCCCAGCCTGGATCCAGTGCAGCAAGCCCAACGCGACTACCTGGAGAGCCGTATCCTCTCCGCCCAGCCGGCGGAGTTGATCGAGATGCTCTATCAGATCGCGCTTCAGGGTCTGAAGAAGGCGATCGGCCATTTGAAAAACGGCGATGCCATGGCGCGAGCCGCAGAGATCAGCCGGGCGCAAGAGGCCGTGAACGAGCTGATGGCCGCCTTGGATCACTCGGTGGGCGCTTCGTTCACGCAGACCCTGGCATCCCTGTATGCCTATGTTCAGCAACAGATCCTGAAAGGGCACGCCGGGCCATCCGAGGACGCGTTGCAGCGGGCCATCGGGATTCTGGCGACTTTGCAGGAAGGCTGGAGCGGCGTATGTACAGAACTGGCCAAGGCGAATCAGCCGGCCACGACTCACACCCCGCACGTCGAACCGGAACAACCGGAGGAACAACCGGTGGGCGCCGGCAGCCGATCCTCGGATTACTATCAGGAAGCGGATCCAGTCACGTCTCGCGGCTGGAGCGCGTAAAGCCCGCGAGCTATTGCTCCGGCGCTGGCGTTGTCTGCGTGGATTGTTTTTCCAGCCCCGCCGCGATCATCTTGGTGAATCCCAGGCCGCCCTTCGCAGCCATGGCGCGAGCGAAGTACTCGTTGGCGAAATCCATGGCGGAGGCTGAGGCCGGGTCGGTATCGCCGCCCAGCCCGCCGTCGTCCGAGTCGCCGTGCGCGGCCTTGAGAATCTGGCCGATCATGAGCGCTTCGAACTGTGACGCAGCGTCCTTGATTTTTTCGGGACTGTCTTTCTTGTGCGCGGTGGCGACGCTGGCGGAATCAAGGATTGAGCTGGCGACAGGCGGTATCGTCATTTAGATCACTTCGAGGTCGGCTTCGAGCGCGCCCGCCGCGCGCAGGCTTTGCAGAATCGCGACGATATCGCGCGGCGTAGATCCTATCGAACTCAGGGCCTGCACTAGCTGCTCCACCGTAGCGCCTTCCTTGAGCACCAGGTTGCGGGCTTTCTCTTCGCCGCTGGTGGTCGTCTGCTGTGGAACCACCTCGGTCTTGCCCTGCGAAAATCCCTCCGGCTGGGAAACCTGAAGGATAGTTTGGATTTCAACCGTCAGGTTGCCGTGCATGATGGCGACCGGCGACACGCGTACCTGCTTACCCATCACGATGGTCCCGGTGCGTTCGTTGATGATGACCTTGGCCGGACGGTCCACGTCCACTTCGAGCGCCTCCAAGTCCGCCACGAACTCGGTCACGCGGGATGTGAATTCCGGCGGAATGACGATCGACACCAGAGCGGAATTTACAGGTTTGGCCAGCGCTGTGGCGCCGGGAAATTTCTTGTTGACGATGTCGCTGACGCGCACGGCAGTGGTGAAGTCCGGCTGGCGGAGCTGCATCTTCAAGGTCCCGCTGAGCGTGGCCGAAGGGGCTGCCCGCTCGACAATCGCCCCACCGGGCACGCGCCCGACGGTGGGATGATTCACGGTCTGGCTGTTGGCGGCCTTCCCGGCAACGAACCCGCCGGTGACCACAGAGCCTTGCGCCACCGCGTAGGTTTGGCCGTCGATACCTTTCAGGCTGGTCAGCAGCAACATCCCGCCTTGCAAGTTAGGGGCATCGCCGATAGCCGAGGCGGTGGCATCGATATGGACACCCTCCTGCGCGAAACCGGGCAGCGTGGCGGTCACCATCACGGCCGCGGTGTTGCGAACCGTGATCAGCAGGGGGTCGACCGAAACGCCCATCTGCTGGAGAAGATTCGTCAGACTCTGCGCCGAGAAAAAGGTCTGCTTGCGGTCGCCGGTCCCGTTCAATCCGACCACCAAGCCGTAGCCGATGAGCTGGTTATCGCGCACGCCTTCGAGCGACACCAGTTCCTTGAGGCGCGTCGCGGCCCCGGCTGGAACGGCCAGCAATGCGGTCATTCCCGCCCAGATTAACCATGTTGCGGAGCGTGTTCTCACGAATTCTCTTCTCCTACGGCAGTATGTCCATCAGCAGCCGG
>Ga0070713_100001732_pt1 | contig 14043 bp, 10 predicted proteins | sample LARL82metaG_FD_65465 | JGI IMG/M metagenome (GOLD analysis project Ga0070713, IMG submission 65465) | Corn, switchgrass and miscanthus rhizosphere microbial communities from Kellogg Biological Station, Michigan, USA - LAR L8-2 metaG | ecosystem: Host-associated > Plants > Roots > Rhizosphere ... | reverse complement strand
GCTGGCATCGGGATCGCGGCGCGAACCATCCGCGCGGTGCGCAACCTGTGTGCCGGTGTGCACGTGATGGCACTTGGATGGGATAGCCATGTGCCGGGAATCCTCGAGAGTGCGGGGCTCGTTGTACCTGTCGGCGTACCGGAGGTGTGAGACGTACCCCCTGAACAGCGCGTGCTGGCCAGACGGCACTGCTTCGCGGCGGTCGTTGCGCGTTCGCCGCGTGCCATACCTCGATGCCCCCGTAATGGAAACACGCACACATCGGCGTGACCCGGCAGGCGGCGCCGCTTGCAACGGACACGCACTGCAGCAGGTACGCGTTGCCAGCCGGACTCGCCTCGGGGACAGCCGGGTTTTGCCCGGGCTGACCGGTCCTCAAACTAGGTCGATCTTGCTGTGCCGCGGTACAGCCAGGCGACGATTAACCCGAGAATGACCATCCAGATGCCGTCGAAAATAATCTGCTTCGCCACGAGGTTGCCCGGCAGCGGCTCGACCGCGTAGTAGATCAGGTACATGGGCACCGTCGCCAGCAGCGCAACCGCCACCCCGTAGCGCACGCCCTGTGCCATCCAGGGCTTCGCCTCGACGCCGCGCGCATAGATCCACACGAAGGCACCGGCCAAGCTCGCATGCGCGAGTGCCATCCATCCAAAGTAGTGCGCTTGATCCGTCTCGGGTCGGAAGAGATTTGCAATCTGCATGTAGTCGGAGTGCAGCAGCAGCCCGTGAACGATGAATCCGCCCAGGAAGCACGCGACGAAAATAACGATCCACGCAATTATGAATTTCTTATCCATATCCGCCCCCTCAGATTGTCTTGTCGCAGGACAGTGGCCGCCGCGGAGTCAGAATACGCCGCTGCATTGACGTGTGTAACTGGGGGTCGGCACGCCGCAGAGCGCTATCCGCCGGCTCGCTATCTTCCGGTACCGCCAGATAGGCGCGCGCTTATCGCAAACGCCAGTTGGATCAAACACTTGTGCAACGCAGGCGGGTTTGCTCCAGAGGATCTGACCCGCTCCTCTGCGGTGCGCGTCAGATGTTGGGGGCGACGTGTTGGTCACCGTGCGGAGGACAACAGAGCTGGGGCCGGCGCGCGCGCCTGCCGGGCGACATCGCCCCCCTATTGCGTTGCATCAGACCCGGGCGGACGCTGACACCCCTGACGACGGCGGTCCGGAGCATCGGGGCTTCCAGTCCGGCTCGGCCGCGTGATCCTTGCGGGAGGTATTCGGCTGATTTGGCTCGCCGGGACCCGCCAATCTGGCCGGCGCTGTTTCGGGGATAATCAGCTGAGCCATCGGCGCACGTTTCGGTAATGCCATGGCCCGATACACCCGTCACGAATGTTCCAAATGTCACGATTCGCCGCCCCGCCAGTACCTGACAAACACCCGGTGGTCTTGCTCGACGGGGGGACCGGGCGCGAACTCTTGCGGCTCGGTGCTCCGTTCCGTCAGCCGGAGTGGTCGGCACTGGCCTTGATTGAAGCGCCCGCATACGTAAGCGAGGTGCATCGACGCTACATCCGTGCTGGCGCGGAGGTCATTTCCACCAACAGCTATGCCGTGGTGCCGTTTCACATTGGCGCCGAGCGCTTCGAACGCGCCGGGAGTGCGCTGGCGAGTCTGGCGGGCGAGCTTGCGCGTGCCGCTGCGGATGAGGCGCCGCACCGCGTGCAGGTTGCAGGCTCACTGCCGCCGGCCTGCGGATCATATCGGCCGGATCTCTTCAATGCGGGGGTGGCGCGGCCGGTGCTACGACGGCTAGTGCAGGCGCTCGAGCCGCACGTGGACCTATGGCTCTCGGAAACCTTGAGTTCCGTGGCCGAGATGGAGCTCGTGAGCGAGGTGCTCGCGGGGACAAGGCAGCCCTGGTGGGTGTCCTACACGCTCGCGGATCAATCCCCGCGCTCTCCCGGCGCGCGCCTGCGCTCAGGTGAACCGGTAGGCTCGGCTGTGACACATGCGGCGCGCCGCGGCGCACGTGCGGTGCTGTTCAACTGCTGCCAGCCGGAGGTGATGGGCGAGGCGATCATCGCTGCCAAGCGTGCCCTGAGTGCTGGTCCTGTGCAGCCTGAGGCAGTGCTGGTGGGTGCTTACGCCAACGCATTCGGGCCGCAGACCGCAGAGGCCAGCGCGAACGCCGAACTGAATGACCTGCGGGTGGATCTCGGCCCGCACGAGTACCTCTCGTGGGCACGGCAATGGCTGCAGGATGGCGCGGACATCGTCGGAGGCTGCTGCGGCGTCGGACCTGAGCACATCGCGTTGATCCGTGATCTGCTCCAACAAGGTCCGCCCCGGGAGCTCGCCCGTCACACCTGAGATGCGGGGCGTCAGGTGGCAGGTTGCTGCGTGGGCCGGCTGGAAGCGCCAGGCAGCGAGAATCGGAAGATCGAGCCTGCGCCCTCCTTGGACTCGACACCTATCCGCCCGCCGTGAGCCTCAACGAACGTCTGAACGATGGCAAGGCCTAGCCCGGTACCGCCTCCACTTGCCGGATCGGTTTCGCCTTTGTCAAACACGTGGGCAAGAAAATTCTCAGGGATTCCCGCGCCCGTGTCGCGCACCCAGCACTCGACGCCACCGTCCGTACCGAGTTGCCGTGCCCCGATCACGACCCGGCCGCGTGGCGTATAGGTGATGGCGTTGGCAATGAGGTTCTGAAAGACCCGCTTAATGAAACCTGCATCTGCGAACACTGTGAGATCGTCGGGTACCTCGTCGATCAATTGTGTGCCGGCGGCCTCTGCGACTGGCCGCAGTTCCTCGACGAGACCTTCAATGAGAGGCCACAAGTCAAACTCTCGGCGCACGAGCTTGATTCCGCTCTCCGTCCGCACGTTGTCATTTTCCTCGAGGACCTTTTGGACCAACCCCTCGAGTTGCTGCACATTGCGGCGCAGTGACTTCAAAGTCCTGGCTACTTCAGCGGGGTACTCGGTCTGCGGAAGCAGCCGTTCGAGGACTCTTCCTGCCAGGGAGATGGCATGCAGCGGCGTGCGCAGGTCATGTGCCACGAAACCGAGATATTCCTCGCGGCGTTGTTGTACTTCGAGGGCCCGCTGGCTGCTGTAGGCTTGCAAGGCCAGGCCAATGGCGCGATCGAACACCCGGTTGATCACGTGGAAGGGCTGGCCCTGCAGGTTGAGACCATTGGAAGTAGCGAGGTCATGGATGCCGGCGCGGAGAATGTTGTATTCCGCCACGACCTCCTCAATGTCGAAGTCGTCCTTGAGGCGCTGCAGCCCATGGACCTCTGCGCTGTCTTCGTTCAGTGCTTCAGGGATCGTCTGGGCCGAGCCGACCTGCAGTGCTGACGCCAATTCGTCAAGCAAGCTGGGAATGTGGTCGTTAAGCGTCGGGGTATCGAGCTGCGCGGCCGAGGGAAGTTGGCGTACCTGTTGCCGCCAGTGCAACAGGATGGACTGGCGTTCCTGTTTGACCAGCGCGGCTAATTGGTTCAGATCCATTCGGCCACTCTGGCCTCAAGCTTTCGTGGCGACTGCATGCTGACTGGTTTCCATCAAGAGCCGGGCGCCGAACCAGCGATACGCCCGGCTGCGCCGAGGTTGGGGTTCCTCTTGCACAGGTCGGTGCAGGCAGGCCCATGATACGCTTTGGTTGCGTTGGCAGGCTGCCTCCTTGGCGCGAGGTGCCCAATTTGGTGCCGTCGATCGGCATGCCCAGACCACCTCGATCAAGCTTGCGCTTGCCGCTCACCGCGGGGATCACTTTGCGCCTTGCGCACCAAGACCTGAAAACATGGCACGGCATCGGGACGAGGGCATGACCGGGGTCTGGCGATTGTCGACAGGTGTGAGCAGAGGGCCTTGGCCCACGTGAGGCACCTGCGGCCAACACAGCGAGCAAACCATGAGCCACTCCTTCGACGCGATCATAGTTGGAGCCGGTCAGGCTGGCCCGCCCTTGGCCGGGCGACTCAGCGATGCCGGCATGAAGGTAGCGCTGGTTGAGCGCAAGCTGTTCGGCGGCACCTGCGTGAACACCGGTTGCACACCGACCAAGGCGCTCGTAGCGAGTGCCTATGCCGCCTATCTTGCAGGCCATGCGGCCGATTACGGTGTCCAGCTGGGTGGCAGGGTCACCGTGGATATGCAGAAGGTCAAGGATCGGCAGGAGACCATCGTCCGTAACTCCCGCGAGAGCCTGGAGGCGTGGGTGAGAGACATGCCCAACTGCACCGTCTACCGAGGCCATGCAAGGCTCGAATCCCCGAGCCGAGTTCGGGTGGGTGATGATTCGCTGGAGGCCCGGCAGATTTTCATCAACGTCGGCGGCCGGGCCAACATTCCCGCTCTGCCGGGCCTCGACCGGGTGAACTGCCTCACCAACGCGAGCCTGCTCGAGCTACGGGTACTCCCGCGGCATCTCATAGTAGTGGGCGGCAGCTACGTGGGACTGGAGTTTGCGCAGATATATCGGCGCTTCGGGGCCGAGGTCACCGTCGTGGAAATGTCCGAGCGCCTGGTGCAGCGCGAGGACCCCGAGGCCTCAGCCACGGTCCAGCAGATTCTCGCCGCCGAAGGCATTCAAACCCGACTCGCAGCCGAATGCATTCGCGTCGAGGCACGCGGCCCGGATGTCTGCGTGCACGTCTCCTGTCGCGATGGTGAGCCAGAGGTTATTGGCTCCCACGTGCTGCTCGCCGTAGGCCGCCGTCCGAACACCGACGACCTTGGGCTGCAAGCGGCGGGTGTCGAGACGGACAGCCACGGCTATATCGTCGTCGATGATGAGTTGCGAACGAGCGCGCCCGGAATCTGGGCGCTGGGCGACTGCAACGGGAAGGGGGCATTCACGCACACCGCCTACAACGACTTTGAGATTGTCGCGGCCAATCTGCTCGACGGGGAGCGCCGCCGTGTCAGTGACCGCATTGCCGCGTATGCCCTCTTTACCGATCCGCCCCTGGGCCGGGCGGGGCTGACGGAAGCGCAGGCGCGGGCCGCGGGGAAGCGCCTGCTGGTCGGATTTCGACCCATGACGAAAGTTAAAAGGGCAGTGGAAAAGGGCGAGACGCAAGGTTTCATGAAGATCATCGTTGACGCTGAAACGCGCCAGATTCTCGGTGGCGCGATTCTAGGTACAGGTGGCGATGAAGCGATCCACGCGATACTGGACACCATGTACGCCAAGGCGCCCTATACGACCCTGCAACGAGCCGTGCACATCCATCCGACGGTAGCGGAGCTGATCCCAACGATGCTCGGTGAGCTCAAGGCGCCGGTCTAAAAGTCAATGGCGGGCGCTTCGCCGATACGGCTTGCCTTCAATTAGGCCCCGCCCAAGACCCAGAAATTGGGTCCGCGCGCCGCCGCCAGCTTGCTCAGTTGCTCACGGTGAATCTCGCGTACGCGGGCGGGTGTGATGGCTTCCGATCGTGGCACTTCCTCCATGCGCAAGCTGGTCTTGTCTTCGTAGAGATGCTCGCCGGCGAGCCGGGCCTGCGCGTCGTAGGGCCAGATGAATGCCTGGCGGCTGTAAACGTGGTACAGCCGGTCGGCGTGCTCGACCGCGTAACCGATGAGCCGCAGGTCCGAACCCATGGCGAGCTGATGAAAGGTGATTTCATCGCAGATTCCCCAGTCCGCAACCGAGAGCCGATCATCCGAGTGCCAGAGCACCGCCTCGCCGACACTGTTGTAAAAGGCGCGAACTCCGTCTTTGCCTTCAATGACCGCGGGGTTCGCGCCCCACGTAACGCGGTACACGGGGTGATCAACTATCATGTCAGGCGCGAGTATTTTGTCGTACTCTCCCGCACCCTCAAGATGCACATGCCGCCAGAAGTTGAGCAGGATTGCCCGGTGCAGCTTGGTCGTCGTCCGCTCCAAAAGTTCCGCGGTCGGCTTCATGCAGTCGTAAACCGCCTGCTCGAATCGGTTCATCCCAGCACCCCTGGCACGCAGCTCGCGCGACGTCGATCAAATCATATCAGAGCGTGACGATCGCGCCGGCAACGCGAAGCGGTCGCGGCGCTTGCGGCTCTATCACCCGACTCACCGCTGACCAACGGAAACGTCGTAGCAGCGTGCCTACAGCGGCTCGGCCAACAGGGTGAGCGCCGCAGGCGCCCCGGATCCGGTGCGTCTGGAGAGCCAGACCCGAAGCAGCAGATCGTAGTCCCAAACTGAGCTTGGAGTACCGCTGGCAAGTCCGTCGTACACGCCGTTGAGGTAGGCGAAGGCGTCGCTGCAGCTTTCGATCGTGAGGGTAAGGGAGAGTCCGCCGCCGGAATCATCGCGCTGCATATCGAATGCACCATTCCCGACGCAGCCGGAATGCGCACTCTGGAAGAAGAGCGCCCCGGCGGCGTCCACGTTTATGACCACGTCCCCGGGCGCGGCGAACTCGGCCAGGAGCTCCTTGTACTGGCCGATCGGCGGAGTCGCTAATGCATCCACCGGCCACTGTGCTAGGTCAACAGACCACGCTTCAGCTCCCGCGCTGGTCACTACCTGAATCTGCCCCGCGATCCGGCTGGAATGACCGGTCGCCGCAGAACCGGTGAACTCGAAGCTCGCCGGCGCAGCTTGTCCGCAATAGTGCGACGGGACGCTCCCGGCGCACTGTTGGCCGATGACTACGCCGTTTCCGCTAGCCTGGCTGCCATTCGAGGTTAGGGTGCCGATGAGCTGCTCAGAGTTTTCCGGACGAGCGATCTGGAGGGCGCCCGAGTCGCTGTAGGGTCCTCCCACGTACAGACGCAGGCCCCCGTCGGTCGCGAGGAGGGCATCACCGAAAAGGGTCGACCCGCCGATGGTCACCGTGCCAACGAAGTGCCCCACCCAGGGTGCGACTGCCACTCCGCCCGGAGCGCCCGCCACGCCCGCCCCCGGCGCGCCACTGCTACTGGTTGGACCGCTCATCGCGGGGCCACCGCCGCCGCATCCCGCCATGAGGGCGGTAAGAAGCGTGCCTGCGGTCAGACTCTGGATCATTGGGATGCGCTGGCGATCCCACCCATGCAGGTCCCGCGGCCACGCTGCATCGCGCCGTGGCGTTTGCTGTTCGACCGGTTGCGCGGCGTGGTGTGAGTCGCTCCCAGATACAGCGGTGGCGTGAAGCATGCTGGCGTTTCCTTTTGCAATGCAGCAGTCTTGTCAGTGACCTCTACAATCGATGCGACCCCGGGCTCCTGACAAGCGGTAAAGCGCGGCAGGAGTTCCTTCGTGCGAGGTATGCCGTCAAATGTCGTCAGTCGCTGCGCACCAGTGGGCGTGCAAAGAAAGCTCTCGCGCTTGAAACGCAAGAGCAGAATGGCCCCTTGAACGATTCTCACACAGGCGTGAACGTGCCCGCGGTCGCAGGCTCGCCGGAGGATAGGCTCGATTCCTGGAAAAAGATCGCGTCCCACCTGCGGCGCGACGTCCGCACCGTGCAGAGGTGGGAACAGAGCGAAGGAATGCCGGTCCACCGGCACCTGCACCACCGCGGAGGCTCCGTCTATGCCTTCCGCTCAGAACTCAACGCCTGGTGGCAGAGCCGGCGTGTACGGCTCGAGTCCGGCGACACCGGTGCACACCAGGAGCAGGCCGAGAGCTCAGACCGGCACGCCGCGGCGGACACTGCACGCTTGCTGACATTTCAACGTCTTGCCCTCATCGGGCTGGCAGCCGTGCTGCTGGCCGGGTCGTCCCTCTGGTGGGCAGTAAGGTCTGACTACTTCTGGCATGACCCGCTGGCTAACGCGAGGTTTACCCGGCTGCCAGATCTGGGAACCGAGCACTCGGCCGCCATATCCCGCGACGGCAAGCTCGTAGCCATTGTCGCCGAACGCGACGGCCAGAATGATGCTTGGATAAGCGAGGGCAACTTCGACACGTACCGGAACCTGACGCGCGGCGCGCTACAGGGACTAAACCTCGTCAACCGGGAGATTCGTTCCCTCGCTTTTTCGGTGGATGGCTCCGTGCTGGCCGTTTGGACGCGTCGTTCAGACGGCTCGCAGACCACGGATGTGAGCCTTCTTGGCATTCCGACGGGTGGCGGGCCGCCAGGCCCGTATGCGGCCGGAGCTGCGGAGTTTGACTGGTCCCACGACGGCAAGCGGCTTGTCTACCACACGACCGCGCCCGGCGATCCGCTGTTGATACGCGAGCCGGCAGCAGCGAGCCAAAGCGCAGACCGCAGGGTCTACGTCGCGCCGGCGGGAGTGCATTGCCACTTTCCCCTGTGGTCCACGGACGACTCTTACATCTACTTCGTCCGCGGGGTGCCGGGCGGTAAATGGGACATTTGGCGCATACGGCCCGCGGGCACCGGCCTCGAACAGATTACGAAACAAGGTGTCGGGATGACGTATCCGGTCATGATCGATGCACGCACACTGCTGTACCTTGCGACCGATCAGAGCGGTGGCGGACCCTGGATGTATGCCGTGGATGTCGAGCGGCGCCGGCCGCATCGAGTCAGCTCTGGACTCGAGACCTATGCGTCGCTGGCCGCGAGTGCCGACGGGTCGCACCTCGTGGCAACGATCACCAATCCTCACAGCAGTCTCTGGCGCCTCAGCCTCGCAGATCATTCCGGCGTCGAGCCAGGCAATCTGGCGCTGCTGACTGCCAACGGCGCCTCCCCGCGCTTCGGCACTGATTCAATTCTCTACGTGTCCTCGGCAAGCGAGCAGCAAGGCATCTGGAGTCTCAGCGGTGCCGCTGCCCGCAAACTCTGGGCGAACCAGCAGTCCCGCCTTGTCGGGCGGCCGAGTCTCGCGCCCGATGGGCGCCGCATCGCCTTCACCGTGGCCGAGCGTGACCAGACACGGCTCTATGTCATGGACGCGGATGGCACGCACGCGCGAGTCGTGAGCGCGGGACTCGAGCTGCGCGGGGGTCCGGTCTGGTCCCCGGATGGAAACTCGCTGGTGTCCGCGGTCCTACGCGAGGGCGAACCGCGCCTGATGCGAATTCCGCTCAACGGCGAGCCCGGGGCGGTACTGGTCGCCGAGTACTCCACGGATCCGACGTGGTCGCCGGATGGGAAGTTCCTCATCTACTTCGGCGCCGATGTTGGCACGAGCTTCCCGGTACGCGCTGCTGCAGCCGACGGTCGCGCCTACCCGCTGCCGAGCTTGATGCTGCCACGGGGGTCCCGCGTGGCATTTGCGCGCGACCCGCAGCAAATCGTCGTGCTGCGCGTCGAGCCCGGGCACATGACTCTGGTGCAGGTAGACCTGGCCAGCGGCGCTGCGCGAGTTCTCCGCGAGCTGCCGCCGGGTTTTGTCGCACGCGACTTCGATATCTCCCCCGCGGGCACGCAGGTGGTGCTCGACCGCGTGGAGGAGAACGCGGACGTCGCTCTGATCGAGCGCACTCCTTGAGGCGCGGCCGGCCGGCGAGCTAGCCTTCCGCCCCGGCAGCGACCTACGATGCGCTCTCGCTGGGAAAATCAGTGAGTCGATGCTCAGGAGTGCAATTGCTGGAGGCAGCAGGCGACTATGAGTCATTCCGATCCGGGATATCAGTGCTACGCGGAACTGGCCAAGGCCCGCGCGGAAGGGACCGACTTTACGGTTAGCATAAGTCGGCGACCAAATTCATCGATCGCAGTTATTGCGCCCCACGGTGGTGGTATCGAGGCCGGTACGTCGGAAGTCGCGCGTGGTGTTGCGGGCACCGACTTGAATCTCTATCTTTTCGAGGGCATACGGCCGTCGGGCAACTTCAGGGCGCTCCATCTGACGAGTCACCGATTTGATGAACGGCGATGTCTGGCACTCCTGGCCGATTGTGACCACGTGGTCGCTGTCCATGGATGCCGGGGCGACGCACAGGAAGCGCTGATTGGGGGCCTGGACCAGGTGCTGAAAGGGCTGCTCGCCGACGCACTCAGGAGCGCTGGGATCGACGCGCGGCTGGGAGAGCACAGATTCCAGGCGGTCAATCCCAGGAACATATGCAATCGCGGCCGGCGCGGAGTAGGAGTGCAGGTCGAGTTGACCAGCGCTCTACGCCTGCAAAGGCGTCCCGACGCAATTATCGCGGCCATGCGATCGGTGCTGCTGACGCTTTAGCATAGTGCTCCGTCGTTTGACCCCTCCCGAGCACGGTCGAGTAACTTGTCCGGGTGTTGGCGCAAAGCGGCAGGCGCCAATGTGGGTTATCAAGTGCCGAGAGCTGAGCCCATGGTGAGGCGAGGGCACGTGAGCGTAGGAAGACGGGTTCTGGTCGTGGGAGCGGGTCCGGCGGGGGTCGTGACCGCATTCGGCCTGGCGAAAGAGGGGGCCGAGGTGACCATCGTTGAGCGCGAGCCAGACGTGGTCGCCTCGCCTCGCGCCTCTGTGTACCTGGCCTCGACGCTACAGGTCCTCGAGGAGCTGGGACTGCTGCAGGAGGCATTGAGCATTGGCGCAGTTGGCTACGAGTTCAACATGCGCTTCAAGCTCACCGGGCGCATCGGTCGAATGGACCACAGGCTCATTCTGGACCTGACTCCGTACGGATATTCGCTGCACTTCGGCCAGCACGAGCTTGCTCGCATGGTCTTGCGGCGCTTTCTGGCGCTGCCGCACACCCGGGTTCAGTGGAACACCGTGTTCGAAGACCTCGAGCAGCATCCCGAAGGTGTACGCGTGCAGCTGAGCACTCCACAGGGGCCCAAGAGCATGGACGTCGATTGGCTTATCGGGGCAGACGGCGCCCGCAGTTCTGTCCGGGCGGCGATGGGGGTGGCCTTCGATGGCTTCACTTGGCCGGAAACGTTCATGGCGACCAATGTGTACTATGACTTCGAGAGCTGCGGATTTCCCTTCTCGAACATGGTGGCCGATGGCGCCAATTGGCACATCGTCGCAAGGCTCGATCGACAGGATCACTACTGGCGCATCGCGTATGGCGAAGGCAGCGAACTCACCGAGGAGCAGCGGCGCGCACGGATACCCGGGCGTTTTGCGACGTTCTTTCCTGAACCGAAGCCCTGGCAGCTCGAGCGTGCGAATTCGTATCGGGTCCACCAGCGCTGTGCCTCCAGCTTTCGGGTGGGGCGGGTGCTGCTGGCGGGAGACGCGGCCCACGCCACTAACCCCATTGGCGGAATGGGATTCACCTCCGGAATTCAGGATGCGCGAACCTTGATCCTGTCCCTCTCGGCGCTGATGAAGGGGGAAGCGCCCGATGATGTGCTCGATTGGTACGCGTACGAGCGGCGGCGGATTTTCCTTGAGATCGCCAATCCGACCGCCATCGAGCTCAAACGACGCACTCAGGAGACCGATCCGGCCCGACGCCTCGAGGACGAAGCGAATTTCTTCAAGATGATGGACGACCGCCAGATGGCGCGCGGCGCACTGATGTCGATTTTCGCACTCCTCGGCCGACCATACCGGCCGGACTGGCAGGACGCCTACGTGAAGGCGGATCAAGGCAAGTCGGGTTCCCCCGCCACGATGGTCCTTGGCGCGGACGCCGCCGCGCGCAGCAGTCATAAGACCACCTGACGCCCGGGCGTTTCCCGCGGCCCGGGTCCCTCACGTCGCGATCGAATTCACGTTACGTTTGCGCTGAACTTATTGAATATTATTCATTTATTGATGCCTGGGAGAGGGCTTGCCGCGGACGCCAGACTCTTGCGCAGTCACGGTCTAGCGCGCTGACACCATGGAATCACCCAAGGACTTACCCAACTCGGTAAGCTAGCCCCACAACAATGTCCGTTTTCGACCAAAATCGAGTGAAATCCCCCAGGCATGGCTGACGTTTTCGTTTCCTACTCGCGCAGCGACAGGGCGCGGGTCGCGCCGCTCGTGGCCGCGATTGAGGCAAAAGGCTGGTCAGTATGGTGGGACCCGGCCATTGACGCCGGCCAGCAGTTCGATGACCAGATCGACGCGGAGCTGCAGGCGGCCAATGCCGTACTGGTGGTCTGGACTCCGACCTCCGTGGCCTCCCGCTGGGTACGCGGTGAAGCGCGCGACGCGGCAGAGCGCGGCATCCTCGTGCCGGTGCGTTTCGAGGACGCGCGCCTGCCGATCGACGTGCGCGCGATACAGACCACAGACCTCGACAAGTGGGGCGAGGACCCAGCCAGTGCTCCGTTCCAGGATCTGCTGCGCTCGCTCAGTGCCGTAATCAAGCGCCAACGCGCGCGTCAGGCCGTGAAGTCTGCCACTAACGCGGCGCAAGCTGGGCCTGTTCTCAGTCCGCCGCGCGTCGGAATCTGCGTGCTGCCCTTTGCAAACATGAGCGGCGATCAGGAGCAGGAGTACTTCAGCGACGGCATCACTGAGGACATCATCACCGACCTGAGCAAGGTTTCGGCACTGTCGGTCGTATCGCGCAACAGCGCCTTTATGTACAAGGGCAAGCATGTTGATGTTCCGAAACTCGCGCGCGAACTCAAAGTCGGCCACATTCTCGAAGGCAGCGTGCGGAAAGCCGGCGGTCGCGTGCGCATTACCGCCCAGCTGGTCGACGGTTCCAGCAACGATCACGTGTGGGCTGAGCGCTACGATCGTGACTTGAGCGATATCTTCGCACTCCAGGCCGAAATCTCCGAAGCCATAGTCAAGGCGCTGAAACTCAAGCTGGTACCCGAAGAGAAAAAGGCCATTGAGCATCGCGGTACCGACAATGTCGAGGCATACAACCTGTACCTCATGGCACGACAGTCCTACGTCACCAGCCATGAAGCCGATGCGCGGCGAACGGAAACGATACTGCGCCTGTGCCAGCGCGCCGTTGAGGTGGCCCCCGGCTACGCGCGTGCCTGGGCACTTATCGCAATTGGCCAGATGAACTTGCGGTTCGTCAACGGCCGACCCGGCGACGACGGCCTGGTGCCGGCCGAGCGAGCCCTGGCACTGGATCCGAATCTGGCCGAAGCCCATGCGGTTAAGGCGAGGATCCTATCCCAGTACGGTCGGCACGAAGAGGCGGCCGCCGAACTCGACGTTGCTCTGCGCCTGGACCCCGAGTCTTACGAGGTCAACAGAGCGGCTGCCTACTTGCGATTCAGGCAGCAACGACTGGACGAGGCCATTCGCCATTACGAAAAGGCATTGTCGCTCATGGAGACGGATCTGAATTCCGGCTCCATGCTGCTGACCTGTTACACCGCCGTTGGAGATTCAGAGGCCGCTAGGCGCGTCGCCAAAATCACACTTTCCCGAACGGAAAAGACTCTAGCGCAGGATCCGAACAACGGCACGGCCATGGCTTACGGCGCGATTGCCCTTGCGACCTTAGGGGAAGCCGAGCGCGCCAAGGATTGGATCAGCCGGGCGCTGTTGATCGATCCGGAAAACATGAACGCGCGCTACAACTTTGCCTGCAGCCTGACAAACTATCTGAAGGAGCCGGAGGCGGCGCTCGAGCTTCTCGGTCCTGTATTCGAGACCATGGCTATTGCTTGGTTGAACCACGCCAAGGCCGACCCGGATCTCGAGCCGCTACGCCAGGATCCTCGTTTTAAGGCGATGGTCGCTTCCGCGGAGGCGCGTCTCGGCGCGGCGAATGGCGAAAACCGGCCGGGTTCTTGAGTCCCGAGGCGCCGTGGTTCGCGGCAGCCCACACCGCAGTAGATGGGTTTGACCTTGGCACCGGCGTGTCTTACGCGTTGCAGATTACTCGGGTCAGACGTCAGCTCTTGGCCTTGATGACCTCGCAGGTGCGAAAGATATGATCCTCTTTCATCTTGTTTGTGATGTCGACGGCCAGTGCTGCGCCGCGGTCCGTGGAGGGGATTATTGTGCCGCCCCGATAAAATGTGACCGCGGCGCGCCACACGATTCTCTTGCTTTGAATATCGACGAGCCGCACGTCGTAAATGACATCGACGAGCTGCCCGCTCGACATTTTCGTTCCGCCGTTACGGCGGATGGATAGAAAAACGTCGGGCTTAAACCCGTCAATTTCCCTGCGACGCGTGCTGTCGTCCAGCTCCAGCGCCGATATGCGGCTGACTTCTGCCGCGGAACCGCAATCGGAGGCGATGTTAATCAGCTTTGCCTGAAAGGAATTGGCAAACTCGTTACCGAAATCACTGCCAACGTCAGTCACGACGAAGAGACGCGTCG
>Ga0070713_100001731_pt1 | contig 14044 bp, 8 predicted proteins | sample LARL82metaG_FD_65465 | JGI IMG/M metagenome (GOLD analysis project Ga0070713, IMG submission 65465) | Corn, switchgrass and miscanthus rhizosphere microbial communities from Kellogg Biological Station, Michigan, USA - LAR L8-2 metaG | ecosystem: Host-associated > Plants > Roots > Rhizosphere ... | reverse complement strand
CCAGGGTAGCATGCTGGGTCGACGCCTCCGGATCGTGGCGCTCGTCGCGATCGCGCTGTTCGTCGTCGCTTCATTTGTCGACGTCGATGAACCGTGGTTTGCGATCTGGGTCGCCTTGCTTGGTGCGGCGGCCGTTCTTCCAGGGTTGAGTGTACGCGATGGAGGGTCAGGACGGCCCGCGTACTTCCTCGCGCTCTTCGCCGCGGTCTGGGTCTTCGCGGTCAACAGCTATTACGTCGAGATACAGCGGCAAAGGAGCGAACGCTTCGACGTCGTCGGCGTGCACCTCACGCCCCCGCGATCTGGGGTCTTTCGAATCGGCGCGAGCGATCTCAGTGCCCAGGGCAGCGTTCCCGATTCGCTCGACGTGCGTCTCGAAGCCTCGCCCGATGCTGCCCAAAGATGGGCGGTCACGCTTCGGCGCGACCCAGCCCGTCGCGGCTTCATCGTCGACAGTATGGAAGGCGTGGAGTCCCTTCAGCAGAAGCGGGAGGGGACGCGCTCGGCATTGAGACGTTTCTGGGAACGGGTCGCACGCTACGATCCGGCCTGGGTGCAACTCTGGGGCGATGAGCTGAGTCTTCGGTCGCCCGAAGTCAATGCGATCGCGGCTCGCCCTGGCGGACCGATCCATCACTTCCGCCTCATCGAGTCGAGTGAGGGACGCTTTCTCGAGTGGAACGGCGAACGGGCTCCGCTCGTGCTCCCGGATACCTCACCGATGCTCGATGTCCTCGGGCGTCGCCTAACGAGACGGCTGAGCGACGGACTGCCACTCCGCGAGCTGGCCTGGACGAATGTTCCGGACACGAGCGCGGCGCGCGACCTCGTCCTCACCCTCATATATGAGCCACAGGCGCGGCTGAAGCCGCTCGAGCGCTGGGGTGTGGTGCCACCACTGCTTTTCCGCCTCGCTTCGCGCGATGGGGAATGGGTGGTCACGAAGGCGGACAAGCGCACGGCTGATCGGCCGTTCCTCACGACCGGCGATACGGTGCGCGTCGTTTCGCACGGTCGGCGCTGGTCCTTCATCCTCGCGGACCACGGTCGGGGCGCTAATCGAGATCCCGGCGTTGCCGTTCGCTTCGTCCGTGGCCCGGATCCACGGCTTGGCTGGCTCCCATCCGACGAGGTGTGCGGCACGCAGCGTCGCTGCACGCTGATCTCGACGTCACGTTTGCCACCATCGGTGCCGCACTTTTACATCGGCACGTTCGGACTCGACAGCGCTCGTTATGCATTCCTCGGGCGTGTCCGAATGGTAAACGATCGCATGGCGCAGATCGTGGCTTCGGACAGCGTCTACAAGGCGCCCGTGGATTCCGTAGTCACCGTATGGGCCCGCTCGGCGGAGCCGCGACGCACCGCTGGATACCTCCTGCGCATCCACAAGGTGGCTACCGGTGAGATCATCAACCTCAATCTCACGTTCGCCGGACTCGCACTGCTGATCACGGGAGCCTTCCTCCTGATCGGCGCCGATCCGCGAACGAGTGCCGTAGTTCTCCGTGCTCGACCATCGACGGCAGCAGCGTGGACGCTCGCGAACCTCGCGCTGGTCTTTCTCGGTGTCCGGCTGGTGCTTGGTTATCGCATCACATACGCAACGCCGTATTACGAGCGCGGCGCCGACTCGGCCGTCGGAGCCTGGATTGCGACGATCCTCGGCACGGTGCTTCTGCTCGAGTGGAGCACCTGGGCGCCGCGAGTAGTCAGGCTTCTATTGCGCGTCGAAGATCGCGTTGCGCGGTTCGTTGCCGGACTTCGCCCCGAGCCCGTGACAGGATACACGGGTGCCGTCCAGGCGGCGCGATTGCCCGATCGTCGAATGTCGGCGCTTGGCCTGCTCTTCATCCTCATTGGCCTCGGCGTACTTGGCACGCTTCGGTCACTCGCGGTCATCGGCGCCTTGCTGTTGATCTTCGTGGCGATGCTGGCGTGGATCGGTGTCGAGTATCTGCGCCCACAGCGTCGCGGCCGCGAGCCGGCGACCACGCCCGCCGAGGTGCTGCGCGCCGAGCCGAGCGATGACGATCTCGCGCGCCGTGCCGCCATCGTGATCGCCGCGTGCGGCGTTCCGTTGAGCGTGATCGCGCGTCAGCTCGCGGTGTTCGCGACGGCGATTCTGCTCGTACTCTACGTTCTCGGTCTGCTGCTCTGGCGCCTCAAACGTCGGGCGTCGCGAACATCCGATGTGGCGCCGCGACTGCGTCTCGGCGCGCCCGTGCTGACGCTCGGCCTCCTCTGCGCGCTGAACTTCGTCGTGCTCGTGCGGCGGCTCGACGGCCCGACGCTGCTCTTCGCCGCGCTGTTCTTCCTGTTCCTGTTGATCGTTCGCAACGGACGCGACGCGGGTGTGTCGTTCGCGTTAGGCAGGAGGCCGGCGGCCCTAGCCGTACTCGGTATCCCGCTCGTCGCCACGCTGCTCGCGACACGTGCTGACTTTGGGCTCGGGCTGGTGTTCAGCGTGCCCCTCGTCGTGACGTTGTTGCTCGCGATGGGGCTTGCCTACCTGCCGCGGGGCGTCGCCGCGACCTTCGCGCTGATCATGGCGACGATTGTCGTACTCGCCGAGCCGGTGCTGCGTCCGCACCTCGGTACGCTCGAACGCGCCGATTCGCCTTCGTCCCGGTCGGCCGCCTTCGCAGATCTCGGCGGACCCCTGCGACACTGGTCGCTGACGGCCGATCCCGTCATCCGCGCCGTTGTGCGTGGCTTGTCGGCGACGCACCCCGAGTTGCTGGAGCGCGTCCTCGTGAGCGCCGCCCCGTCACCCGAGCGAGACGAGATTCTTCGGTCGATGGAGCAGGCGTGGGGCGGGCGCGCCTACGCAGCGTCCGGGTTGTTAGGCGAAGGGCTCGCGGGGCCCACGGTAATCGGCCGGGGCGTGCCAGTGCCGATCTCGTATGCCGAGAACACTTTCTCGGTTTACGTGCTCTCGGAGCACGGCTTGTTAGGCGGCATAGCGGTGCTGCTGCTCTACGTATGGGTCGCGCTCGTCGTCGTGTTGTATGCCTGGCGCGTCTCGCGGGAGCAGCGGGCCACCCGTCCGTCGATCGACGACAGTCCCCTGGCCGTAGTCGTCGGCGGAGCGCTCATGTTGACCATTCCGGCGGCGTACGTCGCCGCGTCGAATCTCGGAATCGTGCCGCTCACCGGGCAGAACATGCCATTTCTCGGACTGAACGCGTGGAGTGACGTGTCGTTCGTAGGGGCGATGGTCTCGGCGATGGTCGTCGCTCTGTGGCGCGCCGAAGCGCCACGCGGGAGCAACATATGACCACACCGAAAACACAGTTTCCTGTCGCGAAGGTCGAATCGTTCGTGCCGGCCAGCACGGCAGGCGGGGCCAAGGCGACCACCAGCTCGCGCAACGCGACCTTCCCGTCGTCAGCGCACGTTGGGTTGCTCTTCCTCCTGCTCACGGTCGTCGGCTTCGTCGCGTTAGGCGCGGCGCTCCCCCATTACACGCTTTCGAGCACGGCGCGGCGCGGCCTCGGCTACGACACGCTGTTCGCCGAGCTGCACGATGCGCTCATCGACGAGCCCGATCGCCCACTACGCAGGGCCATCACCGCCGTGCAGGTCGATGCCGTCGTTCCAGCGCCCCACGGCTATGCCGTGATCACCTTCGACACGCTCGCCGCCGATCCGAGCATCTATCCGAGCCTCGAGCCCGGCGGATTCCTCCACGACGAGATCGACAAGTTCAACGCCTTTCAGCGCGAGCGGCTCGATGCGGTTCGACGCGGCCGACTGACCGGTGGCTCGGTGCTCGACCTCCGCGCCGCGGAGAATCCGTCGATCTTCCGGACGGAGATTCGAAACGTCGACGATGCGCGCGGTGAACGCGACACGATCGTGCTCGCGGAACGCGCCGTGCCTTACGATCTACGCGTTCCGTCACCGTTCGATGCGGCGCGCCTGGTCGCCGTGACGACGCGAGAGTGGTCGCGCAATATCGGCTGGATCTCGGCGAAGGGCACCGAAGCGGTCCGGGGAACCGGCACGGTGCCCGGAGTGCCACCATGTCCATTCCGAGGCGTCAAGGATTCGGTGTACGTCGAATGCACCGCGCCCGGTTCCCCGTTCGCGCAGCTCGTGCTTCGCTTCCCCGATCGTTTTGGCGAGACGGGAACGGCGACCCTGTTCACGAGCGAGCGCACTCTCTATGACGGACGTCAACTTCCGGCGCGAAAGACCGTGCCGATCGGGACTGGCGGCATGTTCCAGTTTCACTCGCGAGCGCTCTCGACGCGTCGTGTGCGACCGGAGCCGGTGATTCTGGAGTGGACGCTCGCGGGCACGCTCGGCGGCACGCAATGGATCAACGGCCGCATCCGCTGGGAGCCGAGCGTATCGCGGACGTCTCCGTTCGTTAGGCAACTCGCGAGTCCCGCGGGCTTCGGGGCGAGCGTGGAGCTGGAGCGCGGCCGCAACATTCCGATCAGTCTCGACCAGACGCTCACCGACGAGCTGCAGAACGACCTCAACGAATTTGTCGGCAATGGCCGGAACGGTGGTGGCGCCGCGGGATCCCACGTCCAGGCAAACGATCTCGCGTTCGCGACAATCGTTCTCACCTCGGCGCGCACCGGCGAGATTCTCGGCGTTGCGGAGTACGGCCCGCCCTCCACCGGCGGAGGGAGCTGGCTGCTCAAGCCAGTGAACGTCGGCTCCGCGATCAAGCCGGTCCTCGCGGCGGCGACGTTGATGCAGCGCCCCGAGCTGGCGACCCTGGAGGTGAAGAACGATGGCACGACGATGTACGACGTCTGGGGTTTGCCGTTAGGCAAGGCATTCGAGGCGGGGAGTGCGTGTCCCCTCGGGTGGATCGGACTCCGGCAGTTCCTCAGCTGTTCGAGCAATCGCTTTTCGGCGGCGCTCGTGGCTGCCGCGCTGCAGCCGGCCTCGCAGGACGACCGGCCGACGCTCGAGAGTGCCCCCGGAGTCTCATTTCGACTCGGCGGGCAGACTCACGTCGGCCAGCGACTCCATCTCCCGCTCGATCACAATCATCAGGTGCGGGCAGATACTCTGAACGCCAGCACCCTGGCGACTGGCCTGTTCGCCCTCGACAGCCTCAATACGAGTCTCGAGCTCGCGGCCCAGTTGGGACGCGAGGGCCGCGACTCATCGGTGTGGCTCGGGCTGCGTGACGATCGCTTCAACCCAGTCCGCGTCCCGCTCGGCTTGTGGCCGGAGCAGTCCCGTCTCGCGATGATGCGTGGTAATCGACCGGCCACGGCTCGACAGCTTGCCATGTTCTCGGTCGGCGCGGCGGAGAATCGAGTGACGACCCTCGACCTCACGGAGGCATTCTCCAGGATCGTGACCGACCGGAGGGTGGGCCTGACCTTCGTGCCGACCACCGGACGACCGGCATCGTTTCCGGCGATGAAGTTGTCCAAGTATTCGTGGTACCCGACGTTCATCGGCGGTCTGCACGACGTCGGCACAATCGGAACGGCCAAAGGCACGCAGAACGCCGTCGCACAGCAACTGAGTCCGAGCCTGCTGTTCTACGGCAAGAGCGGCACGCTGAATGCGCCGCCGCACGTGCGTACCCTCCATCGCGTCGACACGTTGACCGTGAAGGGCGCGAGGGTGGCGCGCACCCTCACGTTCGCCGATACCGTCGTTCCGCCCGTCGTCGCGAAGACGCTGTTGTTTGCCGTCGGCGCACGCTATGCGCGACCGAAGTCGTCGAACGCAACCGTCGCCGACACCGGCGCACGGATGCTTGATGTTAGGAGCGGGAATGAGGCAATCGACTGTGGCATCGTCGGAACCATCTACTTCCGGCTGCGCCGCAATCCGCCTCATGTGGAGTCGTTGGCGACGGACTTCGCCAACGAGCGGTTATGGAAGCTGCTGCGCAAGAATTGGCAGCGATTGAAAATCTGCTAGTGGTCGCCTCGTGAGATTCGCCCTTCACATGAACAATCACGTCTGGCTCTTGATCGCGTTGCCCGCACTCGGCGCCTGCGGCGACAGCCACCGATGGCGCAGTGTGCTCTCCGACTACGCTCGTCCCGACACGGTCGAGCGCCTCCATGCGGTTCTCGACGGGGAGCGTGCGCGCGGCGACACGGCCCGGCGGCTGAATCGCGCGCTCTCGGAAAAGAACGAATACCTGCTCAGTCAGCTCAACGAGCTGTCGAGCATCGTCAACGACATCGACCGCGATCTGTCGGGCGGCAAGGCTGGCGGATCGATCCGGCCGCTGCTGCCTAACGGCGAGGTCGGCGATACCATCAGCGAGCGTCAGCTGCTCGAGACGAAGCGGCAGCGCATCGCCGCCAATCTGGAGCGTTTGACTTCACGATTGCACACCAGCGACAGCCTGTGGCATGCCGCGACGGCGAGCGACAGCAGCTCGCGCGCGGCGCTCGCGTCTTCCGCCGAAACGATCGCGATGTTTCGGACGCTGGCGGAAAATCGCGCTGCCCAGTTTGCCGAGTTCGAGCAGCGTATCGACAGCCTCCGAACGGAGAACCGCGCCCTCGCTGACGAGCGCGACCGGATGCGCGACAGCCTGACCAAGCTGTCGTCGCGCGTCGGCCGCGTGTACTACGTCGTTGGCACGCGCGAGGAGCTACTCGCTGCCGGTATCGTCCGGGAAGTGACTGTCGCAAAGAAGAGCTGGCGCGGCTGGCAGCGGGAGAAGCAGCTGCTGCCGAGCTCGGACGCCGAGCTTCTGCGCCTCTCCTCGATCAGATCCGCGTTTGGCTCGATCGCGACCTCGAGCTCCGATGACGAATCGGACGACGTCGAACAGCAGGGCGCGGTACACGCGCCAGATAATGGTGAGTTCCGCGAGCTCGACCGGTATCGCGACACCACGCTGCCGCTACCAGCGCTCCGCCATGCCCGGCTTCGCGTCCTGTCCTCTCAGGATGTACGCTCTGCTGAAGGGATCGGACGCGACGGGCGCGTGAACGCCGATGACAACAGGCTTCGGATTACTGATCCAGAGTCGTTCTGGGAAGGGGGCCGATACCTTGTTCTTCTGGTCGAGCGATAATCGGCCTGTGGTTTGCGCGGCAATGCTTCACATCAGCCGTCGCTTGGACGGGCTGCAACGCAGACCAATCAGCACTGGAGCATCAGCAGATGTCGGAACGCCACAAGACGCATAACGGTCGCGATGTCGACGGGCATTTCAAGGTCAAGCAGACGGACGTCGAAGATACCCTCGAGGATCCGTCAGGCGCGGAATTCATCCAAGACGATGTGCGCCTCGGCGGTGCGGTGGCCGACACGGGGCCTCAGGCGGGCGCGAGCGGCGAAGAGGTTTCGCGGCTTATCGATGAGAATCGATACGAGGTAGATCATCTCGTTGGCCGCGATCGGGAGGGCGCGAGCGAGAAGAAACGCTCCGGAAAGCACCGCGGCAATCACTGATTCCAGCCTAACGAACGGCCTGTCCCTGTCGCCATGCTGCGGCGGGGATGGCGCCGTGCGGGACGGCCCGGAGAGCAGGAGGCCCTCCCGGGCTGGTTGCATAGCCCACTCGGATGGGGTACCCTATGGGCTCCTCCACGTGGACCGGAGCTCGTGCAATTCTTTACGGCGCCGTGGGAAGTCGTGGAAGGTGACGTCGCGGGCTGCGGGCCGCGTCTCTTTCTCACGGGTACGAAGTTGTTGATCGCGGTCTGGGAGAAGCTCGTCAGTGATGCGCGCCGCGCATCACCCGACGGCTCCGAGCTCGATAGCCTCTCATGGGTAGTGCTCGAGCACGGGCTTCGCGCGATCGCACCGATATCACTCCGCGAACATCTCGCCTTTCTCATATCAGTCGACGAGCTCGCGGACAGCTCGACGCTGCGTCTGTATTATCGTGTGACGCGCGTCACAGGGGAGCCGGTCGCGTGCGCATTCGTCGTTGTTGGATGCTCGCAGAAAGCCACCGGCAACATGGCCGCACTGCCGGCGGTGGTTCGCGATTATCTCGCAAGCCGAGGTGGTTTTCGTGAGCCGCCGGAAACGCCGTCGTTCATCGAACGGGCATTGCTGTTGCCTAACGCGGCGGAGTCGCTCTTTCCAGACGACGTTCGGGCGCTCGGCGCACGCGTCGCGTCTCAGGGTGGTCCGGCCGCGGTACACCGAAGAACGCCCGCGGCGCCCCTCTCGATTCCTGCGCTCGGCGAGCTTTCGATTCCCGATGGTAAAACGGCTTTCTTCTTTCCGGACTCACAGTCATATGATGGCCGGCTCCTCTGCGAGCTGCGCGCTTATCTGCCGTACCTCGCGGACTATTTCGACCAGGCAGAAGAAGTTTCGCGTCGAGTGTTCCGTCAGTCGTTCCTGCCGCTCGTCGACATGGACGCCATTGCACTCCACGACCAGAGACTCGAGCGGTGCCCCGAGCTTGCACATGTCGGCGTCGTGCTCACCGGCGTTCTGATCGCCGAGTCATTGCAGGAACATGGCATTCGCCCCGAGGCTTTGATCGGCGACGGGCTAGGAGAGCTCACGGCGCTTGCCGTCGCCGGTGCCACGGACCATTCGACGGCGCTGAGACTGGCGGCGCTGCGCGCGCTCGCATCGCGCTCCACCAATGGAAACGGAGAATCCACCGCTGCAGAGCAGTTCGCGGCAGCGATGGCCGACGTGCACTTCGAGGCGCCGCGTCTGCCCATCGTTTCACTCCGGAATCATGCTCCGTTCAATCGGATCGTAGACGAGCGGGTCAGCTCGTTAGGTGCCGCGGCCGCCGACGACGATCTCGTCGCGGCCGCGTGGGGAGCCGGATGCGAGTTCGTGATCGAGTGCGGGCCGCGCGGTTTTCTCACGACGGCTGTCCGCGCGCCCGGGGCCGTGTTGCAGTTCACACCCACGGTTCGAGCCGAAGCGCGCCCGGGGTAGCCGTCAGGGATTTATCGGGAAGGGCGCCTTCCGAATGAGCTCACCCATCGTCTTGTAGCCGCCGGGCGGCGGCGCCGAGATCGCACCCTGCGCCGAAGGCCGTTGAGTTGCCGGAGCGGCGGCCACGGCGGTGTCGGGTGCCGGGGTCGAAGCGCCGCTTGTCGCGCTCAGCGTCGGCATCGTCGCCCGCCGAGCCTTCTCCGGCCGCGGCAGCACCGCGTGCGAACGAATGCCCGCGGGGATCACCTCGTCGGGAGAGATGTTCATGTTGGCACTCGCCAGCGATGCCTGGCTTCGAGCGAGGTCCAGGTCTCGCTGAAGCGCCGCGTCGGCGGTAGGCGTGGCTCGATTGCACGCGGCCAGCGACGAAAGGGCGATGGCCGCGAAAAAGAACAGGGGGCGTCGGAGCATGAGTCCTCTGGGGTACACGGGCCGCTGCGAGCGCGGCGATCCGGTCATACCCTTGGACACCCAAATCGAGCCAATTCCCCAGCTTCGCGACGGTGGCCCTCCACCTCGGACGAAACGACAGATCGGCGCGCTGACCATCGTTCGGCACTGGTCGTCTGTAGGCGTGACCGCAATCGACGGCGGGCTCGGCCACATCCGCCGTCGTTCTCGCTGTGTTGTCGGACCCGACGCTCCAGGAAATGCCGCTTCGCCCGCTGCAGAAGTCTGCCCTACTCCGCCGCGTTCGCGCCCGTACTTCATCTCTCGCTGCCGCAGCCGGTTTGCTGCTCGGCAGCGCGCGCGGAGCAGGTACCCAGGGCGTCGTACCACAAGGTGCGCCACGCGACATGTCTCGCGTAGCTCTGCGCGACAGCACGGTTTTCCCCCCGATCATATTTCGAGAATTCAGAGGCGCCTGGCTCAGTCCCGCCGCTGACGGCGACTGGCCGTCGCGCGTTGGATTGCCCGCGGACCAGCAGCAACACGAGTTGATCACTCTGCTGGATCGCGCGCGCACCATCGGCCTGAACGCAATCATTTTTCATGTCAGGCTCAGCGGCGACGCCCTCTACTCGACACCGCTCGCGCCCTGGTCTGCCAAGCTCACCGGACGGCAGGGCGTCAATCCTGGCTACGATCCGCTGGCGTTAGCCGTCCGGGAAGCGCACGCGCGTGGCCTGCAGGTACATGCGTGGTTCAACCCGTTCAGGGCCTCGCTCGATGGCGGCATACGTGCGGCGAAGAACCACGTCACGCGCCAGCATCCCGAGTGGGTTCGGCGCTACGGCCGACAGCAGTGGATCGATCCAGGCATCCCGAAGGCACGCGAGGCAGTGCTCGCGATGATCATCGACGTCGTGCAGCGCTACGACATCGATGGCGTACACCTCGATGACTTCTTCTACCCTTATCGCGAGACCCGCACCCATTATCGCCGCGTTGGTCGAGGAAGGCATCGCCACACGATCAAGATCGTACGCGAGCTCGAGTTCCCGGACCATGCCTCGTGGATCAGGTACGGCCGCAAGGAGCACTGGACCAACCGCGACGATTGGCGCCGGCACAACATCGACGACTTCGTCGCCGAACTGTACAAGCGCGTCCATGTGGCGAAGCCGTGGATGGCCGTCGGCATCAGCCCCTTCGGCATCTGGCGACCGGGTTATCCTGAGGGCATCGATGGTCTCGACTCCTTCCGCGAGACCTACGCCGATTCGCGCAAATGGCTGCGAGAAGGATGGCTCGACTACATCGCCCCTCAGCTCTATTGGCAGGTGGACGCTCCTGAGAATCGCTTCCGGGCGCTGGACGCGTGGTGGCGCACGCAGAATCCACAGGGGCGATTCATCTTTCCGGGACTTTATACGGCGGGCGCGGTGGGACATCCTGCATGGTCCTTCGACGAGATCCCGCGGCAGATCATGATGCTCCGTGACGCGCGCGACGGGACGGTGGAATCGAAGGGGCACGTCCACTTCCGTCTCGGCTCTCTCGTCGTGAATGCGGGGCCGCTCTCCGGGTCGCTCGGGGATCGGCTGCAATCCGACAGCTATCGAGAGCCGGCGGTAGTACCAGAGATGACGTGGCTCGAGGGGAAGGCGCCAGCTGCTCCAGTCGCCGAGATCAACACAACCGACGGCGACCGCCTCACACTCAAGATCTCCGCGGGCGACAGTGCGATGGTCTCCCTCTGGGTCGTTCAGACGCGCGACGCCGACGAGAAATGGAAAACGACGATCCTGCCCGCCGCGACGCGCGAGTTCACGATCCCGGACACCAGCGGGGGCACGGATATCGTCGCTGTGAGTGCCGTGGATAGGGTGGGGCAGGCGAGTACGCGTACGGTGCTGCGGCTGAAGCGGTGATAATGGGTTGACGGTGGTCGGTGATCGGTGATCGCTGAAAGGAAGGCCGGCGAGTCAACTCGCCGGCCTTTTTCTCGACCACAGCACTAACCACCGACCACCGATCACCGACTGGCCAGTTGCTTCGGTGCGTCGTCTTTCGGCGGTTCCGCCAACTTCACCTGCACCGTCTTCTCGGCACCAGAGCGAACGAATGTCAGCGAGACCACGTCGCCGGGGCGATGACCCCGAATCACGCGCTGGAGCGTCGCGACGTGATCGATGTCGTGGCCATCCGCGGTGACGATGATGTCACCCTTCTGAATTCCAGCATCGTGTGCAGGGCTTGCGCCTTCCTTCGGGAAGTCGGCAACGAGCGCGCCGCGAATCTGCGCCACACCACCCTGCGCGAGCCTGTCCGTCTGCGCGTCCTTCTGCGTCACTTCGGCGAGCGAAAGACCGAGAAGACCACGCCGTACATGACCATATTGCACGATCTGATTCATGACGTCACGCACGAGCGTCACAGGAATCGCGAAGCCGTAGCCGGCGTAGCTGCCAGTTGGGCTGGCGATAGCGGCGTTCATTCCAACCACTTCCCCACGCACGTTCACGAGGGGGCCCCCGGAGTTGCCGGGATTGATCGGCGCGTCCGTCTGGAGGTAGTCGACGACGGCGTACGGGCTGTCATAGAGACCAGTGAAACCACCGCGTCCCTTCGCGCTGACGATGCCCTGCGTGACGGTGAAGTCGAGGCCGAGCGGGTTGCCAATCGCAAGCACCCAGTCTCCGACGCGAGTCGTCTCGTCGTTGCCAAGAGGCACGGTCGGAAGGTTCTGACCATCGATCTTGATAACCGCTACGTCGGTGGTTGGATCACGACCGACGACCTTCGCGTCGAACTCACGACGGTCCGAAAGAATGACCGTCACCTTGTTCGCATCCGCGACGACGTGATTGTTGGTGAGGATCAGACCATCCTTTGAGGCGATGAAGCCTGAGCCCGACGCATGGACCACCTGACTGTCGGACTCGCCGCGCTGGCCGCGCTGGCGCCCGCGGAAGGGCGCTCCGCCGATATCTGGAAAGCCGAACTGCCGAAGATCCGGAAAGTCAGGCATGTCCATCCGCTGCGCTGGCGGGCGCGTGCCTTCGATATGAATGGAGACCACTGCCGGCGTCACCTGCGACGCGACGGCGGCGAATGCGTTCTGCGTCTCGACAAGCGGTGCGATCGCCTTGGTCGTGAGCGCCCCAGCTTTCTCGCTGGGCGGTTGATGTGATTGAGCGTGCAGCGCCGTCAAAACGCCGGAGGCGATGACGGCGGCGCTGCCGATGGAGAGCGCGAGCGCGCGTGGGCGCCCGCCCGAAGGAAAGACAGACATGTCAACCCACCTGCGGAAAAGTTAGTAAACTCGAAATTTTCGTCTGAATGGCGCAGTGCGCTTCCACGGCCGCGGACACGTTGGAATGCGCAAGGCGACGCCGATGTTCCGGCGTCGCCCAAGTTGAGTGAACTGGAACATCGACTCGGCTACCTACACTCCGCGCGAGACATGGTTCCGTCCAATCGGGTGTCGTCGCGCGCCGACGCCGCCGTCGACGGCCCAGCGTCGTTAAATTTGCTCTGGCCTTGTGGCGCCGGCGGCGCTACGCTGTATTCGGCCCCTACTTTCCACTACCCCAACCCCGTCCCTCGTGTACAAGCTCAGCGAGACGAACTGGATCTGGCGCGACGGCGAATTCATTCGCTGGGCGGACGCGCAGATTCACGTCCTGTCCCATTCCGTACAGTTCGGCTCCTCGGTCTTCGAGGGCGTTCGCTGTTACAACACCCCGCGCGGTCCGGCCATCTTCCGCCTGCAGGATCACCTACAACGGATGATCGATTCGGCGAAGATCTACCGGATGGATCTCGATTACTCCCTCGACGAGCTCGTCGCCGCGTGCTGCGAGCTGGTGGAGCGGAACGAGTTGGACTCCTGCTACCTTCGTCCGATGATCGTCCGGGGATATGGTGCCGCCGGCATGGTACCGTTCGCCAGCCCCGTGGAGGTGTATCTCCCTTGTTGGCCTTGGGGCGCTTATCTCGGCGAAGGCGCGCTGGAGAATGGCGTCGATGCCTGCATTGCGAGCTGGAACCGCGTTGCACCGAACACGATTCCCGCCATGGCGAAGATCGCCGGCAACTACCTCGGCGGTCAGCTGATCAAGATGGAAGCGTTGGCAAAGGGCTTCGCGGAAGCGATCGCTCTCGGGACCGACGGAATGTTGAGCGAGGGCTCCGGCCAGAACCTGTTCCTCGTGCGCAAGGGAACCCTGTACACGCCCCCAATCGACGGCACTCTGCTCCCTGGCATTACTCGCGAGACCGTACTCACATTGGCGGCTGACGCCGGCATCCCAATCCGCGAAGAGCCGCTGCCGCGCGAGATGGTTTACGTCGCGGACGAGGTCTTTCTGTCGGGGACGGCCTCCGAGATCACCCCAATCCGAAGTGTGGACAAGATCACCGTCGGGGCCGGCAAGCCGGGGCCCATAACGAAGGATCTGCAACGCGCCTTTCTATCCACCGTTCGCGGTGAAGCGGCCGATCCGCACGGCTGGCTGACGTATGTCCGCGCGGAACGCGCCTCGGCCCGTTCCGTAGGTAAGAAAGCGCCAGCGGCCCAAGCTGGTGACTAGTGATGGTGGGGGGCCTGGTGAATTCGGATTGGCGGCGCTACGCGCCGCCTTTTCTCTTTCCACCAGTCACCAGTCACCAGCCACCACCACCAGCCACAGCCACTACTTCACCGCCACCAAACTTCCTTTCGAGTCGAGCTTCAGAGTCGCGCCCGTATTCGCTGGCACTGGATCCATCTCGTCGATCTCGACGC
>Ga0070713_100001729_pt1 | contig 14068 bp, 25 predicted proteins | sample LARL82metaG_FD_65465 | JGI IMG/M metagenome (GOLD analysis project Ga0070713, IMG submission 65465) | Corn, switchgrass and miscanthus rhizosphere microbial communities from Kellogg Biological Station, Michigan, USA - LAR L8-2 metaG | ecosystem: Host-associated > Plants > Roots > Rhizosphere ... | reverse complement strand
CTTCACGACGTACTCGCGCAGCTCCTGCTCCGTCATGTTCGCGACCGCCTCGACGATGGACTGCTTGGTCACCGCTCTCCTGCCTTCCGGGAGCTCTGCTCCCCGTTATCGCACGGTGTAGTCCGGACGGAATATCCAAACTTACACTGCGTGCGAATCATTGAAGATATTATATCATATCTCCAGATGAAACTCAACCACGTCATTCGACGACGTCGGTCTCTACGACGATCGCCGTATGCGATGGATCCTGACGTGCGACCAGATGGACCTGCGTCGGTCTCTGCGGAACGTCGTCCCGACTGAACCCGTACGCCCGCGCCAGACGCTCCTCCGCTACTTCCATGCTGGCGTAGACGATTGTCGTCCACCGCTCGCCCGTCGAGTAGAGTGACGCTACGTACACTTTCATCCGTCCTCCTTGCAGCGGCTTCTCACTTGCGCCCTAGATCCCCTTGACTTGCGCCTTGTCCGTGACGCAGTAGACTTGCCAGGCCGGTTGGCCGTCCCCGTTTGAATCGGACGACCACTTCTCCAACTCCTCCGTCGGTAGGTCTTTGACGGCGCAGTTGAATCCTTCCACCATCTCATTCGCCGTCTCCGGCTCGTCCGCCCCAATCAGGTGCAGGAGCAGTTCCCGGTACGTCCCTACGAACTCCTCCATGTCCGGGGCCACGCCCATGTACTCATCGTACGCCACGACGTACGTCTTCTTCTCTTCCACAGGACCTCCAATACCTTGTGACCCGTCCGACCCTAGCCGGCGTCCCTAGCACTCAAATTGCGTCGTATGCTACGGCCGTAGAGCGCAGCCGAAAGACGGCGTTAAGGTTGACCGCCGTCAATCGGCCGTGGTACACTCCGTGCATTCTGGGATTATTATACCCCAGATCGTTCACGAAATCAACTACCGCCGATCAAACCGTCCAGCTTCAACGGACGGGGCGAGGCGGAGCGTGTAACCTTGACGGAGCAAGGCGTCGACGATCCTCTTCCACTCACGCCGTCGCTGACGCAACGTACGGGGCAGAGTCACGGGACGGGATTGGGCCGAGCCCTTCATTCCTCGTCCTCCGTCGAGTCCACATGCGGCTCGATCAACTCGCCGAGACGTCCTTCGTGATCCCGTGCGATCGAATCCCGCAGGATCTGGATCGGGTCCTCGTCTGCGTCGTGCGTGATGACGATCGAAACCGTCACCACGCTGATCTTGCCTGCCATCACCGCACCGCCAGCCGACGGGCTCGTGCGGCAGCGCGCCGCATGTTCAGCTTCCGCGCCTCGTACGTCCAACGCAGCTGCTCCCAGCGGAGGAGGCTCTGCGCCCGGAGGTGAGCGGCTTTCGCTTCATCGCCGTGCTCGTGACGGAACGTAGGCTGTGCCAACACTGCGTGCATTGTCATGACGGTCTCCTTCTCCTACTATCCTATTCTACTACACTACCCCGACGGCTTTGCAACGGACGTTCTCTACTTCTTGTACGCCTCGATCCACATCTTCAGATCCCGCAGGACCTGGATGGCGCCGCGGGCTTGCCGATACCCGACGCCTTGCCATCCATCCCAGCCGCCGTGGTTCGCCTCCATCACCCACTCACGGACGGCTTCTCCCAGTTGCTCGTCGGTCATCGTACGCATGGCCTGCTCGAGGCCCCAACGGACGTGGAGGCTCACTTGCCCCTCCTTGCCTGACGGTTCGCTCGGAGGAGTGCGGACGCGGCTCGATACGCTGCTGCGTGCTCCCGATTCCGAATCCCGTCGGCGATCGCCTGGGCCTGTGCCCACTTCTCTCGTTGCAGTGCGGCCTTCGCCTTGGCCTCGGCCGTCCTCGGGAACATCGGCCAGCTCCGTTCCGCGTCCGCCATCTCCTGCGCCTCGTCCGCCGCCTTCCGGTGGAACTCGGCTTCCAGTGTGTTGAACACCGCCGTCAGCTTCTGACTCACTTGGCACCTCCACGTCCGCCTAGCTTCTTGAGTAGCTCTTCCATCCGCCGATCGCTTACCATTGTACTCCCTTTCGCTTTCACTTTCCACCTCCGTCCGGCTACTCAGAAGGGGGTTGACAACCCCCGTCTCAGTGTCCCTGACTACTCGCTCACCTCCGTCGCATCGATCCCATCCGCCGCCGCATCCCGCGCCGCTCGGTTCCGCTCCGCCTGCGCTCTCCACTGCTTGGTCTTCCAGGCCGCCTTGGCGAGCTTCACGAACGCCTCGCTCCCCCCGACCTTCCTGAACGCGTCGTCCAACGCCTCATCCATCGTCGCGTACGGGAAGTCGATCATCTCCGTCTTCGGCTGGGGGAGCTTGGCGAGCGCCTCGTTCCACCGCTCTCTCCTGATCTCCAGCGCCTGCGCCTTGGCCAACTCGATCCGCTGTTCCTGCGTCAGATTGCTCAGTCCGTTGCTCATGACACTCTCCTTGACGAGTTACGTGTTTCCGATCCGTCGCGTCTAGAACCTACGTGCGTTGCGTGCTTTGTCGAACCCCGCGCAGATCATCACGCTGACGAGTACGACCCACGCTGCTAGCATCATCACCATCTCACACCTCCTACTTAGTACGTTTTGATGAACTTTTTTCTTACTTTTTCGTACGTCCTACCCGGACGCGTGAAATGTGCGGATGCAGGTAACCCGCGAGCGGCTTAGCCGAGGGCAAAGTGAATCCTACGGAGCCGATTGCAGCGGCTTAGGACCTCGACCGATTTTTGTGCACCATTTCTCGATGTAGGGTTGTGCGTTACCGCTTAGGCGACTTCCGTGTCGAAGCCAAGTGCGTACGTGCGAAGTCGCTGCAAGCCAGGAGAGAAAGGCTTTGAAGGGAAAGCTCAAGAGCGAACTGCCCGTTGATCGGCCCCTATGCCCTGTCGTATAATATCCCTAATAGAGACATCTCATGCAAGTCGAAGTGGTTGCCACAGTCCAACTGGACACGACGAGTAAAGTTGAGGATCTCGCGAGTGACACCCGCACTCGCTCCTACAACTCCCTCGCGTTCTTCCTGTCCCACGTTCTGAAGGTGAACGTGCCGACGGAACTCTGCGTTGCGATGCAGCGACTTCAGCGTCGAACGCTTTGTCAGGTGGTCGGCGGAACGGCGCTCTGGCTTGCCATCCACAAGTGCAAGATGACGAACTTCCTGGACCATGACGCGGTCCGCTGGCTCTTCCCGGAGGTCAAGGATGGCGCGAAGTAACACCGCATTCGCCCACGCTCCGACCTTTACGGAACCGGCAGATCCGTCCGGTGCGAACCTCCCGATCTCGGCAGGGCGGCCAAAGGGTTCTACCTCCCCTATCTACTCAACGAAGGCAGGACAGAACGAGGCGAAGACGTTCGCTCTGTCTATCCTTCGTTCCGAGGACTACCGTCAGAGCCTCCTCTCCCGAGCGAAGGCCGGTACCCTTCCCGCGAACATCGAAGCGATGCTGTGGGCTTACGCCTACGGTCGTCCGACCGAACGCGTCGAAGTCACGCACGTCTCCCCTGCGTCGCAAATGGCGGATATGCCGGTCGAAGAGCTCGCGAAACGCGCCGAGGTCATCGCCAAGGTCCTGAAAGAAGTCGGTGACATCGAAGCCGCCGACCAGGCCCTAAAGATGATGCATGAAGCCGACGAAAAGCGGATCATCGACGCCGTCGACGCCGAGATCATCGCCCGCAGCGAAGGGACCGTGCAGTAGCATGGGTGAGACTCCCGAACTCCTCACCGCCGACGAACAAGCCGCTCGGGAAGCCCTCTTCCGTCAGCGCGTCGAGGAGATCAAGTCTCAGTCGATTAAGGACCTGCAAAGCATCCGTGCGGAGCTCAAGCGTCGACAGTGGATGAAGAACCCCGCCCTCTGGCTGAAGGAACGCCTGGGCGAGGACCCCTGGTCGAAGCAAGTCGAGATCATGCTGGCCATGACCAAGCACCGTAAGGTGGAAGTCATGTCCTGCCACGACGTCGGGAAGTCGTTCATCGCAGCTCGCATCGCCGCGTGGTGGATCGACATCTTCCCACCTGGCGACGCATTCGTCGTCACAACGGCCCCTACAACCGCCCAGGTCAAGTCGATCCTCTGGCGTGAAATCGGCCGCGCTCATACAAAGGGCAAACTCGAGGGACGAGTCAATCAGACCGAGTGGTACGTTCCAGTCGAAGGCCGTGAGGAAATCGTCGCCTTCGGCCGTAAACCTGACGAGTACGACCCCGCCGCCTTCCAGGGGATCCACTCGCAGAACGTCCTCGTGATTATTGACGAGGCCAACGGCGTCCGAGGACCTCTGCATGACGCGGCCGACTCTCTCATCGCGAACGACACCGGCAAGATGCTGATGATCGGGAACCCGGATGACCCGTCCGGCGAGTTCTTCGAAGCGTCGAAGCCGAATTCCGGTTGGGAAGTCATCAAAATCAGCGCCTTCGACTCGCCGAACTTCACCGGCGAAGCCGTAACTCAGCGCGTCTCGAACGCCCTGATCGGCAAGGTCTACGTCGAAGAGCGCCGCAAGAAGTGGGCGCCCCAGTGGACGTGGAACGCTGAGAAGACCGCCGTTGTTCCTCCAGAGGGTAGTAAACCCGAGGACACTCACCCATTTTGGCAGTCGAAGATTCTCGGCCTCTTTCCACAGACACCTCAGGGCGTCCACCCACTCATCCCCATGCCGTGGATTCTCGCAGCACAGAACCGTTCTCTCGAAGAACAGGTTGCCGACGATCCGATCAACATGGGGGTCGACGTCGGCGGTGGTGGTGACGAAAGCGTGATCGCCATTGCCAAGGGCGGATTCGTTCGCGTCGTCAAGTCGGCGCAGTCCCCGGACACGATGCGCGTCGTCGACGACATCATCGCAATGAGGGCTGCCTTTGGGTGCAGAAGCATACGGGTCGACGTCATCGGTATCGGCCGTGGTGTATGTGATCGGGCCATCGAGCTCGAACTACCCATTACCGGAATCAACGTCGGGCGTGCATCGCACGAGCCGGACCGCTTCAGCAACCTTCGTGCCCAATTCTGGTGGTACGTTCGCACGCTCTTCGAACAGGGGATGGTCGACCTCGATCCCGAAGACGAGGATCTGGCAGCGGAGCTGGCGACCCTCCGGTACAAGCCCGCCGAAAAAGGCAAGATCCTGATGGAGTCGAAGGACGAGGCGAGGCGCCGTGGCGTCCGCTCGCCCAACAGGGCTGACGCACTCATGCTCGCCTTGTGCAACCCGAATTTCGTCAGCGAACTCACTCTCGACGAAGTCTCGAACTTCGCCAACGCGAACGCCGAACTCGTCGGAGACAGCAAGTGGAACTTTAACTCGGGCGTCGACACGTCCCGGCCTGCACACAACCCGCTGCGAAGCAACTAGTCGAGCTGGCTATGATGCAGAATTCTTCTACCCTGAAACGGATGAGCTAAGTGGCCGCAGACCCTACCGTCCTCAAGCTCGTTCAAGGCGCACAAGCCGACATCCCAGTCGACTTCGGTATCACCGGTGTCGCGAGGTACGGCGGGGTTTCCCGTGTGTACGAGGAGTGGCTGCAAGCCCTCCAAGGCCCCACCGGGATGAAGCTGTATCGGGAGCAGATTGACAACTGCCCGATTACAGGTGCGTTCCTATTCGCCGCTCAGTTTCTTGCCAGGGGCAGCACGTTCCGTATCGATCCTGCCCGAGGTACGGGCGTCGACGACATGATGGCGCTTCAGATCGCTGAGCGCGTCCGCGGAGCGCTTTTCGACGACCTAGAAGTTACGTGGCCCGACCTGCTCTCCGACGTCATGTCCATGTTCGGGTTCGGCTGGTCCGTTCACGAAATGTCGTTCAAGCGATGTCGCGGAACCGATCCGACGAACCTGACGACGCTTCAGACGATTCAGCCGGTCGACCCCGGCGGTGAAGGACAAGGTCCGATTCCCACCCCGTTCACCCCGTCGAAGTACAACGACGGGTGGCTTGCTTTCCGCAACATCGAGATCCGCTCGCAAGAGACCCTCTTCATGTGGGAATGGGACGCACAGTCCCACGCGATCGTGATGCAGCAGATGGCGCCGCCGGACTTCGGAATCCGCCGAGTCCCACTCGCAAAGTGCCTACACTTCCGGACGCAACTCGCGAAGAACAACCCGGAAGGGCGTTCACTCATTCGCAACGCGGTTCCGTCGTACCTCTTCAAGAAGAACATCCAGACGATCGAAGCGATCGGCGTCGAACGCGATCTCGTCGGGTACCCGTACTTCCAGCAGCTTCCTCCGGATCAGACGAAGGGCTACGCCCCGATCGACCTGTGGAACCCGAAGGATACGATGGCGGCTCTATACCTGCAGAAACTGCAAGGTATGGTCCGGAGCATTCGCCGGGACGAACAGGAAGGAATGGTCCTTCCGTGGCACATCGAGTTCAAGCTTGCGTCTACCGGAGGCAAGCGGAACTTTGACACGAACGCGATCATCCTGCGCTACGAGAAGGACATCGCCATGTCCGTTCTCGCCGACTTCATCATGCTCGGACATGACGCCCAGGGCTCGAAAGCCCTCGCATCGACGAAGTCCCAGCTGTTTACGGCAGCCCTCAACAGCCTGCTCGATAGCATCTGCGCAACCTTCAACCGCTTTGCGATCCCTCTTCTCCTCAAGCTCAACGGGGTCCCGGCAGTGCTCGCACCCACGCTTGGGCACTCAAATGTCGAGAATCTGCCCGCGGATGTCCTCGGCACATTCATTGCACGCCTGGCACAAGCTGGGGCCCCGTTGTTCCCGGATACCGACCTTACCGAAGCGCTTCTGGACACCGTCCACATGCCGACCTCCGGCATCGTCGATCCGGAAGCCACGCTTTCCGAAGGTGCACAGAGCGGAGAGTCTGTCGCCGAACCCGAACACAATGCTCCGACAGAAGTCCGTTCCGGGCCGCCTCGCAACGCAACGGGCGGAACTCGACTCCCGCGTATGCGTCAAACTCCCGGTCCTCGCACGCCCGGCGCAGCCAAACCGCCGGAGCGCATTGCGAACGACCCGAAGGCGAAGCCCCAAGGCTCCAACAACACGTCTCTCAGAGGAGTATAAGAAGTGGCCGAACGTAACCTCCCCGTTGCACAGCAGGCAGCCCTCGAAATCCTGCACAATGCGCAAGCAGCGACCCGTGCCGAGCTCGACGTCCTCCGCCGCACTCGCCCGCAGCGTGAAGTCGGCGCGTTGAAAGTGCCAGCACACCTTGCCGCAGCCGCTGCAATCCCGATCACGCTCGCGGGTCCGGTGTCGAACGACCCTCGCGTATGCTCGGGCTGCGGAAACGGGATCGATGCGTTCGCACTCAGCCGGGGCGAGAAAGTCTGCTCCCGCTGCCTGAACAACCCGAACACGGACGCCGGCGTGGAAGCCCGCGCGACGATCCCGGCTAGCGCGTAGTTGCAGCGGCTTCGCACTTAAGGCTCAACCATGGCACCGACCGCAGTCGATAGCACGGCGAAGCTCGAGAAGGAGGATCCCCGGGTCTCCTACATGGAGCCGGAGTCTGGCCCGTTCGAGTGCAACAACTGCCAGCACTTCGACCCGAAGGGTGCCTGCGAGATTGTCGACGGCAGCATCGACGCCTGCGGCTGCTGCAACTTGTACAAGCCCGGTGCGAAGCGCACGAAGCCCGAAGCCGCTGCAAGCAAGCGCTTCCAGAGCAACATCGTCAAGATCGACGACGCCCAAGGGATCGTCTACGGCTGGGGTAACGTCTGCGTCGACTCGAACGGCCTCGTCACCGACCGCCAGGGCGACCAGTGGGAACCCGAAGAACTCGAGAAATCCGTCGTCGACTTCATGCTCAACTGCCGGAACTCCGGCGAAATGCACGAAGGCGGCGTCACAGGCACGGTTGTAGCCTCCCTCGTCACCACGCCCGACATCGTCAAAGCTTTCTTCGGTCCCGAAGCCGCTGCAACGACTCCTGTCGGGTGGCTCATCGGCGTGAAAGTCGACAAAGCCACCCTCGCCAAGGTCAACAGCGGGGAGCTTAAGGCCTTCAGCATCCAGGGTAGCGGAGATCGGATTCCGGTGTAACTATGCCGAACATTCTTCGTAAGGTCAAACTCAATCGTATCGACCTGGTCGACGCCCCAGCGAACCCAGGCGCAACAGTCATGCTCGTCAAGCGGGAGGAGGGTGTCTCCAAGAAGATCCGCGAACGTAACGGAAAGTTCGAAGTCACGACTGAGGACGGCAGTCGTGTCCTCGGCACTCACGATTCCCACGCCGACGCCGCAAAGCAGCTCGCCGCGATCGAAGCTCAGAAGCACAACACGAAGAAGGACGCTCCGGGGATCGGAGCGGTCCACGTCAATCGCCCCGGTCCACGAAGGAGTACGTACATGACAGAGAAGAATCTCATGAAGCGGTTTCGTGAGTTCCTGAAGGCGTTTCCGCCTCCGGCAACCCACGCGACACCCGCAGACGGAAGCGACCTCGACACGCCTGGCTCGGAAGACCACGAGCAGGCGGAGATGGGTCATATCAACGCCCTGGCCGAGATGCACAAGGCGATGACCGAGCACCTCAAGGGACTCCCGGCGGAGCACCCGATGCACGCGATGCACAAGGCTCTCGGCGAGCACATCGCCGCGATGCACAAGATGAACGGCGCCCAGTTCCCCGAAGACAACCAGGACTTCGCCGAGGGCGGCGGCGCAGCCGGAGCCCACGAGGACGTCCACATGAGCGCAGCCGACAAGAAGGAAGTCGAGAAAGCGATCGCGAAGCGAACCGAAGACCTCCAGAAGCGCCTGGAAGCCGCGGAAGCGTCGCTCAAGGCCGCCGACGTCATCGTTAAGGGCGAGGTCGCGAAGCGTGAACTCGGAGAAGTCCGCGTCGAGCTCGCGAAGTTCGCGAACCTCACGATCGACATCGAGAAGGAAGCGCCGGAGTACCTCATCCTCAAGCAGGCGTCGCCGAAGGCGTACGAGTCGCTCGTCGCGAAGCTCGCCGCCGCGAACGAGCAGGCGAAGCTCGCCAAGAAGCTCGAGGACGATCTCGGTTCGGGCATCCCGGGCGGTCCGCGCCCCAGCGCCTGGAAGGAGATCGAGGCGAAGGCGGCCGGCGTCCTCGCGAAGTCGACCGACTCCAAGATGACCAAGGCGCAGGCCATCGACAAGGTCATGCAGGACCCGGAGAACTTCCCCCTCGTGAAGCGGTACTACGAGGAAGAGAAGCAGGTGATCGCCTAACGGCGGTCACCCGTCACCCGTTCACGAGGAGAAGCAACCATGGCATTCGAAGGACAGCAGCCAGTCAAGCGAATCGGCGCCGTTTCCGGTGCGGACTTGTCCGCGGCGTCGGTTCAGTACAAGTTCGTCAAGTACAACGGCACCGGTCAGCAGGTCATCCTCTGCAGCGGCGTCAACGACGTCCCCTGCGGAGTTCTCCAGGCACCTGCTCCCACGAGCGCGGTCGGCCAGCCCGTCGAAGTCGTCGCGGTCGGTCAGACGAAGCTCCAGGACGGCGGAACGCTCACAGCGGGCTGCGTCGTCGCTACCACCGCGTCCGGTCAGGGTCAGCCGGCCGTCAGCGGTCAGATCGCCGCGGGTTCGTGCGACGTTATCGGCGGAGCCGCCAACGCGTACGCAGTCGTCACCGTCAACCTCTCTGCGCCGTCGATCAAGGCGTAGTCAACACCCCTTCTCGAAGGAGCAGCAGAAATGCCTCAGCCATCAATCGGACAGGTACACGTCAATCGCCCGCTGACGAACATCAGTGTGGCGACGATCCAGGATCTCGACTACTTCGCGTGGACGCGCGAAGGGATCCTGCCGTCGGACAAGAAATCCGACCTCTACTTCATCTACAACCAGAACGACTGGTTGCGTGATGAGGCTCAGCTGCGCGGCACGGCGATGGAGTCCGCAGGCGGCGGCTACAACGTCTCGACCACGCCGTTCAACTGCCAGGTCTACGCCTACCACAAGGACGTGGACGAGCAGGTGCGCAGCAACACGGACGACCCGCTCGACGGCAAGCGGGACGCGATCAAGTTCGTGACGCGGAAGATGCTGATCCGCCAGGAGCGTCAGGGCGTCAGCGACTTCTTCTCCACCGGTATCTGGACGGGTTCCAGCACCGGCGGCGACCTCACGCTCGGCTCCGGGTTCGCCCTCCGCTGGGACGATCCGACGTCGACCCCGATCGAAGACGTTCAGGTGCAGCAGGCCGCGCTGCTCACCAACTGCGGGTGGCTCCCGAACCGCTTCAACCTGGGCTTCCAGGTGTACCAGAAGCTGATCCGTCACCCCGACGTCATCGACCTGATCAAGTACGGTGCGTCGCCGGGCTCGCCGGCCATCGCGAACGAGGCGGCCCTCGCGAAGATCTTCTCGGTGGACGAAGTCGTCGTCTCCAAGAGCGTCTACGCGTCGAACGTCGAGAACGCGACCGCCGTGTACGCCCTCACCGCGGGGAAGAACGCGATGCTCGAGTACCTGGCCGAGAAGCCCGGCCTGTACACGATGTCCTCGCGCTACTCCTTCATGTGGAAGGGCGTGTCGTACGGTCTCGGTGAGACCATCGGAGCGTACGAGATCCCGATGCCCTGGCTCGGCCTCACGACGAAGCGCTGCGAGGCGCAGATCGCGTTCGCCAACCAGATCATCAACGCCAACGCAGGCGCGTTCTTCTCGGCCGTCGTCAACTAGGCCGACGAGGAAACCATGGCCGCCACGTACGTTGCGCTGAAGGACTTCAACGTAGGGAAGTCCTCCTACAAGAAAGGCCAGCCGGTCAATACCGACGGCTGGCCGTTCCGTCGCGATGTCCTTCTGGAATCGCAACGTTTCATCAAGCGTCTTCCATCGCCGAACCGGAAGTACCGGGCAGCTCGCGCGGGCCTCCGGATCGGCGACGTCATCCATGAGCAGGGGCAGATCGTCGATCACTCTAGCCTCACTCCGGAAAAAATCGACCAGCTGGTCGGGCTGAGACATCTCGTGATCGACGAGACAGCCCCTCAACAGCCGGCTTCGACGGGAAAGAAGGCCTAGCATGGCGATCAAGGAACGTGCAAAGACATTCTTCTACTACCTCGGTGGCTTCAAGAAAGTCGTCATCGGGGGCAACGGTCAGGATGCTGGCGCGCAGACGCAGGTCAACATTAGCAAGCTGATCACCGGCATGGCCGACGCCACGTTCGTCGACCTCTTCACCGTGACTGTACCGAACTCGGCACAGGCTGCGACGATCGAGATCACGCTCATGGGCTCCCTCGGAGCCGGTGGCGCGGTCGGCGCCTTCGAATCGTCGAACGGTGCGTTCGGTCTCGTCACCGTCGCACGTACGGCCGGTGTCGCTACCGTCGCAGTCGCCGCTGCCCTCACCTCGTCCGCAGTCGCCAGCGTCGCCGGTGCGAACAACGCCGCGGTCGCCTACCAAGTCTCCGCGATCACGGGTGCGAACGGTGCGACTCAGACATTCACCATCCAGGCGAAGGTCACGAAGTCGCTCGGCGCTTCGGCAAACCATCAGGTCCTCGCGATCGCCGGACTCCTGAATTCGCAGGGCTCGGGCGTCACGATCGCGTAAGGGAGAACGAAGATGGCAGTTACCGCTGGCATCGCTTACTCCGCCACTCTCACGGGAGACGTGGCGGGGTCTCTTCCGACCCTCGCCGCGTTCAACAACGCGACGTCACCGGCTCAGCGTCAGGTCATCGCGCTCAGCGCCGGTGCAAACACAATCACGCCTGCGGCCGGCTCGCGCATGGCGATTCTCGTTCCGCCGTCCGGCAGCACGAACGGCAAGACCCTGAAGGGGATCACAGGAGACACTGGCGTTCCGCTCGACGCCGCTGCCGTCGCGTGCATTCCGCTTCCAGCAGGGCCCGGAACGTTCGTGATCACGTCGGTCGGAACCGAAAACCTCACGATCTACTGGTTCTAGGAGGACCGACATGAAACGAACGATTCTGCTCATCGTCTCGCTCTTGGCGTTGCTCGTCGCGACGCCGTCTGCCCAGACGATCTCGACCATCAAACCGATCACGGCGTCTGCCACGTTGACGACTAATACGTGCGCAGGCGCCTCGATCTCCAGCACTGGCTGTATCGGAGTCAACCTCGGCGGTTACTCCCGGATCTCCGTCGGCATCTCTGGAACATGGACCGGAACGATCACCTTCGAAATCTCTGCTGACGCCGGTACTACCTGGAACGCTTTGAACGTGTTCCCGGTGTCCGGTACACAGACAGCGGTTACGACAGCCACCACCAACGGCATGTGGTCGACCTCCGGAAACCCCGTACCAGGATCGAAGTTCCGGGCTCGCTTCTCGACAGCAACGAGCGGCAGCCCGGTCGTTACCATCATCGCGACGTTCTAGGAGGAAACATGCTCCCACTCATCTCGCTCCTTCTCCTCGCGTTCGCGGTTTGCTGCTTCGCCTTCGCGGCGTGGCAGCCGACCTCGCCGACCTGGAACCGTGCGGTCGCAGTCGGCCTCACGTTCTGGGTGTTCGTAGAGCTCCTGCGCTTCGCAGTGAAGTAGGCTGATGGCTCTCCACTGGACGTACAACGCCGCGTTCTACGATCAGACGGTCTCACCGTATCCGCAGCCGTCAAACCCTGCGGTTACGGTGGGAGTCCGTGATCAAGTTCGCTTCCTCATGCAGGATACGAACGCGAACCGGCAACTCGTGTTCGACGAAGAAATCGACTGGGTACAAAGCCAGGAGGCGAACGCCTACATGATGGCGGCCCGGTGTATCGAAATCTTCATTATCCGGAATTTCGGCCAGAACAAGAAGAAGGTAGGAGACCTCGAACTCGGGTACGACCTCCGCTTCTTCAAGTCTCTCGCCGCTGACCTTCGTGCACGCGGGATGACGTACCAGGTTCCGTATGTCGGCGGGATCTCGATCGCCGACAAGATCGCTCAGGAGAACGATCCGGACTGGGTTGCGCCTCGCATCGGCATGACGACGTTCGACAATCCGGGAGCAGAACAGCCGGGTACGATCACTTCGAACGATCAGAACCCGCCGTTCCCGCATAACTAACCATGAGACTGACCGAGCTCTCTCCCCGTTGGTGTGCAGAGTACAACGCGCCTCCTGACGCGAAGCAAGGGGTGTCGTTTCTCTGTCCGCACTGCAAGGTGACGAGACTCGCGATCTTCTTCGCTCCGACTATCTGCGGGCGGGAACCGGTCGATATCAAGTTGGTACACAAGCAGCAGATCCTGTCCGATCAGGACCCTCAGCACGTCGGGCACCTTGCAGACGAACACGTCGGTAGAATCGTCTGGACGCGTGTGAACGGAGAGACCTTCGACACGCTCACGCTCCAGCCGTCAATCGACGCAAGCGCCTGGGGCTGTTGGCACGGGCACATCACGAACGGAGGAGTCCAGTGAGTTACACCGACTTCCTCGACATGATGGCGGATACGATCACGATCTACGCGATGCTGCCGACTCTCGACTCGTCCGGTAAGCCGCAGTACGATCTGGCGCATCCGCAGGTCTTCCCCTGCCGCATTCAAATGGGGAACCACATCGTTGTCGACGCAAGCGGACGAGAAGTCACCGCCCGCGGAACGATCTTCGTCGGAACGTTCGTCGCTCCTCCGCTGACGTCGAAGATCGTGCTTCCCTCGGACTACACGGTACAGTCCCCGCCGATCATCGACTCGTCATCCGTTCGTGACGAGAACGGACCGCACCACGTTAAGCTGGAGATCGGCTAATGGCGAATACTGTCCGCGTCGACGCTACTACCGGGAAGAAGGTGCTCCGCGTCTCCACACCTCCGAAGAAGGCGGTGCCGAAAGTCGACTTCCAGTCCGGAGGGACCGGCGCAGACGTCTTTTACCAGGCCTCCGGCTTCGGTGCGATGATCGAGAACATCGGAAACCTCCCGAAGCTGTACAAAGACGCTGCTGGGTACGAAGTCGCGAACATCCTCGCCGACATCATCCAGGACTCGCGTGACAATTACGTCCCGTACCAGAACGGACCGCTCCGTGACTCCGCGGGCTCCGACGAGTACGTTCCCGCTGCTGAAAACGTACTCGAGATGGGATGCTGGTATGCGTCGCCAGGAGGCCACATCGGACTGGGTTCTCAGACTCGAC
>Ga0070713_100001728_pt1 | contig 14071 bp, 8 predicted proteins | sample LARL82metaG_FD_65465 | JGI IMG/M metagenome (GOLD analysis project Ga0070713, IMG submission 65465) | Corn, switchgrass and miscanthus rhizosphere microbial communities from Kellogg Biological Station, Michigan, USA - LAR L8-2 metaG | ecosystem: Host-associated > Plants > Roots > Rhizosphere ... | reverse complement strand
GTACATTTTCGCGAGAAGCTTGACGAGCGTGCTCTTCCCCGCTCCATTCTCCCCGACGACAGCGACGACGGCGCCCGCGGGCAGGTCGAGCGTTACGTCGTCGAGTGCGAGCTTCGTCGTGCCGGGATACGCAAACGAGACGTGGTCGAAGCGGATGCCGCGTGTCAGCCGCTCCGGCGCCGGCAGATCCGCTGAAGACGCGTGCGACGCGGCGTAATCCTCGAGCCAGGCGAGCCGTCGCGCGCCGTACACCCAGAATCCGCGCAGGAACCCGAGCTCGCCCACGGTCGCGCTCACGTATTGCGAGAGCCGTCCTCCCGCCGCGAGTACGAGTAGCACGGCACCCACCGAGCCGTGCACGACGGCGGACACGAACACCACCGCACCAACATAGCCGGCGGCGAAGATCGCCCAGCCCGCGCTATGCCAGATCATGGAGCTCCATCGCACCGCGGCAATCGGACGGTGGCCCGCCTCCCAGGCGGCGCGGCGATCGCGCACCAGCCGCTCGCCGATTCCCGTCAGGCGGACCTCCTTCGCGGGCGGCGCACTCGTCGCCGTCATGAAGAGGTGCCGTGCGAGGCGATTGAAGGGCGCCGCCTTCTCCTGGGCCTGGCGCTCGCGAGCGGGACGCCAGGTCGCGGTGAAGACTGGCGGGAGTGCGAACGCGATGAGCAGCGCGAGTGCCGGGTGAACCGAGACGAGCAGCACAATCGTGACGACGAGTCGCAGAATCCAACCCGCCATCGAGAACACCGCCATGTACATGTGATCGAGCACGAACACCTGGTTCCGGAGCATCGCGATGCGATCGAGATACTCGGGCACCTCCTGGTGGGCGATGGTCGCGATCGTCGCCTGCAGACGGGCGACGTGCGCCTCGAGCGCAATCGTGATCTTGTCGCGGAAGCGTCGCTGAACGCGAGTGCTCACCGCGCGCAGAAACCAGGTTCCAGCCGCCGAGACGCCGAGGGCGATCGCCGTTAGGCGGAGCTCCACGTTGTCGCCGGCGCTGATGGCATCGGCCATGAGCTTGAACCAGAGCGCGAGCAGCGCATCCGGGATCGCCGAGAGCAGCGCGAGGACGAACGACCAGGTCATCATGCTCGGCTCGTAGCGCAACCCGAGCCGGCAGAGGCGCCACATCGACGAGAGCGCGGGCGGCAGATCGTCGGGCTTACGCGAGGACGTCATGCGTCACCCCCTCATCCTCTTCCGCCTCGCCGAAGCGCTGTGCCTGAAGCTCGAACATCGTGTGATACCGTCCGCGACGCGCCATCAGCTCGTCATGCGTGCCCAGCTCGATGACCCTCCCGTGCTCGAGCACGCAGATCCGATCGGCGAGGCGAACGGTCGAGAACCGATGCGAAACGAGGATTGTCGTACATCGGGACGTCGCGCGCAGGATGCGATCGAAGATCTCCATCTCTCCGCGGACGTCGAGCTGCGCCGTCGGTTCGTCGAGGATGACGAGTCCAGCGCCGAGCCTAACGGCGGACAGCGCCCGTGCCAGCGCGACGCGCTGCCACTGGCCGCCGGAGAGATCGGTTCCCCCTTCGTACGCGCGCGAGAGCACGGTGTCGAGATGCGCGAGGGATGTCGCACCCGCGTCGGCGAGAGCGCCCCGGATTACATCGTCCGGTGCGCCGTTGGGCGCGACATTGTCGCGCAGCGGTAGCTCGAACTTGACGAAATCCTGAAAGACCGCCGAGATGCGGTGGCGCCAGGCCGCGAGATCGAGGTCGCGAATGTCCACGCCGTCGACCTCGATCGCGCCAGCCTGTGGGTCGTAGAGACGACAGAGCAGCTTCGCGAGCGTCGTCTTGCCGGCGCCGTTCTGCCCGACGATCGCGAGCGACGTCCCCGCCGGAATCGTCAGGTCGAACCCGTCGAGCACTGGTGTGGAGCTGCCCGGGCCGGGGTAAGCGAAGCTGATGTTGCGGAAGCGGACTTCGCGCCGTGGCATCAGTCCAGGTTCGCGCGTGCCGGAGGTCAGCGCGCCGCGAGGCGCCATCGCGGGCTGGAGACGAAGGACCGCGGCCACCGGCGCGGCCGCGCCATCGATCACCCAGCTCAAGCCACCGAAGGCGAGGAGCGACACGCCGATCGCCACCTGTGCATAGATGACGAGCGACCCAATCGTTAGGCCACCAGAGATCGTTGCTGACGCAAGCGCCCAGAACACGATCACATTCGCGGCGATGACGATGAGCAGACTCCAGATCACGGGTCGCTCGCGCAGCCTCGTCGCGTCGTACTGCAGGCGATGGAGGGTCGTGCGATGCGAGACGAAGCGCTCGAGCACCCACCCCGCCAGACCGAACAGCCGAAGCTCCTTGCTCGCGGGTGGATCGACGGCGAGACGATACGTATAGTCGGCGTCGCGCTGGGCGGCACGAACCTCGGGCGTGTTGCGGTCTTTCCAGACGGCGCTCTCGCGCAGCAGCCAGTGCGTTGCCATCCATCCGCCGACGAGAACAATCGGCGCCCACCACGCGAACCCCACGAGAATGACCGCCGACGCCGCGCCGCCGATCAACTCGGCCAGCCCCGCCGCCAGAAAGTCCATGGAGATCGAGAGCGGTGGTCCGGTCATGCCGAGGTCGAAGTCGCGGGCGACCGTGAGATCACTCGTGAGCTCCGGATCCTCGAGATGGGCAACCCCCGGCGGCTTCACACAGGCCTCGGTGAGCCGATCGTACAGCCATGCCGCCGCACGGTCGCCGAGGTTCGTCCCGATCGCCGTGTGAATTGGCGGCAGCACCTGCAACAGGACGAATACGATCGCGGCGGCGGCGAGAGGAGTCGTTAGGCTCGCGCCTCCCTGCACCGCCGCGACGAGCGTCCCCATGACAATCGCAAAGGCGGCGGGCAGCACGCCGCGCAGAAGAAGCACCGACCACCAGGCAACAGCGAGCGCCCGATCAGCCTTCGGCAGCACCGAGAAGAACTGCCACTCCTTGCGCTGTGTCAGGGAGAACATTGGGGCTGGAGTTTGGTTGCTGGTGAGGGAAGACGCCAGAGGCGGGAAAGGCGGAACGGCGCGAAATCCCGAACGGCGCGAAATCCCGAACGGCGCGAAATCCCGAAGTGCGCTGAGTTCCAAACGTCGTTAAACGCCGTTTGGAATTTCGCGCCCTCTGGGACTTGGCGCCGTTTGGGATTCCGCGCCCTTTGGGATTCCGCGCCGTTTGGGATTCCGCGCCCTTTGGCAGTTTCCCGCCGAAACCCGCTACGCCGCGTCGCCAGTCTGTATTCGTCGGTATGGCAGCGAGAACGCGAACACCGAACCACTACCTGGAAACTCCGCCCAGGCGCGGCCACCTAACGATGCGACCGTCTCGGAGACGATGCTGAGCCCCAGACCCGTGCCCTCGGCCCGCGCTGCCCGTTCATCGTGCGCGCGGTAGAAGGGCTGGAACAGGCTGCGCCGCTTCTCGGGCGGCACGCCGAGGCCATTGTCGCGGACTCGCACGACGACCTCGCGACCCCCCGCCGGCCCGCGCTCGACGCTGCCCGTGATCACGACATATCGATTCGGCTTCTTCGGATCCGCGTACTTGATGGCGTTCGACAGATAGTTCGTGACGCAGAGCTCAACGGCCGCAGCGTTCACTTCGACCTCCGGCATCGCCTCGACACGAATGTCGACGTGCGCGACGCGGGAGTTTTCACGCATCTGCCGCGCGGCCTCACGCGCGGCAACCGCGAGCTGCAAGTGGTGATGCTGTCGCGCATCGTTGTCGCTTCGCGCGAGGGAGACGAGATTCTCGATGGTATGCTGCATCAGCCGCGCGTTGCGGACGATGACCTGCAGCATCTGGTCGCGATCCACCGACGCACCTTCCGGCATCATGAGGAGTGCCTCGCCGGCACCGACCACCGTGCCGATCTGATTCTTGATCTCGTGCGACACCGAGCGATTGAAGCTGCGCAGCCGCTCCTCGCGCTCCCGTCGTACGTCGTCGCCGAGGCGAATGAAATGGACAACGGTGGCTTGCTGGATCAACGCGAGCGCGCGGAACAACCGATGACCGCACAGCAACAGCCGGCCGTCATCGCACGGAACGGAGTCGTCGCGTACGCGCGCGACATAGGAGAACAGGATGCTGCCGAGCAGTTCGAACTCCTTGAGTATCTCATAGACGTCGAAACCCTGGCGAAAGCGCAATGCGCCGAGGGCCATCGCCTTGGCGATCACCAGTGAGTCGGCGGCTATTTCCTTCACCGGACTTTCGATGTAGTCCGCGATTCCCGCGATCAGCACCGGGATATCCACGCGGAGCCCGTCGCTCGGGAAGAGCTGCTCGGCGTCGATGTCGACACGCTCGGCGATACGCTCGTACCAGCGTTTGGAGAGCAGCTCGCTCCCGTCGCGCAGTGCGGTCGCGAGCACCGCGGCAAATGCGCAGTCCGTGCCGATGTGATCTGTCATAATCCGGCCTCACTGCAATGCGGACAATGACTTTTTGTGGCATGATGCGCGCCCGCGTGGCGGATACGGCTGGCGCCGTCAGCAGCGTCGGTGAATGCACACAGTCGAGCCGTGTGTATTAGTGAAATCTTGCTCAACTTGCACGCTACTCGAGCACGCTTGCGAAGTGCGCTGGAGATCGTCAGTTGCGCCGACCGTAACGAAGAAGCCGTTAGGCATGTCCTCACGGGCTCGCTGCCATCGGTCCCCGACTTGCACGACAAAAGAAATGCAGGTGCTGGACTCAATCAGGAGGTGCAGTGTGACGGACAACACCAATAATGGCCAGAGCGCCTCGACCGGCGCTGCCGGAGCTACCAACGAGCAAGTACTCAATCCGACGCAACCAGCCGCGACCGGAAATGTCGCTTCCGGCGGCGCGGCGGCCAGTGAGACGCATCGCGTGAATCAGCCGATCGCGATTCGCTCCACCTCGTCGGAGGCTCGACGCTGAGGCGCCGGTTGCCACATGAATTGCCGAATGGCGGTACTGCACTACTCACCCTGCGGCACACCGACCTCTCGACTGATGGCCACCGAGTTCGACGGCGAGAGCCGTCAGTCGAGATGCGATCGGCGGGGGATGGACAATGTTCCGGCGGCGCTCTTTCGCCATTGCGCGCTCGCGTTGGCCAATCAGGGGAAGTCGCGCAGCGGGGGCACGTCCCGACGGAGCGGCTGCGTCGCTGCGAGCGCTGGCGGCGCGCTGATCGTCGCGAACAGATCGGATCGCAGGCGGCGTTGTACGGCGCTTCGCCAGATGTAATTGCCAGCGTCGTATCGCGCTCCGGAGTACCAGATGGTGATGGCATCCGACGCCTCGTCGTAGTCGAACGTGGAGCGGTAGACGACATCCTGAAACTCCGGAATCGCGCCGCTCGCGAGCACGGGCGACGGATAGGTCGTCCATTGCACGCCGTCGCTGCTCGTGGCGAGGTAGACCGCGCTCGTCGTGCACGAACCGGGGGTCTTCGTATTGTACAGCGCCCAGAATTCTCGCCGGCTCGCGATCCACTCGACGTCGATGTGCCACGCATACACTCCCGCTTGTGAGAGCGTCACCGTCGTCGGCGCTGACCAGGTGGTGCCGTCTCCGGAGCGCCGCAGCTCGACCGTCGTGTTCAAGCCCGTGCAGCCGAGGTTCCCATTGACGGACCACATGAGCCAATCCGTCGGTGACCGGCGCACGACTGTTGGTGAGATGATCTCGTGATTTGGCGCGTGTGCCACGATGGTCGGCGCGCTCCAGTGCACCCCATCCGCGGATCTGATGAGGCGAATGATGTTCTCGCTGTTCACCTGTCGGAAATACAGCCAGAGCTCATTTCGCTCGGGTACGAAGACGGCGTCGGGATCGGAGAGGTAGCCATCGACGGGCGACGCAATCGGATTGCTGACGCCTAACGGCGCCGCCCATTTGAGGAGATCGGCGCTGTCGTAGATCGAGGGATTCTCGAATGTCGCGTTGCCGTTCGGGTAGGGCGTGATGAACAGGTAATTCGCCGACTGCGTCCATTCGGGACCGGTGGCGACGAAGTCGGGGTGGACCGTCTGTCCCGAGCCATCATACGTCGATAAGACGAGCGGTTGGATGACGTCCAGGGGTAGCTCGCCGTCGCGCGGCGTGGATGCGGTGAACTGCACGGGCTCATAATCCGTGGCGACAGCGCGGCCCCGATGGATCGACAGCGACGGGCCGAGCGTCCACATCGCCGACGCCGTTCCCGTCGCGTCGGTGAGGCCGCTCGATGGATCGATGGTGCCGCCGTCGTCGACGATCCAGTTGACGCGCACGTTGGATACAGGCGTCCCCGACGCATCACGAACGAGGACGACGATCGGCTCCTGCAGGGGCTGGCCGGGTGACCCACGCTGTGAATTCCCGGAGCGCACCGCGATGTGGCCGCGCGCTGGCGCGGCGAGACGCTCACCGGCGCAAGCCAGGCTGCCCAGACAGGCTGTGGCGAGGACGAGTTGGCGAACGAGCGCACGCGACAGCGCGCGCGCCCCACACAGGTGCGGCATCGCAAATTGGTGGCGAGGGTGAGCAGTCCAGCTCCTACTCTGCTGTACTCGCGCAACACGCCGCCACGTCACCCGTTGGTACGAGTTTCGTTAGGCAGGGACGAACTGGCCGTGGGTGGTGGGCGACGGGCGATAAACATAGGCGACGGCGGCGGGCGGCGGGCGGCGGGCAGCCTTCAGCCGCCGACGCGCACGACGAGGGCGCCGTCGCCCATCGCTACGTCGCCCCCCTGTGCGGCAATGAGTCGCGTGGCGAGAAGGAGCGGACTCCCATCCGTCAGCGGCGCGATGCGAATCACGGCCTTGGAGCCGACGTGCTGTGTGGAAACCTGCAGCGCCGTGGATGTGTCCGCGTGTGCGACGGCGTCGGAGAGAAACAGAGCGAGCGCTTCCGCCAAACGCGCGCGATCCGCGATGACCCTAGGCAGGCCGGGCTCGAGCTCCGTCTCCGTGCGCGCCCCCCGTCGCTCGGCGGCCGCGCGCGCGACGGGAAGGACGGATCGGACGACGTCATTCACCTGGACGAGCTCGCGCTGAATTGGCAGCGCATCGCGATCGATGTCGGCAATCTGACCCAGACGACGAAGCGCGACGTCGATCGCATCGGCGGCGCCGCGCGCATCACGCAGCAGCTCCTCCTGGTTCTCATTCAGCTCACCGAACGGACTCGCGAGCAGTATCTGCAACGGCAAGCGTACCTGGTCCAGCTGAGCAAGGGTATCGCTCACCACGCCCGCGAGCATCGTCGCCTCTTCGTTGAGCCGCGCCGTGGCCCTGGCATCGATGCGTGCGCGTTCGGCTTCAGCGGCGGTGAGCGCCGAACCGAGCTTGCCAACCGCACGCTCGATGCGATCGAATTCATCGGTGCGCTCTGAACCGCTGGAGACGCTGGCCGTCGATTGCGCGAGACGCGTGAGACGGCCGGCGAAGTATCGGGCATTGGCCCAGGCGACGATCACCGACGCAAGGGTGATCGCGGCCGCGGCGACGAGGATCACCGGCGGCGCTTCGCGATCGAACTGCCCGTAATAGAACAGGCTGATGACGAGTGCCACGGCGAGCAGCGACGGCAGTACGCCAGCCGCAAGCCGCCACGCGATCGACCGCGAGATTCGTCGCCTGACAAATGCCGGCGTCATTCGTCGTTCGCGATCTCGGATCGGCGATCGCGGCTCGAGCTGCGCAGCTCCGCATCATCGGCTCCGGAGACGACGAGCACGTCGAGGCCGCGGCGGCCGGACATCAGCCGATCGACGATCGAGCCCCGACGCAGCCGGTACCAGCGCGAGCGTCGCGTCTCGCCGACGATCGCGAGGGTGACGCCGCGCTCGGCGGCGAACTGTACGAGGGTCTGCGCCACGTCCCTTCCCTCGAGCTTCACGACCTCTGCACCCAGCGATTGAGCGAGTTGAATATTCTCGACGAGATGCCGCTGAAGCGTGCTGTCGATCCGATCGGCGCGTTCTTCGGGAAGCTGGACGTAGACGCAGAACCAATCGGTATTCAGGCGGCCGGCGATGCGGCTCGCCTTGCGCAGGAGCACTCGCGACAGGGGCGGATCACTCGACAGGCAAGCCATCAGTCGATCGACGGTGCGCCGGGCTGCGACTCCGCCGCTCTCCTGACGGCGCACGATCTCCTCGCGCGACCGATCGACGGAGCTCGCCACCTCTCGCAACGCCAGCTCGCGGAGCGTGGTCAGGTTCTCGTCGGTGAAGAAGTTCGTAAGCGCTGTCTGGATCTTGTCGGGATGATAGATCTTTCCCTCGCGCAATCGCTGCCGCAGATCCTCGGCGGAGATGTCGAGGTTGACTACCTGATCCGCCTGGCCGACGACCCAATCTGGAACGGTTTCACGAATCGTCACGCCGAGCTCGCGCTCGAGCACGTCGTTCAACGACTCGAGATGCTGCACATTGACCGCCGTGATGACGTTGATGCCTTCGTCGAGGAGGAGAAGCACGTCCTGCCACCGCTTGCCATTGCGTGCGCCCGGCACGTTGGTGTGCGCGAGCTCGTCGACGATTGCAACCTGCGGACGACGCGCAACCACCGCGTCCACGTCCATCTCCTCGAGGGTGACGCCGCGATACGCGATCTGGCGGCGCGGCACGACCTCGAGATTCCCGATCTGTGCCGTCGTCTCGGCGCGTCCGTGCGTCTCGACGTAGCCGACCACTACGTTGACGTTGCGGCGCGCGAGGTCGTGCGCCTCCTGCAGCATTCGATACGTCTTGCCGGTGCCCGCCGCGGAGCCGATATAGACCTTGAGCTTTCCGCGCTCGCGCTGCCGCATGAGCGCGAGGAAGTCCGAGCTGCCGGGAGTGCGCGACTGCGTGAAGCGCCGCTCCCAGTCATGGTGCTCGGCACCCGTCGTGTTCGGCGGCGCCGCAGCAGCCTCCGAGCTCGATGAGGACCGTGAAGCATCCGGCGAGCGCACGATGGGAACCCCTCAGAATGCGAGTGATAGCGAGCTCACCACAAAGACGTCGTTCTTGCGCGGCGTGGGATTGTGAGCGTCGGGAAAAATCGCGTCGTCGTTGACGAATCCCCGCCCCTCGGTGCGCCACATCACTCTCGGTTGGGGAATGACATCGATACCTAACGATCCACCGTAACCGCGAAAGGGCTGGCTCAGGCCGGTGACGATATTCACCTGCTGTGGATCGCGATAGACCTCGACCCGGCCGACGACCGCGACAGTCCCTGTGACCTTCTGGCGGGCTATGGCGGTGAATCCCCACCAGTCTCCGGTACTGCCGCCGGACGATGGAGGGCGCAGTGTACCGGCGTCGAGCTCACCGAGAAGTGTGAGCTGACTCGTCGCGTATTTTGCCCCGACCCCGTTGAAGATGCGCAGCCGCGTACCGGCTTCAAGGCTGTCCCCCACTTCATCGTTGAACAAGTTGTAATAGCTCAGCGTGAGGTTGGGCGTAGCGCTGTAGTCGAGTCGCAGCCCCAGCGCCTTTTCGCTGTTCGTCTCGGAGATATTCTGCCATCCGTTGATCAGGTCGAAGCGGGCCGTGAGCTTTGGCGTCGCCTGCCACGTCGCGCGGACGCCGCTCGAGTAGTAGGGTGAGTAATCCGCAACGAGCGACCGGGTGTATGTCGGGTTGTCCTTCGAAACCCAGCCTTCCAGCCCGGCATTCGAGTAGAAAATGCCGGCGTCGACCCAGAGGTTCTGCGCCACCTGATATCCCGCGTAGGCCTCTTGCAGCAGCCGTGAGAGCAGCGGGCCACTCACGATGCCGATATTCGGCTCACTGTTATAGTTGTCCTGTACCGAGGTGCCCGCCTGCAAGGCGAGGCGGCCGTGTACGCGGTTGCCGCTGATGTTCGCCTCCACGTATGCGAGGTTGACATTGAACTCATCGTGTCGAGCCGGCTGCGTGGTGAACAGCGCGCCGCCAAAGAAGGATCGATCGATCGTTGGCGGGCGATCGAAGTCGTAAGCGTAATAGCCATCGATGAAGCCGCCGATGGTGACCTTGAGGCTGGTGTCGGCTGCCGATTGTGCATTGCTGACGGCGGGCGTGAATAGCAGCACGCTCAGCGCCAGCTCGATTACCCTGCGCACCGAGTGAGATGTCACTTATCTCACCGAGAGCGGCTTCGGTGCGCCAAAAGCCGAATCGACCGCGATGTTGAGAAGTAGAACATTGACACGCGGCTCGCCGAAGAAGCCGAACTGGCGTCCTTCGACATGACGTGTGACGAGCGCGCCGAGGGCCGCTTCGGAAACGCCACGCGCTCGTGCCACGCGCGGCACCTGCAGCCGCGCATTTGCCGGCGAGATGTCGGGATCGAGGCCGGAACCTGAGGCCGTAACCATGTCCGAAGGAATGCCGCCCTTGATGGCGCCGTCGTTCTTGACGACGCTATCGACGGCTTGCGCGATCAGCGTGTCCGCAAGCTTGGCATCCGTGGGTCCCTTGTTCGTACCGCCTGAGGCGGTCGCGTCGTAGCCGTTACCGGCCGCCGAGGGTCGGGGATGGAAGTACTCTGCCTTCGTGAACGACTGGCCGATCAATTCGCTACCGACGACACGACCGTTCGCGATAACGAGCGAGCCGTTCGCCTGGCGCGGAAACAGGAGCTGAGCGAGTCCCGTCACGGCCCCAGGGTACACCAATCCTGTCAGGACACAGAGAACGAGTGTCATCATGACAGCCGGTTGAATTTGTTTGCGGAGCATGGGCGAGCGAGGGGTTCAGTGCGCGAGGCGTGAAAAGACGAGCAACATGTCGATGATCTTGATGCCGATGAACGGCACGACCAATCCACCGATTCCATACACGAACAGATTCCGGCGCAGAATCACCGCCGCGGGTGCCGGCCGATAGGTGACGCCGCGCAGCGCGAGCGGAATCAGCGCGATGATGATGAGCGCGTTGAAAATCACGCTCGCCAGGATCGCCGACTGCGGCGAATGGAGCCGCATGATGTTGAGCGTTTGTAACACGGGATAGGTGGTCACGAACATCGCCGGAATGATGGCGAAGTACTTCGCCACGTCATTAGCGATCGAAAACGTGGTCAGCGACCCGCGTGTCATGAGCAACTGCTTACCGATCTCCACGACCTCGATGAGCTTGGTCGGATTCGAGTCGAGATCGATGAGGTTGCCGGCCTCCTTGGCCGCCTGCGTGCCGGAGTTCATCGCGACGCCGACATCCGCTTGCGCGAGCGCCGGAGCGTCGTTCGTGCCGTCGCCGGTCATAGCGACGAGCCGCCCTCCGGCCTGCTCACGTTTGATGAGCGCCATCTTGTCTTCGGGCTTCGCTTCGGCAAGGAAGTCGTCGACGCCGGCCTCCTTCGCGATGGCCGCGGCTGTCAGGGGATTGTCGCCGGTGATCATCACCGTACGAATCCCCATTGCGCGAAGGCGATCGAAGCGCTCGCGAATGCCGCCCTTTACGATGTCCTTCAGGTAAACCACGCCGAGTACGCGCGGGCCGCCGCCGTTCGCCTTCTCGGCGACGACCAGTGGTGTGCCCCCTTCGAGGGCCACCCGTTGTACCGATGCTTCGATGTCGGGCGGTGTGTTACCTCCTTCCTGGCGCACCCATGCCAGCACCGCGTCGCCGGCACCCTTTCGGACCTGATAGCCATCGCCCGTGTCGACGCCGCTCATGCGCGTGCTCGCGCTGAATGGAATGAACGTCACGTCGCGATGGCCGTCGTGCTCGCCGCCAACTTCCCGCGCACGAATGCCGAACTTCGACTTGGCGAGAACGACGATGCTCCGCCCCTCCGGCGTTTCATCCGCAAGGGACGCGAGTTGGGCCCGGTCGGCGAGCAGCTCCGGTGCGACCCCGCTCACGGGGAGAAAATCCGATGCCTGACGATTGCCGAGAGTGATCGTGCCAGTCTTGTCGAGTAACAGCGTGTTGACGTCGCCCGCCGCCTCCACGGCGCGGCCGCTCATCGCGATGACATTTTGCTGAATCATGCGATCCATGCCGGCGATTCCGATCGCCGACAACAAGCCGCCAATCGTCGTCGGAATGAGACAGACCAGCAGTGCGATGAGGATTGGGATGGTCGTGGCAGCGCCACTGTAGACCGCGAAGGGCTGCAGCGTGGCGACGGCGAAGAGAAACACGATCGTGAGGCCCGAGAGCAGAATCGTGAGCGCGATCTCGTTTGGCGTCTTCTGCCGTGAGGCGCCTTCGACGAGGGCGATCATGCGATCGAGAAATGTCTCACCGGGATTCGCGGTGATCTTCACGACGATGTAGTCGGAGAGCACCTTGGTTCCACCGGTCACGGCGGACCGGTCGCCGCCCGATTCGCGGATGACGGGCGCACTCTCACCGGTGATGGCGCTCTCGTCGACAGAGGCGACGCCTTCGATCACTTCACCGTCGCCCGGGATCACGTCGCCGGGCAGGCAGACGACCAGTTCGCCGCGATGAAGCTGTTCGGCGCTCACCTCCTCGTAGCGCGACCTGTCGAGCTGGCCGTTGCCCGACGGCCGCAGACGTTTTGCGCTCGTCTTTGTTCGCGACTTCCTCAGTGTGTCCGCCTGTGCTTTGCCTCGCCCCTCGGCCATCGCCTCGGCGAAATTCGCGAAGACGACGGTGAACCACAGCCAGAGCGAGAGCTGGAGGGTGAAGCCCCAGTCAGGACGATGCGTCGCGAGGTCGCGCACGAAGACGACGGTGGTATACACGCTGCCGAGGAGCACGACCAGCATCACCGGATTACGCACCATGCGGCGCGGATCGAGCTTCACGAACGCGTCGCGGATCGCACGCCGCACGATCGGGGGATCGAACAGCGGACGCTTGCGAGTCGTCCGCAGTCGTTCCGTGGCCCCATGAGCAGAGGTGCGCGCTTCCATTGGCTGCGGCGATGGCAGGGTTGGAATGGTCGTCATGATCAGAAGACCTTGCCAGCATGCATGAGGAAGTGCTCGACGATCGGACCTAACGACAGGGCCGGGAAGAATGTCAAGGCACTGACGATCACGATGACCGACACGAGCAGCACGACGAAGAGCGGTGTCGTGACCGGAAACGTGCCGGCCGATTCGGGCACGATCTTCTTCTCGGCCAGGAATCCCGCCAGCGCCAGCATTGGCACCAGCATCGCGAATCGGCCAATGAGCGTGTTCACACCGAGCATGGTGTTGTAGTAGTACGTCGTTCCCGTCAGGCCGGCAAAGGCGCTTCCGTTGTTGCCAGCCGTCGACGAGAACGCATATAGCATCTCGGAGAGTCCATGCGGCCCGGCATTGTTCAGGCCTTTCAGCCCAGCCGGCAGCAGCGCCGATGCCGCGGTCATCGTCAGAATCGCGGCGGGAAAGACGAGGATATACAACATCGCCATCTGCACTTCTCGCGCTTGGATCTTCTTGCCCAGATATTCCGGCGTGCGCCCGACCATCAGTCCAGCGATGAACACCGTCAGCACGACCATGACGAGCATTCCGTAGAGGCCCGCCCCCACGCCGCCAAACACCACCTCGCCCAACTGAATGTTCACGAGCGGCACCAGGCCGCCTAACGGCGTAAATGAGTCATGCATGGCGTTCACTGCGCCGCAGGATGCGTCGGTGGTGACGGTCGCGTATAACGCCGAGTTGGCGATCCCGAACCGGACCTCCTTTCCTTCCATGTTGCCGCCCGGCTGTGAAGAGCTCGATCGGAGGTCGATGCCTCGCGCCGCGTGAATTGGATTCCCCCGGGCCTCTGCCCAGTACGCCGTCGCGACGCCGCCAAAGAAGAGCACGAACATCGCCGCCCAGACCGCCCAGCCATGCGTCTGACTCTTCACCATCCGGCCGAGCAGATACGTGAGGCCCGACGGGATCAAGAAGATCGTGAGCATCGACCAGAAGTTCGTCCACGGTGTCGGATTCTCGAACGGATGCGCGGCATTGGCGTTGAAGAATCCGCCGCCATTCGTCCCGAGCTGTTTGATGATCTCCTGGCTCGCCACGGGACCCATGGCGATGGTTTGCTTCGCGCCCTCGAGTGTGACGACGTCGAGATAGGGTTTGAAGTTCTGGATCATCCCCTGCTGCACGAACAGAAGCGACAGAAGGAGAGAGCCTGGCAGCAGGAC
>Ga0070713_100001724_pt1 | contig 14080 bp, 15 predicted proteins | sample LARL82metaG_FD_65465 | JGI IMG/M metagenome (GOLD analysis project Ga0070713, IMG submission 65465) | Corn, switchgrass and miscanthus rhizosphere microbial communities from Kellogg Biological Station, Michigan, USA - LAR L8-2 metaG | ecosystem: Host-associated > Plants > Roots > Rhizosphere ... | reverse complement strand
TCGGCCCATCGTCCGTCGTCGATCGCGTGATACGGCTGCACGCTCGCGATCACACCCAACTCGGCGAACCGCGACATGTCGGGCGGCGCGATGTGTTGCGCGTGCTCGATCCGGAATCGGCGATCGCGTGGGCCGTCCTCGTGCTCCACGCGCTGGAAGATGTCGAGCTGCGTGCGGATGGCGCGATCGCCGATCGCGTGCACGATCACATGCAGTCCGGCCTTGTCCGCTCCAGACGTCCACGCGTACAGCTGCTCCGGCGTGCTGATGAACAGGCCGGTGTCGTTCGGCGCGTCGGTGAACGGTGCGAGCATCGCAGCCGTGTGCGATCCGAGCGATCCATCGACGAATCCTTTCAGCGCGCCGATCTTGAGCCATTCGTCGCCGCGGCCGTGCGTCTTCACGGTGTCGCGGAGCCGTTCCCACGTCGACAGAGGGACTGCTGCGTACAGGCGCGTCTTGAGCCGTCCCGCTGCGTGCGCCCGCTGGAACACCGTGAGGTCGCTCCAGGACCCCATGTGCGTGACCGACGTGACGCCATTCTCCGCGACGTATCGCATCGCGGCGTCGAGCGCGCGGTCTTCCTCCTCCGGCGACGGATTGGGTTGCACGCGATCGACCAGCGACATCGCGTTGTCCTTGAGAATGCCCGTCGGCTCACCCTGCGCGTCACGCACGATGGTGCCGCCAGCGACTTCCTTCGTCGCCGTCGTGATGCCCGCCGCGCGGAGCGCCGCACCGTTCGCGAGCGACATGTGGCCGTCGAGCCGCGACACCCACACCGGATTGTTCGGCGTGAGTGAATCGATCCAGTCGCGACGCGGCAGCTCGCCGCCCCAGAGCTCGTGATCCCAATCGCCGTTCGTGATCCACGCGCCGGGCTGGAGCGTCTTCGCGTACTCGCCGATGCGGCGCGCGAACTCGCGGGGTGTCTTCGCGTCACGCAGCTGCACCGATGCCAGACCGAATCCCGCGGAGAGAAAGTGCACGTGCGAGTCGATGAACCCGGGAACGACCATCATCCCATGTGCATCGATCACGCGCGTCGCCGGCGTCACCGACTTGCGCACCTCCGCGCTCGATCCCACGGACGTGATCCGCTCTCCACTGATCGCCATCGCATCGGCCCAGGGACGCCGCGAGTCTCCGGTCCAGATGCGAGCGTTGACGACGGCGAGGCTGATCGATGCGGCGGGCGGATGAGTGGGACGATGCATGAAACCGGTGATCGAGGTGACCGTCAGGATCGCAACAAAGCGGAATTGACGCATGCAATGGCTCGCGGGCACGAGAACTCGGTGCTTGGCTCTGGTTCAGAGGGTAGCTTATGGCTCGTGTTGGTCACACCGCTAGAGACGCTGACTGGCCTGCGTTTCAGTCGGCTCGTCCCGCGCAAAGACGATTGATCACTCGAGGCCCGCCGGCCGCGCGTCGGCGCGCAACTCTTGGTACATGATTTCTGAGCAGCCGTCCATCGCCCGCCCGATCACGTCCACCGCGCTCCTAATCGGCGCGTGGGTGGCGTTCTTCGTACTCCAAGGGCTGGTGTCGGTCGCGCTGTCGCCGCGGCCTCCGGCAAACCGGGCAGGCTTGTTGGAGCTCGAGATCGTGATGGGCGTGTTGTGGGGGCTGCTCAGCGCCGTCATCGCGCTGTGGCATTGGCGTTTGCGCGCCTCGACCGCGAGTCTGTTCGGGCTCATCGCCGCGCACATTCCCCTGCTCGTGATCTCGGCGCTCGTCGATTGTGTCGTCGCGCGCGTCGCGCTCCACGTCCTCTCTCACCAAGCGCAGCTCATCTCGTTTGGAGCGATGCTCGCGCTCTATACGGATCTCGATGTGGCGAGCTACGCCATTATCGTCGCCGCCGCCGAGCTCGTGCTGGTCCGTCGAGCGCTGATCGAGCGGCAACGCCAAGCCGCACGACTCGCAGCATCGCTGGACCGCGCGCGCCTGGACTACCTCGAGGCGCAACTCCAGCCGCATTTTCTGTTCAATTCGCTCGGCGCGGTGTCCGAGTTGGCATACGACGCGCCGGTCACGGCGAGCCGCGTCATTCGACAGCTCGCATCGATCTTTCGCACCGCGCTCGGCAAGCGAACCGACGAGATCACGCTCGGCGAAGAGATTGTGGGCATCGAGCCGTATCTCGACATTCAACGAATTCGCTTCGCCGATTGGCTGACGATCGAGTATCGTGTGGACGATGCGGCCGTCGATTGCCTCGTGCCGCGATTCGTGTTGCAACCGCTGGTCGAGAACGCGATTCGGCACGGACTGAGCGGCCGTACCGCGGCGGGAATGATCGAGATCGCGGCGGGAGTCGAGCACGACGCGCTCGTCGTTCGCGTCGCCGACAACGGAGTTGGCCTCGACGCGCGTCCGGTCTCGACGGGACGGGGGATAGGCCTCTCCAACGTGCGCGACCGCCTTCGCATCCTGTACGGCGACGACGAGCGCCTTCGACTCTCCGCCGGTCACGCCGGCGGTACGACCGCCGAGTTGACGATCCCGGCACGACGCCGCGATCCGAGTTCGGCGAATGAGCGAATGGCGCGCGATGCCGCGGCTCCGTTGGTGGGCGGCGAGGCGCTGCACGTCGTGCGTGTTCCGCAATGGCTGCGTCATCCGGTCGTCGCGATTGCCGTGAGTTGGTTGATCTGCGGAGCGCTCTGGACGCAACAGAGCTTCATGTACCTCATGCTTCGCGGTCGACTGAGCGACTCCTCGTGGATTTCGATTGCCGGCGTCGACCTCCTCTCGGCGCTGATCTGGGCGCTGCTCACGCCCGCCGTGCTGCGCATCACGGCGGGATTCCCACTCCGTAGACCACACGTGGCGGCTCGCGTCGCAGCGTACATGGGGTTGGCCGGTGTCTTCACGGTGTCGCACGTGTTCATTTGGCAGCGACTCACCGCGCCGCAGACCCCGATATTCTCGCCGACATTCACGTCGACCTTCGGCGTGGACTTCGTCTTGTTCTTCGTTCTCGTGGCGGTCGGGCACCGTGGGGTACTGGTCGAATGGCTGCGGACGCGTGAAGTCGCGGCCGCCGCGCTGCACGCCGAGCTTGCAGACGCTCAACAACGCGCCGCCAAGCTGCAGTCGGTTTCGCCGATTCTTCTCCAGTCGCTCGACGGCATCGCCGAAACGGTTCGCCGAGACGCGGCCCTCACTGAGCGACAGCTCACGCGTCTGGCCGACTACCTCCGCGTCGCACTCGAATGCAGCGACGATCGAGGCGTCACGCCCGAGCGGGAGTTGGCGCTGGACGCCGCCGTCACAGCGCTGCGGCAAACCGGCGCATTCTCCCCCGATCTCACCATGAGCGCTTGAGATGTTGACCGTCATCGTTGCCGACGACGAAAAGCTGGCGCGCCGCCGACTCGTTCGGTTGCTGGAAGAAACCGGCGAGGTGGAGGTTGCTGCCGCGTGCGCCGGCGGCCGCGACGCCGTTGAGCAAACCATCGCGCGGCAACCGCAGCTGCTTTTTCTCGACGTCCAGATGCCCGACCTCGACGGATTCGGCGTGCTGCGCGAGCTCGCCGGCAAGGCGGCGCCGGCAACGGTGTTCGTCACCGCGTTCGACCAGTACGCGGTTCGCGCGTTCGACGTTCACGCGGTCGACTACCTGCTCAAGCCATTCGACACTGCGCGATTTCGCGAGGCGTTCGCGCGCGCCAAGGATCGCCTATCGTCGCGTTCGCGCGGCGCCGACGACGAGCGCATTCGCGCGCTGCTGGCCGACTACGCTGCCGGGACCCAGCAGGCGACGAAGGAACCGCTCGACCGCGTCGCCGTGCGCGTCGACGGCACGCTCAAGATCGTGCGCGTCGCCGACGTCGACTGGTGGGAGACGGACGGCAATTACGTTCGACTGCACGTCGGCGCCGCGAGCCACTTGATCCGCAGCACCGCGGCGAGCATCGAGCCGCAGCTCGATCCGCGCGCGTTCATCCGCATCCATCGCCGCTACATCGTCAACGTCGAGCGCATCGTCGAAGTGCAGCCATGGTTCGCCGGCGATGCGGTCGCGGTACTGCGCAATGGCGCGAAGCTCCGCGTGTCGCGCACCTACCGCGAACGCCTTCACGCCCGCCTCGGCGCGCGTCCCGACGCCGGCGACGCGTCGGCGCCTTGATCAGCGTGGCTTCGGCGCGCCGGCCACGACGGGTCCGGCAATCCGGAACGTGAAGGTCTGCTCGACGAGTTGACGCACCTTTTGCGACCCGATCTTCGCGGCCGAAAATCTCATATAGGGAAGCGCGTCGCGCACGGACTGCTCGAATCCGGGATGCGTCGCCTTGAGTACCTGCAGCGACGCAATGTCGGCAAAGCCGGTCGTGTCGACGACGTAGCGCGCGAGCACGAAGCCCTCGATGTGCTTCTCGAGCAGATCGAGTGGATACGCCGGCGCGGCGCTGCTCGCCGATCGCACGACCGCGCTGTCCACCTCGAGAATCGTGAACACCGAATCCGTGTTGGCGTCGCCAAGCGCCGGTTGAGTCGTCGCCGAATCGACGTGCTCGTTTCCGGCTTCGCGCGAGCGCTCCGGAGCGTTCATCGGCCGGCGCGCGTCGATCGATGACGGCCCGGGACCGAAGCCCAGTCCTTGAGCGAGCGTGATGTAGTGAACGGCATCGCGTCCCGCGGGCGCCATCGGCGGGTGATCGGGCGGCGGAATGTAGAAGATTCTGTTCGCGAGGCTGTCCGACGTCATCGACGCCGGCGGGCGCGTCGCGGCGATCGCGACCAGAATCACGACCGCGTGGACTGCGGCGCTCAAGGCGCCGGCGCTCCCCACGGGGGTGCGGCGCGAGTACGAGACCATCCACAGGCGCATCATCACGCCTGAAATTATGCGCCTCGGCAGCGCGCGCGTATAGCCGTCGGGTATGAGCCGTTCTCCCAACGTGACGAAACGAGTCGTCCCGCCACCGCGCCCTGCGGCCGGCTCGTCGAGCGACTCGTCACCCCTTCGTGCCGGAACGATCGATTTGGGAGCATACTAGGCCATGTTCACGCCGACACAGGCCGCCAGGCGATGCAGCTTCCTGATTATGCTGGGGATAGGGGCACTTGGGGCGGTCGCGGCTTCGTGTCGTCTGTCGACCGACCCCGCCCCGGTGAGCCACTACGGCTCCGGGACGCGACGCATTCTCTTCGTCGGAAACAGTCTCACCGGCGCGAATGAAATGCCGGGCATGCTGGTGGCCCTGGCGGAATCGGCGAGAGTGACGCCATTGCCGATCGTCGACGTGGATTGGATACCGGACTTTGCGCTGATCGACCACTGGTCGCTCGGCACGGCGAGAAGTTTGATCGCCAATGGGCGTTACGACGTCGTCGTGATGCAGCAAGGCCCGTCGTCGGTCGCCGTGAATCGAGACACGCTTCGCCTCGCGGCCGGGCTGTTCGCGCCTGTGATCCGCGCGGCTGGCGGCGTGCCTGCCCTGTTTGCCGTGTGGCCGACCATCGATCGACAGGCCGATTTCGACAGCGCGGCCGAATCGTATCGCCTGGCCGCCCAGGACGTTGGCGGAATGCTGTTTCCCGGCGGGGAAACCTGGCGGGCCGCGTGGCGGCGAAACCCGCTGCTCCAACTGTATTCGGCAGACGGCCTGCATCCGTCGGCACTCGGCTCTTACGCGGTCGCCGTCACCATGTTCGGCCTCTTGTACGATCGATCGACCGTTGGCCTGCCCTCGTCGATCCAGGTCGGAAATTCCAGTGTGTACGCTTTCGACGGCGCCACGGCCCGGACCATTCAGGACGCCGCGGACGAAGCAAACCACCGATTCGGGATGAAGGCGACGCCCTGACCGCGCGGCTAGGGCGATCCGCGCGGCACGCGCGAGCGATCGTGGATAGTTTCCAGCCACATGCTCGCAACCAACATTTGGTTCTGGGTCGGCTTCATCGCCTTCGTCCTCGCGATGCTTGCGCTCGACCTCGGCGTGTTTCATCGCGAGGCACACGAGGTTCGCCCCAAGGAAGCCGGCATCTGGACCGCCATCTGGGTCGCGCTGGCACTTGGCTTCGCCGGCGGGCTCTTCGTGTGGTCGGGCAGGCACGTGGCACTCACCTTCCTGACCGGCTACGTCGTCGAGGAGGCCCTGAGCGCCGACAACATCTTCGTGATGGTACTCATCTTCGAGTACTTCCGAGTGCCGAAGCTCTGCCAGCATCGCGTGCTGTTCTACGGAATCCTCGGCGCCCTCGTCATGCGTGGGCTATTCATCGCCGTGGGTGCGGCGCTGATCGCGAAATTCCACTGGATTCTGTATGTGTTCGGCGGAATGCTCGTGGTCACCGGCGTCCGGATGGGGATCAAGAGCGACGAGGAGTTCGACGGCGAGCAAAATCGGATCGTCCGCGGCGCGCGACGCCTATTGCCATTCTCGAAAGAATTCCACGGAAAGAGCTTTTTCGTCGTGGAAGCGGGCCGGAAGGTGGCGACGCCCCTTCTTCTCGTCCTAATCCTCGTCGAGTTGACCGACCTCGTCTTCGCGATCGACTCGATTCCGGCGATCTTCGGCGTCACGACCGACCCGTTCATCGTGTTCACCTCGAACATCTTCGCCGTCCTCGGTCTGCGATCGCTGTACTTCTTGCTCGCAGCCGTCGTCGACCGATTTCATTTGCTGAAATACGGTCTGGCGCTGATTCTGAGCTTTGTCGGCTTCAAGATGCTGACCGAGCGATTTATCGAGATCGACATCGTACTGTCGTTGTCGATCATTCTCGGAGTGCTCGCCCTGTCGATCACCGCCTCGTTAATCTGGCCGCGGCGCGAGACGCCCTGAGGGCTATCGCCGCTCGACGGCGTCGCGAACGTCGAGCAGGATCTCGAAGTAGAGCTGTTCGCGACGGTACGCGAAGTCGAGCGTCGCCATCTGCGAGTCGTCGCCTGTTGCCTTGGCCCGCTCGAAGGCTTCGCGGTACATCTCATCCAAGTTGGCCAGAATGCGCTCGCGGGAACGTGACATACGGGTCTTCTCGAGGGCTGTGGAGGTCAAACGCGGCGGCTCTTCGTCCGGACGACGCTTCGGGTCGACGTCGCCCTCGATCTGGTCGAGAAAAAAACGGCGTGCCCGGTCAATGAGGATCCGGCGAGGCTGCGGGAGGTTATCCATTGAAGCGGAACGGAATATTCGAGCGCGACGAGTTTCGATGCGTCTACTGCGGCGAACAATTCCCCGCGGAGGAGCTGACACTCGACCACGTCCAGCCGCGCGTGCGCGGCGGCGACCGCTCGGAAGGCAACTTAGTGACCGCGTGTAAGGCGTGCAACACGCTCAAAGGGCACCAGCGGCTCAGCGCGTTCCTTCGCGACAACCCACCGTTTCGCACGAATTTTTTTCGCTACTCGCGCAACGTCTGGCCGCGCCTCTTGCGCGACCTCGAGCAGGACTTGGCCGGCCTTGACGCGCCGGAATCAACCGGCGGAGACGTGTGATCGGCGCAATTCAGGGCGTCATTCGAAAGAACACCGCGTCCGCGACGACTCTGCCGTCGCGCAGATGCTCGACGACAATCCGCTCCAGCAACGCGGGCGTGACGTCGCTGTACCAAGTACCTTCGGGGTAGACGACGATGATCGGTCCGCGCGCGCACACCCCGAGACACGGTGTTTCTCCGCGTTTGACGCGCCGCGGCCCGAACAACAGTCCTTCGCGCTGCAAGAGCGACGGAAGCAACGCATAGAGCTCTCGGCCTCGCTGATCCGGCGAGCAGTATCCGCCCACGCACACCAGGATGTGGCGGGAATATGGCTCCATCAAAGGCGGGAAGGCGCCGATCGTCATATGATCCTATTGATCCTCGGAACTAAGCTATCCGATTCAACGGCATGATCGAAACCATTCGCATCAGCGACCTCACCGTGTTGCGCGCCCTCCCCATCCACGCGACGCGACCGCCCGTGTTGCTCGTCCACGGCTACTTCGCCGACGCCACCGTGTTCACCGAGTGGCTCACGTTCTTCGCGGAACGCGGCGCTCCAGCCTACGCCGTCAATCTTCGCGGCCGGGCGGACAGCCGAACCGGCACGCATCTCGGCCGGGCGTCGGTTCAGGATTTCGTGGAAGACGCGTCCCGCGTTGCCCGAGACCTCGACAAACCGGCGGTCATCGGGCACTCGATGGGCGGGCTCATTGCCCAACGTCTCGCCGAGCGGGGCGAGGTGCGAGCCGCCGTGCTCGTGACGCCCGCACCGCCGCGCGGGATCACCGTCATGTCGGTTCGACTCGCGCGGAAACAGCTCAAGTATTTGCCGGCGATTCTTCGTTCGCGAGTGGTCCATCCGGCGCGAGAGGATCTGCGCGAACTCGTCCTCAACCACGTCCCGCCGGACCAGCAGGACCTCGTGCTCGACGCGTTCGTTCCCGACAGCGGACGCGCGGCGCGCGACATGTCCATCGTTGGCGTTCGCGTGGATGCCGAACGGGTTCGTTGTCCGATGTTCGTGATCGTGGCGGGCGACGACCAGTTCATTCCAGCGGCCATCGGCGAGCGAATCGCGAAACGATACGGCGCTCCCTCCCGGACATTCGACGGCCGCGGACACATGCTCGTCATCGAGCCCGGCTGGCAGGATGTTGCGGACGTTGCCGATCGGTGGATTCGCGAGCAGCAATAGGGCGAGCAACGCGTGTTGGTGGTCGATATCTTGTTCGCATGGCTAGCGCCGACGACTTCTTTGCCATCGACATACGCGTGGGTACGGTGCTCACCGCGACACCGTTTCCCGAAGCGCGAAAGCCCTCGCTGAAGCTCGAGATCGATTTTGGACCCGAAATCGGTCGACGCCGCTCTAGCGCGCAACTCACCGTCCACTATGCGCCGAGTCAGCTCGTCGGCCGACAGGTGGTGGCGGCAGTCAACCTCGGCCCGCGGCGGATCGCCGGCTTCGAGAGCGAAGTGCTCGTGCTTGGCGCCATGCCGACGACGACCGACGTCGTGCTGCTTGCTGTCGATCAACCAGTTGCCAACGGCACGCGCATCGGCTAGGTCGCGTGAGATACGAACGAAACCCGTCACGAGGACGATTCACTGTGTCACCAGACTTGCCCAGCACGCCGCCGACGACTCCAGTGATCACGCGTTCCGAGGTCACGTGGCGCGGTGAACGGTCCTTCGACGCTGGACCGGCCGGTCGCACGCATCGAATCGACGCGAACGCCAAGGAAGGCCCTGGTCCGGTCGAGACGTTGCTCAACTCGCTCGCGACCTGCTCGAGCGCGGACATCATCGACATCATCGCCAAACGAAACACGCCCGTCGAACGGCTCGTGGTGAAAGTCGTCGCCGAGCGTCGGCCCGAATTCCCGCGCCGGGTGCAGCATCTGAGCTTCGAGTATCAGATTGACGGGGCGGGAATCGAACGAACGCACGCCGAGCGTGCGATTCAACTGTCGTTCGAACGGTATTGTTCGGTCGCGGCGTCGCTCGCCCCGGACATCATCACCGAGGCGACTCTCACGCTGAACGGCGAAAAGTTTCCGCCCGTGCGTCAGAAGGTCTGGACGCCCGGCGCGTGATCGATCAGCGCGGCGTGTAGCCGTCGCTCATCAGCAAATCGATCACGCGCGCCTTCACGTGCCACGGCGCAGCATCACGTACGCGAAGGGACGCGAGTCCCTGCAAGATCCGCTGCTGGAATTGCCCAAAGTCGAGGCAATCCCTGCACTCAGCGATGTGCGCTTGCAGCGACGCCGTCTCCTGCGCCGCCAGGTGTCCGTCGAGGTAGTCCCACACGTGCTGGTGCACGCGCTGGCACTCTCCCGGAATTGCCTCTTTGAGTGTCTCTTGCATTTGATTTGTGCTCACTCGCTACGGGACGCGGGCCGAAGCCAGCGTCGATCGCGTGAGTGAGCAATTGCTCCTGCATGAGGCGTCGACCACGGAACAGCCGCGACCGGACCGTACCAATCGGAACGCCGAGGATTTCGGCGGCCGATTCGTACGATTGATCTTCTACATCCACAATAATCAGCGTGGAGCGGAATGGTTCCGGGACCTGATTCAGCGCCTGGCTGATCGCCGGTCCGAGGTCGAGGCGGGCGAGCATTTCGTCGTAGCCGTCTCGCGCCACGGCCGAATACAGCGACCCGACGGTTGCCGCATCGACTTCGGTTGCGTCCAGCTCGACGGTCGGCCGACTCCGTTCTCGCGAACGTAGAAAGACGTTGCGGCAGATGGTGAATAGCCAGCGGCGGCAGTCGCTTCCGGGCATGTAGGTATGCCACGACCGGAAGGCCCGCAAGAAGGTGTCTTGGACGACGTCATCCGCGTCGGATTCGTCGCGCGTGAGCGACAGGGCAAAGCGATAGACGTCGTCGATCCACGGGAGGGCTTCCCGCTCGAACGCCACGTCGCGCTGTCTCAATGCACTATGAGTATATGGCACGTTAGTTAATAGTTGACGCGTCAAGTATATGACAAAACATGCTCCAGCGGGAGTGGCAATCCTGATATTTTTTTGGCCGCCACTCAGTTAACTACACCACCGTCAGGTTTCGTCATATTTGGGACCCCAGCGAGCTCGGGCGGTCCCAGCTTCCGACCCTTCGTTGACGATTCCCCGGCAAGCTGATCATGTTCCAGGCACGCTCGGCATTTGCCTCGAGCCATTCAGACACCCAAGGTCTGGCGCTACCCCGTTGAATTCCGATCCCGCAAATGCCGAAAGGTCGACGGTCGAAGCCCTCCGTCAGGCCCTCGTTCGCAGCGATGCGCGGTACGAGGCCCTGATGGAGCGCGCCGGCTATGGGGTCTATCGATCGTCGGCCGATGGACGGTTCGTCGACGTCAACCAGGCCCTTGTGGGGATGCTCGGGTATCGCGCGCCTTCGGAGCTCCTTGGACTGGATCTGGCGCGCGAAGTCTATCTCGATCCAGGTGAGCGCGATCGCCTTCGGCATCTGCCGAGTGGGCCAGAATTTCCCGACTGGGTCGAAACGCGGTGGAAGCGGCGCGACGGCAGTCCGATCCAGGTGCGCCTGTCGGTGCGGCCAATCATCGGCTCGAGCGGGGACGTGGAGTGCTACGACGGGCTCGTCGAAGACTTGACCGAACGCCACCGACACGACGAGCTGCTTCGGCGCAACGAACGGATGGCGACGCTGGGGACTACGCTCGCGGGTGTCGCGCACGAATTGAACAACCCGCTCGCCGCCATCATCGGATTCGCGCAGCTGTTGCTCAAGAAGCAGTGGACCGCCGATGATCGGGCCGCGCTCGAAGCGATCAACCACGAGGCGATGCGCTCCGCCACGATCGTGCGGGACTTGCTCGCGCTGACACACCGCAGAGACGGCGCGCGAAGAGTCCCGATCAACCTCAACGACATCATCGCGTACATTGCGCGCACGCGCCGTTATGCGCTCGAGACGATGGGCATCGGATGCCGGCTCGAGCTCGATCCGGCGCTGCCATTGGTGAGCGGCGATCGAACGCAGCTCGAGCAGGTCGTTCTCAACCTCGTCAACAATGCCGAGCAAGCGTTGCGTCCTCGCGTCGATGCCGCGCACGGGCCGGCCGTGGCGCACGTGACGATTCGAACGCGTCGCGCGGATCGCGACGTGGTCCTGGAGGTCGAGGACAACGGACCGGGAATCCCGGAGGGTTCGCGCACCCATATCTGGGATCCGTTCTGGACGACGAAGGACGAAGGCGCCGGAACGGGACTCGGACTCACGGTCGTGCACGGGATCGTCGCCGATCACTGTGGAACGATTGCGTTGGAGAGCGCGGCCGGCGTTGGGGCGCGATTTGTCGTCCGGCTGCCCGTCATGGTGAAGCCCGCGCCGGAGGAGTCGGCGCCGCAGGCGCCACAGCCGCTCGATGTTCTCATCGTCGACCCGGAGGCATCTGACTTGGGCTTCGTCGAACGTTTCCTGACGTCGCGCGGACATGCGGTGATCACGGCAGCGAACGGCGAGCTCGCCCTGCGGCTGGCCAGCCAGACGACGTTCGATGCCGTCATCTGCAGCGCGCGGCTCGTCGGCCGCGACGGCGCCTCGATCGCAACGGCGCTGCGATCGATATCGGGTTGCGAGCGCGCGCGTTTCGTCCTCTCTACTGACACGCCGGATCCCGACGAAACCCGCCGGGCCATCGACGGCGCGGTGCTCGTTGCCAAACCATATGACGTCGAAGAGCTGCGGCGATTAATCGAAGGCGATTGACGGCGGGGCCTGAAGCGACGGAAGTTTGTGGCAATGACAAGCGCCGAGCAGTCCGCGCGAACGTATCTCAACCCTCAATCGCGCGTGATTGCGGCGTTCGTTGTCGTCTATCTCGTATGGGGGTCGACGTATCTCGCGATCAGCTACGCCGTCGAGACGATCCCGCCATTCATCATGGTGGGGATGCGCTTCTTGGTTTCCGGCGTCGTGCTGTACGTGTGGTCACAATGGCGAGGCCAGCCGAAACCGACGACGCCGGAATGGCGCGATGCGTTCGTCACCGGCCTCTTGTTATGCTGCGGTAACGGCGCGGTCGCGTGGGCGGAGCAGCGCGTACCGTCGGGCCTGGCGGCATTGCTCGTGGCGATCGTCCCGTTGTGGATGGTCGTCGTCGACTGGATCCGCCCGCATGGAATTCGTCCGCGGGCCAGCGTCACAGCCGGACTCGCCGTCGGGCTGATCGGATTGTATGTGCTGATTGGGCCCAACGCCGGTCACGGCGATGTGGACGGACTCGCCGCCATCGTGCTGGTGGTCGCGTCGCTTTCCTGGGCAACGGGTTCCGTCTACAATCGCTACGGTGCGCGTCCGGCGTCAGCGTCGATGTCGACCGGCATGCAGATGATGGCCGGCGGCCTGGTTCTGGTATTGGTCGGCGCCGTCCGGGGAGAGCCGGCCGCGTTGCAGCTCACTCACATCTCTTTCGCGTCGTGGATGGGCTGGTTGTATCTCGTCACCTTTGGATCAATCGTCGGATTTACGGCCTACGTGTATCTCCTGCGGACGGTCAGTCCCGCGAAAGTATCGACGTATGCATACGTCAATCCGGTCGTCGCGGTATTTCTCGGCTGGGCCATCGCCGGAGAACCGGTCACGACGCGAACCTTGGCTGCAGCGGCGATCATTCTCGCCGGCGTGGCGATGATCACCATCAGTCAGAACAAGGCTGTGTGATTCACCGGAGGGCATGCGGCTTGCGCCCATCAGTGAACCATGCCGACCCGGAAGCGCTCGTCACCCAAGTCCAAACCGCTTGCCGAGTACAAGCGTAAGCGAGATTTCACCAAGACGGGCGAGCCCGCAGGCAAGACAACGCGTCGGCGCTCGGCGCGCGCGTTGAAGTTCGTCGTGCAAAAACATGCGGCGAGCCGTCTCCATTTCGATTTTCGTCTGGAGCTCGACGGCGTGATGAAGAGTTGGGCCGTCCCGAAGGGACCGAGCTACGACCCGAGCGTTCGCCGTCTCGCGATGGAAGTCGAGGATCATCCGATCGAGTACAACACGTTCGAGGGGACGATTCCGAAAGGCGAGTACGGCGGCGGGACAGTCATGCTATGGGACCGCGGCACGTACGAGCCCGAAGGCGGCGGCGGCGCGGCCGCGTTGCGCGACGGCTACGAACGCGGAGATCTCAAGATCATTCTCCACGGGAAACGCCTCATCGGCGGGTGGGTTTTGGTGCGCATGCGCCGTGATGAGAGTGAGCGCGCGCAGTGGCTCCTGATCAAGCATCGCGACGACAAGGCCGACGAGGACTACGACGTCGTTGCCGACGTGACGACGTCGGTGGCGAGCGGACGAACGATGGACGAGATCGCGACGCGCAAGGGACGCGTCTGGAAGAGCAACCGCAAGACGTGAGGCGAGCCTAGCGCGGCGGCCGTTCCAACCGCTGCTGGCGCGGATCTGTCTTCCGTTTGATGACGCGGACTTCCATGAGACCCGCGTCGGCGCGATCGAGAATGTTTTGCAGCGACTCACCGGGCTCACGTGCCGCCCAACCCAGCGAGAAAGGCACCGGCGCCCCGTCGAGCGCCTCGGCACGGAGACGGTCGGCAACGAGCTCGGTCTGTTCCGCGCTCGCGTGGCTGAGGATGACCACGAACTCGTCG
>Ga0070713_100001723_pt1 | contig 14082 bp, 14 predicted proteins | sample LARL82metaG_FD_65465 | JGI IMG/M metagenome (GOLD analysis project Ga0070713, IMG submission 65465) | Corn, switchgrass and miscanthus rhizosphere microbial communities from Kellogg Biological Station, Michigan, USA - LAR L8-2 metaG | ecosystem: Host-associated > Plants > Roots > Rhizosphere ... | reverse complement strand
ACGGTGATCTGGTCGTCCCCGCCAATCGTGGCAAGCACGGCCTTGATGTCCGGATCGGCGAACGCCGCCATCAGGTCATCCGCCCGGGCCTGCTGCGGGGCACCTAGCTGCCGGGTGGTCGGGTACTCCACCGGCTCAAGCCCGATCTCCTCCCGGAGCCGGGTCATCGCCAGCTCGTGTACCTCGGGGAAGGGGCCCGGCGCGGCGAACGAGGGTGACACCACCGCGACCTTGTCGCCGGGGGCGAGCTTGCCGGGGACGGTCAGGTGTGGGCGCACCTGACCATCCCACCACGCCCCGCCGCCTCGGGCGGACAGTATCGTGAGGCGCATGCCCGGCGACCGCGTCCTCGTGACCGGCAGCGCCGGGCACCTGGGCGAGGCGCTGGTGCGCGTGCTGCGCGGCGCCGGGCGTGACGTCGTGGGCCTGGACCTGCTCGCCTCCCCGTTCACCACGACCGTCGGCTCCATCACCGACCGCGCCACGGTCCGCGGCTGCCTGGCCGGGGTAGGGGCCGTGCTGCACCCGGCGACGCTGCACAAGCCGCACGTGGGCTCGCACGGCCGCCAGGACTTCGTGGACACCAACATCACCGGGACGCTGACCCTGCTCCAGGAGGCCGTCGCCGCGGGTGTCGGCAGTTTCGTGTTCACCAGCACCACGAGTGCCTTCGGCCGGGCGCTCACCCCGTCGCCGGGTGCGCCCGCCGCGTGGATCACCGAGGAGGTCACCCCGGTGCCACGCAACATCTACGGCGTGACGAAGACGGCGGCGGAGGACCTGTGCGCGCTCGTCCACGCAGACCACGGCCTCCCCGTCGTGATCTTGCGGACATCCCGCTTCTTTCCCGAGCCTGACGATATCGATGCGGTACGCAACGCCTACGCTGACGCCAACATCAAGGCGAACGAGTTCCTCTACCGGCGTGCCGATATCGCCGACGTGGTGGACGCCCACCTGCTCGCGATGGACCGCGCGGCCGCGATCGGGTTCGGCCGCTACATCGTCAGCGCCACCACGCCGTTCACCCGGGCCGACCTGCCGGCGCTGCGCGCCGGCGCGCCTGCGGTGGTGCGCAGCCTGTTCCCCGACCAGGAGGCGGAGTACGCGCGGCGGGGCTGGCGGATGTTCCCCCACATCGACCGGGTGTACGTGAACGAGCGGGCCCGCGCGGAACTGGGCTGGGCGCCGGCCTACGATTTCCGCCGCGTGCTCGACATGCTGAAGGCCGGCGAGGACCCGCGCAGCCCACTGGCCCGCACGATCGGTGCCAAGGGGTACCACCCGGTCGCCACCGGCCCCTACACCGTCCGCTAGCCGGCCAGGCCCCGGCATCATGATCGTGGTCGATCGCCCGGGCTACCACCCCGGTGATCGACCACGATCATGAAGGCCAGCGGCTGGCTAGCCGGGCAGGGAGGCGAAGAAGGCACGGATGTCCTGGACGAGCAGTTCGGGCGTCTCCAGCGCGGCGAAATGGCCACCGGTCTCGAAGTCGCTCCAGTGCACGATGTTGTTGGCGCGCTCGGCGTAGCGGCGGATGGCGATGTCCTCGGCGAAGACGGCCACGCCGGTCGGCACGCCGGACGGAGCGGGCCAGTCGTTCGAATGCATGGACTCGTAGTAGACGTTCGCCGAGGAGCCCGCGGTCCCGGTGAACCAGTACACGCTGACATCGGTGAGTATCTCGTCCCGCGAGATCGCGTTCTCAGGCAGCGCGTGCCCGGAGTTGGTCCACTCCTTGAACTTCTCCACGATCCAGGCAAGCTGCCCGGCCGGGGAGTCGGTCAGCGCGTAGGCGAGCGTCTGCGGCCGGGTGGACTGGACCTGGAAGTAGCCGTTGCCCTCGCTCAGGTAGTGCTGCATCCGCTGCACCCGCTCCTTCTCCACCGGAGAGAACGCTGCCTGCTCCTCCTCGGGGATATCGCCGAACGGGATGAAGCCCATGGTGGCCGCGTTGACGTGGACGCCGATCAGGTGCTCGGCGTCGACCCGGCCGAGGTCGGGTGCGACGAACGCGCCGAAGTCTCCGCCCTGGGCGCCGTAGCGCTCATAGCCGAGCCTGCGCATCAGTTCCGCGAGCGCGCGCGCCATCCGCTTGCTGCCCCAGCCGGGCTCGGCGACGGGGCCGGAGAAACCGAACCCCGGCAGGGACGGGATGACCAGGTCGAACGCCGGGGCGGAGGCGTCACCGTGCCCGCGCGGATCGCTGAGCGGGCCGGTCACGTGCAGGAACTCCACGATCGAGCCGGGCCAGCCGTGGAGCAGCAGCAGCGGCGTGGCCTGCGGCTCCGGTGACTTCACGTGCAGGAAGTGGATCTTCTGCCCGTCGATCTCGGTGATGTACTGCGGATAAGCGTTCAGCCGCGCCTCGGCGGCCCGCCAGTCGAACCCACCGCGCCAGTACTCGGCCAGCTCGCGCAGGTAGGAAACGGGCACGCCGCGTTCCCAGTCGGCCCCGGGCAGGCTGGCCGGCCAGCGGGTCCTGGCCAGGCGGTCGGCGAGGTCGTCCAGGTCTGGCTGCGGGATGTCGATCCGGAACTCCTGGATGTCGGGTGTGGCCGGGCTGGTCATTGCTAAGGCCTCCACGTCTCGCTAATCTGAACAAAGCGTTCTGTTCAAAGACTACCAGAACTGAATGATCCGTTCAAGTAGAGCCAGAGGTGTCTATGTCGGCAGGCCCGGCCCGGCTGCGGGGACGTCAGGCGCAGGCGGCGCACAACGACGAGGCCATCCTCCAGGCGGCGCGGGAGGTGTTCCTCGACGATCCGGGCGCACCGATCGCCGCCGTGGCCGAGCGGGCCCGGGTCGGCATCGGCGCCCTCTATCACCGGTACGCGAGCAAAGAAGACCTGCTGCGCACCCTGTGCCGCAACGGGCAGGAGGTCTACCTCGCCGAGATCGCGCGCGCCCTGGCCTCCGATGCCGAGCCGTGGGAGGCCTACACCGAGTTCTTGCGCCGGATCGTGGCCGCCAACACGCACGGCCTGACCGTCCGGCTCGCCGGGATGTTCGTGCCGAGCCAGGAGCAGATGGCCCTGGCCGAGCAGATGCAGTCGCTGGCGATCGACATGTTCGAACGGGTCCGCGGCACCGGACTGCTGCGCGATGACGTCACGTTCCTCGACGTCGAGTTCATGCTCGAGTTCCTCGCCGGCTTCAGGCTCGGCGATGCCGCCCGCAGCGCCGGACTCCGGCAGCGCTATCTAGCGGTGATCATCGACGGGCTGCGTTCGGGGCAGCAGACGCCACTTCCGGGCCGCGCTCCCACCTGGCAGGAGCAGACCGAACGCTGGATCAGGCACTAGGAGCGCCCGGCATTGCAAACCCGCCATCGCCTGGCCGCTGATCACGGCGCAGAGTCTGTCTGCCTCGGGCTTCGGCCAGGTGTGCAGGAGCAGTGGCTCAACCGGCGGCGACAACGACACGGCGTGGTCCCCGTCCGGCGGGGCGTGGCCGGGCCTTCAGTTCCCGGCCTGCCGCGCCCGGCCGGGGCGCGACGGTACGGCGCGGGAACGCCGGGCGAGTTCCTTGGCCCTGACGATGTCGGGGTCACGCGGGTCCAGCGGCAGCGACTCCAGCCGCCAGTCCCGCGGGCGATGCCGCTTGGTGATCCTTAGCTGCTTCATGGCGGCCCCCTCGCGCATGGTGCCCGGCCTCGCGCGCACCTGGTGAGCGGCGGCCCGGCGATGCATACCAGGATCACGGCCGGGCCGCCGGGCGTTACCCGCCGATTGGCGGACAACGCATCCCTCATATGTATGGAGGCGGCAACAACCGTGCTGATACCCCCGATCCCGCACAGGGGTCATCGACCCGCGCGCAGCCGGGGCATTACGGTGGCGGTCACCTCCTCGAATACGGCTTCCTCACGGGGAGCGGCACCCCAGGTCTGCGGCCAGTACAGGACGAACTCATCGATGCCGATCTCGCTGAAGCGCCCCACCATGTCCTCGAAGTACTCCACCGACCGCCAGGGAGTCAGCGGCGGAAAGCAGACCAGGGAATGCCGGATCGAGGCGGGATCCCGGCCAGCCGCAACGCACAGGTCATCAAAGCGGTGGCTGCGGTCGGCGGTGACGGCATAGAAGGCTTCCTCGGTGGCAACGTCGTAGCCGCCCCACGAGCTCCACCCATCACCATGCTCGGCGGCGATGCGGAGCATCACGGGGCCGTGAGCGGCGATGGTCACGGGCGGGTGCGGCTGCTGCACAGGCAGTGGCACCATCTCAGCGTCCTGGCAGTGGTAGAACTGCCCGTGATAGGTGGTCACTTCCTGACGGAGAAGCAGGCCAACCAACTCGACGAACTCACGGAACCGGGCGACCCGTTCACCGGCCGGCCAGTCCAGGCCGCCGGCCTTTGCGCCCGCTGAAGGGTCACCCACTCCCAGCGCCACCTCCACCCGCCCGCCGCTGAGGTGATCGACCGTCATGGAGGCCTTGGCGAACGGGACCGGCTGGCGGAAGTACAAGCTGGTGACCAACGTCCCCACCCGGATACGAGCGGTATCCGCGGCCATCATGGTCAGCGTCGCCGGACCGTCGAACATCGTGTGCCGCGGCCGATCCGGCTCCACGACGGTGTCGCAGTTCCACAGCACGTCGAATCCGGACCGCTCGGCATCGCGCCAGCGCCCTCGCAGAGCGTCCAGCGGCAGGTGCTGGTACTGATAGGCGCAGAAGCGCAGTCCTGCCATGCCGCCCCCCACGGTCAGTTGATATCGAACTCGTTGCCTTCCGGGTCCTTCATCCCGACCGCGTAGTGGTCGAGCCCTTCCTCGGACAACGCGCCGGTGATGGTGGCGCCCAGGCCGGCCAGCCGGCTCGCCTCCGCGTCGACGCGCTTCCTGCGAGCCTCGATCGGGTCCGTCCACTCGCCACCGGCGCGGATGTCGAGGTGCAGCCGGTTCTTGACCACCTTGGCATCCGGGACCTCGTGGAACCAGATGCTCGGCCCGTGGCCCTCCGGGTCGCTGATCCGGTCCGCCCCGTCGGCCAGCTCCTCCTCGGGCACCCCCATCGAGCGGTAGAAGTCGTTCCAGGTAGCGAATCCGGCCGGGACCGGCGCGAGCTCATAGCCCAGCGCGGCGGCCCAGAACCGGGCCAGCCGGTCCGGGTCGGCACAGTCGATGACCAGCTGAAAGCGGGCAGGCATAGGTATCCTTCCCCAGGCGGCTCGGGCAGCTACCGGCATTCTGCCAGGTGCCTCCGACAGCGGAAGGAGTCCCGCGTGGGCGCGGCCGGCGTTCGGTGGCCGGCACAGCAGATGCCCGGCCGGTGTGCGGGTGGGTGATCCGGGTGGGCTGGCGTCTGCCCGGACCGCTGACGCGGTAGGCTTCCGGGGCCATGAGTAGCCAGTTCGTCGTCCTCGTACAGGTGCCGCGAGGCGGTGCGCTCGACCGCAGCCTGGCCGCGAACCCGCCGCCCAGCGTCATCGATGGCCAGGTCGTCATCGAGCACCTCCCAGCCGGGCCTGCCGCCGGCTCCGGCGCACCGGGCCTTGGCCTGCCACGGGCCGGCGAGATCGTCTTGTCGGTGCTCTCGCCCGAGGCACTGGCCCGCGACCCGCAAGAGGTCGAGCGCGTCATCGGGGGCGCGGGCCAGGGTGACCAGCCGCTGGTGATCATCGTCGATGCCGCCGAGGAGTTGCGCGAGGACGAGCTTGTCGCTGTCGTTGACGCGGCCGCCCGGGCCGCGCCCCGGCCCGTCATCCTGCGAGTGCTAGCCGACGCCTAGTACTAGGAGTTCTTTAGGGCGGGCCGCCCGGGACCAGGTGCCTGCAGGCCTGCTGCGCGCTCTTGAGCACCGCCGAGTTCTGCGCGACGCCCTGTGGCACTTGGACCTCAATGCCGTGCGAGTCCACCTTGGGGTCCGGGAACGTCGGCAGCCCATGGGCACGCATGCACGCGACGAACTTCAGCGCCTCGGCGGTGACCTTCCGCTGCTGTGCCGCGGTCATCGGCGGGCCCAGCGGCATCAGATGCTGGCAGGCCTTGCTGGCCCTGTTCATCAGCGCGCCGTTGAGGTGGTCCTTGGGGCCGTTGATGAGGAGGTCACCGTTGGGCTGCGGATCGGGAAAGCCCGGTTCGCCATGGGCGCGCATGCACTGCGAGAACGCCAGCGCCTTCTGGTAGCCCGTCTCACTCGCCGAAGCGGGCGCCCCGCTGCCACCACTGCAGGCGGCCACGAGCAGCGCGGCTCCCGCCAGGGCGGCAGCCAGTACCGCTGGGCGGTGGGCTCCCGGGTTCCGCCCCGGCGCGCCGCCCGGGCCGGGAAGCCGCAGCCCCGGCCGGCGGCCCCCGTTCGCCGGCCGCTGGCCCAGGCCAGCCCCGGGACCAGGGCGGCGCTGCGCTAGCCGCTGGCCACCGCTGCCGTCGTTCATATCCCTGCCCTCGTGGTCGCCCGGTTGATCGTGCGCCACCATCTTCGTTGCCGGACCTCAGGGCGCCGCGCGGAACGCGTGTGAGTTCCGTGTGAGTGCGTTTGGCGAGGAGGGGTACCACGTCCTCCGCGCGCACCGGGCGGGGCTGGCCACGGGGTGCGTATCGCAAACAAATCAGGATCTGGTGTGGCGCTGCCTGGCCGCCTCGTACAGCATGACGGCCGCCGCGGCCGCTGCGTTCAGGGAGCTCGCCGCGCCGGCCATCGGGATGCGGACCACCGCATCGGAGGCCTCGCGCCACGCGGCGCTCAGCCCGGTGCCCTCGTTCCCGATGACCAGCAGCGCGGGCTGGGTCAGGTCGAGAGCGCACACGTCCCGGTCGCCGCGCTCGTCGGCGGCGGCCAGCACGACCGGGCAGCCCCGGGCCCGCTGTGCCGCGACCCACGCGGTCACCTCCCGCGGCCCGGGCACGCGAACGACCGGCAGCGCGAACAGCGAGCCGGTGCTGGCCCGCACGCACCGCGGGTCGTAGACGTCTGCCGCATGCCCGGTGACGATGACCCCGCGCGCGCCGAGAGCGTCCGCGGACCTGATGATGCTGCCGACGTTGCCCGGGCTGGCCAGGCGGTCCAGCACCACGCCGAGGAAGCCGTCGCCGGCCCCGATACGGCCGAGGTCGTCGGCGGGCATCTCCACGACCGCCACAATCTCGGGGATGGCCTCGTCCTTCTCACCGAGTTCGGCCAGCAACTCGGGAGCCATCGGAACCCGCATCGCCCCGGCGTCGCGCAGCAGGGCCTGCGCCCATTGCGAGAGCGGGCGCTGCGAGTCGTAGAGCAGCGCGCGGAACCGCCAGCCGAACCTGGCGGCGAGCGAGATCGGCCGGACCCCCTGCACCAGGAACTCCCCCGCGCGCTGCCGCTTGTTCCTGTTGCCGAGCAGGGCGTGCCACCGCTGGAAGCGCGCGTTGCGGGAGGAGACCCGCAGCACGCTCGCCACGCCTCAGCCCGCCGGGCCGGCGCCCAGCAGCGTCCGCAGATGGCGGACCGGCGGCGAGGCGTGCGCGAGCATCGCGTCGTGCAACTGCCGCTGCGGCCAGCCGGGGTGCTCCCGCCGCAGGTCGGCGGCCAGGCCGTCGACCTCGAGGAACCCCACGTAGTACGTGGAAAGCTGAGTCGACGTCAGCAGGACCCGGCGCCACTTGCCAGTCGCCTCGCCCTCCTCCTGGTAGCCCATGCCGGTCATCAGGTCCATGGCCTCCGCCTCGGTCATCCCCAGGCAGTGCACGCGGGTGTCCATGATCGCGTTGATGATGGTCCTGAGCTTGCCCTTCAGCCGTTGCGTCGCCAGCGCGCCCGGGTTGCCCTCACCGGGGTAGCCGTGGGCGTTCATCACCTGCTCGGCGTAGACGGCCCAGCCTTCGACGAACGAGCCCGACCGCCAGGCCGCGCGCGCCGTTGTGGCGCCGGTGAACCTGCGGGAGTGCTGGAGTTGCAGGGCGTGGCCGGGCATGGCCTCATGGACCATGATGTTGTGGATCATGTGCCGGTTGTACTCGCGGTAGAACGACCGGACCCGCTCCTGCGCCCAGCCCTCCGGTGTCGGTGACACCGCGATGAAGGTGGGCAGTGCGGCGGTCTCCAGCGGGCCCGGCGCGTCGCAGTAGGCGACGGCCACGCCCCGGTCGATCTCCGGCATCGGGATCACCTCGAGCGGATCATCGAACACCGTGACCAGGTCGTGGGCTGTCACGAAGTCACGCTGGGCGGTGTAGGCCGTCCTGACGAAGCCGAGAACGGTGGCGTCGTCGGGAGCGTCGGCGGCGAGCGAGTCGAGGGCGGCGCGGATCGGGTCCCCCCCGTCCCTGGCCGTGCTGCCCTTGGCGGCCATGAACGCGGCCGCCGCGGCCGCCAGTTCCTCGGTCATCCTGGCCAGGTCGGCTTCGGCGCGGGCCAGGATCTGCTCGACCGGGAGTTCGGTGTCGAGCACCAGGCGCAGCTTGCGGGAGAACAGTTCGGTGCCAAGCCGTGGCTCGCGGAAGCCGTCACGCCGCCCGCTGGCCAGCCGCTCCTCCAGCCAGCGCGTGTGCTCGGCCAGCGCCTCCAGTGCCTGCGGCAGCACGCCGGCCAGGCTTGACTCGCCGCCGTTGACCTCGGCGGCCTGCCGGGCGAGTTCCCCGGTGAGCAGGCGCTCGGTCCCGGCGAACTGGGTGAGTGCCGTCTCGATGTGGACCTCTGGCATGGCGCCGAGCACCGCTCGTGCGGCGGCGAGGGATTCCGGCAGCATGGCCAGCCGCCCGGTGGCGCTGCGCAGCCGGTCCGGCAGCGGTGCGAAGTCGCGGGCGAGCAGGTTGTAGATCGTCCGGCCCGGGTTGGCGACCATGGGATTCCACTCCTGCTCACGCAGCTCGCCGATCATGAACCGAAGCCGGGTGAGCTGGTTCGCGAGGATCAGCGCGTCCACCTGGTACTGCGGGGGGAGGCGGCCGGCATCGATGCCCGCCAACTCGGCCAGACGGTCACCGGCCCAGCGGCTGGCCTCCTCGTAGTGCGCGGCGGTGCCTACGGTGAGCCGGTCGTCGTGACGGTGATCGCCGACGCCGGTGGCCCACTCCGGCTGACGCTCCAGCAAGCCGTCGAGCGTCGCCGTGGCGAAGTTGGCGAAGGCACCGTCCATGTCGTCTGCCATCCCCCCAACCTACGGCTCCCGCCGCCCCGCGACATCAAGCCCTCGGCGGGGCGGTCGCTCAGCCCGCGACAAGTCCCTTGCTGTTCGAGATCCGCGCCATCGCATGCTCAGAAATGCTCACGCCACACCCATCTGGCTGCATTATCGATGAACAGTCGTGCAGCAAGAAGCAGCCTGCGCGCGCGTCGTACCCGTAGACCAGCACCAAATGGCCGCCCTCCAGAGAACTGTCAACCCTCGCGGCATCGATGGACAGAATCGCATACTTTCCCTGGGCTAGCGCGTCCTTGATCTCGCTGATGCCTAGCGTCGGCATGACGCGACAGCGTATTCCGAGACGCTCCGCCAGTTCGGCCAGGGGATAATGAAAAGCGCCCCGGACAGTGCCGCGCTCGTCCACGCTGTACGTGCCGTTCTCCAGAGCCATCATGGTAAGCTCATAAAGGCTGAGACCGTTGGTGACGCCGATAGTGTCGCCGACCATCTTCAGGCAGCATATTCCGCAGATCTCAGGGATCCAGCGCTGATATTCCAGCGGGCCCGAGCCAAACGCAATCCACGGCGCGTTGTCATCCGGCTGCCTCTTTGGAACATACACAGGTACCGGCGGCACGTGCTTTCCCGTTCAGATCACCCGCCGGTCAGCTTGTGTGCGATCTTTCCTGCGACCTGCAGGGTTTGCATCTTGCGTTCGCTTGCGTGACGATCTGAGGGATCGAAGGCGCGGCGCGCCCTCGGCTGCGCCAAGGCCTCATCGAGCATGTCGGACAACAGCTGCTGATGTTTCACGCCCGACTCAGCCCACAGGCGAAAAGCCATCGCTCCCGGAATTGAGTTCAGCTCGTTCACCCACACTTGCGTGCCATCTGACAGGAAGTCCAGCCGAGCAGCCCCGGTAAGGTCGGTGAGATGAGCGATCCTCTCCGCAAGTGCCTGCATCGACTCTGCGGTTTCAGCGGGTAGCCGAGCAGGGATCTCACTGGCTTTGCTCTCCGCGCCCTGTTGTTCAAGATACTTCTGGCGGTAACCATAGATCTGATTGCCATCGCCCACCGGCTGGCTGCCTCTGGGCCGAGGTGCCTCAATCAATGAGAACTGCAGCTTGGGGTAGCTTCTGATAGCGATGTAAAGGTCCTCGAGGCCTTCCCGGTACGGCTCAAGGACGGCGCCACGCTGGAGAAGCGGCGAGGACTGCGCAAGGTGGCGTGCCGTCTCCACGTCGTTGACGATCTCGATCCCAATCGACGAGCCGCCGAACCGCGGCTTTACGATATACGGCGCCGGAAACTCAGGTTCCTGCGACGACGCGCTCCAGGGGACACGGGGCAGCGCCGGCAGCCCGGCTGACGCCATCAGGGCACCGAACGCGAGCTTGTCCATCGTCAACGTGGCGCAGGCGGCGTTCGGCCCGGTGTAGGGGACTCCTGCCAGGTCCAGAAGCCCCTGCAGTCTCCCGTCCTCCCCCGGGCCTCCGTGGCAGCACACCACCGCGGCCGAGATATCGATCCGGCTTCGCCGGCCCATCGATCGTCCCTCGTAGAAACCGGGCTCACGGCCGCCCAGCTCGAGCACGACCGGCCGCGCCCCAGACGGCACGCCTTCGAGGAAGGCGTCTGCCTCAAGACCGGACGGTACGCGGTACCAGCTGTTTACCTCGGTCCAGTAGAGGACTATCGGCTCCCTGCCGCTCCCGGCCAGCACACGGGCAGCCTGCAGCCCGGTGAGGATGCTGACGTCGTGTTCGAGGGAGGGACCGCCGAATATGACCGCCGGCTGGGACATGCCTACTCCTGACTATGGCAGAAACTGCTCGGGTCTCATCGCCAGTAATTCGTTACGGATAATGGTCTGGCAGGTCGTTTTCGTACAGCACCACATCGCCCGACGTCAGGTTGTCTCTCACCCATGACACCGCCTCGCCGCGACTTGCGCAGCCTACTATTCTCGCCTGGCCGCCGGTGGCACCACTCATGAGGGCGCGCCGGTTCGTCAGGCCAACTATCACAATGTCGGTGGCGACGTTTGCCGCTTGCCTTGCGAACGTTTCATTGGCGGTGAACTGCTCGGCGCCAAGCTCGACCATCCCTGGCGTCACGACGACCCTGCGCTGCCGCGCGCCCAGTTTCTGGAGCGTGGCGAGGGCACCTGTGCTCCCGGCAGGATTCGAATTGTAGGTGTCATCAATGAAGATGACCCCGTTCGGCGCGGTTTCTATGCCCTGCCGGTTCTTGGGATTCTCCAGGGTAGGGAGCAGCGCCGCGATATCAGCGGTCGACACATCCATCGCAAGTGCCACACCAACCGCGCAGGCAACGTTGCCTGGGAATATGCCTGGCATGACGGTCGTGCCTATGGAATGACCATGCACTAGAACGTCCAGCTTATCGCTCTCGGCCCGCACGCAAACATCCGCGCTCAGGTCCTGTGTCGAGCACCTTATGAGGCGACGGTCCTTCTTCTGATACTCCTCGGCGATAACAGCCAGGCGCTCATCGTCAATGTTGAGAACACCCGTAGGCGCGCGTTCCAGAATCTCCGCCTTTGCCCGTGCGATATTGTCGAGTGAGCCCATGCGCTCGAGGTGGACAGGGCCGATGGCGGTGATCACCGAGATCTCCGGGTTCAGCCACTGGCACAGGGCCTTGATCTCGCCGGGGCCGTACGTGCCCATCTCTGCGACGAATACTTCGGTGTTGTCCCTGAGGTTGTCGTTGACCGCGCGAGAGAGCCCGGCAGCGTTGTTGAAGCTTTTCGGGCTGGGGAGTGCCACATACTTGGCACTGAGCAGGTGGGCGACGTAGGCCTTCGTTGAGGTCTTTCCATATGATCCGGTGATCGCAACGACCCGGGGGGAGACTTTTTCAAGCTTCCGGGCGGCGTCCTTGAGGAAGCCGGCACCGGACCTGCGCTCGAAAGGCGCATTGGCGTAAAGCGCCACGTCGACGAGGGCCGGAGCAACGAATGCGAGCGCTGCGGCGACCCCCGCCAGCACACCAAGGACGCCACCCAGGACCCCGCACAGTACGACGCAAAGCGCCGATGTCACGGCCAGCCTCTTGAGGCGCGGAGTCCAGCGGAGCTTGGCGCTCCGGCCTCGGTAGGACAGGCCTCGTGGTGCCACGAGGCTCAGCGCCCCCGCGATGGCCGTCCCCTCCCACCAGCCTGCCCACGCCGCACAGACACCGAGGACCATGGCCACGCCCAGCGCCTTGTTGTCCGGCCGCGCCCGCCACCAGCGAACGGCGAAGCGAGTGACCGAGCCAGGGAGGTAGTGTTCGCGCTGGGCAATGCGCAGCCATCGCGCCCCGCCTGCGAGGGCGGCAGCGACGGCGAAGAGGGAGCTGATTTCTCCGGTCACAAGCTGCTCACATTGAGGAGTCGGCCGACAGCGTCATGGAGCGCGCCGGGGGCCGCAAGCGGCGTCATGTGACCAACGTGCTCGAGAACCTGAAGGTGCGCCTTGTCCAACATGGCGCAGGCTTGCTCTGCGAAGCCGGGAGGCGCGTCGGTGTCGTCCTCCCCCCACACCAGCTCTACCGGGCAGCTGATCCGGGCGAGGTCTTCGTCATAGCGTTCGCTCACAACCCGAACAAGGATCGAGCGCATGGTCTCCGTAGCGCGCAGATAGTCGCGAGAGCCGTAGCGCTGCCGCGCCTTCTCCAGCCAGCTTGCTGGCACCAGCCCGCGACGGCTGGCCCACCGGACCGCCCGGTACGGCAAGGCCGGCGACGACGTCCGCTCAAACAGCGGGACGCCAGTGAGCACTAGTCCCGAGACCAGTTCCGGCCACCGCGCGGCAAGCCGCACCGCCACCCTGCCGCCGAACGAATGACCAAGAACCACCTGCGGGCGGCCCAGGGTGGCGAGGGCCTCAGCGACCAGCGCAGCATAGGCTTCCGAGCCCCAGGCCGTACTTGGCTCGGGGGACGAGCCGAAGCCTGGAAGGTCGAAGGCCACGGCGTTGAAGCCGGTGAGCGCGCCGATCAGGTCCTCCCGCGTTCTCGCCCAGCCATGGAGAGCTACGACCTCCGCGGGACCAGTACCGATCCGCTCAGCGAAGAGCCTGCCCTCGCAGAAAGACTCAAGCAACTGCCCTCTCCGGCCCTTGACTTCCCGACAACGCCCCATGCCCAAGGACTCGATCCAGACCGCCGTCGTGCTGGGCCATGTGGCTTGCCCGACGATAGCCGATCTGACCTCCCTGCTCCTGACGCCTGCTGATTCTGTGGGCTGGTGTACCCAACCGGTCACCGCAGACAGATGATCGAGGAGCCTGACCGGCTTCCGGCGATCAGGCCTCTGACCTGCACTCACGTAGCAGCGAGGACAGAGTGTGAAGCTGCGGCCCCTAGGTTATGAGCCACGACGGCACGGTTCAACCCGGCCGAAGACGACCTGCTCACACGGAGCCGGCGCGCACGGCCGACGGCGTATCCGGCCTCGAAGCCTTCGGCGCGTGGATGTGTTGTAGGGGAGCAGGTACCCAGCGGGTGCGCTGTGCAGTTGCGCACGTGAACTATCCGAGCTGGGTTAACGCGTCATGTCCATCTCCGGACCAAGTCACACCGTACGGCCGGTCACGACGGCTCGTGCAGCGACTGGAACTGCTCGATCAGCGGCCACAGGGCCGCACCCATCTCTACCTGCGTGAGGAGGATGCCAACCGTGCCGTCCGGGTCGACGAAGAAGTCCGTACCCTGCCCGCCGGACCAGCCGATGCGGCCGCGCTGGGATCCCTCGGTCTTCACGGCCACGCCAAAGCCCCACCCCGTGCCGTCCCAAAACCCCGGGAAGAAGCTGCCGGTGGTCTTGCACGCCGCCGGCACTTGATCACTGGTCATCAGCCGCAGGTGATCAGGTGAGATCATCGGCTGGCCGCCGACGCGCCCTCCTCCGGCAAGCATCCGGGTGAAGCGGTAGTAGTCGCGTGCGGTGGAGACGAGCTCGCCGTGGCTGACGTCGAACGACGGCGGCCCTGCGTAGAAACCGCCACCGGCAGGCTCGGTCTCC
>Ga0070713_100001722_pt1 | contig 14090 bp, 12 predicted proteins | sample LARL82metaG_FD_65465 | JGI IMG/M metagenome (GOLD analysis project Ga0070713, IMG submission 65465) | Corn, switchgrass and miscanthus rhizosphere microbial communities from Kellogg Biological Station, Michigan, USA - LAR L8-2 metaG | ecosystem: Host-associated > Plants > Roots > Rhizosphere ... | reverse complement strand
TTCGTCCGGCAAAGGGCAAGACGGGCAGAGTCGGCGTCGTCAGAAAGTAAGTCCAGCCTGCTGTTCAGCGTACGTCACGAGAGTCGGGGTCCTTCCAACGCCCCGACTTACTCGTGGTGTATCGCGTCGATCGGCGACAGCCTTGCCGCTCGCAACGCCGGATACAGTCCAAAAATCAACCCGATTGCGACTGATGCGCCGATCGCCGTCACCACGGTGCTCGCCGACAGCCAGGCGCGCACCGGCGCGTTCGCCATGTGCCGCATGATCGCCGTGATCGCGAATGCCGCGCCGACGCCGAGCACCAAACCGATCACGCTCCCCACGCCCGTGATCGCCACCGACTCGCAGAGAAACTGCCAGAGGATGTGTCGCTGCGCGGCACCAGCCGCCTTGCGAATCCCGATTTCGCGCGTGCGCTCGATGACCGAGCTGAGAAGCACGTTCATGATGCCGATGCCGCCGACGATGAGCGAGATGCTCATGAGCGCGCCCATGAACAACTTGAACAACAGCAGCGCCTTCTTCGCCTGATCCAGCCGGCTCTCGTCCGAGACGACGCTCACCCGATCCTTCCACCCGGGCCCGAACTGCGTCGCCGACCATCGCTCGATGCGGCTTCGCGTCGGTGACACGCCCTCGATCGTCGATGCGGTGACGGTGAGCGACGCAGCCCGCTCGAACCCACCCGTCACGATGGCCCCGGTCACGGCACCGGCCGGCATGAACACACGGCGACCGCGCTCGTTTTCCTCCGGCTTGAGAATTCCGATGACCTCGCGCGGCTGACCCTGAACCAACAGCGTGTCGCCGACGACGCGACGCACGTCGCGGCCGCGCGCGAAGTCGTTGGCCAATCGATATGAGACGACCGCGACCGGAGCGCCCGACTCGCCTTCGCGTACATCGAACAAGCGGCCGGCGAGTAGCAGCGTGTCGACCAACGGCTGCTCGGCTCGCAACATTCCGAGCACTTGAGCGGGGCGCGGCGTCGTATCGGTCGAGATGGTGATGAGCGCCGCGCCGCCCACGATCATGTTCACCGACGCCGAGTCGCCGACGAGTTGCCGAAGCGCGATGGCGTCCGCCGCGCTGAATCTGACCGGATTTGGTTGCGGAAATGGCGTACCGTCGATCATGCGGAACGCTTTCGGCGTGACGGCGATGCGCTGCAAATCCGTCGTGCGGCCGATCTGATCTCGCGCGAGACGCTCCATGCCGTCGCCGACCGAGAGCACGGACACGAGCGCGGCGACACCGATCACGATGCCGAGCGTCGAGAGTATTGTGCGAAGCGGATTGGTACGGAGCGTCTCGAAGCCGACCGAAACGGACGTCGTCAGGATTGGGTTCACCATATCCTGACTACGATAGCGCCACGGGAGCAGTTACAGCAGACGACTACGCGCTAATGGCGGGCATCGACACCGGCGGCGTGAGATTCGCCCCGATGTTGGGATTCCAGACGCGCAGGCCGTCGCGGCCGCCGCGCTTGGCCGCGTAGAGCGCCTGGTCCGCGCGCTCCTTCATGTTCATGTCGGGCGCGTCGGCCGAGGCGCCGTTGGTCGACACGACGCCGACGCTGATCGTGATGTGCAGGCGCTTGCCGTTGACCATGAACGGGTGCGATCGCACCGTGTCGCAGACCCGGATCGCGGCACGGAACGCGCCCGATGGGTCGGTATCGGGAAGGAGAATGGTGAACTCTTCGCCGCCGGTGCGAGCGACCATGTCGCCGGCCCGCGCCGTTTGCACGAGCAGCCCACCGAACTCGCGCAACACGACGTCGCCGGTAATATGACCGTACGTGTCGTTGATGTCCTTGAAGTGATCGAGGTCGACGGCGAGGAGCGAGATGTCACTGTCGCCGCGGGTCGCGCGCGCCACTTCGCGTGCCATCGCTTGATCGAGGCCTCGACGATTCAGACAGCCCGTGAGCGGGTCGGTGAGCACCATGCTCGCGAGCTGGAGTCGCACGCGATTGTACGCACGACCGACGCGCGTCACGGCGTCCGGATTCGTGTCGGCCTCGACGTCATACGCTTTGGTGAAATCTCCTTCTTCGGCACCCTCGAACAGCTCGACGATGTGCTCGAGTCGCTGGCGGAAGCTGCCGTACTGCATGATGAAGGCGACCGCCGCGATCGCGAACAGTCCCACCGACCAGAGCTCCTGCGCCCAGCGCACCGACGGATTCCCGCGGATCATCACACCCGTCGCCACCAGATACCCGACCACGACGACCCCTAACGCGACCGTGGCGTGCTTTCGCCCGAAGTGCGACTCCGTGAGGTGCAGGACGAAGAACGACAGAATGAGAATTCTGCCATAATAGCCCGCCGGCGACGACGCGATCGTCGACACGAAGATGAAGACGAGGTCGGACAATACCGTCGTGCCTACGATCAGATTGCCGGCTCGTCCGGCACGACGAATCAGCCAGCCGAGGACACCGACGACCGCCACGTAGCCGGCGATGGCTCCGAGGAGCCACTCGCCGTGTCCGCGCAGGATGCCGGCTTGCACCAGCATGAAGGCAACACCACCTGCGAGGATCGCCACGCCAACGCGGACGCGCCCCTGCCAGAGGAGCACTTCGGCGTTTGCGCGGGCGGAGAATTGGGAGTCGCGGTTCACGAGGGAGGGAAAGGGCCTGGATTCGGCGCGCTCGGCGCCCTGAGAGTTAGTGATCTATGGTAATATTCGGGCCAGCGACCCCAACTGTGATACAACCGCGATCAACCGCTTGCAAAGCAATAACTTAGCCGATTCGCGACGGGTCGGACTGGTGACCTGAAAGTCTCGCGCCTTGCACGATCTTCTGTCGTTTGCGAGAACGGTTGGAAACGTGGGAGGGTTCCTGTCGTCGAGGACGTATGACAAAGCTCTTCGTGTTTGCCGGAGCGACCGTCGGCGGCTATGTCGGCTGGTGGCTCGGATCGGGGATCGGATTCATGACGGCCTTCATGCTCAGCATGGTCGGCACCGGAGTCGGCATGTACGCGGGCAATCGAATGGCGCATAATTACGAATGACTTGGCGTTGGCGAACTGCGGCACTGTGTGCCGCGGTCGCGCTCGATCCCTGCTGGGCGATCGCGCAAGGGGCGACGATCGTCGGCCGCGTCACGGTGAGTGGCTCTGACGTCCCGCTCGGCTACACCGTCGTCGGATACGCACCCGACGGACGCGAGGAGTTCGCCTCAGCCGACGGCCGGTTTGCGCTCCACGGTGTGCGGGCGGGGCGTGTGCGGATCTGGGCGAAACACATCGGACACATGCCGCTCGACACGACGATCGATGTGGCGGCGAACGACAGCATCACGCTCCGCCTCGAGCTGTCCCTCATCTCGATTCAGCTTCCGCCGGTACACACGCTCGCGCAGGAATGCGCGCACCTCAGCCAATCGACCCCGTCGCTCGGTGCCGCGCTCGCGACGTTGTTCGAGCAGCTCAAGCAGAACGCCGAACGCAATCGGTTGCTGTCGCGATCGTATCCGTACGAGGTGGACATCGAACGGAAGATCACCAAGCCAGAGCCGATGCTCGAGGCGCGCTTCGTCGCGTTCGACACGGTTCGCCGTGTCAGCCGGCGGGATTGGCAATACGCGCCGGGACGACTGCTCGGGACGCGCGAGTATGCGCCGGGCGTATTCGGCGGCACGTGGACGACGGTCGCGATTCCCGAGCTCGCGGATTTCGCCGATGAGACTTTTCTCAACTTCCACTGCTTCGACTTCAGCGGGCTCGAGGTCGTGGACGGCGACACCTTGCTCCGGGTGGACTTCATTCCCGCACCGACCGTCCACGACCCCGACGTCGCCGGCGCCATCTTCCTCGACCCGAAGACGTATCAGATTCGCTCGACGTTCATCTCGCTCGTAAATCTGACGAAGAAGCTTCGCGAACGGATCGGCGGCCAATCGATCCGAGTGACCTTCAAGGAAGTCGTTCCCGGCGTACCAATTCTCGACGTCGTTTCATCGATGGTGTACCCGCGCGAGGATCCGAAGGGACCTCCGCAGGAGCCGGCGACGGAGACGCAACGAGCGCTGAGGGTCCGCTTTCTCAAGGGCAGGCCGTAGCCGCGTCAGCCGCCGTGCTTGAAGTACTGCACGGCCCGCTCGTGTTTCTCCGCCGCCGCGCGCGACTTGAACGTACCCAGGTTGCGTCGCCGTCCGGTTTTGGGGTCCTTCTTTCGCGAGTACAGCCGATAGCCGCCGGATTTGAGTTTTCGAATCATGCGTCGAGCCTCCTGCCGAGAGTTCCGGTGTGATGTCCTCAAAACACACCGGAGCTCTCGCAAGAAAAACACCGGTCGCGTCAGACCCGGGCGCCGATGACCTCGTCGGCGAAGCGCTCCATTTCCTCGAGCTGCGGGCTGCACTGCAGCAGCAGAAGATCCACCCCCGCGCCGGCGAATTCGGCGACCCGTTCGGCGACCTGATCGGGCGTGCCCGCGAGTCCGGCTCGAAGACCGCGGTTCGACACCGAATAGTCCTGCAGGCTCACCTGCTGCTCGAGCTTGGTGTTCGAGATCCAGTCGCGATAGTTGGAATAGCCGGGCGATCCGACCGCGACGTTGGTGATCCGGTCAATCTCCTCCTTCACCTCGTGCTCCGAGTCGCGCACGATGGCGTACGCGGCGACACCGAACTGCATCGGCGCGAGTTCGACGCCGAGTGCCTCGGACGCCTGCTCGCGGCGACGGCGCATGTCGGCGATTTTGGGCGCGATCCGATCCGGCGGATCACCGTGCATCACATAGGCATCGCACTGCCGCGCGATCATCGACTTGGCGGCGTCGGATTCGCCGCCCGCGTAGATGGTCGGGCGAGGACGACCCGGGCGCGAGACCGGCTTGGGCTCGACGATGATGTCGTCGTGATCGTAGAACCGCCCGTGATGACTGAAGCGCGGCTCGCGCCACGCGCCGTCGACGACGTCCAGCCATTCCGTCGTGCGCACGTAGCGGTCGTCGTGCTCGTCGAACGCGGCACCGAACCGACGCGCTTCGTCTTTCCACCACGCCGACACGACGTTGAGCGACAACCGCCCGTCCGAGATGCGATCGATGTTCGCCGCCTGCTTGGCCAGAATCGCCGGCGGGTGAAACGACGGACGCACCGCGACCATCAGCTCGAGTCGCTGCGTGACGGCGGCGAGCGCCGCGGCGGTCGACCACGCATCGAGCGACGGCGCGTCGATGCCTTTGATGTCATTGAGCAGCAGTTCAGCAATGAGCGTTATGTCATAGCCGATCTCTTCGCTGCGTTGGGCCAGGCGTCGCACGTAATCCCACGACGCGCTCATCGCCTCCTCGTCGACGTTGCGCAGCCAACCGCCGAACACCGGGAGCCAGTAGCCGTATCTCATGGCAGGGCCGCCTGTGGCGCGTGATCGTCGCTCGTGAGGCCGTTGGCGTGCTTCGCGGGGCGCACTGTCCGCGCGGCCGATCGATCGACCAGGTAGTCGACGAACTGGCGCCACGGATTGAACCCGATTACGCTGTCCGGATCGGCGACGAAATTCGATAGCGCGTTGACGTCGTAGAAATAGTGCCGGCCGTCGCGGTCGTCGACGAGATACTCGATGCCGCCGACGTCGAGCCCGGCGTGCCGCGAGATCGCTTCGACCTGTTCGATGATCTCACGCGGCGGTTCGTAGCCTTCCACGCGAAGGCCCGTCTTGGGCGCGTCGACGGCGCAGGCGCCGCGCACGAGCTCGACACCGTTCGTCGTCTGGCACGCGTCGGCCGGGCAGAGATCGAACGATCCGACCGCGGGATACACTTTGATTCCGTACAAGTACTTTCCGCCGAGGGTCTCGACGCGAACGATGTGTCCGTCTCTGAGCGGCGCCGATTCCTGGACGAGCGCGACGCCGTCGATCCCGAGACCGACCTCGCCGCGAGTCACCGCGCCGGCGAGCGCGGCTTCGGAATCATAGCGCACGATGCCGGCGCCGCTCCCACCGATGTTCGCCTTCACCAGCACCGGGTAGCGAAGTCCCCTCGCCGCATCGACGGCACGCGATGCGTCGTTGATCGCGCGCGATCGCGGATACGGGAGTCCCAGTGACTCGAGCAAGTCGAGCTGCGACGCTTTCGAGAGCTCGAATGCGTAGACTTGCGATCCGTTGACGACCGGAATGCCGATGCGCTCGAGGTGCCGCAGCCAGTGCAGCGTGTAGAACGTCGATTGGCGATGGCCGCGCAGATACGCCGACGGACTCGCTCGGTTGACGACGAGTGAATACGGCGCGTCGTCCTCCGACGGATCGAACTCGTGCGCCGCGGCATCGAGTCGCACGTATGGCAACTCGCGCCGCTCGAGCTCGGCGAAAAGCGGCTTGAACCAGTCTGGGTGCTCGTGATAGATCGCGATCGGTTGCATGGGTCGTCCGGGTTGAGGGTCGCTGGCGGCGACGCTACGCTGTTTCACCCGGGATCGGCCTGCGCTCAGCAACAAAACAAAAGCGCTCCGATCCGGGGAGGATCGGAGCGCGTGTCGCGAATCGAAATCGCTGTTACATGCGTGCGCCCAGAGCCTCGGTTGCCGGTTGGCAGCAGAGACAACACATACACGTACAGCACATGGTCTGGGCGGACGTCATGATTGAGAACTTAATGATGCCCGGGATGGCGTCAATGGGGTGTGACGCGAAGGTGAGCCGCATACGAGCACTTCCGCGACAAGAACTGGAGTGTTCGCGGTGACGCGACAAGTACGATTCCTCGCGAGCGACCGACCTCGCCGCTGGATGGTCGGCGGGCGGCCAGGTCGCCCTCGCACAGGCCGTTCCGACACCAACGTGGGGGTTTGTCAGCACTCGCCTCGATTCCCGCTCGTCGCCCGCCGTGTACACGGGCTACGGATATCGACCCGCGTTCATCGTCGGCGCGTTGTTCGACAATCCGCGAACAGGCTACAGCGAGCAGATCATCGGGATCGGCGGACGAGCGACGCTGCCCGGCGGAGGATCGCAGTTCGTCGTCGCCGCGGTCGCCAAGGCGCCGGAGTCGAGATATTTACAATTCTATTACGTGCCGAGCATGTCCTATCGCCGCCTCACGCTGGGCACGACGATCGAGACCTACGTCCCGCTCGTCGCGGTGCCGGGCGCTGAGCTAGGCGCCGACGTCCTGATCGGCATCGGGCAGTTCGGCGACAAAGTCTGCTTGTCTTTCTGCGCGTTCTCTTGACGACCTCGCATGAGCGATCTCGAAAGCCGCGCCTGATGCGAGGCGCCGTTCGTCCGCCACCGGCTAGAACCGCGCCTCGAGATACAGGTCCGCCCGGTACTGCTTCCGCGGGAAAATGCCCCGCGCGACGTCGAACCTGAACAGGCCGTCGAGGAAGGAGACGCCGACGCCGACGCCGCTCATGGGGCGCCCAACGCTGCTGATCTTCGATCGATCGCCGACCCATCCGAGATCTCCAAACACGGCCGGGCGGAAACTGGCGTCGTTCGATCCGATTTCAGCACGCGTCATCCAGAACGCGTTGCCGCTCTGCGCGGTGTCGGGCGATTGCCCTCGCACGGTCTGCGATCCGCCCAGATACCAAAGACGCTGCGGCGGGAGACCGCCGACCGAGCTGCCGCCGGCGAGCGTCAGCGAACCCGCGAGCTGCCCGAGTCCATGTGAGGCGGTGAAGTCGAGCGCGCCACGACCGTACAGCGAGTCACCGGCCGCAGCTTCGACCCGAAGATCCGTGATCACGCGTAAGCCGCGCGGATCCAAACCGTATTCGAGATTGATGCGCCCGCCCAAACCGCCGTACGTCCCGCGCCGCGCCTGGAGGTTTGCCGGGAAGTCCGAGCCGTTGACGGCGAAGTTGGTTTTCACGGCCGCCGTACGTTCCTGTTCGACGAACGCGCGCCATTCGACTCGCGCTCCGCCAAACGGCGTATCGCGCGACGACGAGAGCTCGGCGCCAGTCGCTCGGTAATAGAACCCTTCATCGCGGCCAAACATCAGGGCCGAGAAGGAGCTGCCAAAGCTCAACGGGCGTCCCCAATCGCTCGCCGATACGAGATGATTGTAGCCCATGAACGAGATCGATTTACTCAAGTTCGTTCGCGTCGCCGTCAGCTCGACGTTCGGCTCGAGGTCGGCGAAGCCGATGCGTCCGAGCGCCGTCACCCTGTAGCCGCCACCCAGCTGCTGTTCGGCCGACGCGCCGACGGAAAATCCTTCGACGCGGTTGTAGCGCATGAGCGACGGCCCGTACGAAATCGTGGGCGGTGGCAGCATCGAGAGCTTGAGTTGCAGCGGCGCCTGTGCGCTGAGCGACAACGCTTCCGCCTTGAGCGCATCGAGGTCTTTGGTGCCGAACAATTCCTCGCCCGGGTCGTAGATCGAGGCCGGAAGGTCCGGAGAGTTTTCGAGCTTCGAGATGTCGCATGGAACTTTCATCGCGACCGGCAGCCGCGAATCGTAGCGCGTCCGCATCGTGATCTGGACGTCGGACGTGTCGCACTGCGGTGTGTGATGGTCGCGCGTCTTGAGGCCGCGTCGAATCGAGTCGTTCGCGGCGCGGACGTGGGCGCGCGCCTCCATACGAACGGAATCGCGCCAATCCTGTCGCTGCTCTTCGGTGAGCGAGTCGGGCATGCGCAGGCGCGCCGGCAGCTCCGCCACTTTGATCGGCGGCAAGCTGTCCTTGCCGTTCACGCTCGCGTACGTGAAGCTCTCTTCCATCTTGAACGGAACGTGCATGAAGCTGACCTGCGCGCTCCCTTCGGCGAGGCGCAGACGCGGCAGCCAGAATCGCCCTTCGTGCAGTCCGTACTCGACGGCGACCGCCGACACTTCGGCCTTCATCGGCGTGATCATTGGCTTCACCCATACCGGGACGTCGTCCATCGACTTCGGGTCGTCCTGAGTCGCGACGGCCCAGATGTCCATCGGAACCGACAAACGATACGCGGCGCGGACGAGCTGTCCGGACTTCGTATCGAACCAGAGCGAGCCGACGGCGAGATTCCACTTTGGCTCACGCGGACGGACTTTGAGCTCGCGCAGTTGGATGACCGTCTTGTTCGGCAGCGTGAAGCTGATTGAATCGCCCGTCTCGTACGTGTAGTACGCCTCGGCGCCGTCGGCGATCGGGTGCACGAGCTCGGTCTCGTCGACCTGAGCCCGCGCCATGTCGCTGCCGATCCAGAACGGCTCGTAGCCCGGGAAATACGGGATCGAGGCGTTCATGTCGGGATCGTTCATCTCGCTGCGGACTTCATCGTGCGCCTCTTTGGGCGCCACGGGAATCGCGGTGCGCGACCCGCGCGCTTCCATCCAGACGCCCACGCCCTGCTGCCATTGGATGCGCGCCGCGCTCTCGTGGCGGAACAGCAGTCGGTCGCGGCCGATCTTCGAGAAGCCCAGTCCCGCGGAGATCCGCTGGTACGCCATTGCGTCGTAGGCGACGAGCGCAGAATCCTGCGTCATGCGCGCCGCGCGGGCGCGAATCAGTGTGACCCTGGCGGTCTGGTCCTTGAACGCCGTGGACAGCACTTCGGCAGTCACAGGGCGGCGGACGCCTTGCCGGCGGCGCTTGTTCCCGGGCGTAGCGCTGGAGTCGACGACGCTGTCGCGCACGACCGGGAGACGGCGGCGAGACTGGGGGACCTGGGCCTGAAAGTTCAGCGCGAACGCGGCGCCGACGAGAAGCAGCATTGGGGGCCTCGAGGAACGGCGACTATCGATCATGATACGGCGGCCGCTCGCCCGAGGTTTCGGCGGTTTCGTGCCGACGCGTGGCTCGACCGCCCGAGTTCTGCCGCCTAACGCCGGTTCGGTTTCCGCTTCGCGGCGTCCGGATCGCGCGTCCAGATGGCGATCAGTCCGCACATCGAGTCACGCGTCCTGAAGTCGGCCGGGATCTCCGACGCGCTCTTGTAGACTTCGATGCCTTCGATCGACAGCGGCGGAAAGTCGTCGACGTTGCCATTCGGATACGGCTGTCCGTCGACGTACATCGAGACGGCGCACTTGGCTTGCGAGCTCGAGGCCACCGATCGCTGCATCTGTATCGGCTGCGGTTCTCCGGCCATGCGCTGCATGACGCCGACGCCCGGGATGTATCGCAGCAACTCGCTCACGCTGCTCGCCTGTCGCTTTTCGATCTCACTTCGCGTGACGAACGCGCCGACGCCGCGCGCGCGCCGAGTATTGAAGGGACCCATCTTGCCGCGCGTCGGATCGGCCTGGATAAGCGTGCCCTCCAGCTCCACGGGAACGGCCTTGAGCACGAAGTCGGCGCGTTGCACGCCACCCTCGACGACGACGACGCTCAGTGTCTCCGGCGCGAACCCGATGCGACGGGCGAACAGTTGGACGGATCCCACCCGAACGCCGATCAGCCGATAGCGGCCGGAATCGTCGCTCGTCGCCGGCACGACACCACTGCTCGCGCCGACCAACCGCACGATCGTCTGATTCAATCGCTGTCCCGCAGAATCGAGCACGGAGCCTGCGACGGCGCCGGTGCGCAATTGCGCGCCGGCGAGCGTCGGACAAAGCACGAGCGCCCACGCGATACGGCAGGAGATGAAGCTCGTTCGAAACACGGTGGCCCCCACACGATCTCGGTGCACGCTACGGCGTGACGCGGCGGCGGGCAAGAGGATGTAGGTTTCAGGCCGTATGTCCGCCGCGCCTTCGTCTAATCCGTCGCCCGCGCTCTTCGTTCAAGATCTGCGAAAGTTCTATGGCGACGTTCGTGCCGTGGACGGCCTGAATCTATCCGTCGCCAGCGGTGAATGCTTTGGATTGCTCGGACCGAACGGTGCCGGCAAGACGACGACGATCGAGATTTGCGAGGGCCTGCTCGCCCCCGATTCCGGCCGCGTCGAACTGCTTGGACTCGCCTGGCAACATCACGATCGCGAGCTTCGTCAGCGCCTTGGCATTCAACTTCAGGAAACGCAGCTCGGCGAAAAGTTGACGGTCGAGGAAACGGTCCGTTTGTTCCGGAGCTTCTACGCGCGCGGACGCACCGTCTCCGACGTGATCGGCCTTGTCCAGCTCGAAGAGAAGCGAACCGGCCGAGTCGGCAAGCTCTCGGGCGGACAGAAGCAACGACTCGCGCTCGCCTGCGCGATCGTAGGCGATCCCGATTTGCTCTTTCTCGACGAACCCACGACCGGTCTCGACCCGCAGTCGCGACGACAGTTGTGGGATCTGATCACCGATTTCAAGGCACTCGGCCGCACGATCATGTTGACGACGCACTACATGGACGAGGCGGAAATTCTCTGCGACCGCGTGGCCATCGTCGACCACGGCAAGGTGATCGCGCTCGGTACGCCGCTCGAGCTGATCGGATCGCTCGGCGCCGAGCATGTCATCGAATTTTCGCTCGCGCCGGACTCGGCGCCGATCGACGGCCCGACGCTTCGATCCATCGACGGCGTCCGCACCGCGCGAACCCTCGCCGGCGGATACGAGTTGCAGGTGAGCGCGCTGCATCGAACCGTGCCCGCGCTGCTGTCTCTTCTCGCGCAGCGTCAGCTCGAGCTCGCGCATTTGACGACGCACTCGGCGACGCTCGAGGACGTGTTCGTGTCACTCACCGGGAGACAACTGCGCAATGAGTGACAACTCGCTCTGGCAGCTCATCACGGTGCGCTTCAAGGAATACACGCGAGAACCTGAAGCGCTGTTCTGGTCGTTCGGATTTCCAATTCTTCTGGCGATCGGACTCGGCATCGCGTTTCGAGCGAAGCCGGCTGACGTCGTACACGTCGCCGTGGCGAACACCGGGCCGCGCGGCAAACCGTTGGCCGACGCGATTCGTCGCGATTCTGGACTTGCCGTCGAGTTATTGTCGCTGGACAGCGCGGCGACTGCGCTCCGTACGGGACGCGTCGCGCTCGTCGTCTCACCGGGCGCGGTCGACGGCGTGGAGTACCAGTACGACGACACACGACCCGACGCGCGGACAGCGCGGCTCATGGTCAACGACGCCGTGCAGCGCGGCGCGGGCCGCGGCGACGTGCTGCCAATCGCCGAACAGCACGTGCGCGAACGCGGGTCGCGCTACATCGATTTCGTCGTCCCCGGCTTGCTCGGCATGACCATCATGGGCGGAGGCATCTGGGGACTCGGGTACTCCATCGTCGACCAGCGCCGTAAGAACTTGCTCAAGCGCCTCGTGGCCACGCCGATGTCGCGCGCCGAATATCTGGCGTCGTACGTGATCTCGCGGCTCGTCATGTTGACGATCGAGGTCGTGGTGCTGCTCGGATTCTCGGTCGCCCTGTTCGGCGTGCCAATGCGCGGATCCTGGCTCTCGATCGCGGCGGTCATCGTCGTGAGCGCGTTGGCGTTCGGCGGGTTCGGCCTTCTCATCGCCTCCCGCTCGAAGACGATCGAGGGCGTGTCGGGCTTGATGAATCTGTCGATGCTGCCGATGTGGGTCCTGTCGGGCGTGTTCTTCTCGTCGGAGAATTTTCCGCGCGCCGTACAGCCATTCATCAAGGCGCTGCCGCTCACGGCGACGAACGACGCGCTGCGCGCGAACATGCTGCGCGGCGAAGCGCTGGTGACGCTTTGGCCGCAGCTCGCCGTCCTCGCGACGTGGATGATCGTATGCTTCGCCATCGCGCTGAAGATTTTCCGATGGCGCTGAAAGCGAGGGGACGCACATGAGCGGTGACCTCTCGCGGGACGAGCTGGTCGAGCAAGGACGCGCCGTGCTCGACTGGATCGCCGAGTACCTCGAGAATCCCGAGCAGTATCCGGTGCTCTCTCAAGTTCGCCCGGGCGACATTCACGCGTCTCTTCCTTCATCACCGCCGCGCGAAGCCGAGTCGATCGAGCGAATCCTGGAGGACTTCGAGTCGAAGATCATTCCGGGGATCACGCATTGGAATCACCCGGCATTCTTCGGCTACTTCGCGACGTCGTCGTCCGTGCCTGGAATCCTGGCCGAGATGTTGGTCGCGACCCTCGACGTGAAGGCGATGTTGTGGAAGACGTCGCCCGCCGCGACGGAGCTCGAGGAAGTCGTCACCGATTGGTTGCGTCAGATGCTCGGCCTGGGCGACGGGTGGTTCGGCATCACCACCGACACGGCATCGATCTCATCGATGCTCGCGCTCGCTGCGGCACGCGAAGCACGACCGGAGCTGGCGATCCGCGAGCGCGGCATGGCCGGCCGCTCCGATCTGCCGCGACTGCGCGTGTACGCGTCAGAGCATGTGAACCTGTCGGTGGACAAAGCCGCGCTGGCAATCGGCATCGGACTCGAGAACGTCGTGAAAATCGATACCGACGCCGAGCTGCGAATGCGGGCCGATCTGCTCGACGCCGCGATCGCCGCCGACCGTGCCTTGGGATATCTCCCGCTCGCGTGCGTCGCGACGGTCGGCACCACGAGCGCGTCGAGCATCGACCCGGTGCCGGCGATCGCCGAGATCTGTCGCCGCGAACGCGTGTGGTTGCACGTCGACGGCGCGTACGGCGGAATGCTCGCGATCGTTCCGGAATTTCGCTCCGTGCTCGACGGCATCGAAGGCGCCGACTCGCTCGTCGTCAATCCGCACAAGTGGCTCTTCACGCCGTTCGACTGCTCGGCATTCTTTGTCAAACAGCCGGAGGTGCTCAAGCGCGCCTTTTCGCTCGTGCCGGAGTATCTGATCACACGCGAGCAGGACGAGGTCGTGAACTACGCCGACTACGGCGTTCAGCTCGGCCGGCGCTTCCGCGCGCTCAAGCTGTGGATGGTCATTCGCGCCTTCGGCACCGACGGTTTGGCTGACCGGCTGCGCGATCACTGTGCGCTGGCGCGCGAGTTCGCCGGCTGGATAACCTCGAGCGAGGACTGGCAGCTACTGGCGCCCGTGCCGTTCTCTCTGGTCTGCTTCCGCTACGCGCCGCGCGGCATGAGTGATCTCGAGTGCGATCGCCTCAACGAGGCGATCATGCACGCCGTCAACGGCGGAGGCGACGCGTTCCTTTCGCATACGAAACTGCACGGACGCTTCACCCTCCGCTTGGCGATCGGCAACATTCGGACGGAGGAGCGTCACGTCGCGCTGGCGTGGCAGCGGTTGCGCGAAGCGGCGGAACGCTTGAATGCCGAA
>Ga0070713_100001721_pt1 | contig 14092 bp, 14 predicted proteins | sample LARL82metaG_FD_65465 | JGI IMG/M metagenome (GOLD analysis project Ga0070713, IMG submission 65465) | Corn, switchgrass and miscanthus rhizosphere microbial communities from Kellogg Biological Station, Michigan, USA - LAR L8-2 metaG | ecosystem: Host-associated > Plants > Roots > Rhizosphere ... | reverse complement strand
CGTAGCAAAGCAGGCAGACTGGCCCGGTTTTTTTCACCAGCGCCGAAAGCTCATCCAGCTCCTCTTTGGCCTGCGGCGTCTTCAGATGCGCGCCATAGATCTTGTGAAGCAGGTCGAACTTGCCGCTGCGCGCGGCGAGACGTCCGTCCTTCGGTGTGCCGAGCCCGCGCAGATGCAGATAGGAAATGCCGCGCTCGTCGAGCCCTGCCGCGAGCTGGTTCTTGGAAAAGCCGGGACGGCGGGAGGCCGCGACCGCACGCACGTCCACCAACAGCTTCACACCGGCGCGCTCGAGTTCGTCGAGTACCGCCTTGGCGGGCGTCTGCTCATACCCGATGGTGAAGAGCTTTTTGGCTTTCGCTGCCATGTCCGTGTCCGGTTTATTTTCGCCAGAGGCTACGTCACCGCGGCGGCGATGGCCATATCGCGCGCATTGCCGCCACGCGCGGCATGCCGCATAGTCGGCTCCAAGTAACAGGATCGCGGTAACGGCCGGTCTCGTTCGGGGGAATTCAGGGGGACATAGGATGGCTCGATCTTGCCGCACGCCAGCATGGCTAACTCTCGCATTCGCGGCTTTCGCTTGTTACACAGCCGTTGCGCGGGCGCAGACCGGCTATCCCGATCATGCCGTCAAGATCATCGTCCCGATTGGCCCGGGCGGCAGCTACGATCTGGTCGGGCGGCAAATCGCCGACGTGCTTTCGCGGCGAGCGGGGCAGAGCTTCTTTGTCGAGAACAAGCCCGGCGCCGGCACCGTCGTAGGTACGCAAGCCGCGGCCCAGAGCGATCCGGACGGCTATACGCTGCTGGTCGGCGGGCTTTCCAACATGGCCTTCAATTCCGCGCTGTATTCGAAGCTTGCTTACGATCCGTTGAAGGATTTTGTGCCGGTCGCGCTGGTCTACCGGTTCGGCTATGTGATGGTCGGCCGCAAGGATCTGCCGCAAACGAGCCCTGCCGAAATCATCGCCGCCGCCAAGGCCAGTCCGGGCTCGATCAGCGTGGCGACCGCAGGCGTCGGAACCGGCCAGCATCTGGTCGCGGCCGCCTTCATGAAGGCCGCCGGCGTGAAGCTGTTGGAAGTGCCCTACAAAGGCTCGCCGCCCGCCTTCACCGATTTGCTTGCGGGTCGTATCGATCTGTTCTTCGATTCGCTTGCCGCGAGCCTGCCCTATGTGCAATCGGGGCAGGCGAGGGGCATCGCCGTGCTGTCGTCCAGGCGAAGTCCGCTCGCCCCTGAAGTGCCGACCATGTCGGAGGCTGGTCTATCCGGACTCGATGTGGATTCCTGGCTCGGAATTTTCGCGCCCGCCAAGACCCCGCCGCAGGTGATCGCATCGTTGCGCCGCCAAATCCGCGCCGCGCTGCCTGAACTGAAGGAGCGCTTTGAGAAGAGCGGCGGTGAAGCGTGGGACCTGCCGGATGACAAGCTGGATGCTTTCGTCGCGTCCGAATACGACAACTGGACGAAATTGATCCGCGAGACCGGCATCAAGCTCGATTGAGCGCGGATCATTTCACCCGTTCAATCAGCTCCATTGCGCCGGCGGGGGCGCGCACCTTGCCCTCGTGGATCACGTAGGCGAACACGTCGCGCGGCGCTTTTGTCGGCTTGGTCTTGTCGACGCGCGGCAAATCGTCCGGCTCGCCGCCGCCGGCCCAGGCCTGAAAGCGCCTCGCCCAGGCATCGAGCTGTTTCGGCGGATAGCAGGTCTTGAGCTCGTCATTGCCCTTTTGCAGCCGCGCATAGACGAAATTGCCGACGACGTCGGCAATCCCAGGATATTTGCCGTGCTCCGCGAACACCACCGGGGTCTCGAATTTTCTCAACAGCGCGACGAATTCGGGCACGCAGAAACTGTCGTGCCGCACTTCGACCACGTGGCGCAGCGCGCGGCCATCGAGCTTGCGCGGCAACAGTTCGAGGAACTTGCCGAAATCGGCGGCGTCAAATTTCTTGGTCGGCGCGAATTGCCAGAGCACCGGGCCGAGCCGGTCGCCGAGCTCGAGCACGCCGGTATTGTAGAAATACTTGATGGAATCGCCGGCTTCCGCCAGCACCCGGCGGTTGGTGGCAAAGCGCGGTCCCTTCACCGAGAACACAAAACCGTCGGGTACCTCGCGCGCCCATTTGCGAAAGGTCTCCGGCTTCTGCGAGCCGTAATAGGTGCCGTTGATCTCGATCGAGGTCAGCTTTGAGGCGGCATAGGAAAGCTCCTTCGCCTGCGTGAGCTTCTCCGGATAGAACACGCCGCGCCACGGTTCGAACGTCCAGCCGCCAACGCCGATATAGATATGGCCTGATTTTTTGGAGGTGGGGGCCGGGGCTTTGGTCACGGGTAGGGCTCGTCGCATGAGAAAATTTGCGGGGCCGAGACTAGTTAAATCAAGCGTGGTTGGCCAGTCCGCCCGGAATGACCGGGGCGGACTGGAGCGTCACTTTGCGCGGTCGATGAAATCTAGCGCGCGGTTTGAGTCACCCGCACCACCAGGCGCTCGAAGGGCCTCAAGACCTGCCTGGCAAGTTCGCTGTAAAGCCGCAAAATCTTTTGCGAGTCGGCGAGGAAGTTCCCGCAACTCTGCTGAGCGAATTCGCTCTGAACCTCGATCGCCTTGTCGAACGTTCGCACGGCGGTGAGTTTCTCAACAAAGGAGATGGTCTCTTCGAGCGACCTCCTGGTGTATTCCCGGTAGGCGTTGGCGACGGCCTGAAATCCGATGAAGAAGGCATCGGTCGACACGATTGCGACCGGGTAGGCGTCAATCGGTACCAGCGCGCCTCTCGAGTGGGGCTCGGCTGCCACAACTGTTGCGGCGATTGAGGAGGTGTCTGTCGAAGCCTCCGCGGCATTCGAGGAGGTGTCTGTCAAAGCCTCCGCGGCGATTGAAAAGGTCTCCGTCGAAGCCTCTTCAGCGATCGGCAAGGTTTCCGTCGGCGCGATTTCGGCCTCGACCAGCTCTCTTTCATCCTGCCGCAGATCAGGCTGTTGATCCGGCTTCGCGCGCTGCCGCTGATCCGGTTTCTTGTTTTGCTGTTTAGCCTTCCGGCTGCGCTGGCCGGACTTTCCGCCTGGTTTGCTCTGGTCCGTACTCGACATTCTCCAAAACTCCGCTCGTTAGAGACTCCGCTGGTTGCGAATCAACAAGCCGCCAAGACTCCGTCATGTTTGCGCGCAAATCGCGGTTCGCGCATGGTCCTCACGCGGCGCTGGTGTGTTGACAGTTGGGAAAGGGATCTCACGCCGCCTGGGTTGCGGAACCTCGCGCTTCACCTCGGTCCAGCGTTCAAGCTAGGATGCTAGAAAAACGGAGAACAGCATGCGGGCGATGATCGCGGTGCTATTGGCCATGACGGTATCGGACGCGGTCGCCGAAGAGATTGAGGACGCTCACCGCCTGGCGTTGCAAGGCCGCGATTCCTATTGGAACTGTCTCGCCGGGGAATATTCGCGCGATGCCACAAAACCATGTCGGAACAGGATTTCACCCGCGATATCGCAAGCGTCTGCCCGTCCGAGCGGCAGAATTTCCGCGTGACGCTGGTGGATTATCTGTCGATGCAGTTCCCGGACACCGATGCGGGGGCCCATATGACGACGGCCAACAAGGCAATCGAATTGGCGCAGAAGGATATCCTCACCGCGTTCGTCCGGCACAGAGCGCCGAAGTAGCAAATGCCTGCATCACGAGGTGAGCTATTCCCGCCATCCACCTTTCCATGATATCTATGCAACCTGGGAGAGGGGATCGTTGGCTATGACGTCACAGTCGATAGCGGGCATTTTGGCAGCGATTATCGCATGCGCGGTGTTGGTGGCCGCGGTCGCCTATGGGCCGATCGGGCAATTCGGAAAGCCCGCCAAACAGGCTCAGCCAGTCCAGGCGGCGCCTGCGCCGCCGGCACCCCGGGGGCCAGTGATCAAGGATGTGCCCAACTAGTTAACGGGAAGGGATGTTCGTTGCGCCACTTGCGAATCGCTGCGACCATCCCCATGTACCTAATAACGGCGACGTTGACGCTTGATAGCTCCGGCGCTGGGACGACCACTGAATAGCTTGGCTGCGCCGGATGTACGCGCGCCTGTTGTTCGTGGTCGTTGGCATTTTTGGAGCGTTTTCCAGCCGGTTTTGGCGGGTATTCGCGAAACTTCCACCACTTTGCGCGGGAACTGCGGCTTGGCATCGCCGGAGGCGGCGGATATACGCTTGCGCTCATGAATGAAGCCATCAGACCGGGCGCCGAAACCCCGCAACAGGCCTCGGGTCAATCGGCCTTGAGTCAGCAGGCTCCAAGCCTGCTCCAGCTTTCGGTCGTCGTTCCCACCTTCAACGAGCGCGACAACGTCACCAAGCTGTTTCGCAAGCTGGAGGCAACGCTGTCGGGCGTCGCCTGGGAAGTCATCTTCGTCGATGACAATTCCCCTGACGGGACCTGGGACGTGGTGCGTGCCTTGGCGCGGCAGGATAGCCGCGTCCGCTGCGTTCGCCGGATCGGCCGGCGAGGGCTCTCCGGCGCATGCATCGAGGGCATCCTGGCATCCAGCGCGCCCTGTGCGGCGGTGATGGATGCCGACTTGCAGCACGACGAGACGCAATTGCCGAAGATGCTGGCGCTCCTGCAAAGCGGACAGGCGGAGCTCGTGGTCGGCAGCCGTTACGTCGAAGGCGGCAGCGCCGACAGCTTCGACAAGCAGCGCGCCAGCGCCAGCGCGCTTGCGACCGAGGTTGCCAAACGCGTGCTGCGCGTCCGTGTTGCCGACCCGATGAGCGGCTTCTTCATGATCCGCCGCGACCGCTTCGAGCAATTGGCGCCGCAGCTCTCGACGCAAGGCTTCAAGATCCTGCTCGATATCGTCGCAACCGCCCGCGGCAAACTGCGCACGGTGGAGGTGCCTTACAGCTTCGGCTCGCGCCTGCACGGCGAAAGCAAGCTCGATTCCCTGGTGGCGCTGGATTTCCTAGGCCTCGTGCTGGCGAAGCTCACGAACGACGTCGTCTCGCTGCGTTTTCTGTTGTTTGCGATGGTCGGCGGCACCGGGCTTTTTGTGCACCTCGGCACGCTGTACATCGCGCTGAAATTGTTCGAGCTGCCGTTTCCGCAGGCGCAGGCCGCCGGCGCCTTCGTCGCCATGACCAGCAACTTCGTCCTCAACAATTTCCTCACCTATCGCGACCAGCGGCTGAAGGGCTTTGCGATCCTGGGCGGCCTGCTCGCTTTCTATCTCGTGTGCAGCGTCGGCCTGTTCGCCAATGTCGGCGTCGCCTTCTCGGTCTACGACAAGCAGCCGATCTGGTGGCTCGCGGGCGCCGCGGGGGCGCTGATGGGCGTGGTGTGGAACTACGCGATGTCCGGACTGTTCGTCTGGCGCAAGCAATGAATTTCAGATGAGCCCCGGCGACCTCAGGCTCGTCCGCAATACCTCTCTGGTTGTCCTCGCACTGGTCGCGCTGCGGCTGGTCGCCGCCGCCTGGACGCCGCTGACCTTCGACGAAGCCTATTACTGGATGTGGTCGAAGCATCTTGCGCCAGGCTATTACGATCATCCGCCGATGGTCGCGCTGGTGATCCGCCTGGGCACTTTGATCGCCGGCGACACCGAGCTTGGCGTCCGGCTGGTATCGATCCTGCTGGCGCTGCCGATGAGTTTTGCGGTGTATCGCGCAGCCGAGATCCTGTTCGGCGGCGTGCGCCTGGCGGCAACCGCGACCATCCTGCTCAACGTCACGCTGATGGCAGCGGTCGGCACCGTGATCGTGACGCCCGACGCGCCGCTGTTGGTGGCCTCATGCTTCGTGCTGTTTTGCCTCGCCAAAGTGCTTCAGACCGGACGGGGCGCGTGGTGGCTTGCGGTCGGCGCCGCCGTCGGCGCGGCATTGTTGTCCAAATATACCGCGCTGTTCTTCGGCCCGGCGATCGTGATCTGGCTGGCGAGCGTTCCGAAATTGCGCCGCTGGCTGCTTTCGCCCTGGCTCTATCTTGGCGGCGTTGTCGCGCTTTTGATCTTTGCGCCCGTCATCCTCTGGAACGCCGATCACCAATGGGTCTCCTTCATCAAGCAGATCGGCCGCGCCAGGATCGACGATTTCCATCCGGCCTTCGTCGGTGAGCTGATTCCGACCCAAATCGTGTTCGCTACGCCGCTGGTCTTCCTGCTCGGCGTGATGGGACATTACGCGCTGCTTACGCGCAACGCCGGCGCCTCCGCGGCGCGCATCCTGATCAATGCGACGTTCTGGACCATCGTATCGTATTTCTTCTGGCATGCGTTGCATGCCCGCGTCGAGGCGAACTGGTTCGCGCCGGTCTATCCGGCGTTCGCGATCGCGGCAGCGGTCGCGGCACATCTCGTGCGATGGGAAGTGCGCACGCAGCGCGTCGTGGATTTCTGCCTGCGCTGGGCATCTCCGGTCGGCATCGTGATGTTTGTGCTGCTGGTGGTGCAGGCCGATACCGGTGTGCTTTCCGGTTATCGCCGAGAAGCGACCGTGCGCAGCGTCGGCGTCGGCTGGCGCGAATTGGCCGGCGAGATCGAGGCGGTCCGCGCCCGCACCGGCGCCAGTTGCGTGCTGGCGCCGGATTACGGCACCACGAGCTGGCTTGCCTTCTATCTGCCGCGCGGCACCTGCGTGCTCCAGCCGACCCAGCGCATCCGCTGGGTCAGCATGCCGGAGCCCGATCCAGCGCAGCTTTCCGGCAAGGTGCTGTTTGTCGACGAGGCGCGGCCGACCGGGCCGCCGCCCTTTCTGCAAGCCATCTATAGGCGGGTCGAGCGGGTCGCGGAGTTGCCGCGTAAGCGCGGGCCGCTGGTGATCGAGACCTACGCGCTCGATCTGCTCGAGGGCGCAAAGGGCGAGGTGATCAACCGTTCGCCGCCGCCGGAATTGCTGCGTTAAGGGCGCGCGATCGACACGCAGGCCTGCTGGAGACGTCAGGCAGCCGATGGCTGGCTTTGCGGCCGGATCTCAGCGAGCGTCTTGTCGCGCGCATGGATCGCCAGCATGTTGATGCCGGCATCGATGACCTCGTAGCCGTGCGCTCCCAGCCATTGACGCAGTTGGGCGGCGTCGGCTTTTATTTTCTCGATCAGCATGATCGGGTGGCATCTCGCGATGGTGCGGCTGGCGCCCTCGAGCGCTTCCATCTCCATCCCCTCGACGTCGATCTTGATCAGATCGACGCGCGGCAGGTTGAACTCGTCGAGCGCCAATTTCCGGACATTGACGGTATTTTCGTAATCGATCGGCTGGCCGATGAACTCGTTGCCGTGGCGTTGACGCAGTTCAAGGCTGCCGAAGCTGGACGGAACGACATAATTGGGATTTGGAATCTTGAGGGTGCCGCTTTCGGAAGAGACCGCGCCGTGCACCGCGATCGCGTTGAAGCAGTTGTTGATCGCGATATTGCCCGCCAGCGCATAATAGATGCGCTCCTGGGCTTCGATGGCGAGCACCGATCCCCAACCCGTCATCGCGGTTGCCCACTCGATGGTATGGACGCCGATATTGGCGCCGCAATCCAGCGCCACGACGCCGTCGCCGTAATGCGTGCGGCGCAGGGCGAGCAAGTCGACCACCAGCTTGACTTCGGCCGGGTCAAAAGAAGCGGTTTCGAGAATCTGGTAGCCGACGCCGTAACCCCGCTGCGAATCGAGCATGCGATAGTCGAAGCGGTTGACGATCATGGTCCCGTGACTGGATGAAGCCAGTACGAAGGCGAGCTTGCGTCCCACGCTCTGCATCGGTATCTCCTGAAAGGCCCAATAGCAGGGCGCCCATCGATCGTTTGGGGACCGCGATACGAATCACCTCAAGCGAGCTTACTGAGACTTGGCGCCGGCGGCCATGTCCTCGCGGCCCTTTCCGTCCGCTGGATCGGCAAAACAGATGGCAAGCGGAAATGTGCGAGACCTCACTGTCTGCAAGACCAGATCGGGCTATGTCGCCCCGACCTACGCCCGCGCGCTGATGGAGTTCTGGGGCCCCGGAACGAGGTGAATTGCGGTGAAGGAGGATCAAAATGCGGACTGATCCCTATCAAGAGCGCGCCAGGCAGCTTGCGACCGAAGCAGGCCTCGATCCCGACGCCAAGATCGACCGGCCGGGTCAACGGCCGATGCCGGTCTGGTGCACGTTTCGCGACGCCGCGCGCAAGGAGAAGCTTGCACGGGATGCGGAAGCTGTCGCCGCCGATATCGCGATCAAGCCGCAGGCCGCGCAATACCAGAACAGTCCACTGAAAATTTTCGGCACGCACGATGAGGCCACGATCGCGCAGATGCGCAATTGCATGTCGGTCGGCAACGCGGTTGCGGGCGTGATCTGCGCCGACGGCCATTTGGGCTATGCGCAGCCGGTCGGCGGCGTCATCGCCTATGAGAAACAGATCAGCATCTCCGGCGTCGGGTTCGATATCGGCTGCGGCAACATGGCCGTGCGTCTCGACACGCTGTTCAGCCAGATCGAAAGCGATGCCGGCACGATCATCAAGGACGTCCACAAGGCGATCTCGTTCGGCATCGGGCGCACCAATGACGAACGGGTCGAGCACGAACTGTTCGACGACAGCGACGCCTGGCGCGAATCCGACATGGGCGCGTATCGAGAGAAGGCGGTCTCGCAACTTGGCACGGTCGGATCAGGCAATCACTATGTCGACCTGATGCGCGATGAGGACGGCTTCGTCTGGATCGGCGTTCACTTCGGCAGCCGCGGCCTCGGGCACACCAGCGCGACGCGCTACCTCAAGGCTGCGGGCGGCAAGGACGGCATGAACGTGGCGCCGGCCGTGATCGACGAGGACAGCGAAATCGGACGGCGCTACATCGCGGCGATGCAGCTCGCCGGACGCTATTCCTATGCCGGCCGCGAGTGGGTGATCGAGCGCGTCCGCCGGATCATCGGCGGCAACGTCACCGACAAGGTCCACAACCACCACAATTATGCGTGGCGGGAGAATCACGGCGGCAAGGATTTGTGGGTCGTCCGCAAGGGCGCGACGCCGGCATTTCCAGGTCAGCGTGGATTCATCGGCGGATCGATGGGTGATGACGCTGTTATCGTCGAGGGCGTCGATAGCGATGAGGCCAAGGCGTCGCTTTATTCGACGGTTCACGGCGCGGGCCGGTTGTTCGGCCGCAAGGAGGCGAAGCGGAGGTTTGCGCGCGCCGAGATGGATGCGTGGTTGCAATCACGCGGCGTCACCTTGATCGGCGCCGACCTTGACGAAAGTCCGATGGCGTATCGAAGGCTGCCGGAGGTGCTTGCCGAGCATTCAGGTTCGGTCAAGGTGCAGCACACGCTGCGTCCCTTCGCGGTCGCCATGGCGGGCGAAGGCGAGTTCGATCCGTTCAAGGATTGACTTGAACCCCGTTGATGGAGCGGGACGTCCGGTGAACGCGACGGCCGGATGTCCGTGATCGAAAGCCCGCAGGACTACGGGTCCTTTGTGCCGAAATGACACCACATTTCGGCATGCCTCACATCTGCCCGGGTTTAATCCGCATTTAACGAAAAGTCGCCTTAATGACGGCCCGCGCCTCTGCGAGATGCTGCACCGGAACACGACCGGCCACGGCACTTCAAGGGGAACAAAGTGGAACCGTTCTGGGCGCAAGGTGTATGAGTAAGAGTACCGTTGGCCTCACGGCCCGGAAGCGCAAAAGTTCTTCCCGCAAGGCCACCTCTCACAATCTCTTCGGCGGTGTTGCGGTCGCGTGTCTTGTGCTGGGCTGCGGCTGGACGGTGTATTCCAATATTCTCTCGGTGAGCGCTTATCCGACACTCGGCAGCGCCGGCTATGACGAGCCCGTCGTCAAGCCATCGCCCGCGGTAGGTACACGCAGCGCGGCGCAAGCCATTGGCGACGCGTTCGCGGCGTTGCCTCAAGGCGCGCCCGTCATCGAGAAACCGGCGACGGTTGGGGCAATTGATCCGCTTATGTTTAACGAACGGTTTGCAGCCGCGGCGCCGCAAGGCGTCGCATCGGCAGTTCCGCCGGAACTCTTCATAGCTCCGTCGCAGCAACCCGCTCCGCCGAAATTGGCGGAAGCGACCAAGGAGCCATCGAAGGAAACGTCGAAGGAAGCGTCCAGGATCGCAAGTGCGCCGAAGGTTGCTGTAGCGCCGAAGAAGGAAGCAATAGCTCAAGTCGCGATGAACGCGCCGCCGCCGGCAGATCCGAGCGAGCCCAAAAAGACCGCCGGTGATTCCATCCGCGACATGGCGCAGCGCGCCAAGGCCGCGGTGATGTCGATCGCGTCCGGCGAAAGGGTTGCGATCACCGAAAAGCTGTGGGGCAAACAGGAACAGCGCGGGTCGCTGTTGGCATTCGCGTCCGCCGACGCCAACATCACCGGCAGCATCGGCCGCGAGAAAAATCCGGCGCTCGGCGGTTCGGCGCCGTACGAGCGCGACACGGCGGTGTACGATATCTCCGCGCACATGGTGTATCTGCCTGACGGCAGCAAGCTCGAAGCGCATTCAGGCCTCGGCTCCATGCTCGACGATCCGAATTCGGCGAAGATCAGGATGCACGGCGTGACGCCGCCGCATATTTACGAATTGAAGCCGCGCGAGGCGCTGTTCCACGGTGTGCCGGCGCTGCGGCTCAATCCCATCGGCGGCGAGGACGCGATCTACGGCCGCGCCGGGCTGCTGGCGCATACCTTCATGCTCGGGCCGAACGGCGACTCCAACGGCTGCGTCTCGTTCCGGGATTACAACGCCTTCCTCAACGCCTACCGCAACCAGGGCATCAAGAAGCTCGCCGTGGTCGCCAGGATCGAGTGAGGGGCGGGCAGTCTGCCCCGCCCATCAGGGCTTCATCGTTTTCCGCAACTGCATCTCGGTGTCGATTGCGGCCTTGAGCTGCGGCCGTTCCTGCATGCGCGCAAGATAAGTCACGAGCGACGGCCATTGCGCGATGTCGACGCCGCCGCGCCCGAGCAACAGCAGCGACCAGGTGAGATAGGCGTCGGCGACGGTGAAGCGCTGGCCGACGAGATATGGCCGGCCGGCAAGATGAACGGCTGCGACCGAGACGCTCTTGCCGATCCGCTCGCGTGCGGCGGCCTTTGCCGCATCGTCCTTGTACCAGAAGGTCGGAAACAGGAAGGCCTTGTGGATCTCGCAGCCGACAAAGCTCAGCCACTCCTGTAGTCGGTAGCGGTCGGGATCGCCGGGGCGCGGCGCAAGCCCCAGCTCCGGCTTGAGGTCGGCGATATATTGCAGCACGGCCGCGTTCTCGGTCAGCCGCTCGCCGCTTTCCAGCACCAGCACCGGCACGGCGCCCTTCGGCGACACCACCCAGAAGTCGCTGTCGTCTTCCAGCACCTTCTTGGTCCACAGGTGCACCAGATGGTATCGCGCCTCGATGCCGGCTTCCATCAGCGCGATGCGGCTCGCAAGCGAGCAGGCCATCGGCGAGAAATAGAGCTGCAACATGGGTCGTCTCCCGATCGAAATTTTCGTTTGCAAAGCTGGAAAAGCATAGGGCAGCGATTGCTGCTTTTGTGCAGGGATATCGCAGCCCACAGCTGCAATATTGCAGGCTGAGCGGACTTCGTGATATCAACTGGGGCATGAATTGGGACGATCTTCGAATCGTCGCGGCGGTGAGGGACGAGGGCACCTATGCCGGCGCCAGCACCCGCCTGCGCATCAACGAGACCACGGTAGGGCGGCGTCTGGCACGCATCGAGCGCGCTCTGGGCCTGCGCCTGTTCGAGGCCGTCGACGGCGTGCGCAAGCCGACCCGGCAATGCGAGATGGTGCTGGCGCATGTCCAGGCGATGGCGGGGCATGTGGCCGAGATTACAAGGGTCGGCGAGAGCCTGCCTGGACTGACCGGACGGTTCCGGATCGCGTGCACCAATGCGGTGGCGGAGGATATCCTGTCGCCGCGCGCGGCTTCGTTTCTCGTGCAGAATCCTGGCCTTACCCTGCAATTCCTCACCTCCAGCGAGAACGTGAAATTTTCGCGCTGGCAGGCCGATTTCGCGGTGCGCTTGCGCAAGCCCGACAAGGGCGATTTCACGATCGCAAAGCTCGGCGAGTTCGCCCTGTATCTGATCGAGCCGGCCGCGGAGGCCGATGCCGGACCGGTGATTTGTGCCTATCCCGATGAGCTCGGGCCAATTCCGGAGTCGCAGTTCCTGAAAGCCAAGGGGCTATCTGAGCGCGCGCGTTTCGTCACCGGCAACATCCACGTGATCAGGACGCTGATCGGAACGCATCAGGCCGCTGGCATCCTGCCGGACTATCTCTGCAGCGAATTGCTGGCCGACCGAAGGCTGCGGGCAACATTGCTGCCAAGACGCCGCGATGTCTGGCTCTTGGTGCAGAACCATCTGAAGCGCGATGGTGCAGCGCGGGCCGTGATCGAATGGGTGCGCGACTGCTTCCAGGAGATATCGAAGGGGTAGGCGAGGCTGCACCCGCGCGCTACATTCTCACCGATGTCCCAGCCCGATTTTCAGCCGACCTTGATCGGCCCCACCGTCGTGATCAGACCCGTGTCGGCTGATGATTGGCCGGAACTGTTCGCAGCCGCCTCCGATCCGGAAATCTGGAAGGTGCATCCGCGTTCCAATCGCTACACCGAGCCGGAATTCAGAACATATTTCGACAGCGCCGTTGCCTCGAAGATGGCGTTCGTATTCGTCGATCGATCGACCGGGCGGCTGATCGGCTCGAGCCGCTACCATGGCTATGAACCCGAATTCGGTGAAATCGAGATCGGCTGGACTTTTATTGTCCGCAGTCATTGGGGCGGCGCGACCAATCGCGAGGTCAAGCGGTTGATGCTCGATCATGCTTTCACCTTTGTCGACGCCGTGAGCTTCTGGGTCGGCGAGAAGAACTGGCGCTCGCAAGGCGCGATGACCAAGATCGGGGGCATCAAACGCGCCGGGCTATTTACCCGAAAACTTTCCGGCGATACCCCGCACTTCATCTTCGAGATCACCAAGAGGCGGTATCAGCAAGGGGGCCGCGCGCTGGTGGCGTGAGGGGGGCAGACGATTGATCAGGCGGCCTTGTGCGGAACGATCTTCTTGTAACTGTGAGCTTTCTCCGCCTTGGAGAGATCGTGCGCTGCCTGCAGGTTCAGCCAGAAGCGCGGATCGGTGCCGAAGTAGCGCCCCAACCGGATCGCCGTATCCGCCGTCACGTCGCGCGTGCCGCGCATGATCTCGGTCAGGCGGTTGGCCGGAACGTCCAGCAGTTTTGCCAAAGCGCGGGCCGAAAGACCCATGGGAATGAGAAATTCCTCTCGCAACACCTCGCCTGGATGAGTTCGCAACCGTGCCATCGTTTCGCTCCTCAATGATAATCCACAATCTCTGTTGCTTCCGGCCCGTCGGGTGTCCAGCGGAAGCAAACGCGCCATTGCCGGTTGATCCGAATCGAATGCTGTCCGCGGCGATCTCCCTTCAGTGCTTCCAGCCGGTTGCCAGGCGGAGAGCGTAGGTCGTCCAGACGAGTTGCGGCATCCACCATATCGAGTTTGCGCAGCGCAATGGCCTCAATGCTCCGCCAGCGTGCCGGGCACGCACCGTCGCGAAACAGCCGCTCGGTGGCCTTGTCGGCAAAGCTGCGGATCATGAACGCTAATATGTGATACGTATCGCGTATCGGTCAAGGTATCGGCACAAACAAAAAGGGCGTGGCTTGCGCCACGCCCTCTGTTTCGTGTCGTGAGAGGCCCGGATCAGAAATCCATGCCGCCCATGCCGCCGCCCGGAGGCATCGCGGGGCCGCCGGCCTGCTTCTTCGGCAGTTCGGCGACCATGGCTTCGGTGGTGATCAGGAGAGCCGCGACCGAAGCCGCGTTCTGGATCGCCGCGCGAACCACCTTGGTCGGGTCGATGATGCCCTTGGTGACGAGGTTGCCATATTCGCCGGTCTGGCTGTCGAAGCCGTAGGCATACTGATCCTTTTCGAGGATCTTGCCGACGATCACCGAGCCGTCTTCGCCGGCGTTGATGGCGATCTGGCGAGCAGGCCAGGACAGCGCCTTGCGCACGATCTCGACGCCGGTCTTTTGGTCGTCGTTCTTGGTGCGGATGCCCTTGAGCTGCTCGGAGGCACG
>Ga0070713_100001719_pt1 | contig 14094 bp, 9 predicted proteins | sample LARL82metaG_FD_65465 | JGI IMG/M metagenome (GOLD analysis project Ga0070713, IMG submission 65465) | Corn, switchgrass and miscanthus rhizosphere microbial communities from Kellogg Biological Station, Michigan, USA - LAR L8-2 metaG | ecosystem: Host-associated > Plants > Roots > Rhizosphere ... | reverse complement strand
CAGCACGCTCAGCGTCTCGGGATCCGTTTGGATGCCTTCCTTCTGGCAGATCTCCTCCATGCGCTTGACCACCTCGGCAAAATCCACCGAGCGAAAACTGAACTGCTGGCAACGGGATGCGATGGTAGTCGGGATCTTGTGGGCTTCGGTGGTGCACAGCACGAAAACCACCCAGTCGGGCGGCTCTTCCAGCGTCTTGAGTAGCGCATTGAAGGCTTCGCTGGTGATCTGGTGCGCTTCGTCGACGATGAAGACCTTGTAGCGGTCGCGCGCCGGGCGGTAGCGCACATTTTCGCGCAACTCGCGCATTTCGTTGATGCCGCGATTGGAGGCTGCGTCGATCTCGATCACATCCGGAGAATTTCCGGCTGTCACTTCCAGGCAACTGGCGCACACGCCGCAGGGCGTGATGGTCGGTCCTTGGATGCAGTTGAGGCATCGCGCCAGGATGCGGGCCACGGTGGTTTTACCTGTTCCGCGTTGACCGGAAAGAATGTAGCCGTGCGCGATCCGCTGTTGCGAGATGGCGTTTTCAAGCGTTGTGCGGACGTGCTCCTGGCCGATCAACTCCGCAAATGACTGCGGACGGTATTTCCTGGCGATGACCTGATACATGGAGAGGTGAGCGGAGATTATGCCAGACCCCGGGTAATCCGCGGCACACGAGCTAAACCGCTACCGTTGCTTCCTTCCGGACCTGGCGGGGTTCACAGCCGCCCGTTGCACGAAGCCCGGAGCCTGACAACCTACCATGCTAGCATGCGTTGTTAGCTATGCTATGATCCCTTTGTGGGCCCACCGGGGACGCGGCCTAGTAAGCGTACCTGTTGTAGTTCACGCCAGTTCTTGCCGATCTATCGATTTGTGATTGTTCCGGTCCACAAAAGGCTGCTCGATGAAGGCAAATAGAGTCAAATCAACCATTTGCTCGCGGTTGTCGGGGCTCATCTGCCTTCTGGTGTTGACTTTCGCGCTGACCGCTAAAGCCCAGCCCCGCCTAACGCTGCAGCAGGCCGGCTCCCGCACCGCGCCCGATTGGACCCCAGCCTACGAAACGCAAACGATTACCGTCACCGGCCAGGTCTCGTTGCGGCCGATTTGGGTGAGCGACTCCTACTACGTCGCCATTCAGGACGACGCCGGCTACGGGCTGTTGCTCCAGGGAAATATCAGCCAGTTTCAGACCATGGAGCCCGGCGATTGGGTGGAAGTACATGGAATGATCGTTCGCCGGGGAGGACGGCCGGTCCTTCTGCCCACCGATATCCGGAAGTTCGGGCATGCCGCCCCACCCGCTCCCAAAATCGTGAAGGCATCCGATCTGGCTTCGTTTCGCTACCTCGGCGTTCTCATCACCACCGAGAGCGTGGTGAATGACGACGACAATAATGCCGGCGGAGACTTGCTTTTGATCGGAGAAAAAGCCAAGGATCTCAGTATCTTCCTCCCTCGGACCCGCCGCGATACCGGACCGCATCTGAGCGGATTTCGGGCCGGGGACCGGATCAAAGTCACTGGCATTGCCAGTCAATACTGCACGCTGCCTCCCTATGACCACTATTTTCAAATCCTGATTTCCAGCCCCGCCGCCGTGTCTACCCTGGAGCGCGGCTGGATCATCCAACCGCCGGTTCTGCTCGCCTCCTTGATCGTGGGTACCGCCCTGCTGGCCATTTGGTGGTTCCGCGAACGTCGCATGGCCACGCTTCGAAGGCAGATGCGAGTCCTTAACGCACTGGGAGAAGAGGTGATCGCGGCCACATCGCCGGCCGAGATTCTGCGGCGATTGACGCTCACGCTGCCGGAACTGTGGAACTCAACCGGAGTTGGTCTTTATATACAGAGCCGCGGCGCGAAAATGCTGGAGCGAGTGCAATCTTCGGATACACCCACGGAGTTCATCGAACTGGACGCCCCTAAAGGCGCCATGGCTTCGGGCGTTACGGCCTGCTTCCGCAATCGAACGCTGGTGGCCATCCCGGACGCGCGCCGCAGTCCTTTTTTCCGCAAGGAAGAGGGGCCGGGTGCTCCGCGTTCCGTGCTCTTTATTCCGATGTTCGCGCAGAGCGATCTGATGGGCGTGCTGGCCCTCTACAATTCCGGCAGTGTTCATTATCATGGCCAGGCCGAACAGGCGGCCATGCAGCACCTGGCCAATCAAGTGGCGACCGCGCTGAAGCTGCAGGAACAGACGTCGATTCGTGAGCAGTTGTTCCGCAGTGAGAAATTGGCCGCGGCCGGCCAGTTGATTTCCGACGTTGCCAACGAGCTGCGCTCGCCGCTCGAATCCATTGGCGCGCTGGCCTCGGCCTTGCGCTCGCGTCAGGATCCGGAATCGCATAAGGAGCTGCAATCTATAGCCGACGAGGCTAGCCGGGCTTCGGAAACCGTGGCGCGCCTGGTATCGTTCGCCAAGGTGGAGCAGTCGCAAGCCGAGCGTGTGGACCTGAGCGCCATGTTGTCGGGCCTCTTGAAATTCCGCGCGCCGGAGTGGAAGGTGAAAGGCGTCGAGATCCGCTCCCAGCTCGCTCCTAAATCGGCCATCGTGATCGGATCCCCCGGCCAACTCGAACAAGTGCTGCTGAATCTTCTGGTGGATGCCGAGAAAGCTGCCGCTGAAGCGCGCGAAAAGACCATCACGGTCTCAAGCAGTTTGCTCGCCAAGCGCGTGCTGGTGGAGATCTCTTATCCCACCCGCTCTCCCGATCTGCAGATTGCCGAAGCCATCGACGGCGATCATGCCGGTTCAGAAGCCCTCGGGCTGGGCGTTTGCCGCGGGATCATTCAGAGCCACGGCGGGGAATTCCGGGTGGTTCGGTTGTCGACTACTCAGGCTCGCTTCGACATCGAACTGCCGGTGGTTGAAACAAGGCACTCCGCTTCGGGAGCGCCGCATGAATACCAGGGCATTGGGCGCCAGCTCACGGTCCTGATCGTGGAACCGGACACCAAGGTGCAGCGTCAACTTCTGCAGTTCCTCGGTAACCGGGGCGATCGCGTAGTTCCCGTATCCAGCGCCGAAGAAGGCGCCGACCTGGCCCAGAGATTGCACTTTGACATGGCTATTTGCGCAGTGCGGCTGCCCGGTCTCAACTGGGTCGAGTTCTTCGAACGAGTGCGCCATGAGGTGGGCGGCTTTGTTCTTTTGACCGATGGATTCGACAACGATCTGGCCCGCGCGTTTCAGGGCGGTGAAGGCTTCGTATTGAGCAAGCCCATCGACGAAACGGAAGTGCAGCGCATTTGCCGGGCGGTCGAAGAGCGCGCCACCGTCAGTAACTAGGCGCTAGAATCGAGAAAGACGTATGGTTCGCAAATCACTTCTGTTCCTTTGCGTGCTGGGACTCGTTAGTGGAGCGCCAAAGTACACCGGACCGCTTCCACCCAAGCCCGACATCCCCTACCTGCTGCATGGCTCGAACCTGATTGAGACCGAGACCGGGCAGGCGCGCGAAGAGAGCCGCAAGAACGACACCAATTACGTTATCTCCGGTGCCAGTTCTGCCGCGCGCACGCCGCTCGCCGAGCCGATCTTCATCATCGACGCTCAGAAAACCTCGCCCGAACGATTCGAGCTCTACCGGTTGGAGGTAAAGGGCGGCAATCGTGAGGTTACATTTTCAAGCCGCCGCCGGGGCGGGAACCGGCCGTACCATTTGGCAGTCACCCCGCTGGGGGGGCATCTCTATAAGATCGAGGCCGACGAGCCGCTCGAAAACGGCCAGTACGCGCTTTCTCCCAGCGGCGACAATCGCGCCTTCTGTTTCGAAATCTACTGAGTCATACTAGGCTTTTGCAATTATGAGAGCCGCTTCGACCCTTGTGTCGCTATTGATCCCGTGGGTCGGGGCCGCCGGCGCGCCTTCGGGCGAAGAGGTATACAAGAAAAAATGTTCGGGCTGCCATGAACAGGTGAATCCGCGCATTCCCCCGCGCCAGGCTCTGCAGGGGATGCCGTCGACCCGCATCCTGCGTGCGCTCGATTCGGGCGCCATGATGGCGGTCGCGTTCACAATGCGCCGCGATGACAGAATTGCGGTCGCCGATTACCTGGGCACAAAAGCAACTCTTCCAGGGCCGGCCGCCAGCGCATTTTGTAGCGACCGGACCGTGCAGCTGAGCGCTAATCCTTCGGGATGGAACGGATGGAGCGCGGGTGCTGCGAATGCGCGTTTTCAGTCGAGTGAACTGGCCGCCCTCAGCGTCGATGGCGTCCGCAGACTCAAACTCAAGTGGGCGTTTGGATTCGAGGGTGATGTCACGGCGTTTGCGCCGCCTACAGTTCTGGATGGCCATGTATTTGTGGGCAGTGCGGGCGGCGTCGTGCACGCGATGCGGGCCGAGAGCGGCTGCCTGGAATGGATTTATCAAGCCAATGGGCCAGTGCGATCGTCCATTACCGCGGCCACGCTGGAAGGCCGCGCCCAGCATGCGCTGCTATTTGGCGACATGACCGGCTGGTTTTACTCGCTCGCAGCCGAGTCCGGCAAGTTGCTCTGGAAAGTCCATTTAGAGGAACACGATTCCACGCGCTTGACCGGCGCACCGACTGTGCATGCCGGCGTTGTGTACGTCCCGGTGGCTTCCTGGGAAGAGACGCGCAGCTCCGATCCCGAATATCCCTGTTGCACATTCCGCGGCAGCGTGGTGGCGTTGCGCATCTCGGACGGCAAGCAATTGTGGAAGACCTACATGGTGGATCCTCCCAGCGAGACCGGCAAGAACGCGCGCGGGATTTCCATGCTGGGGCCGTCCGGCGTCGGTGTTTGGTCGGCGCCGACCGTGGATTCAAAACGCGGCTTTCTGTACGTAACTACCGGGGATAACTACTCTGGTCCCCCAACCGAACTGAGCGATGCGGTGGTGGCACTCGATCTCGCGACGGGTCGCGTGGTCTGGTCCAAGCAAATTACCACCGACGATGTCTTTAACGGTGCCTGTGCAGGCAGCAAGAATTGCGGCCCGGATTTCGATTTCGGTTCCTCGGCCATCTTAATTACGCTTCCCGAAAGCCGCGATTTACTGCTCGCGGGGCAGAAATCTGGGATCGTATACGCGCTTGATCCGGACAAAAAGGGTGAAGTTGTGTGGCAGACGCGCGTCGGCAAAGGCGGGACTAACGGCGGCGTGCAATGGGGAATGTCGACCGATAGCCAGTTCGTGTATGCCGCTGTTTCCGATCCCGGCCGCACCCGTCTGACCAGCATGGTGGATACGCGCCGGTATGCGCTCGATCCCAAGCAGGGCGGGGGACTTACTGCTCTTCGGGTGGCCGATGGCAGCAAGGTTTGGTACGCGGCGCCTACACCGTGCCCGGACGGAGCATCCTCCGGATGCAGCCCATCCCAACCAGCCGCCGTCACTGGAATTCCGGGGGCGATTTTTTCCGGCGCAGTGGACGGACACATGCGAGCGTTCTCTTCAGAAGATGGAAAAGTTCTTTGGGATTTCGATACGGTGCGTGAATTTCAAACGGTCAACGGAGTCAAAGCGCATGGCGGTTCAATCGACGGGCCCGGCGCTGTCGTGGTTAAGGGCATGGTCTTCATCAACTCCGGCTATCCGCGCAACGGCGGTCTTCCGGGAAACGTGCTGTTGGCTTTTGAAGCGCAGTAGAACGCGTCCGGCAAGGCACTTGCGATAGAATTGCCGTGGTCATGGCCACGCAGCCAGCTTCAGTTCGTTCTGCCGAATCGCCGGAAACGCCGTATCCTTCGCCGCGCTACGCCTGGTATGTCGTCGGCGTCCTCACGCTGATGTACGTCTTCTCCTTTATCGATCGCCAGATCTTCGCGCTCATCGTCGGTCCGCTTCGCCGCGATCTCCAGATCACCGATACACAGGTCAGCGTCCTGCAAGGTTTCATCTTCGCGGTCTTCTATACTTTCTGCGGCATCCCGCTGGGGCGCATGGCCGATAAGTACAGCCGCCGCGGGATCATCGCTTGCGGGCTGGTGGCCTGGAGCGGATTTACCACCATGTGCGGCCTGGCGAAGAATTTCGTCCAGATGCTCGCCTGGCGCATGGGCGTCGGGGTAGGAGAAGCAGCACTGTCGCCCTCGGCCTATTCCATCATCACCGATTATTTCCCCAAGGAAAAGCTGGCTACCGCGATCAGCGTTTACTCCATGGGCATTTACATCGGCTCGGGCATGTCCTATCTGTTGGGCGGAATGGTGGTCCGGTTCGCATCCGCGAAAGAGCTGTGGACCCTTCCGCTGGTCGGCGCGGTTCGGCCCTGGCAACTTATCTTTCTCGCTGTCGGACTGCCCGGACTGCTTGCCACGGTACTACTCTTTACCGTACGCGAGCCCCTGCGGCGCGGGATCTCGAAAACTGCGCTCGCCACCTCAGCCTCGCAATCATTCGCATACATTTTCAAGAACAAGAGCACCTTTCTATGCCACAACATCGGATTCGGCCTGCTCTCACTGGTCTCCTATGCGAGCGGGGCGTGGGTACCTGAATTTTTCCGGCGAGTCTACCACTGGGACATCCCGACTACGGGCCTGGTCTACGGTTCGATGGTCACTATCTTCGGATCGCTGGGGATCGTGGGGGCGGGCCGCATCGCAGATTTCGTACGCGGTCGCGGTACCCTGCAGGCCAATATGCTGGTAGGCGTGTTCCTAGCGCTGCTTTGGATCCCGTTCCATTTCCTTTTGTTTCTGGCGCCGACCAGTCGTTGGGCCGTTCTGTGGCTGGCGCCCGCTTGTATTTTCGCTGCCGCGCCGTTCGGCATCGCGCCCGCCGCTATTCAACAGATGATGCCTGCCAGCATGCGCGGCCAGGCGTCAGCCGTCTATCTATTCATCCTCAACTTGATCGGTCTCGGAATCGGACCGAGCGCCGTGGCGATGTGCACGCAATACCTGTTTCGCCGCGACAACGCGGTCAACTATTCGCTCTTAATCGTCAGCGTGACTGCCTGCCTTCTCAGTGCTGCGCTGCTGGCCAGCGGATTGAAGCCATTTCTCAAGAGCTTGGACCGGCTGCGAGCCTGGGTGCCCGAAGAAGCGCCTGAACGGGGATGACCGAGCGAACACCGTATCTCGCCACCGAAGCGGCCGCGCCCTATTCCGATCTCCGGCAAATCCCGGTCTCCATTCTGCTCGACAACGTCCGCAGCATGTATAACGTGGGTTCGTTTTTTCGAACTGCCGATGCCGCCGGCTGCGAAAAGCTGTATCTCTGTGGAATCACAGCACGTCCACCCAAGCGCGCCATCACGAAAACTGCGCTCGGGGCCGAGGAGACGGTGCCCTGGGAGCACCCTGTCGATCCTGGCGCGCTGGTCCAACAGCTGCGACAGCAGAACCAGGAGATCGCCGCCGTCGAGACCAGCATCCACGCCGTCGACCTGTTCGATTGGCAGCCCCGGTTCCCTGTGTGCATACTGTTCGGCCACGAAGTGGATGGGCTTCGGCCCGAGTTGCTCGCCCTTTGCGATACCCATGTACGGATTCCTATGCTAGGCCGCAAGCATTCGCTCAACGTCGCAACGGCGGGGGGAGTGGTATTGTATGACCTGCTGCGTAAGTATCGCCAAATGATTGATAAAGTTAGGGTTCCTTAGGGTTGCGTAGATTAGAGGCATTATTCTACGCAGAATATGCGTCGAATTATTGCGTCGCGCGGCGATTCAAGGCTATAATCTACGCAGGAGTTGCGTAGAATGTATATCCACGAGCTTTCCGCCTGGCCCCGCCTGAAGTGGGACCGTGAGTGGCTGGCCAAACCCCTCGCCGACATCCGGCATCGGCAGGGCCGACTCACGGGACACCTGGAAGCCCTCGGCTTCCATCTTCAACAGGAAGCAGTGCTCGAAACCCTCTCGACCGACGTCCTCAAGAGCAGCGAGATCGAGGGCGAGAAGCTGAACGCCGAACAGGTCCGGTCTTCGATTGCACGCCGGCTGGGGATCGATATCGGCGCACTCAAGCCGGCGGATCGCAACGTCGATGGCGTCGTTGAAATGATGCTCGACGCAACCCGCCACTACCATCAACCACTCACGGCGGAACGGCTTTTTGCGTGGCACGCATCCCTGTTTCCCACCGGTCGCAGCGGCATGCACAAGATCACGACAGGCACCTGGCGCGAAGACAGCACTGGCCCGATGGAAGTTGTCTCGGGCGCGGTTGGGAAAGAGCACGTCCATTTTCAAGCGCCGCCCGCGGATCGCCTCGACCGGGAAATGCAAGCGTTCCTGCAGTGGTTCAATTCCCCAGCGGACATTGATCCAGTCCTGAAAGCTGGACTAGCCCATTTCTGGTTCGTGACCATCCATCCCTTTGACGATGGCAACGGCCGCATTGCGCGCGCCATCGCCGACATGGCTCTCACTCGTTCTGAAAACAGTCCGCAACGCTTTTACAGCATGTCGGCGCAGATCCGTCAAGAGCGCGATGCATACTACGACATGCTCGAGCAAACGCAGAAGGGACCATTGGATATCACGCCCTGGATGGGGTGGTTCCTCGACTGTCTGGGTCGCGCGATCGACAGCGCCCAAACTACACTCGGCTCCATTCTGACGAAGGCACGCTTGTGGGAAACGATCGCGGCTGTTGCCATCAACCCGCGCCAGCGCCTGGTTTTGAACCGTTTGCTGGATGGATTCGAGGGCAAGCTGACGACATCGAAATACGCCCAGCTTGCCAAGTGCTCCCATGACACGGCGCTCCGCGACATTCTGGCGCTGGTTGAAAACGGCATTCTCGTCCGCAATCCGGAAGGGGGCCGGAGCACGAGCTATGCCCTTCGAACGGACAAAATGTTGGACAATCGAAGAATAAGCCGATGAACTCCCTAATGGTTCGCTTCTGCTTTCTAGCGGGTATCCTACTCGCCGCGCCGGCGTTGCTTCTTGAAGCGCAGGGACCGCCGACGATGTTTCCACCCGTGCGCGGCATTCACGAAATGGTGGGCGCCGCTAACAACTTCGAAGTGGAAGCCGGTTACCGGATTCTGACGCAAGGCGGCAATGCCGTGGATGCCGGCGTCGCCAGCGTCCTGGCTGCCAGCGTCACGGAATTGAACCGCTTCGGCATAGGCGGCGAGATGCCGCTCATCGTCAAGATGGCCGGTCAGGCGCCCATGGTCATCAGCGGCGTAGGCGTTGCGCCCGCCAAGGCCACGGTCGAGTTTTACGCAAAACGCGCGCCCGAGCCGTGGGAAGATTCCGCCCGTATGCCGCCGGTGCCGATGCAAGGAATTCTGTCGGCGATCACACCGGGAGTCTTCGACGGCCTGATTCTCGCGCTCGACAAATACGGGACTAAATCCTTTGCCGAAGTTGCCCAGCCTGCCATCGAGTATGCCGAGCAGGGTTTCCCCATGCTCGAGGAGTTCGGCGGGATGCTGCACAGCTACCAGCGGATTCTCGCGCTGTGGCCGGACTCGGTGAAGTTCTTTTATCCGGAAGGAGTTCCGACTAACCGCGGGGATATCTTCCGGGAACCTACTCTAGCCCACACGTTTAAGGAACTGGTGGCGGCCGAGAAGAAGGCTCACGGCAAGCGCGCCGACAAGCTCCGGGCCGTGCGCGATCTGTTCTACAAAGGATCCATCGCCCATCGCATCGCGGATGCCAGCCAGAAGTACAACGGCCTGATCGCCTATGAAGACCTGGCGAACTTCCACGCCGACCTCGAAGAGCCCAAAATGGGGACCTATCGCGGTTACGAGATTTACAAACCCGGCTTTTGGACCCAGGGGCCGGTGATGATCGAAGCGCTGAACATCCTGGAAGGCTTCGATCTGAAAGCCATGGGCCACAACAGCCCGCAATATCTGCACACCGTGGTGGAAGCCGCCAAGCTGGCCTTCGCGGATCGCGACGAATATTACGGCGATCCGAAGTTCAGCAAGATCCCCGAAGAAATCCTGCTGTCGAAAGACTACGCGGCCGAGCGGCGCAAGCTCATCGATCCGCAGCACGCCTCCATCGAGCACCGGCCGGGCGGTTTTGGCCGACGCATTACGATCCCTACTACCACCGCATCCGCTGGTCCGGCCAATGACACGACGTGCGTCAATGTAGTGGACCGCCAAGGTAACGCGTTCAATGCTACGCCCAGCGGCGCATGGCTGCCGTCGGTGATCATGGGCGACACCGGAATCCCGCTGACCAGCCGTCTGCAATCCTTCGTCATGACTCCGGGACATCCCAATCAGCTGATGCCCGGCAAACGGCCGCGCGTGACACTCAGCCCAACTATGGTCACGAAGGCCGGAAAGCTGGAGCTGATCATGTCGACTCCGGGCGGCGACAATCAGGATCAAGCCCTGCTGCAGGTGCTGCTCAACATGCTCGACTTCGGCATGAACCCGCAAGAGGCGGTGGAGGCGCCGCGTTTCCAAACCGAGCATTTCTACAGCTCGTTCGGGAATCACGAATTCGTACCGGGCAAGCTGAATCTGGAGAGCCGGATCTCGCGGTCAACCATTGACGCGCTGAATGCGCTGGGTCACCGCGTGACGGTAACGGGCGAGTGGAGCAACTCCTCGGCGCCCACAGTGATCCAGGTTCACAACGATGTGTTGAATGGTGGAGCGGATCCACGGCGCGCGCGGTTTATCTTCGGACGGTAAGCGCTTCCGTGCGCGGCTCAGTTTTGATTCCTACGGATGCACCGCCAGCGTGGTGCCGGCTTGTGAGCCGTTGGCGCCGATGGTTACGCTGACCGGCACCTGGGTTCCGGTGGTGCTTCCGGCGGGAACCTTGACGTTAATCTGTAGAACGCCGATGATCGAGCCGACGATCGGACCGGCGTAGGCAACACCCGGAGTCGCGTCGACACCGCCGATTGAGACGGTCGGCAGCGGGCTCACCTGTGGGGTCACTGCCAGGCCAGGCGGAATCACGAAGCCCGTATCGGATGCTCCTCCTAATAATGGAGCGCTGTCGTAAATGCCTTCGCCGGTGAGATAGAGAATCACCGTGTCGCCAATTTTTGCGAGTGTTGTGCTGTTGTTGAAGGTGTAGGCTTTAGTGGTCGCGTTGTAGTTTAGTGCGGCTAGTTGTCCTGATCCCGATCCATCGGCGGTAAAGAGACCGGGAGCGGTGGCCGCGACAGTAACAGAAGCAGTTACCGGCGGATTAGTGCCGTTGGTTACCGAGACGACCTTCTTGGTGCCAATGGCCGCTTCGTATGGAACCTGAACATTGATCTGCGTCTCGCTGACGTAGATGAGTGGCGCGGCCGTTCCATCCACCGTGACCGCTACTCCGCTGGCAGAGACTGTGTCTACAAAGCCGCCGGGTGTGATTGACATGGCGGCCGGCGTGGTGGGTCCGAGATTGGTGCCGTAAATAGACACCAATTCTCCGGGACTCACCGTGCCGATATCCGGTGCAGTGACCGTGCCGGTCGCATAGCTGGCGGCATTGACGACCGCGGTGATGACTGCCGCATTAACGACGGCGACATCCACCGTCGCCACCGAATCTCCACCAGGCGCTGGATTCGACACCAGCACCTTCAGCGTTGTTGGCGCAGTCAGCATGCTGGCCGGTACAACCGCCTGTACGAATGTAGAACTGTCTTTGAATGTTGTAGTGACCAAAGACGTGGCAACTCCCTTGACCTTGGCCAGTGTCGCGCCGTAGAAATTGGTTCCGTAAATAGTGATGGTTTGCGCAGCGCCATTCACTGGCAGAGTGGCAGGCCACACACTCGTGATCGTCGGTACCGAACTGTTTACCGTGAGGTTCACAGTGATACTCTGCGACTTGACGGTTACGGCCGCACCCGAGGCGACCACCGTGACTTTACCCACATAGGGCGCGGCTTGGGGAACAAGCAAGGACGAATCCACCGAAAGGATCAGCGGGTACTGCTCGCCAGGAGTCACTACGTCCGGCGCGCCGATCCCTTTGAGAGTGGTCACTGTAAGCCAGGGTGAACCCGATGTTGCGGTAAACGAGATCGGCGCCCCGTTGGTCGACATAGTCACAGTCTGGGTCGCCGGCGGGTTGGGCGGCGTGGCGAAAGGCACGCTGGTCGCGCTCAACGTGAGTGTCGATGGCGCCGGAGTCACCACTAGCGTCACCGGAATCGTCACCGGCGCTACACCAGTAACCGTCAACGTCACGCTCGATACATACGTCTTGGCCGTGAGGCTGGTCGGATTCACACGCACTGTCAGACTGCCCGGCACTCTCCCGGTCGCGGGGCTCACGGTGAGCCATGCTGCCGGCGCCGGACTGGTCGCGGTGAAAGTCGGAGTCCCCGAACTGGCTTTGACCGTTATCGTTTGCGCAGCAGGCAAAGCTGTGGTCCCGATCTGATAATTGAAGGTTGCACTCGATGGAGTGGCCGTTACTGTAACGGTTTGGGCCGGCAGCGCCCAGGCCAGAGTGCCGCATAGCAAGAGTATCTTGTTCATCGTTCTCACACCGGGCTTATCGGCCGGGGCCGTGAGAGTATGAGATCTCTTGTGTCTCGGCCACGGCTGGCTGTGCCAAACTGTGTGACATATGGCCATTTGGCTCAGCGAAGCGGACGTGCGCGCGGTGCTTTCCATGGCCGACCTGATCGATGTCATGGAATCGGCGGTCACCGCATTCTCGGCGGGCCGAGTCAACCAGCCGGTGCGCACCGTTCTCGAAACGCCCGGCGGGTTCTACGCGACCATGCCTGCCTACATCGCTGAGCCGGCTGCCATGGGCGCCAAGCTGGTCACCGTTTATCACGAGAACGCGCAAAAGGGCCTGCCGTCGCACCTGGCGACTATCATCCTGCTCGATCCGGCCACCGGCGCACTGCTGGCCACCATGGATGGCCGTTTCATCACGGAAGCTAGAACCGCTGCCGTTTCTGCCGTAGCGGCTCGACACCTTGCCCTGCCCGAGGCCCATACGCTGGCGATCATCGGCTCCGGCGTCCAGGCGCGCAGCCATCTCGAAGCCCTCTCGCTGGTGAGAAAGTTTACGGACATCCGCTGCTGGAGCCCAACTACCGCGCACACGCGAAAGTTTGTCGGTGACTCGCGCGGCGTACCCCTGCGTGCCACCGGAAGCGCCGAGTCGGCTGTGCGAGATGCCGACCTTGTTGTGCTCGTCACGGCCTCGCCCACGCCGGTGATCTCCGATGCCTGGGCGAAGCCCGGCGCGTGCATAATTTCGGTGGGCGCTTGCCGGCCGAATCAGCGTGAGATGGATCCAGCGCTAGTCGCCCGCGCACGCCTGATTGTCGACTCGCGAGCGGCTGCGCTGCAGGAATCCGGTGACGTCGTGATGGGCATCCAGGAAGGGCGCTTTGGTGAAGATCACATCGCGGCCGAGTTGGGTCAGGTGGCTGTGAATCCGCAGCTCGGGCGAACAGCCGCTGATCAGGTGACCATCTTCAAATCGCTCGGGATGGCGGTGGAAGATGTCGCCGCAGCCGACTTGGTCTATCGTCGTGCCAGCGAACTGGAAATGGGTGCTGCCATTGGCTGATTCATCGAATAATTCGTACGATGTGGCCGTGGTCGGCGCGGGAAGCTTCGGCTCCTGGGCCGCTTACCTGCTGCGTCAAACCGGAAGATCGGTGGCTCTGTTGGATGCTTATGGCGTTGGAAATGGCCGCGCCAGCTCGGGCGGGGAATCGCGCATCATTCGTGCCGCGTATGGTTCGGCCGACATTTACACTCTGTGGGCACAGCGATCGCTCAACCTCTGGACCGACCTGTTCGCCGAAGCCAATCGGCCGGAGCTGTTCGAACGCTCCGGTGTCCTGTGGACTTGTCCCCCCGGCGATCCCAGCGCCACGCATACTCGGGCCGCGCTGGAGAAGTACGGCGTGCCGTTTGAATCGTTTAAGCATTCGGAAATTACTGCCAGGTTTCCGCAGTTCCGGTTTTCCTCGGAACGCGAGGGCATCTTCGAGCCCGCGAGCGGTGTTTTGCTGGCGCGCCGGGCCGTGCGAGCGGTGGTCGAAGCAGCAGTTCGGAACGGTGTCGATTATTTTCGCGATGCCGCTTCCGCTCCAGACGGCCAGGCACTCGAAACCCAATCAGGCCGCGTGATTCGCGCCGGCGTGTTCGTCTATGCGTGCGGCCCATGGCTACCCAAAGTATTTCCAGCGGTCCTCGAGGGCCGAATTC
>Ga0070713_100001716_pt1 | contig 14101 bp, 9 predicted proteins | sample LARL82metaG_FD_65465 | JGI IMG/M metagenome (GOLD analysis project Ga0070713, IMG submission 65465) | Corn, switchgrass and miscanthus rhizosphere microbial communities from Kellogg Biological Station, Michigan, USA - LAR L8-2 metaG | ecosystem: Host-associated > Plants > Roots > Rhizosphere ... | reverse complement strand
CACATCCGCCCCAGAAAATTCAGCGCCGTCCGCTCGCCAGTAAGAATGGCGCGCGCTTTCCCTTCAAGATGAAGAACCACTGTCCCTTTGGTCACCAAGCCACTATCGTGAACGCGCAGTGCAATCTTCATTTCAGAGTCAAGCGCGCGAAAGACTCGTTCCGCTATCGGCAAACCCGCGCACACCAGATCCTCACGAGCAAGAATGCGCGCTGTGCCGGTAGCGCGTGCGGGGATTGTTGCCAGAACTGTGGCGTCGCCCGCGCCAATGTCCTCCTCCAGCGCTGTCGCCACCAACCGTTGCACGTATTCAGAATCCCAATTCACAAAATTAACTCATCCACTATTCTGCGATGCCTCCGTGTAGGGCGCAGCATGCTGCGCCCCAGTTTGCCCGGGCGATCAACTCAACGCATCATCTCCCGGATTCCAGCTCCCGTACTCTTGCTGTCACCTTTTCAAGTTCAACGCGCCGTTGCGCCAACGTCGCCTCCAACCCGTGAATAATTTTCTCTGGCGCCCGGCTGCGAAACGTTTCATCTCCCAATTGCCGTTCTTTTGAAGCTATATCTTTCGTCAGGCGTTCGTGGTCTTTCTTCAATCGCACCAGCTCGCCAGCCACATCCACCGTCTCAATATAAGGCACTCGCACATCGAACCGCGCCGTTGAACGCAACCCGCCACCCGATTGCGCCAATTTCGCATCCGTGATTTTCAGCTCGGTCAGCAGCGCCAGCCGCAAAATACCGTCCAGATTCGCTTTCACCGCATCGCGAATCCGCGCGATTTCGCTTGAAAATTCCGCCGCGAGACGTTTTTTCGGATCGAGTTTCATGTCTGCCCGTATCGCGCGCACCGATTGAATCACTTCTTGCACCAGCGCGAGTTCCGCAAGCGCCGCCGCGTTCCTCCACCCATCGCGCGCTTCCGGATGGCGCTCCAGCGCAATCGATTTGGCTCCGGCACGCTGCGGCAATTGATGCCAAAGCTCCTCGGTCAGGAAAGGCATCACAGGATGCAGCAACCGCAACGCGGCATCGAACACCGCGAAAAGATTCTTCCAGGCGATCGTTGCCCGTTCGCGATCCGCACTCGTCAATTCGGGTTTAATCCACTCGATGTACCAATCGCAAAAATCATTCCAGAAAAATTGGTAGATACTTTGCACTGCTTCGTGAAAGCGTTGCGTTTCAAAAGCCTCCTTCACTACGTCTAGCGTTTCCGCAAGCCGCGCAAACAGCCACGCATCAATCAGCGGAATTTTTTCCCCAAACGCATAAGGAGCCTTCTCGCGCACGTCCGGCGCGGCAAGCTCTTCCAGCTTCGCACCGCCTTCCTCAAACTTATCCAGGTTCACAAATAAGAATCGCGACGCATTCCAAATCTTATTTGCAAACGACCGCGCGCCAAGCAGCCGATCGTCCGAAACGACAATATCCGTTCCCGGAGCAGCCATCGACGCCAGGCAAAAACGCATCGCGTCCGTGCCGTACTTCTGATTAAGCGCCACAGGATCGAGTCCAGTTCCCTTGGACTTAGACATCTTCTCGCCGCTCGTCGTGCGCACCAGTGAGTGCAAGTACACCGCGCGGAACGGCACTTTCCCGGTGAAGTGAATGCCCATCATGATCATCCGCGCTACCCAAAAAAACAAAATGTCGTAGCCGGTGATCAGCAAACTCGTCGGATAGTATTTCTTGTAGTCCGGCGTCTCCTCCGGCCAACCCATCGTGGAAAATGGCCACAACGCAGAGCTAAACCAGGTATCCAGCACGTCCTCTTCCTGTTTCAGTTTGCCCGAACCGCAATGCGCGCACTTCATTGGCGCCTCTCGCGCCACCGTCACTTCGTTGCAGTTTTCGCAATGCCACGCGGGAATCCGATGCCCCCACCAAAGCTGTCGCGAAATCACCCAGTCGCGAATGTTGCGCATCCAGTTAAAAAACTCATCCCGGCGGTTTTCCGGAACCATGGTGATTTCGTTGTTCTGCACCGCGGCCATCGCTTTTTCCGCTAGCGGCTTCATCATGCAGAACCACTGCTTCGACGCACGCGGTTCCACCACCGTCCTGCTGCGTTCACAAATGCCGATCGACAACTTATGATCGGTAATTTTCTCCAGCAGCCCTTGCGCTTGCAGGTCTTGGACAATTTTCTTCCGTGCCACAAACCGATCGAGGCCTGCATAAGCTCCGGCATTAGCGTTCATCGTGCCGTTCTCGTTCATCACGTCGATTTCCGGCAGGTTGTGCCGCCGTCCGGCTTCAAAATCATTCGGATCGTGCGCTGGGGTTATCTTCACCGCGCCCGTGCCGAATTCTCGGTCCACCATCGCATCCGCGATCACCGGAATTTCACGGTTCATCAGCGGTAAAACCAACTTTTTGCCAATTAGGTGGTGATACCGCTCATCCTCCGGATGCACGGCAACCGCGGTATCACCCAGCATCGTTTCCGGCCGGGTCGTCGCAACAACAACAAACCCCGAGCCGCCCACCACAGGATATTTGATGTGCCAGAGGTGCCCCTGCCGTTCTTCGTGAATCACTTCCAGATCGCTCAGCGCCGTCAAACAACTCGGACACCAGTTAATAATGTAGTGCGCGCGATAAATGAACCCTTGCTCGTACAGCCGCACAAACACGTCGCGCACCGCCCGCGAAAGCTCCGGCGACAAAGTGAATCTCTCGCGCGACCAGTCACAGCTTTCCCCGATCTGCTTCATCTGCGCCGTGATCGTTCCGCCGCTTTCCGCCTTCCACTGCCAGACTCGCTTCTCGAATTCCTCGCGGCCCAGCGTGCGATAGTCGATGCCCTCGTCCGCAAGCTTCTTCACCACCACTCGTTGCGTGGAGATTCCTGCGTGGTCAGTTCCGGGAAGAAACAGTGTGTTGAATCCGCGCATGCGATGCCAGCGCGTGAGGATGTCAATCTCCGTGTGGTCCAGCATGTGGCCGATATGCAGCGATCCAGTCACGTTCGGCGGCGGAATCACAATCGAAAATACCGGCCCGGGAGCATTTACGTCCGCTCGAAACAGGTTTTCCGACACCCAATATTCCGCCCAGCGCGGCTCGATCTGTTGTGGGTCATAAGCCTTGGCAATCTCCCTGGGCATGCCTGACGATTCTCCTGTTTGGAATACGGATTCTAACGAGTGTGGCGTAATCCTTGACTATACGGGCAGCAAAGCAGACGCGTCAACGCAACGCGATTCGGGTATGCGTCAGCTTGAAATCCATGCAGCTTTGACAAGCATTTCGTGCGCAACCTCGGTCGAGGACCGATTTTCACTAATGACCGTGAAATCTTCCATTCGCGCATGGTCGAGGATCATGTTCAATCTTGCCACGTGAGCAACATATTTTTGTTGGAGAACACCTGATTCACGCATCTTGACGCGTCGCTGCATCACGTCGAGGCTCCCAGTGAGACGGCAGACGACCGTGTCTGCGGCTGAAACAATGCCCCGACACAGTTTCAGTTCGTCTCGGCCCTCCATCGCGCGCGCCATTAAGAAGCGCTGCACTCCGACGGAAGCATAGTTTTTGCAAACAGATCTAAGATTGCGGTACATAACATCATCGTTGCGAGCTACGGATGGGAGATGTGCAAGCGCGAGAGCGTCCAAGTCGATTGCCGCGTGGGCAATGCGGCGCAGTGCAAGGATGTCCGACGCTTCGGCTAGAACGGCTGTCTTGCCTGCACCCATCGCGCCCGTAATGATAAGCAAGGATTTCGTAACCGGCTCCATTGCGGTTCAATCATGCCATGAGCTCAGAACTGGTGTGATGGGGTAACACTCAACTCAACTGAGCCGATAAACGCTGCCATGAATTCAATTTTAATTTCGAGTGAGCAGATCAGCAGAAGGGAACTACTTTTTGTGAATCTCGTCCTTGATCATCGCTTCGACCAACGGCTTCAATATTTCCCGCGTGACCGCCTGCAAAATTTCAGGATTCATCCGCGCCAGCACTTTCGCCACGATTTCATCCATGTCCGGAACGGAAGCAGCCGCGGGCACCCTCTCGCTTGACGCTGCCAGAGCCGTATCCAATTTCTCAATCACGGCCGGAGGTTCCTCCGCCAACGCTCGCGCCGCTTGTTCGTGCAGAATCTCTTGGGTTTCCTCGGTAAGCAATGACTCGATCGCAGGAACGCTTTCGACGTGCGATTCACCTGCGACCGCGTCTTCCCCAAAGACTACGGGTTCTTGCGCGAAAACGACCGGTTCTTGTGCAAAGACGAAGTCTCCCGCCAATGCTTGTTCAGCAATCACCGGTTCAGACGACTCTTCAACCGGCTCTTCCTCCTCCGCTTCTTCCGCTGGCTGATCCTCTGCGAGCGCGTCTTCATGATGCGATTCGTGTGGCGCGGCCATCAACCCGGAATTTAGGAACGCTTCCGTAGCCGACGTTTCGCCCGCCAATGTTTCGTGCGTCAATTCTTCTTCCACAAGTGCCGTTGGTGCTGGCATCAAGCTTGCCGATTGCCACGTCGCCGTAAGCTGGCTCGCGCGTTGCAGTTCCGCTTCCCACGGACTAACCGCGCCAGCCATCCAGCTATTCACGTCAGGTTTGGATGGCAACTGCTCCGGCTCACTCGCAAACACTGGTGCAGGAATAGGGGCAGGCGTTACAGGAATTGGAGCGACCGGAAGAGCCGCTTCCGCAACTCGCGGTACCTCGGCAGCAACCGAAACGCGATCATCCGGTGCGACCACCGGTGTCTCCGGCAATACTTCGCGAATCGCTTTGGCCCAGTCTTCTTGTACATGTGGAGCGGTAATCGACGCGAACTTCTCGCGTTCCCGCGCCTGCATTGCTGCTTCCTCTTCGCTGATGGACAGGGAAAGTTTTTCGATCGATGGAGCCCACTCGGCATGATTCGATTTCTCCGTGCCAGTCCCCGTATCCGAACCCGATGTGACTCCAGAGAACGCCGCTTCCCGCCAATCCGCCTGTCCGGCAGGCGTTGCCTCAGCAGCTTCTGGCAGGGAACTCACGCGCCAACTGTTATGCTTCGAATCTTCTTCCGTTTCTTCCTCTTCTTCCACTGCCGAAGCGCTTCCCCAATCGCGGTCCGGTGCCACCTGCGTCTTGGGTGAAAGCGCAAACACCGCCTCGTCGTCCTGCGTTCCTGTATCCAGCAAGCTTCCAAATGCCACTGGCTGCTTGCCTTTATCAAATTGGAAAGGATTCGGCTTCGAGGGAACACCGGGCATTGCAAACTCTTCTGCATCTGATACCGCAAAGGCAGGCGGTGGCGGTACGATTTTCGGAGTCGGCACTGGCACCGCCTCGGGCCTTTTCGCAACCGGCATTGGCGGCGGTGGCGTAGCACCAACTGGCGTTCCCAAGGCAACCCCCGCGCGAGCCAGCGCGGACTTCACCATCGATATCAGCGGATCAGGCGGGACAAATGGCTTTTTTAGGACACCATCGGCGCCCGCGCGTTGCGCTTCCTGTTCGTCCAGGGGATCAAACGCGCCAACCAGCAAAATCACTGGAATATGCGAAAGCTTGGGATCGTCCTTCACATACTTGCAAACTTCATAGCCGTTGCGCACCGGCATAAAAATGTCAGCCAAAACCAGGTCGGGCTTAAGGTCGGAGATCTTGCGGACCGCGGCTTCGCCATTTCCCACCGCAACCACTTCAATGCCCTGATCTTTCAGGGCAAGAATCACCATTTTCTGAATGTTGCTGTTGTCGTCCGCAACCAGGATCTTGGCCACCGAACTTCCTCCGATGCACCCACACACAATGGCGCGGCCGTCTGAACTGGCCTCACTCGGTTATTGGAGCATTGGGGATAGAACGCGTCAACGCAAAGTGCCCGTCCGTGTGTCGGAAGGGAACACCGTCCGATTGGCCATTCATAATCCAGTCTTTCATATGCAAGGTTTTCGCATATCGCAGTTTTCGGCATTTGAACCCTATCCAGTTGCGCGTACAATTGTGCCGATTCGAACCAATAAAAAGGAGATCCCGGTGTATGTCCTTTGCCGCTGATCTTCGCTACGCATTCCGTATGCTGCGGACGAGTCCCGGATTCGCCGCCGTCGCGGTGTTTACGCTGGCCCTCGGCATTGGCGCTACGACCGCCATGTTCACGGTGGTGAACGGCGTGGTGCTGAAGCCCTTGCGTTATCCAGATGCCGAGCGCATCGTCGCCGTCAACACGCGTTTCACCGACGAGAACCGGGCCATCTGGAGCATCACCGGCGGCGATTTAGAAGATCTGCGCGCCGACAAAGATTCCTTCGAAGCGTTCAGCTTTTACTTCGGCGGCGAAATGGGTGTACAGCTCCCGAAAAGTGCCGAATTCGTCGGTACCTATCTGGTTGATCCCGAATTCTTTCGCGTATTCGCCATGCCGCCCGTCGTGGGCCGCGCCTTTACTGCTGGCGATTCCGGCCGCGCCGCCGTCGTGGGACTCGGGTTCGCGCAGCGCAATTTCGGCTCCGCTTCTTCCGCACTCGGCCAGGTGCTGCGGATTGAAGGCGTGGCTTACGAGATCGCCGGCGTCATGCCTGCGGTATTCGATTTTCCCAAGCAGGCGCAGGTGTGGGCCGCAACGTCGCCTATTCCAGAAAACCGCAACCGCACCTCGTATAACTACCGGGCTGTCGCCAAGCTGAAACCGGAAGTACCGTTGCCCGTCGCGGACGCTCATCTGCAGGCCATCGCCAGCCACTTGGCGGCTTCGTTTCCGGAACAAAATCGCGACAAAACTTTTGTTCTTCAGCCGCTCCAGCAACAGCTCGCCGCGCCGCTGCGCTCCACGCTTTTCATTCTGATGGCGGCAGTCGGGCTCGTGCTGCTGATCGCGTGCGCCAACGTCGCCAACCTCATGCTCGCCCGAGCCACCGCACGCTCACGCGAATTCGCGGTACGTGCCGCGTTGGGCGCGGCGCGCGCCCAGCTGATCACTCAGCTGCTCGCGGAAAGCGCAGTGCTCGCCTTGACAGCGGGAATCATCGGGATTGCGCTCGCCGCATGGGGAACGAAAGCGCTTCTCGGGGTAGGCGCTCGGTTTGTTTCGGCCACGCTGCCCGCCGATATTACGCTCGACTGGAGCGTGCTCGCCTTCGCGCTCGCCGCCTCAGTTCTTACGAGTATTCTCTTCGGCATTGCTCCGGCATGGCAGGGAACGCGCGTCAATTTGCAGGACGCACTCAAGCAGGGCGGGACCCGCGGCCTGCTCGGCGGCGGTCCGTCGCGCCTTCGTAATTCCCTGGTGGTGTCGCAGATTGCGCTCACGCTCATGCTCGCCATCGGTGCCGGGCTGCTTTTCCGCACGTTGCTGGCGCTGCACTCCGCTGAACTTGGCTATCGTACCGAAGGTATCCTGGTTACCTACGCGCATGCGCCAGCGCGCACTTTGCCGGAAGCTCTGCAGGCCGGGCGCTTCTTTGACGATCTGTTCGCGCGACTGCGCCAGCTTCCCGGCGTGACTGCAGCCGCGGGCGCCATGGGCCTGCCGGCGGGTCAATACAACTCGGATGGCTATTTCGCTGTTGCAGGCAAGCAGTCTTTCGAGGATGGAGACTTTCGCAAACTTCCGTATGCGGGCTTTCGCCTCGCCAGCCCTCAATATTTTTCCACGATGAGCATTCCGCTCCTGCGAGGACGTGATTTTAATGCTGCTGATCTGCATGACCGGCCGCCGGTCACCATCATCAGCCAATCTCTGGCGCGGCAGGAGTTCGGCAACGAAGATCCCATTGGGCATCGCATTATCTGTGGCATGGATGAAGTCACCTTGAAAGGCATGGCCATTGTGGGCGTGGTCGGCGACGTGCGCCAAAGCTCGCCAGCGGCGCAGCCCGGCCCTGAACTCTACATGCCGCTGCGCCAGCATCCGTTCCACGCCAACGAAGCGGAGGTGCTCGTGCGCACCGCGTCTAATCCTCAGGCGCTGAGCGCGGCGGTGCAGAACACGATTCGCGAAATGAATCCCGAAGTCGCCACCAAATTCGCCACCATGAACGAACTGGTCAGCGATTCCATGGGCGCGCAGCGCTTCCGCACCGCGCTGGCTTCGAGCTTCGCAATTCTGGCGCTGCTGCTTGCGCTGTCCGGCATGTACGCGGTGATGAGCTACATTACGACGCGCCGCACTGCGGAATTTGGTTTGCGCTCGGCGATGGGCGCTCAGCCGGGAAACATTGTTGGCCTGGTGCTCGGTAGCGCAATTAAAGTGGCCGCGCTTGGCGTCGTCGCCGGCGTGTTGCTCTCCATTGCAGCCGCTCGGCTGCTCGGCGCCATGCTGTTCGGCCTGAAGAGTACCGACCCACTCACCTACGCAGCGGTAATCGCATTCGTGCTGCCGGTCATCCTGCTCGCCGCCTCGCTGCCAGCCTGGCGCGCCTCGCGCGTTGACCCCATGATCGCCCTGCGCAATGAATAGCCAGCGTCGATCTCGAACTCACAAATCATAGGTCAAGGAGTAGGGAGCCGTGACTATGCAACACAAGGTTCACACTCAACTCGGCCGACCCGCAGTCCAGATCTTTGCCGCCAATGAGCGCATGAACCAGATGCTCATCGAGCATCTTGACCCAGCCGCCTGGATCGCCAAACCGCCCGGCAAGACCCGCACCATCGCGGCGATCTTCACGCACGTGCACAACGTCCGCACCAAGTGGGTCAGGCTCACGGCTCCGCACCTGAAGGTTCCACGACAGCTCAACCGCGCGCGCTGCACTCCGCAGCAGGCCCGTGCAGGATTAGCCGAAAGCGCCGCTCGCTGCGCGGAGATGCTCGCTGAAGCGCTCAGCGGTTCTGGGGGCCGGGTGCAGAAGTTTCGCAGAGACGGCTGGGCCCGGCCTTGGCCGGTGGGCCTGGAAATGCTGTGCTACATGCTTTCTCACGAAGCTCACCATCGCGGGCAGGTGTGTATGCTTGCGCATCAGCTCGGATTCCCGTTGCCGAAACAGGTGGCGTACGGGATCTGGAATTGGGAAAAGCTGTGGAAAGACTGCGGGTCGCCTGGCGACCCCGGCGTCGAATCGTAAAGAATCGCTCAAGGGCCCAAGCCTGCCGGGATGCGCAGACATCGAACCGCAGCCGTTGGGTTGTTGTAGAAGCTCCGGGCGGCCGTTATGGCAGCCGATTTGATAGGCGGTTGCCATGCCAGGCAGTTCAGTACACGAAGCATTCACCTCTTGCCTGAGGATCGTCCACCAGTGCGGTCTCTACCAAGGAACAATCTTCTTCAGTCCCTTTTTCTTCTTGCTCGTCGATTCTTTCTTTGGATCGGTCGTGCTGTTGTCTGCCGGCTTCGCATTCCGATCGGTTGCGGTCGTGCCGTCCGCCGCGGGCGTGGCGTTTGCATCTCCGCCCGTGCTCGCGCCCGGTGTGGTATTGTCGCTCGAACCCGCAGCTGGCGGATTTTCCGCCCCCGGTGCCGTTCCGTTCGCGTCCGGAGAAGCCGCAGGAGTTCCGCCTCCGGTGTCCCCAGTTTCGACCGTGGACCCGCCATTCGCGCCGGTTCCGGGCGTAGCAATTTCTACCACCGCCGTATTGCCTGTTGCACCGCTCGCCCCGGTTCCGATTGCTGTCTTGCCGCCACCGCTCAAAATATCCGTGACGCTGGTGTTATCCGCCTCCGGCTCCATCGTTGGCGTTCCGGTTTGCGCGGCTACCGTGCGCTCGTGTAGCGGCCCGTTCTGGATAAGCGCTTTGGGCTTGCTGAGCAAGCTCTGACGCGGACGCGGCGCGCTAGCCTCCGTTTGCATCCACGCAAGCGCTTTCGGATCCGCCTGCGGCACCGGCACGTGGAACGCCACCAGCTTGCCCTTGGCATCGCCTACGCGCGGTGAAAGCGGATATTCCTTTACGATTCGCGCGTAATACACGGAAGCGATTTCCTTCTTTTCGCTTTTTTCAAAAATATCCCCCAGCATCCACAGCGCATCGTCCGATTTGCTGTACAGCGGATACCGCTTGGTGATCGAAAGTAGCCGGCCCGCAGCCGCACGCCTGTCGCCCTTCACGAAGTAGTAGTAGCCGATGCGGAAATCGCCTTCCGCCAGTACTTCCTGCACTTCGCGCAGATGCTGCTCCGCCTTGGGTACCAGCGGATCTTTTGGATACTTCGCCAAGAACGTCTGGAACTCTTCTTCCGCGGCTTTCGCCTCGGTGCGGTCGCGGTCCGGCTTTTCCATCTCCTTGAAATGCGTCATGGCGACCTGGATCTGCGCGTAGGGCGCTTCCGGCAGGAAAGGGAAGAACACGATGAAATCTTTATAGCCCGCAATCGCCTGCGTCAGGTTGGCCGTGCCGCCTTCCCTATAATAGGAATCCGCGATCGCCAGTTTGGCCTTGGCGAGATATTCGCTGTCCGGATAGGTGTTGATCAATGTTTGCAGGTTCAGCCGGCCGACTTCATGCCGGCCCTTCTTGATGTCCAGAATCGCGCGGTCGTACAGCACCTTGTCCGGCGCTGCGGAATTCGCTTCCGCTGGAGCAGCTTCCTTCTTTTTCTTCGATTTAGCGTGTTTTGTCTGAGCTTCGGCGGTAACGCTGGAGAAAAGGATTGCAAGACCTAACATGGCAAGCAGAGTTCGACGCAATCATCACCTCTCTGATAAATTTCTGATCCGTCGTGCGGCGCGGGCTTCAGGGTTTCGGGGCTTGTTTTACAAGTCCTGAGGTGAAGAAGTTCTACTTACTAACCCTGACATACGCTGGACCGGACTTCTCGATAGCTATTCAAGCTTTGCACTCGCCGCGAGCAACGACCCCAGTATAACCTGAACCAAAGGACAGGCTACGCAAAGATTGCCCTTTAGGTCAGGGCTCCTTGTAGCTCAGACTCGCATTATTCAACCCAGGTTGCTTGCCCTTCCTCACGTAACTGGCCCTTTTTAAATATTTTGTAACATCACTGCGCCAAATTCTTCGTACCATACCAGGGGTTGTTATGGCTGTTCGGAGTCTCCGCACCCGCAATGGACAAACGCAAATTTCTTTTTGTTTCCATCTCTGGCCTCATCGGCGATATCGCCTGGGAAGTTCTCAAAGAAGGTCACGAAGTCCGTTATTACATTGAAGCGGAAGGGGAACGCGACATCGCCGATGGCTTTGTCCCTAAGTCCAGCGACTGGGAGCAGGATGCCAAGTGGGCCGACATTGTCGTCTTCGATGACACGCTCGGGCAAGGCGCGAAAGCGCAAGCATTGCGAGCCGCCGGCAAACCGGTCATCGGCGGCTCCGCCTACACCGACGCTCTTGAAGACGATCGCTCCTTCGGACAGGAAGAACTGAAGAATGCCGGCGTCAACATCATTCCCTATGAAGACTTCGACTCTTTCGATCCCGCCATCGACTTCGTCAAGAAAAATCCCGATCGCTACGTAATCAAGCCCAGCGGAGAAGCGCAAAACGTAAAACGCCGCCTGTTCGTCGGTGAAGAAGAAGACGGCGAAGACGTGGTTCGCATGCTCGAGGCCTACAAAAAAGCTTTCTCTGACGAAATCAAAGTTTTCCAGTTGCAGCGCCGCGTCAACGGAGTGGAAGTCGCCGTGGGCGCTTTCTTCAACGGAAAAAACTTCATCACTCCGGTAAATATCAATTTCGAACACAAAAAACTTTTTCCCGGCAACATCGGTCCGCCCACAGGAGAGATGGGCACCTCCATGTTTTGGAGCGAACCCAATCGCCTATTCACGCAAACTCTTTTGAAAATGGAGTCGAAGCTCGCGCAGGAAGGCTACGTCGGCTACATCGACTTGAATTGCATCGTCAACAACAATGGCATCTATCCGCTCGAATTCACCTCGCGCTTCGGATATCCCACCATTAGCATTCAGCAGGAAGGCCTGCTGACTCCGATCAGCGAACTCTTCTGGGAGCTTGCCAACGGCCTCGAGCCCAAATGGCGCACGCGCACCGGATTCCAGATCGGTGTGCGCATCGTCGTACCGCCGTTTCCTTTTGACGACGACTCCACGTTTGAATCTTTTTCCAAAAACGCCGCCATCGTTTTCAAAAAGCCCACGCAGGACGGTGTCCACATCGAAGACGTGAAACAGCATAATGGCCAATGGCTCGTCGCGGGAACCTCCGGCGTCGTGCTCATCGTCGTCGGCACCGGCAGCACCATGAAGCAGGCGCAAGCCCAGGTCTATTCCCGCATCCGCAACATCCTCATCCCCAACATGTACTACCGCACTGACATCGGCGACCGCTGGGTAGAAGACTCCGACAAACTCCACAACTGGGGCTACCTCCGCTAGCTCTGGTTTTTGTGGCGCCCTTCCGCTTGCCCGAGGCCTTTTGCGCCGCCCTCGCACTTGCTTTTGTAGCGGCCGCCTTCCTGGGCGGGCGGTTTTTCGGCCGGCGTTTTTTCCAACCTGGGTAGCCCGATACCGCCCGCCTCGCGCCATGTCGAATTTTTGTCTTTCACCTTCCCGCGCAGCCCAATCCGCATTACAGTCATAACGTACCTAACGTACTTCAACTACGCATCGGTATCTTCACAAGGAGCACTCCTAGATGAAACGCGCCATCTGTTCCGCTCTGCTTCTCGCCGCTTTGCCTTTTTCCGCCGTCAACATGTCCTTCGCACAAAAACAAGAGCCGGCCGCACCCGACCACGTCGCCAAAGTGGCACTAAAAGTCGGCGACACCGCGCCCGACTTCACTCTCCTCAGCGATCAGTGGAAAAGCGTCAAGCTCAGCGACTATCGCGGCAAAAAGAACGTCTTCCTCGCCGTCTACGTTCTCGCCTTCACCGGTGGTTGAACTAAACAACTCCAGGCGGTTCAGTCTGGAATCGACGCAGGAAAAATCGATACCTCGGATACGGAAGTCTTCGGCGTCAGCATGGATTCGCCCGCAGCCAACGCCGCCTTCGCCAAGCAAATCAGCATCAAGTTTCCGCTCCTCAGCGACATGAACAAAAAGATGCTCAGCGCCTACGGTATCCTCAAAGGCTACGACATGCAAAACCAGTCCTTCGAGTGGGCCCAGCGCGCCAACATCGTCATCGACAAAAACGGCATCGTGCAGCACATCGAAGAAGGCGACTCCGCCGTCAATCCCAACACCGCGCTCTCCGTTTGCACCGACCTGCACAAAAAACAAGCCGCCAAGTAGCGCGGGCATTTCTTTATCTTCATGTAGCAGCGGCTTCATGCCGCTGCTCTTTTCCCGGTACCGTAGGCAATCCTGGCTGTGCTTCTGCAGCATGCTTCGCCCCATCTCGCCGCGAAGCTAGATACCATCGCGATCTCGCTCCTGCCTGCGCCCTCAGCCATCGTGACAGGCCGTCCTCTCTTTGAGAAGAAAGAGAAGGCGCAGCGCGACAAACCCGCTGCTACAAACCACTGACGACTATCCTTATCCACACCCGTCCACAGAAATGCACAGCTCCACAAAGCGAATTTCATTGACGCAAAATTCCGCGCACAGTATCGTGCCCCCAGATTGAACCGGAAGCGAAGAACTTTACGGATCAGCTTTTAGGCGCAGCGGCTGCGGGCTTTCGAGCCTGCGTGAATCGATGCGAGTTCCAATGGGAGTTCGCCCTTAGCGGGTGCGGACGCTACTTGGAGTCTGGCAAAGAGAACGATGCGCCGCGAAATTGAACTGCAAAGCTCGAAGCCTTGACGGTTTTTTGTGGATGGTGCAACCAGCCGCGACGGTCAAAAGCCTCGTGTCGGGTTACGCCTCCCGGGATGGTAGCGAAGCCGGAAGCTTTTCGGGATCAGTAGAGACGCCGCAACAAACTTAAATGTAAGTTGCAGCGCGAAATTGAAACCGCAAAGCGCGAAAGCTTCACGTACCGCCTCGAGGGTGCGACAAGTCAGAAGGTGCAAAGCCAGAAGGCGCAAGCCCGATGGCCAAAGCCCGAAGGCCTAGTTCGCCACCAGATCGAATCGGCAAGGTCAGAAACTTTACGGCTCAGTGGAGCCGCGCAACTTGCCTAACGGCAAAAGTGCGCAGCGAAATTGAACGGTAAGCGTCGAATCTTTACGGTTCTGTAAGGTGGAGGAACAGCTCGCAGATAGCAGCCTCACCGCTGCAATCTGCAAAGCCAAAATCAGAAGGTCAAAGCATCAAGGTGAAAGCCCAGGGCGCAAGCCC
>Ga0070713_100001715_pt1 | contig 14106 bp, 12 predicted proteins | sample LARL82metaG_FD_65465 | JGI IMG/M metagenome (GOLD analysis project Ga0070713, IMG submission 65465) | Corn, switchgrass and miscanthus rhizosphere microbial communities from Kellogg Biological Station, Michigan, USA - LAR L8-2 metaG | ecosystem: Host-associated > Plants > Roots > Rhizosphere ... | reverse complement strand
GTGGCTGGTGAGCGATGAATGCGGCGAGATTTTTACGGCACACTTGGTGTTCACGAGCCACCGAGCACCAGTCACCAACCACCAACCTCAGAGCGAAAATCACGATTTTCATAGGGAAAACGACGCCATTACCCATTGCGCTCTGAAATGGCTGACATACTTTTCGCCCCGAAGGGCGCTCGTGTTCAGAGTGAAAACGAGCGACTTTCAGAGGGAAAACCGTAACCATTCCATCTACCGGGAGAGAGAATGGCAGCGAAAAAGGCAGCAAAACGGGGCGGCGCCAAGCGTGGTGGTGCAAAGCGCGGCGGTGCAAAGAAAGCACGCGGTAGCGCGCGCAAGGCGACGAAGAAGCGCAGTGGTGCGAAGCGCGCACCGAATCCTGCGTTCATGAAGCCGATGCAGCCGGATCCGGCGCTCGCCGCCGTCGTCGGGAACAACCCGATGCCCCGCACCGAAATCACGAAGAAGCTCTGGCAGTACATCAAGCGTAACGGCTGCCAGGACCAAAAGGAGCGGCGCATGATCAACGCCGATGACAAGCTCCGTCCGGTGTTCGGTGGCAAGAACAAGGTCTCGATGTTCGAGATGACCAAGCTCGTCAACAAGCACATCAAATAGCTCTGAGCTGCAGGACTTGGCTGAATTCGAGGGGGCGCGTGGATCATCCACGCGCCCCCTCGGCTATGCTCCTCGCGCCGTGCCACTGATCACCGACCACTGATCACCGATCACGCGCACGTCGGATAGATTTCCTGCCCAGACGACAGGATAGTCAGATCACCGGCCACCGATCACCAACCATCACTTTGGCCTCCAGCACGAAGAACCGGCAACCGAAGCAAAACGTCGTCGCTCAGGCGCGCGGCAACAAAGCACCACGCGCTTCAGGCTCGTCGCGCAGCACCGCGGCGTGGGAGACGTTCAAGTCGATTCTCGGCGCCGTGGCGATTTATCTGGTCATCCGGACATTGTTCGTCGAGGCCTATCGCATTCCGTCGGGCTCCATGATCCCTACGCTGCTCATCGGCGATTGGTTGTTCGTCAACAAGCTGGTGTACGGCCCGACGATCCCGTTCACGAATTCACATCTTCCTGGCTACTCACAGCCGAAGCGCAACGACGTCGTCGTCTTCGTCTCACCGACACAGATCGATCAGCCGGACGACCCGACGCCGACGCTCGTGAAGCGACTCGTCGGCATGCCCGGCGACACTTTGTATATGCGCGGTGGTCTGCTCTACGTGAACGGCCTCCCGCAGCGCCAGGGCTTTGCTGCGGCCACGAATCACGTCGATCCACAGGAAGCGAACTCCACGAACGATCTGTTCAGTTGGCAGCACCGCATCGAGGTGAAGAGCTCGCGATTCGGCGCACCGCCCGTCGTGCCGACGCACGACAACTGGGGGCCCCTGCTCATCCCCCAAGGCCACTACTTCATGATGGGCGACAACCGGTACTGCTCGAAGGACAGTCGGTATTACGGCGTCGTGCCGCACGACAACGTCCGCGGACGGCCGCTCATCGTCTACTACTCGTATCGCCCGGGGCCGAGCGAGGATCCACCGACATGCAATCCTGAGACGAGCGACCGGCCGCTGCCGTTCCTCACGGACATTCGGTGGGGACGAATCGGCGACAGGGTCCGTTGAGACCAGAGCGCCGAAAAAGCGCTACATTCTCGCCGTGAAAAAATTCTCTCTCGCCTGTGTGGCACTCGCCATCGCGGCCAGCGCGGGCGCCCAGGACGTTCGCCTCTCTGCGGCGGTTTCGGCATACGCTCATCTCTCGTCCCAAGCGCTCCGGGACTCGGCACGCGGGCGCCTCGCCACCGTCGACGGCCGCGCTCGCCTAACGGGTCTCGACAGTGCCGTCGAAGTCCGACGGGACCGTTGGGGCGTGCCGCACATCTACGCTCGCACCGCCCACGACGTCTTCTTTGCCCAGGGATACATCGCGGCGCAGGATCGTCTCTTTCAGATGGAAATCTGGCGCCGGGCCGGTGAAGGGCGGCTGGCCGAAGTGCTCGGGCCGTCCTACGCCACTCGTGACCGGCTCGCGCGGCTGTTCAAGTACCGCGGCGACATGAAGGCGGAGTGGGCGAGTTATGCGCCGGACGCACGGCAACTCGTCACGGCGTTCGTGAACGGCGTCAATGCGTACATCGACGAAGTGCGCGCCAACCCGCGGAAACTACCCATCGAGTTCTCGCTGCTCGGCTTTCTCCCCGAGCGCTGGACGCCAGAAGTACCGCTCACGCGTGTAACGCCACTCAGCGGAGTGGGGAATGGGACGAGCGAGCTGCTGCGCGCACGTCTCATTTCCCTGGTCGGCGTGAAGCGAACGGAGGAGCTGCTGCCGACGAATCCCGCGCGGGCGCTCGACCCCACACCGGGGCTCGATTATTCCGGTCTGAGCCCGGCGTCGTTAGGTGGAATTGGGGAGGTGTTCACCGACGTCACCTTCAGCCGCATCGAAGGGTCGAACAACTGGGTCGTGAATGGAAAGAAGACGGCGAGCGGCAAACCGATCCTCGCGAACGATCCCCATCGCGCCATCACCAACCCTGGTGTTCGCTACATCACACACCTCGTCGCGCCGGGCTGGAACGTCATCGGCGCGGGCGAGCCGGCGAGTCCCGGCGTGGCGATCGGGCATAACGAACGGATCGCTTTCGGTCTGACGATCGTCGGGATGGACCAGCAAGATGTCTACGTCGAGCAACTGTCCCCGTGCGCTACCGACGCGCGCGAGCTCTGTGTCAGACTGGGCTCGAGCGTGCAACCGCTCCGTACGATCCGTGATACGATTCGTGTACGGGGCGGGCCGCCACGCGTCGTCGCGCTGCAATTCACCTCGCATGGGCCCGTTCTCACCATCGACAGCGCGCGTCATCGCGCGATTGCCGTGCGAATGGTCGGTCAGGAGCCGGGCACGGCGGCATATCTCGCGTCGCTCTCACTGGACCGCGCTCGAAACTGGAGCGACTTCAGCAACGCGATGGCGCGCTGGAAAACGCCAGACGAGAATATGATCTACGCCGACGTGGACGGGAACATCGGCTGGATCGCCTCGGGGCTCATGCCGCGACGCAGCTGGTCCGGCCTCCTCCCCGTCCCTGGCGACCGGCACTACGAATGGCAGGGATTCGTTCCCGTCGCGCAGCTGCCGCAGCGCTACAATCCGTCCACCGGATATCTCGCGACGGCGAACGACGACATCCTCCGATACATGGCATCTTCGTACCGGACCCCCATCAGTTACGAATTCCCTCATCCATCGTACCGTGCCGAGCGATTGCACGAGGTGCTGCGCGACTCGGGCGGGTTCACCGTGAAGGATTTCGAGCGTCTGCAGAACGACGACGTCTCCCTCCTCGCTCGCGGCCTCGCGCCACTCATGGTACAGGCGGCCATTCGAGCCGGTGCTGGGAGCCGGCCCGAAGTCCAGGCGCTCGCGTCGTGGGACTACCACATGTCGATGGACGCGACGGCTCCGCTCATCTTCGAGACCTGGTCATCGGCGTTGACACGCCTTGCGGACAACACTGTCTATTCGCGGGAGATTGCCGGGCTTTTGCGGGGCGAGACGGAGCGTACGACGGTAGACAGCGTCCTGCGCGCCGGAGGCCGCGGCGACACTCTCGCTGTCGCCGCCTTGGACAGCGCCGTCGCAATTATCACCCGCCGGCTCGGGCCGAACGGCACGAGCAAGAGATGGGGCGACCTTCATGTCGCCGAGCTCAAACATCCGGTGTCGCCGGCATTCGATCTGCCGCCACTCGCGCGAGGCGGCGACGCGAACACGGTCATGGCCACTGGCGGCGCCAACTATCGTCAGACCGCCGGCGCCTCCTATCGGGAGATCATCGATCTCGCCGACTTCGACAATTCCGTGGCCATCAACGTGCCCGGGCAGTCGGCGCAGCCAGAGAGTGAGCACTACGCGGATCTGCTGCCGCTCTGGGGCGCGGGGGACTATTTCCCGCTCGCGTTCACGCGGAAGAAAGTCGAGGAAGTCACAGCCCACGTATTGATTCTGGAGCCGCGCAGCTGAGCAGTTCAGAAGGTATCCGTTCGATCCACCACGAACACTGCCCATTTGTGGTAGATGCGGTCGCCTAACGCATAATATCGCTGATCGATCTCCCGAAGCGCGTTGTGAACCGGTGACTCGGCGAATGTCGCCGGATCGTCGGCTTCGACGACGTCCAGCCGCTCGCGGTCGATCTCGTACGTCGCGATCGCCGACCGCATGATTGCCGCGTAGTCCTCGGCGCCGAGCAGCTCGTAGCCGGCAAGGGCGTCGCCGGCGTACTGACCCGACGAGTTGAAGAAATACTGATGAAAGCCGCCCGCGTTCACCTCCGCGTCCACGAGCCAGGTGGTGTAGATAGCGCGAACGCCAGCCGGCAGCGCGCGAATGACCGGCGCCTCGCTGCCCCACGCACCGGCGACGCGGTGATGGACGTGCTGAACGATCGCGTCGGCGATTTCGTCAGCCGAGAGCGACACGAGCAGCTCCGGTGTTAAATGCCGAAAGCGTGCGTCCACTCGATCAGGAGGTCTGCGTGATACGCGGCCGGCGGCTCCGCCACCAGAGTGCGAGTACGACCAGGGGCCACAGAAGATAGAAGATTACAGCTGCGCTCCGCGCTTCGGTGGGGAGCGGATATCCGGAATACGCGGATGCGCGTTCGCCTGCTGGCGGTATGCCGGCCAGGCCAGTGAGATCCCAGCTCTGATGAAGCTGCGCCGCTCCAAACAGGAGGAGGGCGACGCCGACAGCCATCGGCAGCGTGAAGACAATCCGCTGCCGACGTGTCCTGCTCGGCGATAGCCAGACCCAGGCGAGCAACAGCGCTCCCAGTGTCAGGATCAGCGTGATCACTACGAGGGAGAGTCGCACCTCGCCCCTCTCGAGCGTGCGGAGCGCGAACTCGGGGGTGTACAAGTCGATCGCGAGCGCGACGCCACCGCGTAGCCGGGCGATGAAATCGAGCGCCAAGCTACCGAGTGTCATGGTGAGAGTGATGACCGCGGCGGTCGCCGGATTGTCGATGAGTGCGGCGACGGCGATCGCGATCGCGCAGATGAGCGTCGCGCGAAGGAGATGTTCCGAAAGCACGGCGGCGGTTTCCGGAGCAGCCAGCTGACCGCCGTAGCTCCTCCACAGGGCGAGCGCCGCCAGGCCGGGCAGCCATGCGAGCACCCACCCGAGGACAAGCACGAGGAGCTTGATGGCGAGCATCGTACCTAACGACGAAGGAGCCTGGAGCAGCAGCTTGAGCGCGCCACTCTGCTTCTCCGACGAGACCAGGCGAATGGCGACGAACGGATAGAGCAGGCTGGCGACGACGACGTACGCCTGGAATGTCGGAACGACGACGGCGAGCGGGCTGACATCGTGCGCGAGCGGGGCAGGTCCTCCAGCACTGCCGGTCATATCGGCGTGCGACTCCACGGCGGTGATGAAAGCATGGCCGACGAGTGGGCCGAGCACGACGAGCGAGACGAGCCAGGCGCGCGAGCTAGCAAGCTCGCGGCGCTCCTTACCGAATAGCAGGCGCCACGAGCCGGCGTCAGGTGAGCGCAAGAAAAACCTCTTCGAGATCCGCGTTCGGCAGGCCGGCTCGGACACGTAGCTCGTCCACCGTGCCTTCGCCGACGACGCGGCCATCATTCAGGCACACGAGCCGGTCGCATACGCGGACGGCGTCGTGCAGTTGATGGATCGCGAGCAGCAGGGTGCGCCCTGTCGCCGCGATGCTGCGAAACCAGGGCCCGATGTCGCGGACCGCCCGCAGATCCAGGCCGTCGAACGGCTCGTCGAGCAGGATCAGGGGCTGCGGCGTGAGGAGCGCAAGAGCGATGAGCATGCGCTTACGGTGTCCTTTCGAGAGCCTTGCCACACGTAGAGGTCCCAACGGGCCCAAGCCGAGCGCCATCTCGACTTCCTCGACGTCGGCCTCTGTGACACCCTGCAGCGCCGCGGAGAAGCGAAGCGTCCACCCGACGGTCTGCTGCGGCCATGGGAGGATTCCGTCCGGCATGTAGAAGAGCACGTCGCGACGTTCGCAAGGGACGAGCGGCTCGTCACCGCGTACGTGTCCGCCATCGATCGGGAGGAGGCCAGCCAGGCACTCGAGCAGCGTGGTCTTCCCCGCGCCGTTCGGACCGACAAGGCCGAGCACTTCACCGGAGCGAATCGAAAACGAGGCGCCGCGCAGCGCCCAGTAGTCACCGAACCGCTTGGTCAGGAAATGAACGTCCAGCATCTCGCTCCCATTCCCCGCACGCCGGTGCGAGATCCACCCGATTCACCGCGGAGGACGCGGAGTGCGCGCCGCGGAGGGTCGACTAGAGTGGTCTTGCGCGCGAAGATTAGATGTCCACCTCGCTCGAGACGGTAGACCCCAGCAACTTGTGGTCCTCCTCCGCGGCCTTCGCGGCACTCCGCGTCCTTCGCAATTGCTTTGGTGATGCGGGCCACAAGCGCGTAACGAAAACAAATGACAATGACTCGACGCTCCAGCGCTGTACTTCTGATCTGCATGTTGGCCGCCACGAGGACAGGTGCGCAGGGTGATCCCGGTCGCCTAACGCTGCAGCGCATCTTTGCTTCGCGCGACTTCTTCGGCCAGCGTTTCGGCCCCGCGCGCTGGCTCTCGTCCGGGGACGCGTACACGACGCTCGAGCTGGCGGTTGGCGGCGGAACGGACATCGTGCGCTATGACGCCGCGTCGGGCGCGCGCACGGTTCTCGTCCCCGCGGCGCGGCTCGTACCGAACGGCGCGTCGGAGTCGATCGACGTCGAGGATTACGCCTGGTCGCCCGATGGCAGGCGCCTGCTGGTGTTCACGAACTCTCAACGAGTCTGGCGTGAGAACACGCGCGGCGATTATTGGGTGCTCGACCTCGCGGGCTGGCGCCTGCGGAAGCTCGGGGGCGCCGAGGCGAAACCATCGACACTCATGTTCGCGAAGTTCTCTCCCGACGGCGGCCGCGTCGCCTACGTCCGCGACCACAACCTCTACGTCGAGCATCTCGATAGGCCGCCGGCCATCACTCGCCTTACGAGAGACGGCTCGCCGACACGAATCAACGGGACGTTCGACTGGGTGTACGAGGAGGAGTTCTCGATGCGCGACGGCTTTCGCTGGAGTCCCGATGGCCGCCGCATCGCCTACTGGCAGCTCGATGTCGCCGGCGTGAAGGACTTCCTCCTCATCGACGACACTGACTCGCTCTACTCGTTCCCCGTGCCGGTGCAGTACCCCAAGGCGGGAACGACGAACTCCGCGGCACGGGTCGGCGTCGTCAGCGCCGCTGGCGGCAGTACGACCTGGCTCAACATCCCCGGTGACCCCCGCAACAACTACATCGCGCGCATGGAATGGGCGGGCGAATCGACGAATGTTGTGTTGCAACATCTCAATAGACTTCAAAACACGCTCACGCTGTACCTCGGCAACGCCAACACGGGGGCCGTCAAGCCAATTCTCGTCGAGAAGGACAGCGCGTGGGTGGACGTCGTCAACGACCTCCGCTGGATCGACGCCGGCCGCAGCTTCACCTGGGTGAGCGAGCGGGCTGGCTGGCGTCACCTTTACGTTGTCTCAGGCGACGGCTCGACCTCGCGCGACGTGACGCCTGGCGCCTTCGACATCGTCAATCCCGCGTACCTCTTCGGCGAGCCGTTCGTCCTCGGCACCGACGAGAAGGCGGGTACCATCTACTTCACGGCTTCGCCCGACAACCCCACGCAGCTCTACCTCTTTCAGGCTCGCCTCGACGGCCAGGGTACGCCGACGCGCCTAACGCCGACGTCGGAGCGCGGCACGCACTCCTACGACATCGCGCCAGGCGGACACTGGGCGATCCACAGCTGGTCATCGTTCGGAACGCCGCCGGTTGCCGAGCTGATTCGTCTGCCCAGTCACGAGGTTGTGCGCACGCTCGTGGACAACGCCGATCTGAAGGCGCACGTCGCGGCGCTCAGCCGCGGGCCAATGGAGTTCTTCCGGGTCAAAGGGGGCGGTAATGCCGACGCGTACGATCTCGACGGCTGGATGATCAAGCCGCCCGGATTCGATTCGACGAAGAAGTACCCCGTCCTGTTCAACGTCTACGGCGAGCCGGCCGGGCAGACCGTGCAGGACGCCTGGGGTGGCACAGAGTATCTGTGGCACCTGATGCTCGCGCAGGAGGGATACATCGTCGCGAGCGTAGACAATCGGGGTACACCGCCGCCGCGGGGGCGAGCGTGGCGCAAATCGGTGTATCGCAAGATCGGAGTTCTGGCGACGGCGGATCAGACCGCGGCGGCGCGCGCGGTCGGCCAGCGCCCATACGTGGATGCGTCGCGGATCGGCGTGTGGGGTTGGAGTGGCGGCGGTTCGATGACGCTCAACCTGCTCTTTCGCTCGCCCGACGTCTATCGCATGGGCATGGCCGTGGCTCCCGTAACCGACCTTCGATTCTACGACACGATTTACACCGAGCGATACATGGGTCTGCCGCAGTTGAATGCGGAGGACTATCGTCAGGCATCGCCAGTTACCTTCGTGAGTGCACTGCGCGGTGACCTACTGCTGGTCCATGGCTCCGGCGACGACAATGTGCACTATCAGAACAGCGAGACCCTCGTGAATGCGCTGGTCGCCGCGGGAAAGCCGTTTCAGCTGATGGATTACCCGAATCGCACGCACTGCATCTGCGAAGGCCGCGGGACGACAATGCACCTGTATTCGCTGCTGACGCGATATCTGGAGGACCATCTGCCTCGTTGATGGCACCCCAAGCATGCCTCTAGTCTTTCCCTTCGATCCGAACATCGCCCGCGCCTCGACCATCCCGGCGCGGCTGTACAACGATCCTGTCTATCTCGAGTTGGAGCGCGAGCGCGTGTTCGCACACAGCTGGCAGCTCGTCGGGCGCGTCGATGAGGTCGCGGAGAGCGGCCAGTATTTCACCGCCGAGATTGGAAACGACGCGATCGTGATCCTGCGCGACGGATCGACCCTGCGCGGCTTTTACAACATCTGTCTGCATCGCGCTGGGCCGGTGGCGTATGGCTGTGGCAAGCGCAATACGCTGCAGTGCAAATACCACGGCTGGACGTACAAGCTCGACGGTACGCTGTTGCGCGCGCCGGAGATGGACGGCGTCGAGAACTTCCGGCCTAACGACATGCACCTCCTGCCCGTTCAGGTGGCGACATGGGGACCACTCGTCTTCGCGAATCTCGACGGCAAGGCACCGCCCCTTGGCGAGGTGCTGGAGGAGATTCCAAGCCGCGTCGCGCCATTTCGGTGCGAAGAGATGCGCTACGTGCTGCGGAAAGAGTGGGACATCGCCTGCAACTGGAAGGTCTACATTGACAACTATCTCGAGGGCTATCACTTGCCGGTGGTGCATCCCGGGCTGCACAAGGAGCTCGACTACGACCAGTATCGGGTCGAACCGCACCGGTATTTCTCGATCCAGCATGCGCCGTTGAGGCCCGTCCATGGCGGTGCTCGCGATCGTCGTTATGATCCTAACGAGACAGATGTTTCGGAGGCGGTGTATGTCTGGCTCTTCCCCAACGTGATGCTGAACATGTATATGGGGCAGATGCAGACGAACGTCGTACTGCCCCTGAGCCACGACCGCACGAAAGTCGTGTTCGAATGGTTCGCGACGGACGTCCCGGAGAATCCTGCTGCGGATGCACGCTGGTCCCGGCTGCTCGAGTTCTCCGACGAAATTCAGGAGGAAGACATCGAGATCTGCGAGGTCGTGCAGCGGAACCTGCGCTCACGCGTCTACGACCGGGGCCGCTACTCCGCGACCCGCGAAAATGGTGTTCACCATTTTCACTCGTTGCTTCACGAGTTCCTGACCTAGGACCGGACAAGTTGCCAGCCCCCGGTCCGAATCGTATGGAGTACAGAGGGTGACTGATGGCTGGTGACTGGTGGTTGGTGAATACCCAACGGGCGAGCGTCCCTCACCGAGTTTCACCAGACAACCAACCACGCGCCCCAGTCACGAGCTACCAGCCACCATTCTCATGTCTTTCTTCCCGCGTCAGACAATCGAATGGCACATCGAAGAGCCGCGAGCATTTCGCCGGCTGTCGTTATCGCTCGTCGAGATGGCGCTGTTGACGGGCGTATTGCTGCACGTCTATCGCTCGTACGTGCTGACGCGTGGCGCGACAGGATGGCTTCTGTTCGGCGGTGCGCTCGCGGTGGGCATCCTGTTTCTGCTCTTCATGACGACGGCCCACCTCGCCAACTTCCCCATTCAGAAATGGGCGTGGCGCGCGCCAGCCTTCGCGGTGATCGAGTGGGCTGGAGAGATGGTGACGAGCCTCCTTCTCATCTGGATCGGTCGAGAGCCTTATGGCTCCGTACGCGCCGAGTTCCACGACTGGCCCTCTATGGCTATGGGGACCCTGGCGACGCGAGGCTCGATCATTCTCATCTGGAGCCTCCTGCTCGCAGGGATCGTCCAGATCGTTCGCCGGGTGATGGCGGAGAGCCTGGAAGAGGAAAAAGAGGAGGCCCATGCGGTGACGGGTGGTCGGTGAGTGATGATCGGTTGATTTGACGCGGCCGGCGAGCTATGCTCGCCGGCCGTTGTTTTCACCCACCGCCAGCCCACCGAGCACCGCGTTGCGTCTCCTCAACATCCTCGGCGTCACATTCGGCCTCGCCGTCGCCATCGGTAATACCATCGGCGCCGGCATACTGCGAACGCCGGGCGATGTCGCGTCACAGTTGCAGACCCCCTGGCTCTTCCTTGGCGTGTGGGTCGTCGGTGCGCTCTACGCACTGCTCGGGGTCAACGCGCTGGCGGAGCTCGGCACGATGCTGCCCCGATCGGGCGCGCAGTACGTGTATGCCAGGCACGCCTTTGGCGACTACGCTGGGTTCGTCGTCGGTTGGCTGGACTGGATCTCGACCTGTGCCAGCACCGCCGCGATCTCGATTGTCATCGGCGAATCGATCGCCGCCCTCGTTCCCGCCCTCTCGCGGCAGGCCACCGTGCTGGCGATGGCGACTGTCGTGGTGTTCACCGCGCTCCTTCTGAAGAGCACGCGCGTCGGCGGCCGGTCACAGGAGATTACGAGTCTTTTCAAGACGATCGCGCTCGCGGTGTTCATCGCCGCATGCTTCATCTTTGGCGGCAAGGCGGCGGCGGTGCGCCCGCCCAACGTGACACATCTCGCCACCGCGCCGACGACCTCACTCTTCGTCGGCTTTGTGCTGAGCGCCCAGGCGGTGATCTATACGTACGACGGCTGGAGTGGCCCGCTCTATTTCTCCGAGGAGCTCCGCGATCCAGGGCGGCAGATCCCGCGCTCGATGTTCGGCGCGCTCTTCGCTGTCGCCGCGATTTACCTTCTCGTGAATCTCGCGTTCCTGTACGTGCTGCCGGTGAGCGCGATGGCGGGTTCGACGCTGGCCGCGGCGCAGGTTGCGACGGCGATCTTCGGGCCCCGCGGAGAGACCGTTGTTCGGCTGGTGGTGATTCTCGCGCTTCCGAGCGCCGTGAACGCATGTCTGCTCATGTCGTCACGAGTGTTGTATGGGGTGTCGCGAGACGGCATCGGTCCGCGTGTCGCGACGCGCGTCAATGAGGGCGGCACACCAACGATCGCATTGCTCGCCAGCGGCATGGTGAGTCTCATCTTTCTCGCGACCGGCACGTTCCAGAGTGTCATCGCCGTTGCGGCATTCTTCTTCGTCGCCGATTACGCCGTCTCGTTCCTGGCGGTGTTTGTCCTGCGTCGTCGCGAGCCGGATGCGCCGCGGCCGTACCGGGCCTTCGGGCACCCCTGGACTACGGGGCTGGTACTCACGGGGTCGATCGCCTTCCTCCTGGCCGCGGTGAAGGAAGACACGAAGAACTCCCTCTGGGCGCTCGCGATCCTCGTCGTCAGTTATCCGGCGTTCGCATTCACCCGACGACGTGTTCCGGCGGAAGTCCCAGCCGCGGCCGACGCCCCGCGCGCCCCGACGTCTCCGGACGGAGCGCATTCCAGCTCGCCAGCACGCGTACGCTAGCGAGCGCGGCCTCTGGACGGGATTTATCTTGTACTCATGCGCCAAAACAACAAAGAGCTCATCGTCGTCGGCGACCGGGTGCTGGTGAGAGTCGAAGAGGGCGAGGAGCGAACGAATGTCGGCCTCTACCTGCCACCGACGGCGGTGGACAGCCAGGCGGTGCAGGGCGGCACGATCGTCGCGACGGGTCCAGGGCTCCCAATGCCGAGCCCTGATTCGAATGTCGACGAACCCTGGCGCGTAACGTCGCGAGAGACGCGCTTCGTTCCGATGCAGGCGCGCAAAGGCGATTACGCGCTGTTCTTTCGCAAGGCCGCCGTCGAGATAACCTTCGAAGGTGAACGCTATCTCGTGGTACCCCAGGCGGCGATTCTCGCGCTCGTACGCGACGAGATGGAGGACTTACTCAGGGGCTAGGAGTCAGGGCCCAAGGACTAGGGCCGCGGTCGTTTCTCTTCGCCGGCCCCAGTCCCCAAGCCCCAGCCCCTAACCCTTGTATTTTTGAACCCTAACGAGGCATACTGGCTGTTATGAGTCTTCCCCAGCATCAAGCGATTTATGACGAACGCATGGTCGCGCCCATGCGGCAGGAGCTCACGCGAATTGGTTTCGAGGAGCTACGCACCCCTGATCAGGTGGACGCGGCGCTCAAGGATTCTCCCGGTACCACGCTCGTCGTCGTGAACTCGATCTGCGGCTGCGCGGCGCGCAACGCGCGTCCGGCAGTCGCGCTTGCACTCCGCAACGAATCCAAGCCCGAGAAGCTGACCACGGTCTTCGCTGGCCAGGACGTCGACGCCACGCAGCGAGCGCGCGAGTACTTCACCGGCTATCGGCCCTCGTCGCCATCGATCGGTCTGTTGAAGGACGGTCAGCTCGTGTACATACTCGAACGCTGGCAGATCGAAGGACGTCCCGCGCAGGACATCGCCGAGGACTTGGTGGAGGCGTTCGACAAGTACTGTTGAGACGATGACCCTTGGCGGGTGACGGGTGGGTGGCGCGCCAGCCGCCACCCGCCATCGTCTCCCCCGACTGACACGTCCCTGTCCCGGACGCCGGACACAGGCCTGGGACAACAAGCCCGTCCCAAACACCTAACTGCTGAGATATCCGGTAGTTGACCCAACGTGATGGGTACGGCAGTGGCCGTGCTTCTTCAGGCAGCGACCCTGATGGAGGCACCCATGCGCTCCCGTGTTGTCGAAGCAGTTGCTCCACCCCGTGTTCCGTACTTCGTGGTCGTCGTGAGCATTGCGATGCTGACGATGTTGCTCATCCTCACGACGCCGGCCCGGGCGCACGCGCAGGCGGAGTGGAACATCGGTCCGTTCCTCGATTATTCCAGCATTCATGGCGGACATCCGGCGACGGCTGGATTGCAGACGGGCGTCCTGGTCGGCCCGATCGGCCTCCGCGTGAGCGGCTTCAGTGCGCTCGATCAGCCGTACTCGAGCACGAGTACGACCACGAGTACTGATCAAGCCCGCTGGGGCGGCGACGCAGACCTGATGTTCATCTTCGACTTCGCGTCGCGCGGCAGCCGAGGCGGTGGAATTGCCCCGTACGTCTTCGCCGGCGCCGGCCTCGCTGTGCGCAACGATCAGCCGACGATTTATAACTCCTATAACAACGCCCAAGTGGAAGGCGGATGGAGCTACGGCGGCGGCATCCTCCTGCCGATCGGCAACACGCTCGAGGCGATGGGCGAGATTCGCGCGCGGCCATCCGGGTTCTTCAACGTGACGCCAAGCACCCGGCCCACGATCACCCAGTTCCGCGTTGGCCTCTCCTTACGACTTGGAACCTCGTTCGGCGGCAGCCGATACCGTTCGGTGCCGGACGACCCTCCTCCTCCGCCCCGGCCTCGACGCCGGGTGTCCGATGAGAATGTTCGAATCATCCTTGGTGGTGTGAGCGAAGCGGCAGGCGCGGTTGCGCCTGCCGCTTCGGCCGCACGGGTCGTCCCGACCGCCGAACGATACCTCGGCACCCCGTATCGTTACGGCGGAACGTCACCGGTGACTGGCTTCGATTGCTCGGGGTTC
>Ga0070713_100001714_pt1 | contig 14111 bp, 17 predicted proteins | sample LARL82metaG_FD_65465 | JGI IMG/M metagenome (GOLD analysis project Ga0070713, IMG submission 65465) | Corn, switchgrass and miscanthus rhizosphere microbial communities from Kellogg Biological Station, Michigan, USA - LAR L8-2 metaG | ecosystem: Host-associated > Plants > Roots > Rhizosphere ... | reverse complement strand
CCAAGGGCTTGTTCGGCGGCACGGCCGGCAGTGAGGACGCTGGCCCCTTTGCGGGGATCACGAAAAGTCTGACCGGCAGCGTGACGAATGCGTTCAGCTTTCTCGGGAAGAACGCGAGCAACATCGTTGGTAAATTCGCGGGGTCCTTTCTGCCGGCGATCGGCGGTCTGCTCGGCCCGGCCATTCAGGCGCTCTTCAACATTGGCGGCCCCTCACAACAAGAGCTGCAAGGCCGACAAACCGAAGCGTCGTTCGAGAAGTCCTTTGGCGGTTTTCAGCAAATGCTCGACGCCGTAGGTTCGGCCTACGTCGCCACTGGCAAGACGGCGATACAGGCGCAGGCAGACGTTGCGGGATTGCTGGCCGCGGAAAAGCAGGGCGGCGACGCCGCACAGGTCTGGATCGACAAAATCAACGGCGCGTTCACCGATCAAAAGCAGGATGCCGCCGATCTCCAGACGGCCATTCAAAAGTACGGGTTCACACTCGAACAACTCGGCCCGCAGATGCAGAAGGCCCAACTCGATACCCAGGCCAAGGGTCTGGAGAACGACTTCCGCCTGCTCGTCGGCTCCGGCATCGACGTCAACACCGTGCTCGACAAGATGGGCACGAGCGTCAGTCAGTTCGTGCAGGACGCGATCAAGACGGGCTACGAAGTGCCGGCGGCCATGAAGCCGATGCTCGAGAAGATGGCTGGCCTCGGGGAACTGACAGACGAGAACGGCAACAAGATCACGGACCTGAGCAAGGCTGGAGTCACGTTCGCCGAGACGATGAGCGATGCCGCCGATCGGATCGTCAAAGGCTTCAACGACATACTCGTCAAGATCGGGCTGATTCCGGCGGCCGCGGCGAATGCGGCGGATGCGATTGCGGCCATTCCCACGCCAGGCGGCTTCTCGAGCAGCAACGAAGGTGGCGGCTCGCCAGCGTTTGCCTCGCGTGGCGGTTTCGTTACCGCGACCGGGATGCAGTACTTCGGGATGGGCGGGAACGTCCTGCCGTTCATTCCGCGAGGGACGGATACCGTGCCGGCCATGTTGACGCCGGGCGAGATGGTGCTGACGCCGTCGCAGCAGTCGGCGCTGTTCAATGGCGGCAACGGCGACATCGTCATCCACAACGTGCTGATGGTCGATGGCACCCAGATGGCCGAGAGCGTGTCTCGTGTCCAAAGCCGTGATCTTCAGAACCGGCGCAAGGTGCGACCGGCCTGATGGCCTCCACCTACGTGCAGGCGCGCGCAGGGATCGAACGGGCCGGACGCTCGCGCGCGAACCTGTTCACGCAGAACGTCGTCGTGACGATCGCCGGTGTCAACTGCACCGCGAGCACGCTGATCGCGTCGCTCAAAGTCGTCCACGCTCTCAACAGCCAGCCTGATACCGCGACCTTCACGCTGAAATCGAGCGCGCCGATCACGCCCGTGCGCGGCAATCTCGTGACAATCTCGATCGGCTCCGCATCTAACGTGGACTTCGGCGGCCAGATTCAGCGCGTGACGCGTCGATACGTCATGGCGTCCGGCGCGCCGATCCTGTACTACGACATCGAGTGCGTGGATTTCACGAGGCTGCTCGATCGGCGCATTGCCATCGCGCATTACGGCGGCCAGTCTGCGACCGACATCGCCCTCAGCCTGATCGCGACCTTCACGAGCGGCTTCACCACGAACAGCGTCGCGCCAGGGCTGCCGACGATTGACGACTTCCCGATCACAAACGAGACCCTGTCTTCGGCGTTGCGCCGGCTCGCGAACCTGATTGACGGGAACTACTTCCTCGACGGCTATCGCGATCTGCACTTCTTCGGCATCGCCGGCGATCAGTCTCGCACGGCAGGGACGGCGCCGAAGCCACTCACCGTCAGTCTGTGGTCGCTCCTGAGTTTCGCGTACACCGAGGACGGCAGCCAGATTCGTACGCGCGACATCATTGACGGGAAGAGCACGACGTGTCCACTCGGGACACCGTCTGGCGAGACGAGTATCACGATCGATGCCTCGGCATCGGTGGATTGGTTGCTCGGCGGCGGCGGCGCGGGAGGCGGGGCCTCAACCGGTAACGGCAACGGTGGTGGTGGGGCCGGCCAAGTCAAAACCGGCACCGACACGATCAAGTCTGGCAGTTATCCGGTTGTTATCGGTGCAGGTGGCGCGGCCGCGACGAACGGCAGCGATTCCTCATGGAATGGCCATACGGCCACCGGTGGCGGCAAGGGCGCGTCAGGCCCCGGTAACGGCACGGCTGGGGGCAATGGTGGCGGGGCGGGTTCGTCGGACGCCTCAGGAGGCACCGGCGGCGTCGGCACGGACAACAACGGCGGCGGCGCGGTGCCTGGTGACGTCGGGATCGGCGTCGCTGGGAGTGGTGGTGGCGGCGGCGGCGCGACCGGTGCGGGTGGCGGCGGCTCGTTCCCAGGCAACGGCAGCGGCAGCGGCGGCCCAGGCCTGACGTCTTCGATCGACGGCACGGCGCGCGTGTATGGCAGCGGCGGCGGCGGCGGATGTCCAGGTGGCCAGACGGCTGGTGCGGGCGGTACAGGGGCGGGCAGCGGCGGCGCTGGTGCAGCCGGCGGCGATGCGACCGGCTATTGCTCGGGCGGCGGCGGCGCCGGCGACAACGCCACCGGTGGCGCCGGCTTCCACGGCCGACTGGTCCTCAGCTATGCCGTGGGAGCGCTTTCGGCCACTGGCGGGACGATCACGACCAGCGGTGGCCGCACGATCCATACCTTCGACGCGAACGACACCTTCGTCGTATCGGACGTCACCTACACCGCGCCGGCGCCGCTCGTGACGGACATTCCCCTGGCGGATGCCTCACAGATCGATCCGAACCCCGGCGTCGTCCGGATTGGCACGCAAGTCTTTCCGTACCTCAGCACCGGTGGTCCGGTTGTTGCGACGGGCGCGAACCCGCCAGGCAGCACGTTGTCCGCTGATGCCGCGGCGACGGATACCGAACTGCACGTGGTCGACGATACGCAGTTCACCGCGGCGCCGGGATGGGTGCAGGCCGGCAGTCAGATCGTGCGCTTCTCCGGCATCAGCGCGGGCCTATTGACGGGCATTCCGGCGATTGGCTTTGGCGGCTTGACGGCCGCGGTGGCGTCAGGAACCCAAGTCACGTGGCTTGGACAGCTGAATTTATCGGTGGCGGGCGTGACGTTCGACACGCCGATCTCCGCGGGTGATTCTGTCACGCAACGCGTCATCGTCGACGACACGATCGCGCAAAGCACCGAAGCCGCCATCGAAGGCGGTGATGGCATCCACGAGTACTACGTGCAGGACGGGCGGTTGAGCGTGGCTGGTGCGACGACACACGGCACGGCCGATGTGGCGGACTTCAAAGGCTCGATCATCTCCGCCGTCTGGCAGACACGGGACTTGAACGCGCGCGCCGGCCGGATGCAAGACATCGATTTCGAAGGCCTGACGACGTCGCTGATCATCACGCGCTCAGAGATTACCTTTCCGGTGAACCGAGATGGATCGCCGGGACTGCCGAAACGCACCTGTAATGCCGAGAGCGTCCACGCCGCAGCCTTGCTGGATGCGATTGTGACGAGCTGACCCTATGGAACTCCCGACAGTCCCCGTCGACACTGACGACTCCGGCGGCCCGGTTCCCGACGGGACCGTCCACAACAACGCCTGGTTGCAGGACGTCATCAGCAAGATCATGGCGGGTGTCAACAAACGCCTGCCCGCCAGTACTGTCACCGGCACGCAGAACAACTATGCGCCGACCGGATTCTCGACCACGGCCGGTGATTGCACGTTGCCATGGAACGGCGCCGCTGATGCCACGTTCACCGGCTTCACGCCCGGGATCAATGGGCAGTGCGTGCTCTGGAAGAACGAGACGTCCTCGAAGGTTGCGTACTTCAATGACAACGACTCCGGCTCGTTATCGGGTTGGAAATTCTCGAATATTGCAAAGAGCGGAAAAACGCCGATCGCGCCGGGCGGGGCGGGGCTCTTTCAGTACGACACGACGAGCGGCACGGGTGTGTGGCGGCTCTGTTTCCACGAGCAGGGCGCGTGGATCACACCGACGTATGCCGGGACGGACTGGACAGCCTCTGCGGGCACGTGGACGGTCGACTCCGGCGACGTCATCGCGAACCGCTACAAGCTGAGCGGACGCACGCTGCATTTCGAAATTGCGGTCGCGACCACCAGCGTGAGCAGCACGCCAAGCGATCTCAAGAAACTGCTCTTTGGGTTTACGAGTGCCGGCGTGGCCAACGGGAACGTCTTTTTGGCCGACGCCGGCGGCACGCAGGTCGCTGGAACGATGTCCACGCTAACGTCTGGCACAACCCTGCAATTCGAGAAATTGAGCGGCAGCTGGTCGACCGCGACGAACACGACGGCCGTCTCAGCGCAAGGATTCCTCGACGTCACATAGGACATTATGTCTGCTTATCAAACGTTCACGTCATCGCGCGGCACGGAACCTGATGCCGCTGCCTTACTGGCAAATCTCCGCGCGCTCGATGCGACCGTTGGCGTCCAGCATGTGCCGGGGCCCTCGTATGTGCTGAAAAAAGCGACGGCCTGGACCGCTCCGCAGATGGCGGCGGCTCAAACGGTGATCGATACCGCTCCGGCATCGACGCCTCAACTGTCAGCTCAGGCAGCAGTGGACAGCTTGCCCATCTTTGAACGCGCCATCATCTTGGCGTTGATCGATCAGTTGAATGTCATTCGGGCGGCATTGCCGGTTCCGCTCGGCGCGATTACACCGGCACAGGCGATCAGCGCGATTCGAGCCAAGGCCGGAGCCCTTTGATGGACGGACCAGGACGAGCCGAATTCTCCGCCTTTACCGAGCGCGTCTACGACACGATGCGAGACGGATTCGACGGGATCAATCGTCGGCTCGATCTATTGAACGGCCGGACCGGTAAGACAGAAGTGGCGGCTGGCAAGCTCGACACCCGTATGAGGAACGTCGAGCACGAAGTCTTTCGGAACCCGCAACGTCGTCACAGCGACCACGCGGGCGAAGGCGAGAAATGGGCCGCCTCGTTCACGAAACGTGAGGGCGGTCTGATCACGCTGGGGTTCGTCGTGATTTACGGGCTCTTACGAGGTCTGGAGGTCGTCGGGGGGATAGCCTTGAAACTGCTGATGGCGCATCGACCGTGAAGGCCGTCTGTATAGCAATCGGACAGTCGCTTCGCCGACGAGGAGCGCAATCAGGCCGATCGCCGAGAGGACGTACCGCATTCGCAAGGATCGAAGCAACCCGCGCGCCACGCTGACTTATAGATGCTGAGCTGAACTTTTCGATCGGCAGCGAGCGGCCTCATGAACCGCTCGTGCTCTCAGGCCAGAGGGCCGCTGATCGACACAAGGCCATCGGCGATGATGGCCACATCGTCTCGCGATCCCTGGAGAGGGCAGGGTGCTGCGTCCTGCAGCGCCTGGCTGGGACTCCACGGACTTCGAGCGGTGTGGCCGTTGTCGTAGGTGGCGATTGAAGGATGACTGGAATGAAACGCCTCGCGTATCTCGTACTCGCACTGCTCGTGCCCGGTTGCGTCAGGACGGCTCGGCCCGTCGTGACTCCGCCGGCGCCGGCGCCGCTCGCGTTTGACCTTGTGGCCTGCCGCGATGCCGTCGTTGGCAATTACTGCAACGGACCCGCGCACGCGCAATTCCGGCTGACGCCGATGTCTGTCACCGCCTCTCCTCGCATTCAGGGCGGCGATGACAACGGCTACGTGTACGTGCCGGCGATTCCCTCGACGTGGACGCAGGTCGCGCTGACGATCACCGCGCCGGGCTTCGAGGACTTCGAGACGACCGTCACGACTGCCGACCTGATCGCGATGAACGCGAAGGTCGCACCGAACGGCGATCACTTCCACAACTTCTTCCCGCTCCACGCCTCGCGGATGTATCCGCCGGAGCACGGTCGGCTGCACGTGGACGGTACGCACTTCGTCGGAGAGGACGGCCAGGTCTGGCAGGGGCGGAGCCTCACGCAATTCCTGCTCTGCGCGCGGCTGTGGGCGGGCGAGTCGATTACGCCGCAGCTCACCTGGGCGGCGCAGCACGGGTTCAACACGGTCCGAATTTTTGGGCCGGTCAATTGGGTTGACGGATTCGCGCAGGGCATCGAGATGACGCCGAACACGGGTCAGCTCGGCGCCTGTTTCTCGGCGATCGAAGAGGCCGGGCTGCGCGTGGAGTACTCGGCGCTTACCTACCGCTTTCCGATTGACCAGCAGCGCGCGTTCGTCCAGTCCGTCTTCGATGCGGCCGCGGGCCATTGGGGCGTCTTCGTGGAAGGCGCAAACGAGCCCGAAGTGAACGGCATCGATCCAGTCGGGGTGATGCAAGGCGTCGATCGCCACGGCGTGCTGGCGGCGTACGGCCTCGATCCGGAGCGGAAAGACTGCGCGACGGCTGGCGGCTGCTTCGCGGTGCCGGTCCTCGATTACGCGACCTCACACGATCTCGCCCGCGACGAAGCGCACTCGCCGCGGAATAGCAAGGACACGCGCGATGCCGAAGACGTGCTCCACGTACCGGTGTGGGACGACGAGCCGATCGGCGTCATCGATCCGGCGAAGTTCAACTTCCACCAGACCGGCGGATCGCTCTGGGAACGGCCCGGCGGGGGATCGGTCCGGACGACAAACTGCGACATCACGACGGCGCACGCGGCGATCGCGCTCGCGCTCACGGGCCTGACGACCTATCACAGCCAGGCCGGCCTCGAGGGACGCGTTCCGGGCAGCGATGAACCGATTCAAGCGCAGTGCGGCGGTCAGATCGGCGCGCTCGGTAAGGTCCTCGACGCGAGCGCGCAGCTCGGGGCATACAGCCGGCCTGGCATCAATTGGCCGCTCACCTGGACCGCGGGCGACGGGGACAGTTTGGTCGCCCACGCATATGCCTCCATCAACGGCGGGACGGCCTACGTCGTCGTGCCGATGCCGGCGCCGGCCTGGAGCCTGCAACCGGTCGACGGATGGACCGTGGACCTCGTCGCCGCGCAGCCGTGGATCGCGAGGTTACGTCGATGAGCGATCAGACCGAGCTTGACGCCGCCATCAGTGCGCTGCAGCAGATCGCCGGTGCCGCGCACTTCACGCCGACTGGTGAGGACTACTCGCTGATCGATTGCGTCCGCGATCAGTACGTGCAATCGCAGGCGCTCGTGCAACTCGTCACCGCCCATCCGGAACTGAAACCCGAAATCGAGGCGATCGTTCGTCAGCTTTCGCAAGGAGTTACCACATGAGACGTGTTCTGATCCTGATCGCGCTCTTGACGGCGGCGCCCGCGGCTGCGCAGACCGAACTGGCCGTCTCGCGCCTGCCGCCGTCCGGTGTGCTCATCCACGATCTCAAGGCGTCGCCGATCGATTACGTCATGGCGCCGATGCCCACGCCGATTCCGGTCTATGAGAACGGCAAGCGCGTGTGGGACGCGCGGGTCTGGAATTGGGACCTCGACGCGGTGAAGACGGAGGGCAGCACGACCGCGCTGGTGACGCCGTTGACGATTCACGGCCATCCGCAGCTCGCGGCCTACACCGATACGACGCAGTACCCGTCCATCTCGACGCAGTGTCACTGGACGCCGCACTTCGCGCCGGTGCCGCTCGGGTCGATGCTCAGTCAGCACATTCACCTCGATCCGAGGTTTTCGATTTACGCGAACAACGCCGGCGAGAAGATTCAGGGCACCGCCACGATCAAGGCCTTTCACTTCGCGGGCCAGATCGACGGTCAACTCTACGGCGAGCTGGTCGACAGTGTGACCTGGGATGAGACTGGTACGTCGACGGCGCCTGCGTTGACCGGTGTCCCGGATGGCCTCGCGATCTGGACGTTGCACGCCACGATCGACCCGTTCAAGCCGGGGCAGGGGCCGACCTCATTCGGCACGCCCGGCTGGTGGTTCGCGGATCATGGCTGGTCGTGGGCGCGCCTGATGGTGCGCGCGCGCTTCGATGACGGCGCGCACATCGATGCGAATCAATGGCTCCCGTTCTGGTCGATCAAAGACGAGACGAAACCTGAACGCCCCGTGCGTGGCGGTGCCAAGGCCATTCTCGAATCTGAGTGCGATGTCTTCGGTCCGACAGACACGCCGAAATTCGGCAATAACCTCACGGAGTACGACGACTACATACCGCTCGCGGCGATCAGTGCGCCGTGGACCGTGCCGGTGAGTTACTACAGTTACCAGTCGGACACCTTCTTGCCGACGGGGACGATAGACCAGATCATGCGGCCGGATTTCCATAGCGGCATTCTCGGGACGACGACGATGCACCAGGACGGGCTTGTCGGACTCCTCGGCGGGATGTTCGTGCCGACGACGTTCGATCCGGCGGTGATGGGACCAGGCACCTCGAACATGATGCAGGGCTGGACCGAGGCGTATCCGCCGACCGGTGAGCAAATGTCGGTGCTCTCGGTGATCAGCGTCACCGTGGGCGACAGCACGACGCCGCCGCCCCCAACGCAGGTCGCCGTGCCAAATACGGTCGGTCTGACACAAGCCGCGGCGAGCTCAGCGATCACTGGCGCCGGTCTGATGCTCGGCGCGGTCACGTTCGATCCGACTCAAGGGACTGCCGGCACCGTGTTAAGCCAATCGCCCGCCGCCGGTACGCAGGTGAATACCGGAAGCGTGGTGAACCTGGTCGTCTCCAGCTTCGTCGCACCGCCGCCGAAGTTGAACTGCACCGGCACGATCACCGGCACGTCGATCGACAGCGTGACGATCACCGTCACCGGCGGCACGGTGAAGTGTGGCGGCTAGCCAGCCGTCGAACTTCAGCGCGGCCGTGCGGCTGCTGCGCGAGAGCGAACTCGAGTGCCCGAAGTGCCACGCGTGGAACGTGCCCGGCCGGAAGCCGACGGTCGTTCTCGACGCGAACCACCGCGTGACGTGCGACCAATGCGGGTTCATCTGGTTCGATAAGGAGCAACCCTGATGCTGACTATTTCGCTTCTGCTCGTGCTCGCCGCGTTTGTGATCGTCATCGCCGCCGCGATGGGCAAGGCGCCGCTGTGGCCGGCGGTGCTGTTACTGATCGTCGTGCATCTCCTCAGCCTCGTGCCGGTGCGCTGATGGCGATCAACAGCCCGTCGGCGACCACCACCGGCTGGATCATCTTCGTCGCTGCGATTGGGATGATGTTCGGCCTAATGAGCGTGGATATTCTCACGCTGAAGGACTGGAACGCCCTCGCGACGCCGACCTTCGTCGGGACATTCTTCGGGCATATCTCGGCCGTCATCGCCGCGTTCGTCGGGGGCCGATTGATTCCGACCGAACGTACGTCGTATCTGGAACGGGCGGGCGATCCGCCCCCTTCACCAAAGGCAGGTCAGTAAATGGCGCTTCCGAATTGGCTTCGACTCGTCTTCACGTACGCCCCGCTCGTGCTCTCGCTCGATCCGAAAACCGCGGCCATCGCCGGCCCCGTGGCCGACGGCATCGCGGCGGCTGAACTCATTCCTGGTGCCGACGGTCCGACGAAGAAAGCCGCCGTGATGCAGATCGCCGCGGACGCCGTCGCAAGTCTGAACGATCAGACGCGGGTCAATCTGCCGCCGGCGGAAACGCAAGCGGCCGTCTCGAGCGCGATCGATACGATCGTCAGCGTGGCGAATCTGGTGCAGAAGCACGCGGAGGCGGTCGCGCCAGTCACGCCGGCCGGGCCCGTGTCGGCGTCCGGCGGCGGGTCGTAACCGGTCGAGTCTCGGAGCGAACGGAGGATCGGTAACGGATGGCCGAACCCGTTCGCACCGACGCGCCGGTGGACTTCGAGGACCTCCGCTGTGTACTCAATCCGGTGCAGGCCGAGGATCTCATCGAGATTCTGCTGAGGACGCCCGCGAAGCGCCGCCTGGCGGTGGCCTGTGCCTTCGCGGGGTTCGAAACGCCGTTCGAGGCCTTCGTCGCCGCCGGCCTCGCCCAGCCGAATACGGGCCACGGGCGAGTGCCCGCGCATCAGGCGTGGTGGCGGTGGGTGGCGAAGCGGACGCACTTCCCGCTCGGTGCCGCCTTCCGCATCTCGCGCTTATTCGGCACACCACCCGAGATTCTGCTCGCGTGGTGGTTGACCTGAACGCCGATGCTGCCCCTCTGGTGCCGATCCTGCCACGTCGGTTACGGCAGCGTAGGAGATCGCCCGTCGATCTGTCCGTCCTGCGGGAAACCCCCGAAGTGGTCGACGGAACCACTCCTGCCGCGGAAGCCGTATGAGCTGAATTGGATGGACCGACGCCTACTGAAAGCGGCCGGCATCGCGGCCGACGAACCTGATGTCAGACGGGAATGATGCCGTGCGGCGCGAGATATAGGCGCGTCGCCGTCAACATTAGTCCTTGCGGGCCTTTCGTCGAGCGACGAGCCACCACGCCAGCACGAACGGCGCCGCGATCGCGAAGACCTCCAGCGTCCACTTGATAAACGCCGCCGTTTCAACCGGATCAGGATTCGGCATCGGGCCGCCAGTCTAGCACGCGGGCTGCACGTTCACGCTTTGGCATCGTCCTGGGCTTCGGGGAGGGCGTCGGCGGGCGCCGCGGGCAACGGCATCCAATGGGTTGGTTCAGGGTCTTCGGCCGAGATGAATCCAGGTCCGTCACGAAACACGAAAAAGCCGCAGTCGTACTCCCACGCGAGAAACCACGTCCCGTCTTTCGGACATGTTTCAATCGGTTGCCACGCCGGGGACTGCAGTGGAGCGGGCGCAGAGGGGAGAGCCGCCAGCGAAAGCCGATGAAACTCAGCCATCTCATACCGATGCCAGCCGGTCGTGTGATACAGCCACACACCGGCGATGCCAGCCACCAGTGCTAGCTTGCTGCACTGCACGCATGACGGACCGCCAGACGCGACGAGCGCACCGTTAACGGTTTTTACATGAAGCATCTCCGCGCCGCCGGCCGACGCTCCAGCCGTCAACAACGCCTGTTGTTCAGCGTGGACCGCTTCGCGATTACAGGTCGCCTTACACGCCTCAGAGCCGTCACAGTCGAAGCCGCGCGGCTTGTAGTTGTAGCCGTAACACACGATGCAGCCCGCCTGAAAGATCACGACACCACGCTTACTCCGGCAGGGCGACCAGCCAGATACTTCGATGGCTAGGTCAACCGCATATTGCGGCGGTTCCTGCGCCGTCCCTGCGGCCACCTGGGGAGAGGGCTTATGTGCTTCAACCGTGGCAAACTCCAACGGGCCGCCACACGCGAAGCAGCGCATATCCTTCGAGAAGCCTTGCAACGAATGGCAGTGCCGGCACATCCAGAGACTCATTTCTGGCCTTCTCTCGGTGTCCCTGCGGCGTCGCCGGCGGACTCAGCGACGAAACGTACCACGTCGACGACCTTCATGTACTCGGTGGTCGCGTCCGAACAAGCGGCGTATTTGGAGTCTTGCGCCGTAATCGCATCGATGATGTCATGACCGCTATATCGTGCGATGTCCGAGAGTGCTATCGGTGTCGCTGTCGCCTTAGCCGGAACACCGTAGTCCTGCGTATCAGCCGCGATGAAAGCTCCGCATAGATTACAGACCGACGCCCCGCACGCCCACGCGCACGGATAACCAGCCATGACGCTTCTCCTGTCTTCTCTCGGTGTCCCTGCGGCGTCCCCGGCAACTTTCGCAGCGGCGCGAACGCCCCAACAATCGTCAGCATGTGGCTGCTTCGGGCTATCCTTGCCGTTCACGTCCACTTGGCACCACCAGCAGTAGTTAACATCCGGGCTGTTCCAGTTGTGGGCTTGCAGTTCTTCTCGTAGCAGTTCTAGTGTCCCTGCGGCGTCAGCCGGGGTGAACGCTGGTTTCGTCATTAGAAAATCACCTGATGGCAACGGCCGCAATACGCAATCCCGTCCACGTCGAAGGGACCGTCGTCGTCCTCCGCATGAAGGTATCCCTCGCGTATGTGCGGCGCTTTCTTGCAATCGACGCCGTGTTGAACGGACGGTCGGGGCGGCAACGGTGAGCCGTTCCACGCCTTTCGGTAGCCTTTCGGCTGTTTGCGATCGAGGCTCATTTTGGTGTCCCTGCGGCGTCCCCGTGTAATATCGGCTGCACTTTTCGCCAGCAATCGCCGCAGAGTTCGGCTGCGACCGAGCCCGCTTCAGTCTCGCTCCAGCGCAACCCGCACCCTGAGCAGCGATGCCAGAACGTTCGTTGCGGTGTCCCTGCGGCGTCAGCCGGGGTGCGTTGATTCCAGAGTGACAAGATGTCCTTCGTCGGTGTGGCCGCATCTCGATACCGTGCGGCTTTCATTTCGATGCCACACGAAGCGCAACCGACTTTGAACATCTGCGTACCATTGACCGTGCGCGTGGCGTAGGCCCTTCCACCGCAGAATGGACATGCTAGCGGTTCCTGCGCCGTCCCTGCGCTTGGAGATGGGGATGCAGAGGGGAGAGCCGCCCGCACGAACATTCCTCGACCCATCACGACAGTGGATCCAGACTCTAACCATTGCAACGCACCGGGCCACATATTGGTCACTCGATGCTCCTTCCACGCGGCACGGTCCTCCTCATCGGTCAACTCGACCCTGGGAATTTGTAACAGGCGCCGAGCCTGCTCGCGTGTGGCGCCAAGACGCATCCACGTCTGTTCTGTGTCCGGTTTCTCTTTTCGACTCATTTTGGCTCCTGCGCCGTCCCTGCGGCCACCTCGGGAGCGGGATCAGTCATGGGTTAGCTCCGTTTCCGTTTCGAGGAGGCGACGCGCGATCCATTCGATTTCGACCGGCACGACGGCGTTCCCGAGCGCCGCGACTCGATCGGACAACCAACGTCCGTATGCCCGAGAGGGAACCCCATGAACCACTCGCACCACGTCGGGTTCAGTCGGCCACCGATAGCCGTGGCGAGCCCATCCCCGCTCGTCGGGCTGACTCCTTTGCGGTTGTAGTTGCCCTTCCTCGTCAGCGTTGGTAGCTTGCCATGCGCCGCCATCGTCCCCAGGCTCCGTTTCGGCCTGCCCGCTCCGGTGTGCTGCCCGCGACTCATCGTGTCGGACTTGAGCAGCGTCGGTAAAGAGGGGCGCCACTTCCCAGAACGGCCAGCCCCGCCGCCACGATTCGAGCCGTAGGGCTGATGCGTCAATGTGGGCAACAAGGACGACTCGCCGACGCTCATGCTCGGCCCCAAAATCACTGGCCTGCAATTGAATTGGCAGAGAGGCATACCCGAGGTTCCACAGGGCGCTCCGCAGCACGGGCACCCACTGGCGCCAGGCATGGTGGATATTTTCGATGACGACGCCGCGCGGCTTGAGCGTCTCAACGATGCGGACGAATTCGCGCCAAAGCCCGGACCGCTCACCGTCGATGCCGACTCGTTTGCCGGCGGAGCTAAGGTCCTGGCACGGGAACCCGCCGACGATGTAGTCAACGGGCTGGAGCTCTCGATCGACCGTTCGCACATCTTCGTAGCGCCTCACATCCGGCCAATGTTTCGCTAGAACGGCCCGGCAAAAGGGATCGATTTCAACCTGCCACCGAATCTCGAAGCCGGCCCGCTCGAATCCGAGATCAAACCCGCCAATCCCCGCAAAGAGACTGCCGACCGTCACGGCTTCTCTTCTTCTCTCGGTGTCCCTGCGGCCACCTCGGGAGAGACTTTCATTGCCAAATCACCTCTTTACCATAGGGCGGCACATGGGCGATGACCTCCACGTGGCTCACCTCGCCGCGGCGCATCCGGTCACGATAGACCGATAACTCGATGTCGCGAGACGCCTCGGTTTCATGAACCGTCTCGTTCAGCACACCGCCACCCTGGTTTGGCGGCCGGTAGGCGATGATCGTGTATCTCCATCGTCCATCTCTCATTACGATTCCTCTTCTTCTCTCGGTGTCCCTGCGGCGTCCCCGGCAGTCATTTTCGCTCCTTGAATTCGCGCACGTCGTCCAGCAGAAGGCGGCAAATTACCATACAACCCTCGTGGTAATTCACGACGGGCATCGATGGGCTATCGCCATTCAGTTCTGCCAGCTTCGCCCGTTGCGAAATCCGCAGCCGCCGCTGAATGAGTTTGGCCACTTGCGCTTTGGTCACGACTTCTCCTGTTCCTTGGGTGTCCC
>Ga0070713_100001713_pt1 | contig 14112 bp, 11 predicted proteins | sample LARL82metaG_FD_65465 | JGI IMG/M metagenome (GOLD analysis project Ga0070713, IMG submission 65465) | Corn, switchgrass and miscanthus rhizosphere microbial communities from Kellogg Biological Station, Michigan, USA - LAR L8-2 metaG | ecosystem: Host-associated > Plants > Roots > Rhizosphere ... | reverse complement strand
CTTCCTCCCGCTTCCTTATAGACAACGTGCTGCGTGGCGGCCAGCGCTGGGCGTTGCCGCCGCTGGTTGCCGCCCTCCTTGCCGCTACCCTCCTACAGGCCGTAGCGGAGTACTTTCGCACCAGGTTCAGCGCTCGTGCGAATGAAAACCTGGTGGCAGAATTGCGCCTTGAGCTCCACCGCCATATCACCCAGCTCGCTTTGCGCGATTTCGAGGAAAGCGCCAGTGGCCTCTGGCAATCCCGCATCATGAATGACCTGGAGGGTATGCGGAACCTGCTCGGCCCGGCGGTGGTGGAATCGGCCGGCAGCATTCTGACCGTGCTAGTCACGCTGGCCATTCTCACCTACATCAGCCCGCGTCTCACCCTCGTGGTGCTCGCGTGCGCTGCGCTCTTTGGTGTCGCTGTTCTGCGCCTGGTGCGAATCATGCGCCCCCTTCTCACCCAGCGCATGCAGATCCAGGGCGAACTCGGCGGCTTCCTGTCGGAATCTCTGCGCGGCGCGCGTGCGGTGAAGGCCTACAACGCTGAGCCGCGCATGCAGGCGGCTTTTGCGCAGCACGTGCGCCGGCTCTCCGCCAATTTACTGCGTTCCGCCGATCTTCATGCTGCCGTCACCTTGCTCACTACCCTGCTCTCCGGAAGCGTGATTGGCGTCCTCATTTACCTGGGAAGCACGCTTGTTCTCTCCTCCCGCATGACGGTCGGAACACTGGTGGCGTATTTTGTTTTCGTCGGATTCCTGGTGCCTCCCCTGATCCAACTGGCGCGGGCTGGAGCGCAATTCACGGATGCTTTCGCGGCATTGGAGCGCACCCGGGAAGTGCTGCAACAGCCGCTAGAAGCCGCCTCAAGCTCGCGCACGGTGATCATGAGCCGGTGTGAAGGCGAAATTGCTTTCGACAATGTGTCGTTCTCTTATAACGACAAGGAACCGGCCCTGCTGAATGTGTCCTTCACCGCCCCGCGGGGCACAGTGACCGCCTTGGTGGGCTCCTCGGGAGCCGGAAAATCTACCATCATCAACCTTATTGCCGGCTTTTATGTTCCAACTTCGGGCCGCATCACCGTAGATGGGATTGATCTCAACTTCATTACTCTCGACTCCTATCGCCGCCGTCTCGGAATTGTTCTCCAGGACGGAACGGTATTCGATGGCACCATCTACGACAATGTTCTCTTCGGTTGTCCCAGCGCATCCCGCGAAGAAGTGCTCTCCGCGTGCAGCGCCGCTTATGTAGACGCTTTTTCGGAACGCCTGCCGCACGGATACCACACCCGGATCGGGGAGAATGGCGTGAAGCTTTCCGCCGGCGAAAGGCAGCGCATCGCCATCGCCCGCGCCATCGTTGCCGATCCGCGCATCCTCATACTGGATGAAGCCACTTCCAATCTCGACCTGCATTCTGAATCTTTGGTGCAACGCGCCCTGCGCCGTTTGATGGCCGGGCGCACTACCTTCATCGCCGCCCACCGCCTCTCCACCATCGAACATGCGGATCAGATCCTCGTGATAGATGCCAGGCGGGTGGTCGAACAGGGCCGCCATGAATCGCTGTGGGCCAGGAGAGGACGCTACTACGAGATCATGCGGGCTGCTCGGCATAGCGAAATAGCAACCACTGCTGCCTCGCCGGACGATCCTGAGCCCTGCACATTACTTTCGTAATCCATTTCAGTCGGTCCCTAGTAGTGAAACGCATCACTCCGCCCTGCGAATTTGCAAATCCTTGACATACTCCTGACAAATGTCGTTCCGAGATTCGCTAGTGTGTTCCCACTATCGCAACAACATCTCTGGGCTACGAAAGGGGAAAGAAATGCAATTACCGGTGAAGCTCGCGAATGGCTTCTGCACGCAGTGGCGATACCTCACGCTGGCAGCGCTGGCGATGCTGCTGGCTGCGAGTATCGGTTGCGGCGGTGGCGGTTCCAGCACGATGCCTCCCGCGGTGTCGCCCGCCAATGCCAGCCTCATGCAGGTCAACATCGGCGATGCTCCTGCCGACCGTGTGGTTTCCTTCGAGGCTACGGTTGGACCCATCACCCTGAATTCGTCTTCAGGAAGCAGTGTGACTGTGCTCTCCGGCACCCGGCGTATAGAAGTGAGTCATTTGGCGGAAACGGCCGAGCCGCTGGTGCTGGTCAATGTTCCGCAAGATACTTACACCAGCGCCAAAATTGTGGTCTCTAATCCGGAGGTCACGTTCCTCAACAGCACAGGGACCATGACCACCCTTGAGCCGGTGCTGAGCCAGACAATCACCGTCACTTTCGGTTCGCCGTTGATGGTGAGCGGCAGCGCGACCGTGCTTCACCTCGACCTGAATTTGGCCAATTCTCTTAGCTTTGACGCTCAGGGGAATGTCACAGGCGTAAATTTCGGGCCATCTTCTTTTGGGCTTTCGCTGTCGGCAATTGCCCCTGAAAACCAACAAAGCCCCGAGAATGGCGAGATGGAAGATGTCACCGGGGTTGTCTCACTCGTCTCCGGCGCGTCTTTCACTCTCAATGTGGGCCAGGGCGGAACGCCTTTGATATTCACCACCGAAGCCAATACTCGTTTCGATGAGGGCGCATCCCTAGCCACTCTGATGAACATGATTGTGAAGGTCGAGGGCACGACAAAAGCGGACGGCACACTCTATGCCAAAGAAGTCGAAGGCATGGAAGACGGCCATGGTGCCGACGTGGACGGCTTGGTGACCTCGGTGCAGGGTAATCCCGCTTCCCAGCTTTCCGTGATGGCGCAGGATGGCAGCGGCAGCGGCGTGGACGACAGCCACATTGGCGTCACCCTGACCGCCGACGTAAGCCAGGCGCAATTCCGCGTTGATACCAGCAATGTGGATACCAGCGGCTTGGGCAGCCTGCCTTCGTCCACCTTCCCGTTCGACGGGGCCACAGTTCACGCGGGCCAGCGCGTGCAACTTGCAAGCAGCGGAGCCCTCAGCGGAACTACCATCACCGCAGCCTCGGTCAGCCTCCGTCAGCAGACCCTCGTAGGCACGGTTTCGGCTCTCAGTGGACCTGCGGCCCCAGCCACTTTCACATTAGCTCTGCCTTCCGACTCGGCCTTTGCCAAACTGTCGGGTGCGGCGGCTATAACCGTGTTCTGGCAGCCAGGCACGGACGTTCACGACCTGAACAGCGGCCTGCACAATGGCGACAGCGTTCGCGTTCGCGGCCTGGTGTTCTTCAGCAGCACGGGAGTGAATCTGATCGCCAGCCGCATCGGCCAGTAATCACCACGGGGAGTGACGCGGCGCCGCCCAGGGTCGCCGCGTCACTCCATTTTCCTTAGCGATCGTTTTGCTGCTGCTGATAGAGCGGATCGTACGTAGTGGGGTCATACTCCTGCCCGTACTTGTTCTTATGCGGCATCAGCGAGGTATTCTCGAGAACGTGGATCGCCGCCAGCGCTATGCCGCTTTCCGGTATGGTGATCCGGCGCGCCAGCGCCTTCAGCACATCCGGTGTCGATCCCTCGTACCACACCTGCAGCTCATAGTTGCCAGCCGGAACGGCGGGAATGGTGAACGCGCCTGAGCGTTGCGAAATGGCATAGTAAGGCGTATTCAGCGCGATCACCACCCCGCTCATCTGGGCATGAATGTTACAGAAAATGTAGCTGATTCCCGGGCGATCGAAGTGCACCCGGCGAGTGCTGCCCGCCTCATAAAGTCCAAGATCGAATCTTTTCCCGTCGAACAGCGAAAACACGTTGTGAAAGAACGGATCATGGTTGGGGAACTCCACCACCGCGCCCGCGGGAACCACCAGGATGTGCGGATGAAAAGCCTTGTCCTTCTGCACCAGCCGCAGCGGTTGCGTCGGCTTGAACTCTCGCATCAGGTCCGCCCGGGCGACCGGCCTCGACTCCGGAGTCAGCCACACCACAATATTCGAGTTGTCTTGTGTCTTGGGCCCCTTAGCGCGGCTGACCAGTTGCGCCTGTCCGCGAACGGCTGCCTGTCCAACCGCCATCGTTGGCGCCATTAACAACAGCCCCAGCACCCAGCAAGCCACCGTAGCTAGCGGAGTATCCATTCAGAACAGTACTCCCATCACCAGGTGGATCTGTCCGGCGTGCTGTGGTCCCGCCGATATCTCCACTGTGCGGATATGCCGGTACTCCAGGGAAAACAACAAATCGGACCGCGGCCGATAAATAGTGTTGAACATTAAGCCGGCATTTCGAGCCAAGGCCGAATCCAGATAAAACTGTCCGTACGGTAAATTCTGTCCGTACGAATACTCCCGCAGTTCAGCCGCGAACGGATTGTCCATGCCGAAGCCCGCGTTGAACTCAAGCTTGGCTCGCGGCTGAAACTTCAGCTGCGACCAGCCGCCAATTACGTCCAGACCATGAACCTGGGTCGTGCTCAGGGCAGGAGGGCCGCTGAATACCACGCTGCGGTCGCCGGAGGCTCCGAAACCGCCCAGTCCTCGTCCGCGATAGAACTCACCCTCCACACTGAACAGCGCTCCCAAAGGTATCGTCCAGTCGGCTGTTCCCGCCCAACTGTCCACCGTCCTGCCAAAGTTCCAGTCTTGCCTGCCATAGTAACCGCCGGCGCCTAAAGTCATAGGTTTGCCCAGCAGATTGTGCGTCCAGGCCAAGCGGCTTCCATATCCCGGTTGCCGTGACGACTCCCCCGCCACCGGCCCGCGGTAGAATGTGCTGCTGGGCGGTTGTCCCGTCACCGAGTCAAACAATCCTGCGCTGAGCGAGATATTCGAACTGTCCGACAGTGGCACTCGATGCTCCACCCGCAACTGCGGCACCCAGGTCCATAAATTCCCCATGTAGGCGAATCCCGGGGTCGCCAGCGTAGCCAGCGAAGTCGGCGAGAGCGGCGAGAACAAAGGCGCGTCCTGCCCGGCAATCAGCGAGGTGTTGCTCCACTCCAGGCGCACCGTTCCTGTCCGCAGCCGCGCCAGTCCAAAAGTTGCTCCGTTGGGCGTATTGGGGAAACCGCCGGCGAAATCGAACTGCACGTCACCCCGCGTGTGCGCCCCTCCCCAGTCCGGCCCCATCACCGAAAGCCCCAATTGCGACTGGCGAAAGGTTGCGCCCAGGCTCCCATGAGTCTGGCCGGCGGGAGTTTCTTCCGCAATCGAGGGCAGGTCCGCGTTGTTAACCGTGCCCAGATTGCTGAACAAATTAAACAGCGCAATCCCTGACAGGCGCACACGATAGCGCGAAGCGCTTTCCACCTTGGTCTGGTATTGTTGCCCCAGTTCGCCGGTCAGCATCTGGTATTCATCTTCCAGTTTGCTGATTCGGCCCTGGTCCGTGCTTTGTGCCGGAGGGCTGTGTTCTGGCGTGGCCGCCGGAGCTTCGGCCTCCCCAGGCGAAGAGATACTGTTGCGGTACGATTGAGCGCTCGGGGTGGCGCCGGTCTCGGCGCCTCGCGCCGCCTGAACCTCCAACTCTCGCCGCAGCGACTCTGTCTCTCGCCGGTACTGCTCCGCCTCTTTGTGTACCTCTGCTACCGCGGCGCGCAACTCAACTACCTGCTGTTGCAGTTGCTTCACGGCTTCGGTTAACGCGGCGGTATTGGGCTGGGAGGAAGGTGGCATGGAATCCTGAGCCCACCCTCCGCTGCCCAAAGCCATCAGCATGACCAGGCCCGCCATCCACTGCCAATCCGATTTGCGCACCATGCTCATATGCTCCCGGTAACCAGGTCTGTTCCTGCACGATGGCCGCGCTGCGCACAGCAAATGCGGCATTCTTGCTCTGCCACCCATGTGGCAGCGATCTCCATCTGCCGCCGCTCTTACCACGAGGATTGCTTCTATACCCACGCCTCGCGGGTGGTGGCCTGGGCCTCGGTCGTGCGCGGCAGAAAAACTACAAAGGTGCTGCCGTGCTGCGACGTTTGTTCCACCTGCACATCGCCGCCATGGTCTTGCACGATTTTCTGCACGATGGTGAGGCCGAGCCCGGTTCCGTTTTCCTTCCCCTGGCTGAAGAAAGGTTCAAAAATCTGCCCTCGAATCGCGTCCGGAATGCCGTGTCCGTTGTCGGCAACGCGCACCTCAAGCCCCGATCCTGTTTCCTGCAGTGTAATCTCGATTTTGCCCCCGTGTGCCGGCAGCGCCTCGCAGGCATTGCGCACCAGGTTCTGGAAGGCCCGCTCCAGCTTCTTGGGCTCAAACATGCCCTCGCTGTTCCCCTGGCAGATCACCGTTATGTCAATATCGTGAAACCCGGGATGCGCCCGCACCGCCTGGATCGCGCGATGCACGGTTTCCTCCAGCGAGGCTTGTGACCGCCGCAGCGACTCGCGGCTCCGGGAAAACTCCAACAGCGAATCCAGCAATTCCGTCATCTGGTGCACCGCCACCCGCACTTCGCTGTAAAGCTCCTCGCGCTCCGCAAAACTGCGATGGTTCGCACTCAAAAATTCGGCATTGGCCATGATCGCGGCCAGCGAGTGCCGCAGGTCATGGGAAATGGAACTGGCCATGCGCCCAATGGTCGCCAGCCTCTCCGCGTCCAACAAACGCCGCTGCGTCTCCTGCAGGCTGCTGCGCATGCGCCCAAATGCCGCCCTCACTTCCGCCACCTCATCACTGCCCCCGCCGGCCAAGGGATAATCGAAGTCACCTTTCGCCAGGGCTCGCACTCCGGCCACCAGATCCCCCAGCGGCCGGGTAAACGTGTAAGAAATCAGATAGACCAGTCCTGCTCCCAGCAGTACCGCCAGCAGGCCCACACCCAGCAGGCTCGAATCCAATCGGCTCAGAAAGGCGGTTGCCTGGTCCAGCGACTTGAGCACGCTCAGGCGGACCCTATGGCCGGAGTCGTTGGCCAGTTCCACGGAAGCGACCAGAAACCGCTCCTGCCCCAGTTGCACCTCATCCAGCCCTATCCGGCTCGCAGGATGGACACGCTGCCGCAACAGGTCGGCCTCCTTGGGAGCCGAAAGCGTGCTCCTCGCCACTTCGTTCCCGTAACGGAACGCTACCTCGCTGGCCGCCACCTGGCTGATCTCCTGCAGCAGCGCGTCGTCAATTTCGTAGCCAATCGCCAGGAATCCCAGCAGCCGGTTGTTTGCCGGCGCCCCGAAGTAAATCGGCTGGATTGAGACCTCGTACAGGTGATTGCTTCCGTACCACCAGTGGTCGGTCTGTGCCTCATTTTGCGAGCGGCGCAGCGACTCCTGGACCTGCTCCCGCGTCATCCCCGGCCCCGCGGTATGCAGAGCCACGATCTTGTTTTCCGGATCGCCCAGCACCAGCAGGTCTGCGCCGGCCAGCTTTCTCAGGTCCTGCGAGCCATCTTGGATAGTGGCCGCATCCGCTGTGGTCATCAGGGCGCGCAAGTTGGGCATATCCGCCATCAGCTGCGCTGTGCGGTTCAGGCCCAGCTCTCGCTGCCGCTCAAGGTTTTGAAACGTGGAAAGGGAGTTGTGCAGGTCCTGCGAAATCTCCTGCCGCACCTGCTTCTCCATCACCCGGCGCGCCACCAGCAGGCTCGCCGAGGTCAGGCCCAAGGTTACCAGCAGGAGGGAAGACAGCAGCTTGGTCCGCAGGCGCATTTTGATCATGACCAGTGCCGATTCAGGGGCTAGGGCACGAACCGGTAACCCGCGCCGTGCACGGTGCGGAAATGCACCGGGTTGGCGGGGTCTTTTTCCAGCTTCTGCCGCAGCTTCAGCAGGTGGTTGTCCACGGTCCGGGTAGTGGGGTAATTCTGGTATCCCCAAACTTCATTGAGCAGTTCTTCCCGCGAGATCACCCGCTCCGGGTTCTGCACCATGAACTTCAACATCTTAAATTCCTGGCTGGTCAGCGCCACTGTCTGCCCGGCGCGTGTCACCTGCATGCGCGTAAAATCCACCGTCACGTCGGAAAATTGAAATACTTCAGCGACAATGCCTCGGCCAGTCCGCCGGATTCCTGCCCGCACCCGCGCCAGCAACTCCCTCGGACTGAATGGCTTGGTGACGTAGTCGTCCGCGCCCAGTTCCAGCAGCAGCACCTTATCCATCACATCCGCTGCGGCGCTCAGAATAATAACCGGAACCGCAGGGAACTGCTGCTTGATTTCTCGGCAAACATCTTTGCCGGGTACTCCGGGGAGGCGCAGGTCAAGGATTACGGCCGTGGTAGCTCCTCCCTGCAGCGCAGCCACTCCCGAGGGCCCATCGCCGGCTACTTCAACGGAAAATCCCTCCGGCTCGAGCAAACGCTTAAGCGCCCGCTGCACGCTGGGATCGTCTTCGATCACCACTATTCGGTCCATACCCCGTGCGCACACCCATTTTTCTCGGCACGACTGTCCAACCCGGTTCGCCGCAAATCCCGTGGAGGCCATCCTCAGCGCCCCTTTAGCGTCTTTCGCATGCGCCGCGTCTTGTCAAAATTTTGTCAAGACCAGCTCTTGGTTAAATGCCGAGTGCCCCAACTTATTGAGTTGCAACACTCTCATTCTGTTACATCAATAAATGGATTTTTACCGCAACTTCATCCTTTGCGTTCGAATGTCACGGAAAATGGACAATCTTTTTACAAATTTTTGACAAATTCGCCCCCGCCGTAGCTTTGGCCTGGCTTCTCAGGCTGCCGCAGCGGATCCCTGGCAGAAAGGTTATTAGGCTTTGGCGTTCAGTTATCGTAGGAACAGCACCAAGGAAATACCGCATGCCGGAAATCCGCTACATATGCCTGTCAGATCTGCACTTAGGCGCCGATAACAGCCTGCTCACCCGTTTGGGTTCCCACCCGGGCGAAGTTGATCCCGCTCAGCCAAGTGAAGTTCTCCTGCAATTAGCGAGTTGCCTCCGGGAATTGGTTCACCACAACCATAGCCCGGTCCCGCCCACCCTCATCCTGAACGGTGACGCGCTGGAGTTGGCCTTGGCGCAGGACAACGTGGCCCTGATGGTGTTCGAGCGATTCTTGGAGCTTATGTTCCCTGCCGCTGGCGCACCCTTGATCGCCCCTAAGATACTTCTCAACCCGGGCAACCACGATCATCATCTCTGGGAAATCGCCCGTGAGACGCAGTACATCGAGTTCCTCGAGGGCAAGCGGAGCAAAGTGCCGGCCCGGACACTGCCCCCGCCTTGGCATACCACCAGCATCTTCAATCGGCGCCCCGTGGATTCAGTCCTGCTGAACGCCATCGTTTCCCGCCACCCCCACATGGCATCCCAGGGCGTTTCCGTGGGAGCAGTGTACCCCAATTTTTGCCTGAAGAACCAAAACAAGTGGGTTATCTTCAGCCACGGTCATTACATCGAGTCCATCTACTGGTTAATGTCATCGCTCAGCGATTTCGTGTTTCCCCGGCGCCGGCGTCCCTCCAGCATTGGCGACATCGAAACCGAGAATTTTGCCTGGATTGATTTTTTCTGGTCAGCCATGGGCCGCTCCGGCGCTGCCGGAATGAACATTGAGCAGATCTACGACATGCTGCTGGTCTCCCACGCTCGCCGCACGCTCATTCGCAGGCTGGCTCGTGCCGCAGGCCATCACTGGATTCCCCGGGCGCCCTGGCTGGGTGAGTGGATGGGTCTGCTCTCCGCGCCGTTAATCTCGATATTGCTGAACCGAAACGCCGTCCTGGAAAAGGTCCGTACCGGCACGCCCCTCAGCCGGAAGGCTCGGCACGGTCTCAAGACCTACATCGAAGGCCCGCTTGCGGCCCAGATCAGGGACGAAGACAACCATTCCATGCCGGCTCAAACTGCCTTTGTGTTTGGGCACACCCACAAGCCCTTCGCCGAGAATATGGATTACGGCCATTTCCCACCCGCCATGGCCGTCTACAACACCGGCGGCTGGGTGGTGGATACGGAACAAACGGAACCTGCCCACGGCGGCGCTATCGTGGTCCTTGACGAAGAATTCAACGTGGCCTCTCTTCGCATGTACAACGAGGCCAGGAATGCTCACGATTACATGGTCAGGGTGGAAGCGGTGGACTCCAGCTGGAATCCTCTCTATACACATCTGGCGCAACTGGTGAACAGCGATAAAGATCCCTGGCGCTCTTTTTCTCAGGCGGTGGCCGCTGACATTGCGCAATACCACCAAAACTTTCGCCACCGCTTAAGTATGGCCGGTGTTGTCTAGTTCGTGTTTTGAAACGGGCAGAGAATTCAGCTAGGTATGAGGCAATGCATAGAGGCGCGGGGGAGAATCGAACTTGAGGCGTTTTGGCGGCGTCCGAGCCGCCAGCCGAAATCCTGAGCGTAAGCGAAGGACCTCGCGTCGCCGACCATTCAAGGCAATGCATGGAGGCGCGGGGGAGAATCGAACTCCCGTATAAAGGTTTTGCAGACCCTTTATTACCGCCTCTAACCGCCACAGATTCAATCGGACTCCTGCAAGAACACCGGATTTTGTCCCCCTTTTGTCCGCCACACCAGCAATCCCAGCCGAAAACAGTGGATCTGAAGGGTGCGACACGCGACGCGCAATCGCAACCCTGGTCGGTATGTTGTTCGGAAATGTCCGGCGTTGCAATCGTCTGCCGGGGCATGATATCAACGGACCCTGCAGGCGCTTATCAGTTATGGGTCTGCGTTGACAGGACCTTTCCTTATCGAGACCAGATGAAGACAAGACCTACACCCAAGGCGAAAACGAAACGCTTATCCGAGCCTAATCCCATGCCAGTGAATGCGCTGGAATTCCCTCGCTTCGCTGGCGTGCCGACGTTCATGCGCTTGCCTCATATTCCGGACGCGAGCCGTCTCGACGTGGCGCTAATCGGCATCCCGTTTGATTCCGGCACAAGCTACCGCCCCGGCCCGCGATTTGGGCCACGCAATATTCGCGTGCAATCAGCGATGATTCGCCCATATAACCCGGCGCTCGATGTCAGTCCGTTTGAACGCCTGCGCGTCGCAGACTACGGCGATCTTTCGGTGAACCCCCTGTCCATCGAGGACACCTACCGGCGCATTACGCAAGGTTTGAAGCCGGTGCTCGATGCCGATGCCATTCCCGTCTGTGTTGGAGGCGATCACTCCATCCTATTGCCGATTTTGCGGGCCATCCATGCCAAGCACGGCCCTGTCGCTCTTGTCCAACTCGACGCGCACAACGACACCTGGGATCAATACTGGGGATCGAAGTATTCCCATGGAACGCCCGTACGCCGCGCTATTGAGGAAGGCTTGCTCGCAGAACCATTTATCCTTCAGGTAGGGTTGCGCGGACAACTGTATGGGCCCGAGGACATGGAGTTCGGGCAGGAACATGGATTTGGGGTCATCACAGCGGAAGAATTCCATGAGCGCGGTCTCGCTTTGGTCCGCGGCAAACTGAAAGCTTTCGGCAAACGTAAGACCTATCTATCGCTCGACATCGATGTTGTCGATCCGGCCTTCGCGCCGGGAACAGGAACGCCACAGGTTGGAGGACTCTCCAGCACCCAGATTCTCGATCTTGTGCGCGCATTACGAGGGCTAAGCCTCGTTGGTTGCGATCTGGTCGAAGTCTCGCCGCCCTACGACAGTGCAGAGCTTACTTCGCTGCTCGCCGCGAATCTGCTCTTCGAGCAGCTTTGCCTGCTTGCTTTGCGATAACACATCCTCTTCGCCAACGAAGGCATGCACGATATCCGAGCCCACCATGCGGCGTAAGGGGCGCGCTTAAAGTATTCAATTCCATACCATTGGAAATGGCGGCGGTTGGACTAGAACAAAACCAGCCTACGTGGAATCTGTAAGTTATAGAAAACAAAAGCGCAGTGAGTGCTCAAAACCTTAACTTCCGCAGGGTCTAGCACACTATTTAGCACGGTCTTACCACGGTGGTGCCCCGGGCCTATGACCCCCACGAGCACGTGGCCATCTGCGTTTCCGAAGTGGGCACGCAGGGCATCGACCGGCACACTTGCGAGACACCCACGCTGATAAAATCGTTGCAAGATCTGAATAAACATCAGACCGACAGCCAGGCAAATGGGCCTCGATCGCGGTCCAAACATTTCTGGCACATTGGCGGCACACAACCCTTCTGCCACAGCTGTCGCGTTAGGGACGACCATCGCTGATCGCCCCCCGCACAGATCCGTACGTGCGCGTTTACGCATACGGCTCTACCGGGGATGGCTGGCGGCGAAGGTTCGGTTTATGGCCTTTGCGGACCGGTCTTGTTCTTTCGAGCAAGACGTGCAGGAGATCTCCCGGTTCTCGTGCATGTTGTTTCTCAGCGTGCGCGGGTCTCAGACTACGCAGGACCTGACAATCCACTCGCGATTTAGCGTGGTTGCCGTATTGCCTTCCTCCCTTACCGGAACGGAGTCGGCATCCTGATCCAAACGGGCTTTTCGAAGCTCAATAGCCCGGCCCACCGATACCTCTGTCTACGCTTCAAGCGAGACCTCGCGATCTCACCCGCAAGACTCGAGGCCAGGATGGAGTCGCTGTCTCCTTTCCTGCAGGGCTCTTTCATCCCCTACAACAAGCCGGTTTATCCCGGCGCACTCCGGTTTGCCCGTCGTCCGCCCGGAATCGCCGCTTTGCCCAAGAATCTTCGAACTTCTGCAAACAAACTACAACATATCAACCTCGACATCGTGTCTGATATCTTGCCGAAGTCCGGGAGGTGGGCGGTTGGAAGATCAAGTCCTGGCAATGCTCCGTGGCCAGCTCGCCGATATCATTTTAGGGGCAGGATTCCTGTTTATCGCTTCGCAGATGTGGGGGGCTTGCTCGATTCCTGCTATTCGTCGGCAGAGCGGAGTACGCCTCTTTATCTGGCTGGGGATCTGGAGCGCGATGTATGGAGTCGGACGGCTGACTCAATCGAGTGCTTTCGTTGCAGCTCTCCCGCCCTCCATCCAGATCACCGTTCCCTACGTGAACACTGCTGTCGCATACCTGACTGTAGTTGTCGGATTGTCTGCTTTCCTGGAACTAAGCCGAGGTTCCGTTCGCCTTCTCATCAAGATCCTCATCTTTGCTGGCCTGGCTGTCGCTCTTGCCGGCATTGGCTGGTTCGTGTTCGGCGGCTCAGAGGACAAGTTCATCCCTTACAACATTCTCGTCGCGGTTAGCGGTCTTTTTGTCCTGGTACCTGTCGTTGCTGTCAAAAGACTGTCTGACAGGTTCCTGGTACTCCTCAACCGCCGCGTTCTCGCCGTCGGCACGCTCGTTTTCGCCACTGAGGCTCTATGGGTCAATCTGTCGCGCCCCCTGCATTACCAGACGCCGCACGTCCTGGATCACATAGCTTTTGCCGTGTTTCTCCTCTCCTTTGGGTACGCTGCAATCCAAATCATCTTTGCCAACGAGCGCCGTTTGATGGCTATGGAAGATGAACTTGCGGTTGCCCGCCGGCTGCAGTTCTCGATCCTTCCCACCAGCATTCCGGAGTTACAGAATGTGCGTATCGCGGTCGCCTATCAGCCTATGACCGCTGTCGCTGGCGATTTCTATGAATTCATTCCCATCGATCGGCATCGGATGGGCTTCCTGGTGGCAGACGTCAGCGGACACGGTGTGCCCGCCGCGCTCATCGCTTCGATGATCAAAGTGGCGGTGCAATCCGTCGTATCTTGCGCGCATGACCCACGCGAAGTATTGCGCGGGTTGAACCGCATCCTGTTCAGCCAACTTCATGATCAGTTGGTTTCCGCGGCCTATTTCTGGCTTGATACCGAGAATCGCAAAGCATTGTATTCCGCGGCAGGACATCCGCCGCTCTTGCGCTGGCGGGATGGCAAGCTGGAGCGCGTCGAAAGCAACGGCCTGTTGTTTGGAGTCATGGCGGATCCTGACTATCCCGTGTGTGCCCTGCCGATCCGCTCCGGTGACCGCTTCCTGCTTTACACCGATGGGGTGATTGAACCCGAGAATGCCCGCGGCGATTCCTTTGGCGACCTCAAGCTTGAAGAAGTCGTTCGCAACAATCAGTCGCGCCCACCTTCTGAAATGTCGGATCAACTGCTCTCTGAAACACGACTCTGGCAACCTGCCGGGCTGGGCCAGCAGGACGACATCACGCTGGTCGTGATTGACGTGGTTTAGTCATGGTGAATGCCAAACGGGACCACAAGGCAGTTCTGGGCGAGTCCGTGAAGTCTGGTCGGATTGTCGGCAAAAGGGGAAGTAATCCGTGACTTCCGGATAGCCCGT
>Ga0070713_100001711_pt1 | contig 14128 bp, 11 predicted proteins | sample LARL82metaG_FD_65465 | JGI IMG/M metagenome (GOLD analysis project Ga0070713, IMG submission 65465) | Corn, switchgrass and miscanthus rhizosphere microbial communities from Kellogg Biological Station, Michigan, USA - LAR L8-2 metaG | ecosystem: Host-associated > Plants > Roots > Rhizosphere ... | reverse complement strand
TGGCGGCGGCCTGCCGGTGTCCGCCGCCGGTGCTTCATCTGGACGTCCCTCCTGTGAGGCGGCCGCGCTGGACGCGCTTCGACGCGCCATCCACGCGAACCAGGCAGGCAAGCAGGCGCGTTAGTTTATTCGCTGGCGGCACCTTAGACGCCAAAGACCAAGAAGTTGTGCCCCTCCAGCAGTCTCGGCCAGGACGCCCGGTGCCACAGCCGACGGCCATGCGAGGGACGACTCCATCACAAATGATCGCTGGGCGAAACCCTGGACCCCGGCTTGGCTGAGCTGAGCGGCTGCAAGCGCATGGGCGACGTTGCTAACTGAAAGTAGCTCTGTACCCACTATCTGCCACACAAGGCCACTTTTGGCAACCAGCCCGCAAGTGGCGCCTGACACCTCTAGACTCGCTCTGTCTGCTCATCGACGTCGGCGCACTCCGGGGGAAGCAGCCACATCAACTCTCCTCACGGCGCGTGCAGCCGTTGGACCAGTGCGATCCGGTCGCCTCATGATCGTCAGGCGATAAGCGCGTCCGGACGAGCCTTAGGGGAGGGCATCGATATTGTCCGCAGCGTTGTCTCGCATGAAGAGATGGCGGGAGGTTGCTGCCCTACTAGTTATCGTTGCCGTGGCCGCAGGCATAGCACAGACAGGTTTCGGTCACGGGCTGCTGCGGGGCGTTGGTCTATTCAAGGGTTCCTCGAACTACACAGCGCTAGCTTTCCTGCACCCGCAGCGCCTGCCAGGGCAGTTGAAATCGAAACTAGCAAATGTCGACATCTCGTTTGTGATCCGCAATGCTGCCAGCATTCCTCATTACTACCATTGGTCAGTTCTCCTGGTAGGGGCAAGCAGAGCCCGCGAAGTGGGTACAGGGATTGTTCGCATTGCCTCCGGTCGCGGGGCTACGATTACGCGACGGGTGAGGATTTCATGCGCGCGGGGACGAGTCCGCATCGTCGTGCGCATAGCACGCCCAGCCGAGTCCATTGGCGCTTGGACGGCATGCTGGTCACCTAGGAGCTGAATGACCATGAGCCAACATTATGTGGTCGCGGTTGTCTGTGACACTATTTCCCCTTACTCCCACGGTGGCAGGGAACTTCGCTATCAGCAATTGCTGCCCCAGCTCGCGGAACGCGCTGAGGTCCACGTTTACACGATGCACTGGTGGGATGGTCCACGAGACTACAGCGACGGCACAATCACCTACCATGCCATCTCGCGACTGCTACCACTGTATACCGATGGCCGCAGGTCAATCCGTCAAGCGCTACATTTCGCCCTCGCCAGCCTACGGTTGCTGCGATGCCATTTCGACGTGCTCGACGCTGACCATATGCCCTACTTCCATCTCTTCGTTCTCCGCATGGTTACGATCCTCAAGCGTAAACCATTTCTTGTCACTTGGCACGAGGTCTGGAGTCGATCGGACTGGTGTGAGTACGTTGGCTGGACAGGATGGATCGCCTGGTCTATCGAGTGGCTGGCCATGCGACTTCCCGACCGCATCATAGCCGCTTCGCCGTATACCGCCGAAAGGCTTGGGAGGACGCTCGGATCAGGCACATCGATCACCACTGTGCCGAATGGCATCGACCTCAACACCATTCAGAGCGCGTCCCCGGATGCCGAGGTCAGCGACCTCGTTGCTGTCGGCCGACTGCTGAGTCATAAGCATGTGGATATGCTCCTGGATGCAGTGGCTCTCTTGCACGCACGTGGGACCCACATTACGTGCCGCATCATAGGAGACGGACCTGAGCGCGGGACACTGGAGGAGCGAGCGCGCGCGCTGCGGATAGGCCACGCGGTTGAGTTCCGCCACGACGTCCGCGAGCAGAAGGAACTCTATGCCTTGGTCAAACCTGCCAAGGTATTTGTTTCACTTTCGGTCCGCGAAGGCTTCGGCATAGCCGTTCTCGAGGCTATCGCCTGCGGAATCCCAGTGCTCACAACGTCCGCCCCCAACAATCTGGCGCAGCATCTCGTCGCACGTTACTCGCGAGGTGTTGTCTGCCAGCCAAAGGTCGATGCTGTCGCTGACGCTGCACAAAAGATGCTGGCCGAGGCCAATGGCTGCCACGACGCTAAATACCGCACCGACTCCTGGGTGGCCGATTACGACTGGAATGCTATGGCCGACCGCATAGCGGATGCTTATTTAAGATGAAAATTCTGTACGTTAGTCCATACCCGCCCGCCGAGGACGGCATCGGCACCTACACATGCTGCCTCGCGCAGGCCGTCCGCGAGCGAGGACACGATATCCGTGTGGTCGTGCCACATCCAGTACCCAGCGCCACTACGGATGTCCTCGGTGCCATAGACTTGCGAGGCAGCGAATCCGCAGAGCTACGAGAGATGATTGCGAAATGGGATCCGGATGTTGTGCACGTGCAATTCGCCGTCGCCGCGTTCGGGACTCGTACGTTGACGCTTCTACGGTGGCTGGGTGCACTTCGCCATGACATTGCAGTGCCGGTAGTTGCTACTTTGCATGAGGTAACTAGCGATACTGCATTGCTTCGGGCGGCGGGCCGCATCATCTATCGCCGGCTGGTTGCACGCTGTGAACAGGTGATTGTACATACGCACACTGCGCACGGAGCGCTCATCCGGATAGGAGGGATACCAAACAGTAAGGCCGTAGTGATCCCGCACCCGAGCGCGCGGCCACCAGCCGGGGAATCGACGCCACAGGATCTGCGGCGCCGATTTAATCTCGGCGATGCGAGGATTCTGCTCGCTTTCGGCTTCATACATGTGGACAAGGGCCTCGATGACTTGGTCAGGGCTTTGAAGATCCTCCGTCGCACAGGTGCCGCTCGGCTCGACAATGTCCGCATAGTCGTCGCAGGCGCTGTGCGGCCACGGCAAGGACTATTCCGTGTTTTTGAGTTTCGTGACCGTCTATACCGTGCGAGTGTGCTACGCCAAGCCCGCCGCGCTTCGGTGTCGCAATATCTGGCCCTAACCGGTTACGTTCCGGAAGACGACGTGACCGCTTGGTTCGAGGCCGCCGAAGCGGTGGTGCTACCGTACCGCCGCACCGAGCAGAGCGGCGTGGCTGGTCTGGCAAATGCTTTCGCGGTGCCGGTGCTTGCGAGCACGGTCGGCGGGCTAGGCGAACAATTCGCCGGATCGCAGTGGACTTTCCCTCCGCGCGCCCCCCAATGTCTGGCGCGTGTCCTTGGGGCCTTCCTCGCTGTAGGACCGCCGGACCGGACGCAGCTAACCCTTGAGCATCCCTCGGATCTTGCTTCCGTCATCACGGCCACGCTCGAACTGTACAGTACAGTCCGCCGGAGAGCCGCCAGGGAGGGTTCTTTTGTCGCTTAAATTGAGCGTCGTCATCTGCTCGCTTAATGGGGCGGCTGGTGTTGATCGCTGCATTCGCGCGCTCGCGACGCAGACCATCCGGTCCTCCTTGGAAGTGATTCTCGTCGACGACGGTTCGACTGACGCGACGAGCCAGGTCGGACGGGGTCATGCCGTGACCGTGGTCCGTCATGCTACCAATCTTGGATTGGCAGCGGCCCGCAACTCGGGACTAGAGGCTGCAACGGCTCCGGTCGTGGCATTCCTCGACGACGATTGCGAGCCTGAGCCACAGTGGGCGGAGCAACTGCTAGCAGGCTACGAGGAAGGCGTCATCGGCGTTGGCGGACCGATCCTGCCCCGAGGGCGCGATGGCTTCATGCTCGGTTTTCTTGTGCGAAATAATCCGCTCAAGCCTCAGGAATTGAGCCTCGCAAAGAGCAACCGGCTCCTTTACAGGTTCAACCTCTATTTGAGGCGGCAATGGACGCAGGTGCAGGAATTTGCTCGCCAGGACATCTACTCCTTCGCCGGGGCAAACATGTCGTTTAGGCGTCAGACATTGATCGATGTCGGCCGCTTCGACACAAGATTCCGCTTCGGTGCGGAGGAGTTGGATCTCTGCATGCGCACCAGGCACGCATTTCCTCTTGGGCGGCTCCTGTTCGTTCCAGAGGCCCGCGTGGTGCATCATTTCAAGGCCTCCGTGCGTGACGTCCTGCGCCGGAGCCGGGCATACGGGCGCGGGTCGGCCCGCTTGTACCGCAAGTGGCCATCAGTTCCACCGACATTTTTTCCAGGGCCGCTCGTTGTCCTGATGTTGCTAGTGCTGTCCGGGTGGTTGCCGGCACTCGCCGCCTGTGCCCTGCTTGTGCCCCAGGTGCTCTACCCCAAGGGGCTGCGCCGCGGGATAGCGAGCCGCTCCGTGGCGAGCCTCCTTGACGCCTACCTGTTGCTCGCTCAAGAGGCGTGCGGAAATGTCGGCTTCCTCGAGGGAGTGTGGCGCTCCCGTCACCTTGTTCCTGAAACACCGGGCAAGGCTGCCCAGGTCGCCGACGTCCAGAAAGGGACAGGGCTGATGCCGTGGCCGTAACCGTCAAGCCACAAGAAAGGTCACAAAACGCTCAAAAGGCTCCGCGCCATGCTGCACCACGGAAGCGCAGGGGGCTTGGACCTTGCCTTGCTGGGCTGGCGCTGATTGCCGCTCTTGTGCCGCTGCACAGGTGGTGGGCGGCTCAGGTGCTGTTGGTACCACTGTTGCTCATTGTTCCAGGCGTCATCCTTCTGCGAGCATTGCGGATTCCTGGGCGAGTCCTGTCCTCATTCCCCGCATACGCGTCCTGCGCCTCGATTGTGGTGCTCATTGGTTCTGGTCTTGCTGTGGATCTCGTGGGGCCATTCGTCGGTGTGATGGTCCCCCTTCGGCCTTGGCCCTTGCTAGTTGGGCTCGAGGTAATTTGCCTTGCGTTGCTTGCCAGCTGTGTTAATGCGCCCTCGCACACAGCGATACCGTGGCGCTCATCTTTGCGTCCAGTGGGGCTCGTGTGGCCTCTTATCCTACCGCTAATGTCGGCAGCTGCCGCTCTTCGCCTCAATAATGGGCACAGTAACGCTCTTGCCGTGATCGCTGTCGTTGGCATTGTTGCCATGCTCATCATGGCGGCGATCTCTTCTTCGCGGCTCGACAAAACCCTTCTCGAAGTGATCCTTTACGCTGCCGGCCTTGCGATGATATGGTCGTCTTCCCTGCGTGGCGATCCAATCTATGGCTTCGACATCGCCACCGAGTACCAAAGGCTGCAGCAGACGGTTCTTACGGGCATCTGGCACGCAGCCCACCCTGGTGACGCCTATGGTGCGATGCTCAGTGTCACGGTCATGCCCGCTGAGCTGCATTTCCTGTCTGGCGTTCCAGATTTGCTGGTGTTCAAAGTTGTATACCCGATGATCTATGCCCTTTTCCCGGTCGCAGTCTTCGGCCTCGCACGCATGATAATCTCACGCCGTTGGGCATTTGTGGCAGCAGCCTTTGTGATAGGGCAATATGCCTTCCCCGAGATTGCGGGTTTCGCCCGGCAGGAGATTGCGCTCGTGCTTTTCGCCGGACTGATAACAGCAATGCTTGACACCCGGATACGTCGGCGTTCACGGTGGTTTCTAGTCGCATTGCTTGCCGTTGCAGCTGCTTTGTCACATTACTCTACCACTTATCTTGCGATTACGATCATTGGGCTTATGCTGCCAATGCAGTGGGCAGCGTCTTGGATCCGTGATATCCCGCGCATAACCGGCGCTGCGATCATCGCATTCATTGCAGCTTTCGCCGGTGCGGTCATTTGGTACGGACCTGTGACGCAATCCAACTCCCATCTGTTGGAGGTCACCCAGACCGTACAGGCACAAGGGCTTAACCTCCTGCCAAACCGCACGCCTGGGAGCGGCTTGCTCGCCGCATACTTGCGTGGAAATACTAGGACGCCAATTCAGGCCAACCAGTACGCGCAACTAATCCACAATTATTATCTAGCACATAGACCATATATCGCGCCACTTCCTGATGCTAGCCGTACCCGATACGCACTTCACAATTCAGCTGTTCCTGAACCTTCGGTGAAATGGCGTTTCGGTTATGATGCACTCGGCATAAGTTTGCTGATCATTGTGCAACTTGCAAACCTGCTCGCCGCCTTCGGTGCGCTGTTGATGGTGCTGCGACGCGACACCTCGGTCATCGCCCGGCAGCTTGGCGTAATCGCGCTCGCGACGACGTTGCTGCTGACGGTACTGCGGTTCAGTGGGACGTTGGCCGTAGCGTACGGCCAAGAGCGGGCCCAGCTACAAGGGCTGGTGTTGCTCGCTATTGCACTGGGCTGGGCGATGCAACGGCTCTCCGGTCGACGGAAGGCGTGGCAGACACGCGTGCTTGCTGTGGCTGCCGCATGCCTGGCGGTGGTCTTTGTCAACACATTCTATCTAGTGGGTGCCCTGCTCGGTGGCCAAACATCGGTCAACCTGGCCAACAGTGGCCCGGCTTTCGAGTATTTTTACACCACGGCACCGGAGCTCGCTTCTGCGCAATGGCTAGGTGAGGCCGTCCAGACCGGACAGCTTGTATACGCGGATGAATATGGCCAGGTTCCGCTGGCCGCGGTAGCTAAGATAGAGAGCGGTTTGATCACCGATCTGACGCCTCTAACCATCAACAAGCACGCCTGGGTATATGCCAGCCGCACCAACATAGTCGACAGGCGTGCCTTTGCGCTCTATAACCAGCACATCGCTACTTATGTTTTCCCTGCCGACTTCCTCGAGGCTAATTATAATCTGGTATTTACGGATGGCTCCTCGGAGGTGTTTCACCGGTGATCTCTGTTGTCATCGTCAGCAAAGATGAGGTCAGCCTCGATGACACCGTAACCGAGGTGATGCGCCAAGCTAAAGGCCTCCACGACTCATCCGAGATCGTGGTAGTCGACGCATCCGATGGCCGCCTTGATCATATACGGCGACGTCACCAGGGCCATATCCGGTGGATGCAATTTGAGGCGCCACGAGGGGTGCGCGTCTCCATCCCGCACCAGCGAAACGTCGGCGTGAATGCCGCACGCGGCGAGATTATCGTTTTCACTGACGCTGGCTGTCAGCCGGAGGCGAGATGGCTGGCCAACCTGATCGCACCTTTGCTGCAAGGCCAGGACATTACCGTCGGCCTGACCCTGGGGGCGCCAGGGAGCACCGGACTCTACGACCGATCGGCATGGCGAGCTCTACAGTCCCAGTATGTGACGGAGTGTTCCACTATCAACTTTGCCTTCCGCCGCGTGGTCTTCGATGCGATCGGGGGGTTTGACGAAGGGTTTGCTTACGGGTCGGATGTGGACTTTAGCTGGCGTCTTACCGATGCTGGCTATCGAATCCGTAGCGTTCCTGATGCTGTCGTACGACATGACTGGGGAACGTGGCGGCGCCAACTGCGTCGTTCCTACGTGTACGGCAAGGCGCGCACGCGCCTCTATCGGAAGCACCGCACCAGGCTGAAGCACGTGCTTCGCGATGATCCCATGGTGGTCGTCTATCCGGCGTTCCTCCTTGGGCTGCCGCTGACTTTGGTTTTCCCTTTCTACCCGGCGCTGCTCCTCATTCCCGCGTGGCGTAACCGTTCTGGCGGGGTAATCAGGGTCCTAGCGGATCACCTTACGTACGGTGTCGGCGTCCTCGCGGAACTGGTTGGCCTCCGATGAGGATACTGGTTCTTCCGCGCGATACGAACCCCTATCAGAGCCTGTTGTATGGTGAGATGCAGGCTCTCGGCGCCCAGGTCACGTACCTTAGCGAGATGACACGCTCACATACGCTCAACCTCCTGTTTCTGCCCCTGGAGGTTATGTTCCGGCGTCTCGCCGGGGCACAACTGATTCACCTTCACTGGGTGTTTGCCTTCAGCCTTCCCGGTGCGCGTCGCTTTCCTGTCATGCGACGGGCGGCATACATTTGGTTCCTTGTGTGGCTCCGGACCTGCCGGATGGCCGGCATACGTCTGGTATGGACCGCACACAACGTCCTGCCGCACGGGCCGATCTTCGCCGACGATGTGGCCGCGCGGCGAGCCCTGGTCGGGGCGTGCGACCTCGTACTAGCTCACTCGCCATCGACGCTAGCCGAACTCGCCGCACTGGGTGCTGTGGTCCGCCGCAGCGCTGTCATCCGGCATGGGCCCTTCGCCCCACCGATGTCCGCCGCCTCGCTGCGCCCTCCTGGCGCCGGTGGTGGCCTTCCTCGGTTCCTGTTCTTCGGGCGCATACAGAAGTACAAAGGAGTAGATGATCTGCTCGCAGCGTTCACCGCCATGCCCGCTGATGTTGCCGCGCATCTCACCATAGCCGGTCAATGCGACGATCCTGCGCTACGGTCACGCCTGGATGCGCTGGCTCGTAGAGGTGGCGCGAGCATCACAGTGCGTCTTGAACGTGTGCCGGAAGAGGAAGTAGCCCAGCTGCTCGCCGCTGCTGATGTAGTTGTTTTGCCGTTCCGGCAGGTCACCACCAGCGGAAGCGCGATGCTTGCGCTGGCTCATGAGAGACCACTCATCGTGCCGGACCTGCCCGGGTTGGCTGAGCTTCCGGATTCGGCCGTCCTCCGCTATTCCGGAGGCGTCCCAGGCTTGATTGCTGCCTTGATCCGGATGGCCTGTGCTGACGCCGAGACTCTGGCTGCAATGTCGGCGGCTGCCCGCAGCTATGCGTCCAGAATGACCTGGCAGGAGATCGCGAAAAGAACGATGTCCGAAATGATCACGGTCCTCTACGGGGACCCTGCGGGACAGGCCCACGTTGTGAGCTCGTCAGAGCCTTGAAGTAGGCTGCCGTGACTGTCGGCTCCCGCTCTCGGGCGCTCGGAACTCTGAGGCGCATCTTCAGAGATGCGCTCTATCGCGGTTCTCTCATCCTGCTCGCGAACACCGCTGCCGTGTCGGCCATCGGCTTCGTCTTCTGGACGCTGGCCGCGCACAGGTATCCCCCATCCGCGGTGGGCGTCTTCGCCAGCGTGACCTCCGGCGTTGGCCTCCTCGCGGCGATCGCAGCACTCGGGTTGCCGAATACCATGACCCGTCACGTCGCGAGTGCCGAAAACCCACGCGAGCTGATGGCCATGGCAGTGACAGCCATCGCCACAGTAGGCGCTGCATTGTGTCTTTTTGCCGTCATTGTGCTCGGCCCGATAGCCCCTCAGCAGCTGCACCTCCGTCAACACGGAGAAATGGTTGTCTTGGTGACGGTCCTAGTGGTCTTTACTGCCGTGAGCGGCGTTCTTGATGCCGGCCTGGTTGCTACCAGATCAAGCCATGCTCTCCTGTTCAAGAATTTGGTGGGCAGCACCGTCAAGGTTGTTGCGCTCTTCCTCCTCACCAGCTTTCAATCATCCGGATTGCTGATCTCCTACGCTCTGGGACTTGTACTGGCCACCACACTCGGCGGCGTTGTGCTTGGTCGTCAGATTGGCGGGAAGAGCCTCGGGTTCAAGTCATTTCATGCGTTGCCGCATTACCTGTCGGCGGCCTCAGGGAACTACCTAGCCACAATCATGGGAATCCTGCCTGTGAGCGTCGTGCCGCTCGAGGTCCTCGTGGTGCGCGGTGCTGCCGAAGCCGCGAAGTTCGCTGTTGCCTTCCTGATAGCCGGATTCCTTAACTTCATCCCATCGGCGGTAGCGCAAGTCCTCTTTGCCGAGGCCTCACACCAAGGCGTGCCTCTCAGCAGGCAGCTCCGTAAGGCAATCCGCGGAGTATACGTGCTTCTACTACCCGCCCTGCTCATTGTTATTGCGGCCGCACCGCTTCTGCTGCATCTCTTCGGCGCGGCCTACGCCGCAGCGGCCACCGGTTGCCTGCGCGTCCTTGCCTTGAGCGCACTCCTGACAGGAGGGACCTATCTCATCGACTCGATGCTCATCGCGCGTGACCGGACGGCAGCGTATATCTTCATGAACGGAGCAAACGCCGCCCTCGTCCTCGGCTGCGTCGGAATTCTGTTGCCACGCGGGCTGACCGCCGCAGCAGTTGGCTGGGCGCTGGCTCAGGGGATATCCCTACTGCTTGGGCTGCTCATCCTTGCAACCGGCACCATCGGGCGGCATCGTCTGGCGATAAGCCCAACCCCAGCAGGAAGGGAGCCACATGGCTCACAGCCTGAACGTCGCGTTATCTATGCCTTCGAACCACAGATCCGCGAACTACTGGCGACGTGGCCTATGATGCCAACCACGTTGATCGCTGAGAGCATTGGCTGGGATCAGCCGATCCAGGTCCTGCTGCAGCGGATGACAGAGATACGGCCGACATATTCACACCCATACGCACATATGAGCCATGTCACGCACACGGCGGGAAAGACTGCGCAATGTGGTCTGTGGTTCCCGCCGATAGAGATCTCAGTCGGATTCGGTCAGACTCGCACAGCCAAGCAGCTGCCGGTGCTTACCATGATCACCGGCTACTCCCGTTGGCTTTCGGCCACATTGATCCCTTCTACACACGCGAACGATGTGTCGGCTGGCCTGTGGGAACTCCTGGCAACGCTCGGCGCAGTGCCGCTGGTCCTGACGTGGGACAATGGCAGCGTCATCGGCCGACGGCACGCGGGGCAAGCGGAGCTCATCAGTGAATGTGCAGAATTTTGTGACGCCCTTGACGTCAGATTCACTACAGGCAAATCAGCTGACTTCGATAGTAGAGGGCTTATCGAGTGGGCACATGTCCATTTGGAAAATTCATTCCTGTGTGACCGAGCTTTTGCCTCACCTATGGACTTCAATATGCAACTCCATGACTGGCAAGATACAATTAACGCCCAGCAGACAAATCCACCGGAACCCTCACCAGCTGAATTGATAAACGCGGACAGACAGGCCATGCGACCACTTCCGCGGGTACCCCCACCAACCGGATGGAAGCTATCGATGAAAGTTGGAAGCCGCCCGTTCCTCCACTTCGATTCCAACGACTACTCACTTCACCCAGATGCGACTGGACGAGAGGTAGAGCTCGTTGCGGATCTGAGGCGGGTCAGAGTGCTATGCGACGGAAAGCTGGCCGCCGACCACGATCGGGCGTGGTCGCACGGGCGAGTTATAACCGACCCCACTCATACAGCGCCATCCTCCGGCGAAACTCAGCTGGGCTGCGGGGAGGCTCGAATGTCGTGACGTGTCATGCCGAGGAGTCACGCAAGGGGCCGGCTCAAAGTTTCTTCTCTGCCTTCAATAGGCGCAGCAGGCTGTAGACGAAGAAGCTTACCAGCGATATTGCGAAGCAGGCTTCCCCGAAGGTGTCCTCGTGCGGAAAATTTGCGAAATGGGTTAGCTTCAAGCCGAGCGTATCCGGGTGAATCAACGCCACAAGGGCAATGTAGACCCAGCCCACGAAGCCATAGATGGCCAATGTCTTGCTTGCCGCCATGGCGATCGTTCGCTTCATCTGAAGCCCTTTCTACACGAACACGCAACACCGACTCATCGTCCTCTGGGTGGATCACGAGTGCGGATATAAGGCAGCAGCCGTCTGGAGCTTCCTATGCACTCTCATTTTGCCGACATGTCCAGGATCACGACGCGGACCAAAGAGCAGATCGAGTGGCCGACTGTCTTTAGAATACGCACCTGGCAGGCAGCTTGACGGTAGAATCATCATTTTGAGCCCGCTGTATAATCTGTACATTTCTCGAGCTAGCTAATAAGAATTAACGATCAACTACCAGCTCGGCAGCCCCGGCTTCTGGGCGCCCTGGCTGGCTAGCCGCTGCCAGGGCGCTTGCGCCATCGTGGCCAACTTCCAATATCACCCGCCGAGTCCGACGGATACTGAGGATGCTCAGGAAGAAGGTGCCGAGAATCATCTGGCAACTCAGGATCAAGGCAGTTGCTGAGGGCAGCACCAATCGGAGCGCGCTCTCGTAGTTGAGATATCCGAATCTGGCGCCGCTCCACTCCACAAAGGACGCCACCAACCCGGCGATGCCGACCGAGGCGAGCAGGGCCCCGGCGAGCAGACCTCGCTCCAGGCTGCAGACTGCCAACAGTCTGCTGACCCTTGCCTTCTGCGGCAGGAATCCTTCCGCGCTGGCGTAGACCTGGGTGAACAAGGCGAAGAGCACGGACTGGAAGCCGATCACGATCATCGCAGCAGCGACAGCTAGCGTGTTCACATCGAAGGTTATACCGCCTAGTGTCAGCGGAGCATGCGTCACCGCCACGCCGATGATCAGGCCAAGCGTGAACAGTGCGGTACCGGGGATCAGGAACAGCCAGCGCGGGCTGAACAACAGCAGAAAGCGCAGGTGCCGCCAGCCATCCCGCCAGCTGCGCAGGTGCGGTGGACGGCTGCGGCCGTCAGGCGACAGTGTGGTGGGCACCTCCTCGATCCGTTGCCCTGCCAAGGTGGCCTTGACCACCATCTCGCTTGCGAATTCCATGCCCGACGCCTGCAGGCAGAGAGAGAGCACGCTGTCCCTGCGGAATCCGCGGAGGCCACAGTGGAAGTCTCCGATCCTGTTGCGGAAGAACAGGCGGCCGATGAAGCTCAGCACCGGGTTACCCAGATAGCGGTGAAGCGGCGGCATGGCTCCAGCCGCGATCCCACCCTGAAAGCGGTTGCCTATGACAAGGTCGGCTCCGTGGCGGAGGCGGGCAACAAACGGCATGAGCGCCGTGAAGTCGTAGCTGTCATCGGCGTCGCCCATGATGACGTAGCATCCTCGGGCTGCAACGATGCCTCCAAGCAGCGCGTTGCCGTAGCCCTTCTCCGGGATGGAGATCACCTGGGCGCCTGCGTCCTCGGCCAGCCGCTGGCTGCCGTCGGTGCTTCCATTGTCGGCGACAAGAACCTGGCCATCAATGTTGTGCTCTATGAGGAACGCCACTGCCTTACGGACGCAGGTCGCGATGGTCTCGGCCTCATTGAGGCACGGCATGAGCACAGTGAGTTCCACGCGACCGCCGGTCGCCGTCTCTGGTCGAGGAAAGGCACTGACTGCGTCGCCGGGGCCGTGGACGTCCGTCCTGGTGTCCTCATAGGGAGCCACTCGCGGATCTGGTACGTGTCGCTGCGGTAGCAGGTTCCGGGCACGGCTGAAGCGCAGCTGGCCGGTCATGGCGCAGGCCTCCGGAACGCCTTGACGCCCCGGCGGAACGCTGCGATGGCAGCAGGGCTTTTGAGCCGCCAGTCGTGGATAGCTTCGGCATTGAACCATACGAATCCCAGCAATCCGTAGGCACGGATGCCGGCGAACAGGTCGCCGATCTTGGCTGGCTGGCCCACGGCCGGTGCCGCCCCTGTCTCGGCGATAAGGATCGGGGCGCGGGTCAGCGCGTGCACGGCCTTGATGGTCGGCCCGAACAAGGGCGCGAACCACCAGGACGGCTTGAAGTAGTAGCCGTCAATCCCCACCCACGTGACATATGAGCTGCCCGGCCACCAGGGAGCCGGAGCGGGAATACCGCCCTTCGGGTTGATGATGTTGATTGTCCACAGCCAGGTCACGTTCACTGCGCCCTGTGCCCGGAAAAGGGTGACGATGTGCCGCCAGGCGGCCACGAACGCTGCCGGGGAGGAGTGCAGGTAGCCCCAGGAATACCACCACCCGTTCATCTCATGTCCGAAGCTCAAGATCACCCGGCGATGGTAGGAACGGACGGCGGCAGCGTAGGCGCGCAGGTAGGCGTCGTACTGCCCGGTGGCGATCGCGGTGAGGCTGACATGTGCAGGATTTATCTGGACGAGCGGTACTGCGCCATGTTCCGCTGCCGAGGTGGCGAAGCCGACCTGGAACGGCTCAAGCCAGTTGCTGTAATAGCACGCGAGGTTCGGCTGCTTGCCGATGGCCTGTGCGAACGTGTCAACGTCGGCGTATGAGCGGGGTGCGCTCGCCTCGTACACGCCCAGATAGCGCAACGGTTGAGCCGAGCGCGGAGGCGCGGATGGCCTGGCCAGAGTGACGACGACCACGGCGCCGAGGATGACGGCAGCGCAAGTCACGGCAGAGACATGCCTTCTGAGCCATTTCGCTGCTCGCTGGCCGTGCTCCCGCCTGGCGGTAGGCTGCGGCTCGGCCTGCGTCATGGCTGTGCTCCTCTTGCGGGGTCTGCGAGGTCGTCGAGCGATGATCAGTCGAGATCTCCGGCGGGCCCAGTCGGGCGCTGGTTGCCGTGGTGGTTGCCTGGTGGTGGTCATTGGCCGGGCTCGGGTCGGTAGATGACGTAGGTGCCCTGGCCGATGGGGGGGATTTCGGTGCCGTAGGGGATGACTTGGATGGGTTTG
>Ga0070713_100001710_pt1 | contig 14129 bp, 22 predicted proteins | sample LARL82metaG_FD_65465 | JGI IMG/M metagenome (GOLD analysis project Ga0070713, IMG submission 65465) | Corn, switchgrass and miscanthus rhizosphere microbial communities from Kellogg Biological Station, Michigan, USA - LAR L8-2 metaG | ecosystem: Host-associated > Plants > Roots > Rhizosphere ... | reverse complement strand
ACGGTCCCGGGGGCTGACAGACGAACCGCGGTGCTGTCGCCGGCGTCCGGGAGGGTGCATCAATGCGTCGGGCGTTTTCGAAAGGCTGGCCAATCCCCTGACCGGTTGCCGCAATATTGGCTGGCCCTTGGCGGCGCGCAATAGCAGTTGTTATTCCACCAACATCGCGGACCGTACGGCGTCCCTTCGCACCGAATGGCGACGTAGGTATCCGGACGGCAGTTGCAACTTTGACCTGAACGGCAGGCATACGGTCCGTCGTTCCAAATGCCGCCGGGCCCTCGGTCGCCTGGGTAGCGCGGAGCGGCGTCGGCAGGCGTGAAGACACCCACCGATAGAAGTAGAGCCATCAATACCGCTTTTGTCATGCCGAGACGGCCCCGCGTTGAGAGGCGCATACTACACCCATTTCATGTCCGCTTTACCCCCAAAGCAGGCGTGTGCCACGCACAAGCTCATGTCCGCTATGGGCCGATAGCAAACGTCGGCAGCCTTATTCGATCACTTCATCGGCAACGGAAAGCACTTGCGGCGGCACCTCGATGCCGAGCGTTCGCGCTGTTTGGAGATTGATGGCGAACCTGAATTTGGTCGACTGCAGCACCGGCAAGTCTGCTGGCTTCGCGCCCTTGAGAATGCTGCCGGCGTAGACCCCAACTTGTCGAGACATGTCCAGAAGGTCGGCTCCGTAGCTCATCAAACCACCGGCGGCCACGATTTCCCGAGCTCCATAAGCAGCTGGAATTCGTTCGCGCGCTGCTAAGTTGGCAAATTGTACACCGCGACTGTTGAAAAATGCGTCGGGAGCGACGAAGAGCGCATCGGATCGTTCGCGCGCAAGCGCATCAAACGCCGCATCGATCTCGCCAATCGAGGCGGCATTGAAAATCTTCATTTGCAGGCCCATGAAGAGACCGATTTTTCGAAGCTCTCGCAATGTGCGTTGGGCGCTTGAAGCGTTGTTCGGATTTACGATCACGGCAAAACGAATGGCCTTCGGCACTAGGTCATGCAGCAGGCCCAGGCGCTTGCCTACCACTTCCTGAGAAAAAGTATTGACGCCTGTCGCATTCCCCCCTGGTCGGGCGAGGTTGGCGACGAGACCAAGTTGGACTGGATTTTCCGGGACAGCGAAGACAATCGGAATCGTCGTCGTCGCAGCCTTTGCCGCGAGCGCAGCGACTACACTGCCTGGCGCGGCAATCACGGTCACCTGTCGGCGGACCAAATCGGCCATCACTGCCGGTAGCCGATCATTTTGGCCTTCCAGCCAGTGGTACTCGACCGTGACATTCTTGCCTTCAACATAACCGCTTTCGCTAAGGCCTTTCCGGAATGCCGTCGCGCGTTCCGCGATACCCCCGGCCGACCCAGTGCTGACAAGCGCAATGACCGGCAACGCCGGTTGCTGGGCCTGTGCGGTGAACGACCACGCGGCCGCCGCCGCGCCGCCGAGAAGCGTATTGAACTCGCGCCGTCTCATTGCTCCCCCCGAAGCTCAAGACCAGGCATCGTATCGGTTTAAGCCAGGAGACTGAAAGGGGTCATGTCCGCTTTGGGTCATAAGCGAACATTCTGCGAACCTACCTTTTTTCAGAGGCCCTAATTTTCCGGGCGCCGCATGAAGCGTCATTTAAGGACTGCATGGATAGGCTGAATATTTGAAAGACATTTGTCGAAAGCCATTTTCATCAACGATTGTACCGACAATTGTGCGCGTCTTCTTATTAACGACGCTCCAGTAAAACGTTCGTCCATTCACTTCACAAAGACTCTCAAAACTCTCGTTCTTCTGTTTCTCGATCAGAATTGAATCAATTATCTCCTCAATGTCTGAATTGCCGCTTGCTGTTCGGGTTACGACCTTCGAACGAACGACTAGCAATTTATTTGCTTCAGATGGGTCCCGATTATACTGAGCGAATGCGTATACGCCGCAGGTAGGATCTTTCGAATCCTGTTGCCAAGGGCAGATGCCGCTCCCAATGCATCTCCACCCGGATAATTTTTGTTGCGGATCGCAGCGGAACCGAAAGCCCGCTGACGGAAAGCTTTCCTGCGCGGAGATCCCATCGCTGGAATACACCGTCCAAAGGATCAGCAGGAGTGCCCAAAACAACTTCAATGAAATTTCTCCTAGAGCAGCCACAGGTTTTAACGCGTACGCATACCATGTCCCCCGGACCGCGGATGATCATACAAGCACATCGATAAGACAACGCTTGGAAATGGGGACTGCTCTGAGGCAGACTTGAATATCCAATCGGGGGGGTTGTCATGCGTCGGATTGCACTGGTGGTAGCGCTTGCGCTCGTGTTTGTCTCGCCTGCTTTCGCTCAAAAAGTCAAAATCGAAGCAGCAAATGCGAAATGGACGGAATTATTCAACAAAGGCGATTTTGACGGAATAGCCCAACTCTACACGATTGATGCAGTCGCATTTCCACCGGGTTCGGCGATCGTGAGAGGCCGACCCGCGATCGGTGCAATGTGGAAAGGGATGGCCGAGCAGGTTGCCAACCCGAAACTGACTACCCTCGACGTGAAACGATTGAGTCCTTCATCAGCACGCGAAGTCGGTACGTTCAGTTTGACGACGAAGGGACCGTCGCCAAAGGAGCTTTCCGGGAAATATCTCGTCCTCTGGCAGAGAGTTCAGGGCGACTGGAAACTCGCCGCCGATATCTGGAATGACGGCAAATAGCCGTCAGTCTTTGTTCGTCGACCGCGTGTAAGACCCGGGCAAAAAATCCCGGTACGGCGCTACCTGTTCAAGCGCGCCAATAATCGCCCTTTCTGTGAGCTGGATCACAGCCAGAAATGGTGACGGCGTCCTATGTTGATGCTTGCAACATGGGAGGCAGCCATGACCGACTGCTCAACGATCACCAAAACCGTACACGCGCTGACCGTGAGCCTGTTGGTGACTTGCCTGATGACTGTAAGGCGAACCGCGGGGATCTGAGAGCTATACAACAAGGAGATTTGCAAATGCGTTTCTCGGTCAAAATTCTTGCCGCGCTCGTCGTACTCCCGATTGTACTGTCAAAGGCGCCCGCGAACGCTTTCCCTTACGATCCCTATCCGTGGTGCGCCGACTACTCGGCAGGAAACGGTGGTGGCGGCACAAATTGCGGCTTTCTCACAATTGAACAATGCCGAGCGACCGTAAGCGGCATCGGTGGATTTTGCGTGCCGAACCAATTCTACAACCCGGGGCCGGCGGGTCACACCCGAACCACACGGCATCATTAGATCCGTCGCGCTCTACCCCCTCGGCGATCGCACGAGTGCATTGAGGGGGCTTGTTGGGCGCGCACGCCCAGGCACCTGCGCGAAACAGCCCTTCTCGCTATTCTTGCAGGCGAGCACGCAATCGGTGCCGGGCTTTCCTTGACAGTTAGTTCCACATCCGTAACCGCCTGCGTCCTGCGAAAACGACCCACCGGCCTTGTCGCAAACGCTTTTGAGTTCTTCTGCGGTTGATTTGCGCATCGTGGTCTCGCTCGCCATGGACGAGCCGATGCTCAAGGCAATGATGACATTGAGTATGATGAAGTTGGTTGAGTTTCGCATGGCAGCCTCATCGAATGGCGCCCTTGCATGCAAGCGTACAACTGTCGGTCGCGGAACTGCAATCAGGCAAACTATTTCCACAAGCCGTTTAGGCAAATTTTCCACTCAGGGCCGGAAATTTACTCAGCCTTGGGCCGACTGGAGCTCCACAAGACGCTAAGCTCCTGAAGCTTTCGCCCACGTCCCCTCGATCATCCTGGATCAGGCGGAAGCGCGGGAAGAGCCGCAGAAGTTGGCACTGCGGCTCTTCCTTTATGAGTTCGATTGTCCGCTTTAATTGAGACGGGTCTCATAAAAGACGCCAGATTGGTCGACGATTACAAAATCCGTTTTTGTGATGAGGATGATTGTGTACTGAGCCGGGTCAGGCGGGCCTATGCTGGCGGTCGTAAAAAACTGATTTCCTTCGATGCGCCAAGTACCACGGGTCGTGCCCTCGTCGGCCGGCAACATGGTCCAGCTGCCGTCGCTCCGGTAGAGATAATCATGTCGCGGCGATGACCATTTGCCGATCAGACGGCGTGACAACAACTTGCCGTCGGAGTCTTTCGGCGCGGGATGCTCTCTTATTTCGTGGTCGATCGCTTTCCATTCATCGCTCTTCTGACGCACCATTTCTTCCCGCATCCGCACAAGACGCGTGACGTAGTCCGATCGCGCCGCCTCACTGGGTTGGGAGATTTTATCGAAACGGCGCTTGGCCTCTTCGAGACCGCCAGCATTTTGCGAACGTTCCTGTTGTCGCGCGCGAGCAACGAATGGCCATGCGACCACCGCCCCCACCGCCGCAAAGAAACGCGTCGCCTCATTCCAGATCCCAAGTTCAGGGGCCGAAACGATACCACGCTGGTAGCCGAATGCCTTAAACGTCGTCGTCGGCTCAGCGGTAACCCCTCTTGCCTTGGTTCTGTCACACGACGATGGCCCGCTAGGCGCTTGTACAGTGGGTTAAGGGGGACGTGATGCCGGCTTCGTACTCTTCGCAAAATTCGCCGCACTACTACGAGCGCGATGTCGTGCCGGAGTGGCCTCGCAGGTCTCGACCTCCCTCCCAAAAAAACGATCAACCCACAGTGACGAAACGATCGACTGGCCGACGAATGCTGCGTGGGCTCTTCCGCCTCGCCTTTGCAATTCTACTCGGTGTCGCCGGTACCTTGGCCTGGCAATCTCGTGGCGAAGAAGCAAAAGCTACGATCAGAGCCTGGGCTCCATCACTCGCCTGGTTGTTGCCGCCCTCCACGTCGTCGCCCGTCGACGGGCAAGCGTCGACGGCAACCGTAGTGACATCCGCTGACCTGGCGCAGCAGATCAAACCCGTAGCGCTTGATCTCGCGATCGTTCGGCACGGTGTTGACCAGCTTGCCACGACGATAAAACAGCTCGCAGCCAGGCAAGAAGAGATGGCTCAAGAAATCGCGACGCTGCAGGCAACCGAACAGGACCTCAAGGAAAAAGCGGCCGCCTCGGCTCAAACCAGACCAGCCGGCACGCGTAAGACGCCGCAATCGACAGGCCAGTCATCGACCGCCCAACCGCCTTCCGGTGCGCCCGTGCGTTTGCTGGACAATCCCGCGCAGTCTACGCGATAGTCCGTCAGGCTGCCGCCTTGACCGGCGGGCGGTTTTTCAAATCCGGTGTGACCCGTTCGCCCATGGCGCCGGGAAGATCGTCATGAAACTTGTCCGTCGACAATTCTTACGTCTCGCGGCAGGCGTTGCCGTCCTGCCGGTCATGCCGCGTGTTGCATCAGCACTCGACTATCCATCGCAGCCGGTGCGCATGATCGTGCCGTATGCGCCGGGCGGAACGACAGACACAGTCGCACGCCAGATCGGACCTTGGTTGTCCGAGCGGCTCGCGCAAGCCTTTGTCATTGAAAGCCGACCCGGCGCAGGAACGAATGTCGGAACCGACGCGGTCGCACACGCCGCTCCCGACGGAAATACGCTTCTCCTGTTCGATCCGTCGGCTGCCATCAATGCGACGCTCTATGAGAAGCTCAATTTCAATTTTATACGCGACATTGCTCCGATCGTTTGCATCTTCCGCACGCCCTTGGTCATCGTGGTCAATCCGTCCTATTCCGCCAAAACGCTTCCCGAATTCATCGCCCATGCCAAAGCCAATCCCGGCAAGATCAACATGGCATCTGCCGGGATCGGCAGTTCGTCGCAGTTAGCCGGCGAGCTCTTCAAGGAAATGGCCGGCATCGACATGACGCATATTCCCTATCGCGGCGGCGGCCCCGCGATCATCAATCTGCTCGGTGGCCAGGTCGACGTTTTCTTTTCGCCTATGGCCATAGCTGTCGCGCACATTCGCGGTGGCAAACTACGCGCGCTGGCGACGACGGGTGCGACACGTTCGGATGCGCTGCCCGAGATACCAACGGTGGCGGAATTCGTGCTGGGCTTCGAGACCAGTTACTGGATCGGCCTCGGCGCACCCAAGAGCACTCCCGTTGAGATCACCAGCAAGCTCAATAGGGAAATCAACGCGGCTCTTGCGGACTCCCGCCTGAAGTCGCATTTCGCCGACCTGGGCGGCAGTGTGGTTGGTGGCTCGGCCGATGATTTCGCAAAACTCGTCTCTGACGAAACCGACAAGTGGGGCAGAGTCGTCCGCGCGGCGCACATCAAGGCCGAGTAACGCGCTAAGCGTCGCCCTTTAGACCGGATTGTCCCGACGCTACCCCTCCGGTCAGATTCTGGTACGCCTCAAATTTATCACGCAATGAATTTGGCAACTCGACAGACCGCTGTGTCTCCAACGATGTCATGGCAGTCGTCAATCGCGCGCGCAATCGCTCGACGCCAGCCAAATGACCGACAATGATGACGCTCAGCGAAGAGCGCCCTACGCGTTCGAGCAACAGCGTAAGATCCAGCTGCTCCCCCATTCGGCTTGGCAATTTGAAATCAGTTTCAATGTGAACAAAAGGAAAGCCGTGCCGATCGCCCAGTATGAGCTTCGCATAGTTCACGCCGAGTTGCTCGGTGTACCAGTCCTCAATCAAGCCGTTGAACATGTCAAAGTAGTGCGGGAAATAAACGATACCAGCCGGATCGCAGTGAGAGAACCGAATGGATACGGTGCGCGTAAAGGCGCCATTCGGGGGGACAAATCGACCTTCCTTCATATGATGTTTCCTCAACATATGATGTTTCCTCAACCTTCGAACCGCGCGCACTTTAGCATTTAGACGACGCGCAAGCGCGCTGACGCACCTTGCACGCAGGACGACGAAAAAAACCCCGCGCCGTTGTCCGACGCGGGGATAAGTTTATAGGGGTTCTCAATGAGGAGACGATCCCATAGGCGGCGCAGTTGGGAATGAAAACAACACCACAGCACCTATCGGACGGCAGAGTTAATGCGACCCGCAACAGGTGCCCCGGTAGTCGGTCGACGTATCAGACTCCGAGCCGGCGTTTATTGCCGCGCGCGCAGTTCCGTTTCGTTCGGAGGCGATTCATTCGGAACCGACGGTAGATTCGGACGTTGGCCCTTACAGTTGTCAAAAGACTGGAGGCTACTCATGAAACGCGCACTCGTGGCGGCAAGTGCAATAGCTATTCTCACCGGGGCGCAATCGTTTGCGCAAACTGTCGGCGTTGGCCCCGCCGAAACAGTCATCATCGAACCTGAACAACGCACCGTCATCAGGGATTACGTCGTGAAGGAACGGGTCGCCCCTGTAACAGTGAAAGAACGGCTCTCTGTCGGTGCAACGTTGCCGGCAGATCTTGAACTGCAAACCGTTCCTGGCACGTGGGGCCCGAGGTTGACCAAATATCGCTACGTATACTCAGGTGATCACGTGTACCTGGTCGAACCGTCAGACCGTCGGGTGATCCAGATCATCGAATAGTTGCGTCAGCAGATCGCAGGAAATTCGAAGCCGCCCCTCGTGGGCGGCTTCAACTTTGTCTGGCGAGTAAGTTGTTACGTCTCGGTGTCGACCGCCACCGAAGCCAGCGGAGTAATCCGGGCAGAGCTTGTTTTAACCGATCGCTTCGCGCCGCAGTGGCTGCATTCATATTCGCGCTTCGATTGCGTTCCGTTGTCCGAAAGCTGGGTGTCGACGCGGGTCATCCACATCTGGTTTCCGCACGTAGAGCACTTTGGCGCATCACGCTCTTCGGCTTCATCCGGTGGGACATTCTTGTCTTCGTGAAGAAAGGTTGACGTCATTTGCGTTCACGCGATTGTTGTCGGCTGCCGTGGCGCGAAGATTCCCCAGATGACAAGTACAATGATGGCGCCCACAACGGCTCCGATGAGACCGGCGCCCTCACCGGCTTGGTACCAACCGAGCGCCTGGCCGAGATAAGTGGCGACGAATGACCCGGCGATGCCCAGCAAAGTCGTCAGGATGAATCCCGACGGCTCGTTCGAGGATCCCGGGTGGAGGAACTTGGCAATGATACCGGCAACAAAGCCGATAAGGATAAGCCAGAGAATGTTCATAGATAGTGCGCTCCATGTCCTAACCATCCGGAGAACCTCGCAAATACGATTCTGTTCCCGAACGTGCCGCCCCTTACGCGAGAATCCTGTGCTACCCGGCTGGCAAAGCCGGTGCAGAATACCTAGATGGCTTTCCGGCGTTTGCACTGTGAGGGGGCCACGATGTCCTTATTTTCCCTGCTGTTGAACATCCTCTGGATCGCGTTCGGCGGACTTTGGATGGCGGTTGCCTGGATTGTCGCTGCCGTCATCATGGCAATTACGATTATCGGCCTGCCCTGGGCGAGGGCGGCGATCAACATCGGTCTCTATACGCTCCTCCCGTTCGGCCAGAAGGCCGTGTCGCGTGCGGAATATTCCGGCGCCGAAGACGTTGGCACGGGGCTATTGGGATTCATCGGCAACCTGATCTGGCTCGTCCTTGCCGGATGGTGGTTGGCGCTCGGACACGTGCTCACGGCAATCCTTCTTGCCGTCACCATTATTGGTATCCCGTTTGCGTGGGCGCACCTCAAACTGGCCGGCATTGCGCTTTGGCCGATCGGCAAGATGATTGTACCGGCTGCGGATGCAAATCTTTATTACTCGCGCCGTTCCGCACCACAATGACGGCATTTGCGGGGGTGGAAAAATAAAGTCGACTGACACGTGAGAAAGATATAGTCGGCCGTGCAAGGATTCTGCCGCGCATTCGGGTGCATCTGAAAGTTACGGCCGCCGTGAAAACCCCTCACCGTATCGAAGGATATGCCATCGTCTCCGAAGACGGCATGCTCGCAAACGCGGCCGGCGTAATGCCGGACTCGCTCAAATTCGAAGCCGATCAGATCTTTTTTGAACGTGGGCTCGATGGCGTCGATGTAGTCGTGCACGGACGCCATTCGCACGAAAATCAACGCCGATCCGATTTGCGCAAGCGGCTTATTCTAACCCGGAGAGTCGCGGCGATAGCAAGCGACCCGAACAACAACAACGCCCTCTTCTGGAATCCGACCGGCGCTTCCCTCGACCAAGCGCTGGCCGTGCTCGGCGTTCCCGATGCGAGCCTCGGTGTGATCGGCGGTACCGATGTCTTCGGAATGTTTCTTGATCGCTACGATTTTTTCTACCTGACACGCGCACCCGGCGTACAGCTGCCCGGCGGTCGGCCGGTTTTTCCGGGCGTGCCTGAGCAGACCCCGGAGGAACTGCTGGCGAGCCATGGGCTCAAGGGCGGATCACCCCACCCCCTCGACCGCAAAAATGGCGTGGCCGTCGTTAAATGGCACCGGGACAACGGCAAATAGAGGCTCCGGGGGGCTCATCTGGGGATAGCTACAATTTTGTCACTATCCCGACAAAGAGTATCGGTTGGTGGTACCGAGCTAAACCGAAGTGGGGACCAAAAGTGCGTAATACGTATCGCCTACCAAAACGCCTGCCCGAAGGCACCAAATACGTCGTCGAAAGCGCTGGCCAATTTGTCCGTCGTTTCGTCGAATTGCCTAACGGGCGCAAAATTCCGTTGCCGAGCCGCAAGGCGCAGCCGTGCGCTTGCGGTGAACGGATCAGTATCGTGCCTGAACAGGCGGTCGACGCCACCAAGACACTCGCCTAGCTGAACGCTTCTCGGCTTTAGTTTCCGTCGTGATCAAAGCGGACGCCGCTACGGTTGGTTGACCGTAGGCTGAGTGTTTACGTCAGCGCCATGCAATTTTCCCGCGCCGGCTTCTGAGCTTTGGCCGATGCGGTCTGTGTTGCTTTGCTCGGGCAACGCTGGCCAGGTCAAAGTCAGTGCCAGAAGCAGAACCGCTGCAGATATGCAAATTGATCGGGTGGTCATGACTGCCTCCCAATTGCATTTCTTTTCGCAACGGATATTGCGGCCGACGTTCATTCCTGAATGTGACATCAGTCACACTCGCTACGCCAAAACCGACGCGATGTTCGTGGTAAATTCGTACGGCTGACCTGTGTCAGGCGTACGCGCGCGCACCCACTTCGCCATGCGGGCGTTCTCTGCGGTTAGCCTGCGCATCGCAATGCGCCTTGATCAACGGCTGTATTTCCCTGAAGTGACTCAGAGGAAGCATATGCCCCGCGTCATCGAAGGTCCGCAGCCTCACATCGGGCAAAGTGCGCGCGAGGTGATAACAGATCCGCCGGGTCGGAAATGGCGAATGCCCTCCCGATATGATCAGTGTAGGCACTTCGAAGTGGGCAAGATCGCCGAGACGTGTCGAGTCGTTGAGTGTCGCCCAGAAGTCGAGCGTCACCTTGTTGATCCGGCTCGCGAGCGCAATCCGTTGCTGGTGTGGCAGGGCATCCCACGCGCCGTTGCCGGTCCAATAGTCGACAAAGCGCCGCATCGCTCCGGCGTAGTCACCGCAGTTGACGGCGCTTGCAATCGTCGTCGCAATCTCGGAAATCTGCGTGAGGGCGCGCTTGTCCTCGTCATCGCCATCGCACAGCAGGTGAAATGCAGCCGGTTCGATAAGCGTCAGGCTCTTGACCTGGTCCGGATGGCGCAACGCCAGTTGCAGTGCGACGGCACCGCCGAATGAATGACCGACGATGTGTGCGGGTCGGTTAAGTCTCTCCACCAGGGCAGCGACGAGATCGGCTTCAATACCGAGGTTAAATGTCCCGGACCCCGGCCAATGCGCAGTACCGCCGTAGCCGCAGAGATCGGGCGCAATCACTTCAAAGTCTGTCCGAAGAGCCGCGGCAAGTTCGGCCCATTGGCGACCCGAGTGACCCGTACAATGCAAAAGCACGATCGGCTCTCCAGCACCGACGGCGAAGTACTGGCAACTGATGCCCCCGACGTCGATGCTGGTGATGCTCATGTCGTGCTCCTTGTTCCGTCACGCCGCCCGAATGGACGCCCGCGAAGCCGCTTCCAGACCACGCTTGATGTCGGAAACGATGTCATTGATATGCTCGATACCGACTGACAGCCGCACATAGCCGTCGGAAACACCTGTCGCCAGCTGCTCTTCGGCGGTCAGCTGCGAATGCGTCGTGGTCGCTGGGTGTATCGCAAGACTTCGCGCATCGCCGATGTTCGCGACGTGATAGTGCAGCTGCAAGGCATCGATGAACTTTCGTCCAGCTTCCTTTCCGCCGGCCAGTTCGAAGCCAACCAAGCCGCCGTATTGGCCGCCCAGATAGCGGTCCGCCCGCTCGCGATGAACGCCCTGCTGCTGTGAGGGGTGAATGATGCGCTTCACTTCCTTGCGCGTGCGCAAAAACTCCACCACTGCCTGCGCATTTTTGCAATGTTCTCTCATCCGCAAGGCGAGCGTCTCGAGACCCTGAATGGTGAGGAAGGCATTGAACGGTGACAACGCGGCGCCGATGTCCCGCAGAAGTGTGACGCGCGCCTTGATCGCGTACGCGATCGGGCCAAGCGGCTTCACGGCTTCGGTCCAAACCGCCCCGTGATAACTGGGATCGGGCGTATTCAGAGCGGGTTGGCGTTGTGGATGAGCGGCCCAATCGAAATTGCCGCCATCGACGATCAGGCCGCCGATTGAGTTTCCATGTCCGCCTAGATACTTGGTCATCGAGTACACGACGATGGCGGCACCGTGCTCGATTGGCTTGGTGAGAAACGGCGCCGCCGTATTGTCCATGATCAGTGGGATGCCGAGCGGACGGCCGATCGCCGCAACCTCTGCCATCGGGAATACCGTAAGCTTCGGATTTGGCAGGGTCTCCGCGTAATAGGCCCTGGTCTTGTCATCGGTCGCGCGGCGGAAATTTTCTGGATCGATCGGATCGACGAAGCGAACTTCAATTCCCTGATCCTTGAGAGTGTGGGCGAACAGGTTCCATGTTCCCCCATAAAGGTCCGTCGAGCTCACAACGTTGTCGCCGGCACGCGCCAGATTCTGGATGGCAAATGCCGATGCGGCCTGGCCTGACGCAAGAGCCAACGCGGCAACGCCGCCTTCGAGAGCCGCCATCCTCTTTTCCAGCACGTCGTTGGTGGGATTCATGATGCGCGAATAGATGTTGCCGAGCTCCTTCAGGGCAAAAAGATTCGCCGCGTGTTCGGTATCCCGGAATTGATACGACGTGGTCTGATAGATCGGCACGGCGACAGCGCCAGTCGCAGGATCAGCCCGCCAACCGGCGTGGAGGAGCATCGTTTCAGCGTGGTGCGATTGTGTGGACATCGTCGGTTTCCCAAATTGCGGCGTTAAGGAGTTGCTCTCATATACGGACGGCTATAGTGGCTGCACGGCGGCCAGTCCTTGAGTAACTCTTGATTTTCCCTTGAGGAGTTCTCGATTTTGCGGGCCCGGCAGCCAATATCGGGACCGGACGCCGCCAAATCCGCATTTTTGTGATCGCGAACACAGTCGTTGGTGGACTCACCCACTAGCGTGAGAATCGAACATTTGAATGCGTACGGAGACCAACATGTTTGTGCTTGAAATAGTGACCCTGAACCTGGTGGCGATCTTGTTCACCGCGACACAGTTCGGTTGGCTGCTCGAGACCGCCAGAGTCGAGGTGCGGAAAATCTAACGCGTGACGGAGACGAGTCGTGGGCGTGTTACTCATACGATGCCCCAAGACTAATCGCGATTTTTCCACCGGTATTCATGTCGATGCTGACACATTGGCGCGGGTGCCGCAGGAATTCACCCATACCCATTGTCCGTACTGCAAAACACAGCATTTCTGGCTGCCGCGTGAAGCAAAGTTGGTCGAGGCCTTTCCGCAAGAGGAATGAACTGAAGACCCGTGGCCTCAAGGCTCACACTTCGTTCACCGACCACCCAGCCACTCAGCATCAACTTGTTTTGTGAAATTCGTAACAACTGTGATTTAGTTCACAGACCAGAGTGGAATTTTCGGACAAGGATATAGTTCGTGGAATGCCGAACATTCCCCAACCCGGGTGTCCCCTTGTTTCGGCAAACCCGTAGGGACCGCTGGAACTTGGCAACAGCGGTCCCTTCACTTATGGAGGCAACACCGTGTGTGGTCGCCATGTCTTGATTGCGATCACGTGGCGAGGACACCGCGCAAACATGTTGCTCACCGACGTGAAGGCATACGGCCTTGCATCGGCGAGCGGTGGCCGCGATCGCTACTGGTGTCTGATCGTCGGCCGTTAAAATCTCGCTCGCGAAGACGTGATCTTAATGCTGCGTTTATGGGTGGCGCTTTGCTTTCTCAGAAATCGTCAAAACCTTGTCTGCTGCAGTGCGTCGAACGTGCTGTTGGCAGTGGTTTCGAGTCGATCCAACACATTTCAGGCGTAAAATTGTTTACTGCGCGCGCGATCATGTGTCGCAAAAGCTTAGCGCTCCGGCCACCACAGTTTCATTAAACCGTCTCGCCGTTGCCACGATGCGTCGCTACTCAGCGCCTCGGACAGGGAAGAAAAAGGAAGCCGTGACATGCACCTTCATCAGTACAGGGCGAGAATCTCCCGCGCCTTTACAGCTCCCACGCGCTGTCCTCACTGCGGTGACCTGATGGTCGCTCCGGTCTCATCCGAATTCGTCGAGGGCGGTGAAATCCGCCACCACTGGGAATGCGATTCCTGCGGCGAACTCTCCAGCACGTCGATTACCGGGGCCTTCCACTAGGGCAGTACTTCTGCGCATCCGGAATAGGCGGTAGAGTGCGGTGTTCGCACGCATGAGTGCACACCAGCACTCCACGGAGGACTCCCATGAAAGATACGGTTCTGCGGTCCGTCCTGGCCGCCCTCGCCTGCACCGCTGCCCTTGCGATCGCCGGTCCGTCTATGGCCGCGAACGTCAATCTCAAGGCCGATTTGAAGGCTTCGAGCGAGGTCCCGCCGACTGACAGCAAGGGGTCCGGGTCAGTGACCGCGACCTTTGATACTGCCAGCAAGAAATTGTCCTGGAAGGGCAGCGTGTCCGGCCTTAGTGGCCCGGCGACGGCCGCGCATTTCCATTCCGGTGAACCCGGGAAAAACGGCGGCGTCGCGGTGCCAATTGCCGGCGCCGACAAGGGCGCATTCGAGGGTTCGGCGACCCTCACCGATGCCCAGGCGGACGAGCTGCTGGCGGGCAAGTGGTATGTCAACGTCCACACCGCGGCCAACAAAGG
>Ga0070713_100001709_pt1 | contig 14130 bp, 8 predicted proteins | sample LARL82metaG_FD_65465 | JGI IMG/M metagenome (GOLD analysis project Ga0070713, IMG submission 65465) | Corn, switchgrass and miscanthus rhizosphere microbial communities from Kellogg Biological Station, Michigan, USA - LAR L8-2 metaG | ecosystem: Host-associated > Plants > Roots > Rhizosphere ... | reverse complement strand
AGGCTGGCGGCGGGACATGATCGAAGATGCCGCCGTGCTCGTCGTAGGTGATGAGCAGAGCCGTGCTCTTCCAAAGATCGGGATTTTTCCGAATGGCGTTATAGATGGTGGCGATGAAGACTTCACCTTCCTGCACGTCATGGTCGGGATGCTGATCCGAAGCCAGCAGTTGGCCGCCTCCATCGCCGGGGTGATCGCTGTAGTTCGGCTCGACGAAGCAGTAATCGGGCAGTTGTCCCCGCTTGCAGTCTTCGAGGAACTGGTCATACGTGGCGAAGATCTTCGGCTGGTTCTTGAGAAGGTTGACGACTTCCTGCGTCGAACTCGACGGGTCGAAATAGTAGAGCTTGGTGGTGCGGCCGGCATCCAGCAGGCGCTCGTAGATGCTCTTATAAGGTTCTTTGATATAGAAAATATCGAGGCTCGCCTTGCCGAACGACGTTCCATAATGCGCGAATGCGCGGTTGCAAACCGTGGGGCCCGGAATCGACGAAAACCAGCCGTTAAACACGGCATAGTTGCGCGCCAGCGTGTGCAGTACGGGAAGTTTGTCCGTCGCGAAGTAGTACATGATTTTGCGCGAGTGGTTGACGTCATGCTGCTGGTCCCAATAGCTCTGCACAAAACCTTGCATCGTAGGGGCCGCCGGCGGACCCTGAGTGCCGAAATACAGTTGCTTGTGGACGGCGGGGAAGTGATGATCGGGATCGGGATCGAGCTGTCCTTGGAACTCGGCCTGCGCCAGCACCTTCGCCGGTTCGTTGGTAGTGTCCGGGTTGGTCTCATTTCCGGAAAGGCCGTTGATGCGTGGATCTTCGGCGTGGAGGGCCCCCAGCATATGGTCGAAGGAGCGGTTCTCCATCATGAGAACTACGACGTGTTTGAGATTATCTAGTCCGGCAGACACTCGTTTCCCCCGAAAAGCGTGTGTGTTGTGTAATTCACGATTTTACAGGCGATTAATCTTTTTCAGGAGAAAATTGGAGTACTGATTTTTGTGAACTCTGTCCGATTGTTCACAAGGAGCAAAAGAAAGTTGGCGGTGCGCCACCGTCATCTTCCCACCGCGCGAGCTCGCACGAGGCAGATGCGCGCAGTTCTAGGCGGTCATAGAACTTGCACCAGTAAATCGTTTGGCAGGCGTGGCAATCGCGGGGGGACTGCGAGTACTCCGCGAACAGAAGACACCTTCCCTCTCTCTGGAAACTCGCATTGGGAAGCGTCGCGAAGGTGTCAGGAGGGGCAAACACCGGGGTACTGGATTTTGGCCGAATCGGGGTTTCGATTATGGCGCAGCTTTTTTACTCTTCTTCATGCGGCATCGGGTCTAGATCCCGACGCCGTCGCTGGTGGAACCGGTTCCTTTCTTCTCCCGAGGGAGAAGCTAAGCGATTGGGCCGCCATTGCGAACGTTGCACCGCGTTGAAGACCGGCATTTGCGCCCCCTAGGTATTAGGCAGCCGGACGCGGTCCCGAAACGAGTTGCTTCACGGCGAGCGAGCAACTTTTTTTCGACTTCAGAGTAGCGTGCTCGGCGATGGCCCGCGGGGCGACGGGCGGTTAAGTGGGATTAGAATGAGCGGAAAATTTTTTCTGGCGGCGGTGAACGGCGCTCCCTATCCGCACGCGGCTTCCATCTCCCGCAGCGGCGGCGTTTGATTTCGGGTAGAATCGTTTTCACTCCGCTATGGCGAAGATCAAAACCACACAGAATGACGCCAGCGTCGACGCATTCTTGAAGAAAGTGCCGCGCGAGGATATGCGCCAGGATTGCTGCGCCTTGATCGATTTGATGCGCGAGATCACGGGATGCGAGGCGAAAATGTGGGGCGCCGCCATCGTGGGTTTCGACAAGTATCGCTACCGGTACGCGGACGGGAAGCCGGGAGAGATCTGCCTGGTCGGATTTTCCCCGCGGAAGCAGAACCTAGTGCTGTATGTCACGGGGGATCACGAGCGGGATGCGGACCTGCTGTCGAAGCTCGGAAAAATTAAAACCGGCCGCTCTTGTATCTATGTGAACAGGCTGGATGATTTGCACCTGCCCACGTTGAAGCAGTTGGTCCGCCGCTCCGTGCAGGTCCGCCGGAAAGAGAGCGCTGCGGCGGCCAACTGACCGCCGCAACGCACTCAGGCCCCTATCTTCGCAGTGAGGTCAGCTGCGTGTTTCCACGCGAGCCTTCCGTGATGGTGACGGTGTATCCCGCCACCGTAAGCGTTCCGGTGCGGCTCGCCCCGGTGTTGTTGCGGGCGACCGCGTATGTGACGGTTCCGTTGCCGCTGCCCGAGGCGCCCGATGTGATCGTCATCCAGGTCACATTGCTTTTCGCCGTCCAGGTGCAGCCGGCAGGCGCCGTCACCGAGAGGCTTCCCGTGTATCCCGTAGGCGTGGAGTGCAACGGGCTGGCGCTCAATCCGTATGTGCAGCCGGGAGCGGCCTGGGTCACGGTGAACGAGATTCCGGCAATCGTCATCGTGCCGGTGCGCCCGGTGCTCCCTACATTCGCGGCTACCGAGTAATTCACTGTTCCATTACCGGCGCCCGGGCTGCCGCCTGTGATGCTGATCCAGCTGGCGTTGCTCACCGCCGTCCAGGAGCAGCCGGAGGTAGCGGCTACCGCGACCGAAGAGCTGGATGCGGAGCCCGAGACGTTCGCCGACGTGGGATTCAGCGAGAAGGTGCACTTGGGCGCCAGTGTGACGGCGAGCGGCGCGGTTTTAGTGAGCCCACCACCGGTCGCCATGATGGTGAGGTTATACGTTCCCGATGCCAGTGTAGCGCCCGGCGTGAGGGTGAGAGTGCTCGAACCCGAACCCGGGGCGGCCAATGACGCCGGCGAAAAACTCGCAGTCAGGCCCGCGGGCAGCGAAGAAAGGGTCAGCGCGACCGCCGAGTTGAATCCGCCCGTCACGCTCACGGTGACGCCGACGGTGGTGTTGGCTCCCGATGTCAGCGCCGCCGATGCGGGCGCGCTCAAACTGAAAGACGGAATCGGCGTCGAGCCGCCATTCCAGTTATTGACCAGCTGGTTTGCATCCACCGAACCCAGCCCGGTTACCAGGTCGTATCCGGCGCCGGCGTTGTATCCGGTCACGCCGGGCACGGAGTTGTTGCCTGAGATCACATCGTGAAACACAGCCGCGCCGCCGCTCGATTGATTGGACGCCAGTGTGTACAGCACGGGGTTGGCATTGCCCTGGCGCGCGCCCTGGCGTTGGATCACCAGCGCCATCAGGCCGGCGAAAGAAGGCGCGGAAGCCGACGTGCCGCCCGCGGCATAGAGCTGGCCGTTGAGCGAGAGCAGATAACCGTCATGCGTGGCGGCGCTCAAAGAGACATCCGGCACGTCGCGGCGGCCATCGGCCGGCACTCCCGGTCCGATCTGCCACGCCGGCTTCGCATAGACCGAACTCGCTCCGCCGCCGCTCGACCACAGTCCGCTTCCCCCATTCGTGCCGCTCTCATTCCAGGCGACCTCCGGGATGTACGAAAGCGCCGAGCCGTACGTGCTGCTGTTGGAAGCCGACCAATACTGCGCCGGGTTGGCGGTGTCGTTGAATTCGGTGCCGCCGACGCAGGTGGAATAAGGCGACGAGCAGAGGCCATTCACCGCGCGTCCCGTGCCGGTGGAATTGGAGGAAACGTCGCAGCCGGCGGCGCCGCTGTCGCCGGAGGAAACGAAAACGCTCATCCCCTGCGCCGCGGCCTGCTGCCACAAACCGTTCCAGAACTGATTTTCGGCTGTGCCCATGGCCTGCTCGCAAGCACCGAAGCTCAGGCTCACCACGGGGGCCAGGTTGTGGTTTACGATGTATTGCGCGGAGAGGTCAACGCCGTCGGTGGTGTTGGTCGATCCCGACACGACCAGCTGAATGGCGGCGCCCTTCGCCACCGCGCCCGACCACTCCGAATCCAGCTCGGCTTCGCCCTGTTCGCCAGACGATACAATTCCCGGGTCCGGGCCGTTCAGAACCACAGTCGGATTATTCGCCGGAAGGCCAAACATAGTTCGAAACGTAGTGACATCCGACATTTTGATATTCGTGCGCGCGACGATCGCAATGGATTGTCCGGTGCCGTCGGTGGAACTGCCGTACAGCGGCGCGAGGTTGTAGATCGTCGAAAAATCGGCCGGCGCCATGTAATGACTGCTGCCGCCGGTGTATTGCGGAGCGGCCGCGGGAGCGAGGTGGGCGTGCATCGGAGTGGATTGAAAATCATGCAGCGTCACGACGCCGCCGATCACGCCGGAAAGCGCGGCGGGAATCGAAGGATTAGAAACGTTGGCGTGACGAGTTGCGCCATTCACCCGATATTCGTGAATTTCGGTTTGGAAGGCGGAGCTGACTTGCGCGGCCGTTCCGCTGAAGACGATCTGGTTATGGCCGGCCGGCACCGGCTCTACCGTGAAGCCCTGGTCTTCGAGCCACTGCACGACCTGCGCCAGATCGGCATCGGAAACTCCAAAACGGCGTCCGAATTCCTCCGGCGTGAGCCACTGACGATACTGTGGCGAATTGGGGTTTTGCTGCGCGGCCAGCAGCGACTCGAGCGCGGGCTGTTGCGCCGGGTCGGACTGCAACACGAGAATCATACGCTCCAGGCGGGTATCGGCGGCCACACGTCCGCCGTCAAACTCCGGGCGTGCCATGGGGTGAATATTGCCGGCGCGAACCACTCGCGCCTGGTTGTCGACCGGACGAGTGATGCGATCGCGCGCCTGCGCCGCGACGGACCGCGGAAACAGGCACAAGGTCGCCAGAAGCGCAGCCGTTAATGCGCCGCAAAGATAAGTCCGCCAATGATTTCGATGGGAAAATGAATCGACCGAGGCCTCACCCGCACGTGTCATGGGTCGATGCTAACCGAGCCCTGAGACTGGTACCAGTAAACGAAAGCAAACTACCGTTTGAAATTGCGGTACTGGCGGTACCTTAACGTGCGGCTATGGGGCGCATGTCTACGCAATCAATACACACGTGGATGACACATCGCTCCTGCTGCCTCTTGCGACAATGGAAGCCGCACTGAAGGGTGCGACGAAAAAGGACCGCTAGGAAACGTCTGTGAGTGAACCTCGGCCTTCCGTCTGGGTTCGTCGGCCTGCTCAGTCACCCGATTGCAGCGCCGGTTCCAGCACAGTCGGGCGCGGCTTCTTCCGCATGGAGCGCCACTTTTCCAGGAACGACGCCATGTAGGTGTAGACCACCGGGGTCAGGTACAAGGTCATCAATTGCGAGAAGGCCAGGCCGCCAACTACCGCCATGCCGAGAGGGCGGCGGGCTTCGCCGCCGGAGCCGTAGCCCAGCGCGATGGGGATGCCGCCTAACAGCGCGGCCATGGTGGTCATCATGATCGGGCGGAAACGGATCAGGCAGCCGTCGTAAATCGCGTCGAGCGGCGCTTTGCCGGTGCGCTCGGCTTCGAGCGCGAAGTCGATCTGCATAATGGCATTCTTCTTGACGATGCCAATCAGCATGATCAGGCCGACGAAGCTATAAATGCTGAGGTCAATCTTGAACAGGAGCAGCGTGAGCAGCGCGCCGAACCCGGCCGAGGGCAGGCCGGAAAGAATCGTAATCGGATGGATGTAGCTTTCGTAGAGCACGCCGAGCACGATGTAGACCACCAGAATGGCGATCACCAGCAGCAGGCCCATGTTCTTCATGGAGTCCTGGAAAAGTTTGGCGGAGCCCTGGAAGGTGCCGGTGATGGTGGCGGGCAGGACTTCGCGAGCGGCGTCTTCGATGGCGTCCGTGGCCGCGCCGAGCGAAGTGCCCGGCCGCAGCCCGAACGAGATGGTCACCGAAGGCAGCTGGCCGGAGTGCGGAACGCTGTTGGGGCCGGCATTGAGCGCCAGGTGCGCGACGGCGTCGAGCGGCACCAGTTGGCCGGTATTCGATTTCAAATAGAGCAGCTTCAGCGAGTCTTCCTGGCGTTGATAGCGCGGCAGGACTTCGAGCAGCACCCGGTATTGGTTGGTGGTGCCGTAGATGGTGGAGACCAGCTGCGGGCCGAAGGCGTCGTACAGGGTGTTTGCAATGTTGTTCCAGTCGACGCCGAGTGCGGCGGCGCGGTCGCGATCGATGGTGATGCGGATCTGCGGATTCTTGATCTGCAGATCGCTGATTACATCGAGCAGCCCGGGAATGTGGCTCATGGCCTCTTCGAGGCGCGGCGCTTGGCGGTACAGCTCTGCGGTGTCCGGGCCGTAGAGCGTGTAGTCGTAAGAAGAGCTGGAATTGCGCCCGCCCACGCGGATGGCCTGCGGAACGCGCATGGTGACGCGCAACCCGGGCAGGTTGGAAACCTTGGGCCGGATGCGGTTGACGATCTGGTTGACCGTAGCCTTGCGCTGCCGCCGCGGCTTCAGCATCACGTCGAGGTTGCCGTTGTTCGATCCACCGTAGCCTCCTCCACCGCCGCCGGTGCGCATGAAGAAGCTGTCGACGTCGGGATCCTGAATCACGATATTCGCCACGCGCTTGCCGTAGTCGACCATCTGATAAAACGAAGTTCCCTGGGCGGCGTTGAGGTTGACGTTGAACTGGTCGTTGTCGGTATCGGGGATGAAGCCTTTGGAGACGGCGAAGTAGAGGTACCCAGTCGCGCCGATCACGGCGAGAAAGGTCAGCAGCATGACCGGGCGGTGATGCAGAACCCAGTGGAGGCTGTGGCCATACGCGTTGCGCGTGCCATTAAAGGCGTTCTCAATCCAGCGATAGAGGAAACCATGCCTTTCTTCCTTGGGCTCGCGGAGGAAGCGGCTGCACAACATGGGCGTGAGCGTCACCGAGACGACACCGGAAATCAAAATGGCGGCGCAGATGGTGACGGCGAACTCGCGGAACAGGCGACCGAGGATGCCCGACATGAACAGAATCGGGATGAAGACGGCGGCCAGCGACAGCGTCATCGAAACGATGGTGAAGCCGATTTCGCGCGAGCCAAGTAGCGCCGCAACTTTGGGTTTCTCGCCCTTTTCGATGTGCCGGACGATATTTTCCAGCATGACGATGGCGTCATCCACCACGAACCCGACCGAGAGAATAAGGGCCATCATCGAGATGTTGTTCATGCTGAAGTTCAGCAGATACATCACCGAGAAGGTGCCGAGGATGGAAAACGGCAGCGCCATGGCGGGAATCATGGTGGCCGAAAGGTTGCGCAGGAAAAGGAAGATCACCATGATGACCAGGCTGAGGGTGGCGATCATGGTGAACTGGATGTCCTGGAAGGCTTCGCGGATGTTGCGGCCGCGGTCGCCGCGGACGATCAGTTTGGCGCTCGGCGGGATCTGCGAGTTAAAGAACGGCATCAACCCGCGGATCTGGTTGATGACATCGATGGTGTTGCTGCCCGGCTGGCGCGTCACCTGCAACTGGACGACGTTCGCTCCGGCCTTGCCGAACTGGCCGCCGAACATTTGCGCCATCTGCTTATCGTCCTGAACGCTATCGACCACGTTGGCGATTTCATGCAGCCGGACCGGTGCGCCTTTGCGATAGGCCACGATAATCGGTCCGTACTCGGCGGCGCGCCGAAGCTGTCCGTTGGCCAGCACGTTGAATGCGGTGTGCTGTCCGAACAAGGTGCCCGTCGGCAGGTTCACATTCCAGTTGTTGATAGCGTCGCTGACTTCGTTGAGGCCGATCTGGCGGGTGGCCAGCGCGTTGGGATCCATCTGCACGCGAACCGCGTATTTCGCCTGCCCCCACACATTCACTTTCGCCACGCCCGGGACCATCGAAATGCGGGTCGCCACCAGAGTCTCCGCGTATTCGTTGAGATCGGAGAGGCGCAACGTGGGAGACGTCAAAGCCAGCTGAATAATCGGATCGTCGGCGGGGTTCTGTTTATTGAAGGAGGGCGGCGTCGGCATGCCGGCGGGAAGCAGCGGCATGGCGGCGGCGATGGCCGTCTCGACGTCCACCGCGGCGCCATCGATATCGCGGCTCAAATCGAACTGCAGCGTGATGTTGCTGCCGCCCATGTTGCTCTGCGAAATCATCGAGTCGAGGCCGGCGATGGTGGTGAACTGCCGCTCGAGCACGGTGGCCACCGAAGACGCCATCGTCTCGGGACTGGCTCCGGGCAACGAGGCCTGCACTTGGATGGTCGGGTAGTCGACCTGCGGCAGGTCGCTGACGGGCAACGCGCGGTAGGCGATTACACCAAACATCGCGATTCCCAGCATGAGCAGGCTGGTAGCGATGGGGCGCTTGATGAATCCCTCAGAGATATTCACGTTAGTTTAGTCGGCGCACGAGGTTACCAGCAACGTTACACGAAGCTGCAAAAGATTTTACCTAGCTCTTTAGAGTCAATATGTTGGAGCGAACAAAAGCCTTAGAGAGCCTAGGAGCTGGTTACCGGAATACCGGCGCCGGCCAGTGCGGCTTCGACCTCGGCAGGGCGCAGGCGGGTGGCGTCATATTCGACCGTCAGCCCGTCGCCGGAAGGCTCAACCTTGACATGCTGGATGCCGTACAGCGAGTGGGCATCGGAGATGCGTTCCAGCAACGAGTCATCCAGGGCCCGGGTCAGCCGGAAGCGCGCAACAATCTTGGTCATGTGATTGGTTCCATTATAGCTATCAGTTGTCAGCGATCAGCGATCAGCCGCCGCGCCCCGAAGCCGTAAGCTGTTAGCTGATTGCCGGCAGCGGATCGCTTTACCGCGTCACGCAGCGGAAACTGGCGGCTTCGTCGGTATTGCCGGAGCCGGAATATTGAGCCACCTGCGGATAGGGGCAGAGGGGGCGGGTGCGCGCTACGCCGCTCGCGGGGTCGGTGGCGGCTTTGTACTTGGTGGCGACGATTTGGTTCGGCGCCTCACCGTTCTCCACCCAGCGTTCCAGGGCTTTGGAAACACTGTGCTCGGGTGCGGCGGCATCCACACGGTCCTGGCCGAAGCTATCGGGACCCGGCCCGCCGCTGCAATGCTGCATGCCCGGGACCAGGTACAGGCGCATGAATTGATCGGTCTGCTTGGCGCCCATTTTGTCCTGCACGCTGTGAAGATAGTCGATGGAATTGAGCGGCGAAATCGCGGGATCATTCCATCCGTGATAGACGATCAGTTTGCCGCCGCGCTCTTGAAAGCGCCGGAGGTCGGGATCGGTGGCATTCAACGGAAAGGCCAGGTCGTCGTCGGCTTTTTTGGTGTCCCGATCCAGCTGGAACGTGCGATAGTCCCAAGCGGAGTTGCTGAACAGCATGTTGGAGAAGAACCCCGTGCTGAAGGCGTGCATGAGGCTGGTTCCGGGGGCGGCTCCTGTGATCCACAGCGCCCAACCGTTGGGGCCCCCTTCGCCTCCCGGCAGACGGCCTGGAAAAATGACTTTCCCGTTGGCGTCGTGCGAGCCGGCGTAAAGTTTGCGGAGGCTCTCGACCTGCGGAGCGGTGAGGCAGGCATCGGAATCCGCTTCCTTGCAGAGTAGCTGCGAAGGATCGAACTGGCAGCTCGACGGATTGTTAATGATCCCGTCTTTCACGCCATCCTCGGCGTCGCACGCGGCCAGGGTGGCGGCCTGAATCGCCGGCACCTTGGAAGCCGGAATCCGGGAAGCCGCGTCGTTCAGAAACGTGTCTTCCGAGGCGGAGTTGGCCAGCAGATGTGTCCAGTCATTAGCGGGTGCGCCGGCGAGAATGCCATCGTAATCGGAGGGGTAGCGCTGCGCTTCCATCAAAGCCTGGCGCCCGCCGTTGGAACAAGAACTGAAATAGGAGTGACGCGGACGGCCGCCATAGAACGCGGCAATGATCGCCTTGGCGTTCTCGGCGGTGGCGTGGATGGCGCGATATCCGAAGTCGTTGATCTTCTCCGGGTGGTTCAGGGCCCAGCGGGCATCGATGACCACCGCTTTGTGCCCGGTGTCGGTGGAGGATGCCGCATAGCCGTTACCCACGGCATCGGCAAGCGCGCCGTAATCGATCGACCCGGCGAAGCCGCCGTTGCCGATGCCTTCGTAGCGGTTGTTCCAGCCCGCCGCAGGCAGCCAGACCTCGAAGCCGATCTGGGAATCTTCCGTGGGTTTAATCACGCCTTGGACGCGGCAGAATGCCGGAAGGTTCTTGTAGGGGAACGCTACCTGGCCGCCTTGCGGCGCAGATGACGCCGTGAAGGCGCCCGCGGCCACGGTCTGTGCGGTAACAGAGGTTGCGTTCAGCTTGAGCGCGGACAGGCTTTCACAAGTGGCGGCGGCCAGGGGCGCGGCGGTCACGGCGAGGCACAAGAAAAGTCTCATGACGGATCTCCTTACGCAGTCGGCTGTTCGGTGACACCCAGTTCCTTCATCATAGTCTGGCGCATGGCGAACTTCTGGACTTTGCCGGTGACTGTCATGGGGTAATCGGAAACGAAGCGGAGGTAGCGCGGAATCTTGTAGCGGGCGATCTGGCCTTCGCAGAAGGCCCGGACGTCGGCCTCGGTGAGCGTTTCACCCGCGCGCACCTTGACCCACGCGCACAGCTCTTCGCCAAACCTGCGGTCGGGGACGCCGAACACCTGGACGGCTTCGATCTTGGGGTGGCGGAAGAGAAACTCTTCGATTTCGCGCGGGTAGATGTTCTCGCCGCCGCGGATCACCATATCCTTCAGTCGGCCGACGATGTTGCAGTAGCCTTCTTCGTCGATGGTGGCGAGGTCGCCCGTATGCATCCAGCCGGCGGCGTCGATCACGTGCGCGGTCTGCTCCGCATCGTCCCAATACCCGCGCATGACGGAATAGCCGCGGGTGAGCAGTTCGCCGGGGGTTCCGCGCGGAACCACGCGGCCCGCCGCGTCGACGATCTTCACTTCGAGGTGCGGATGGATGCGCCCGACGGTAGTGACGCGCCGCTCGAGCGGATCCGTTACGGAGGTCTGGAAACTGACGGGGCTGGTTTCGGTCATGCCATAAGCGATGGTGATTTCGCCCAGGTGCATCTGGCGGATGACGCGCCGCATTACCTCGATCGGGCACGGCGCGCCGGCCATGATGCCGGTGCGCAGCGAACTTAGATCGAAGCGCGCGAATTCCGGGTGCTCCATTTCGGCGATGAACATGGTGGGCACCCCGTGCAGGGCCGTGCAGCGCTCGGCCTGCACGGTTTCGAGCACCGCCAGCGGCTCGAAGCTGAGGCTCGGGTAGACCATAGTCGCCCCATGAGCAAGACAGGCCAGGTTTGAGAGCACCATCCCAAAGCAGTGGTAGAGCGGGACCGGGATACAGAGACGGTCGCCGGGCTGAAGATTCATGAGTTCGCCGCAGAAGAAGCCGTTGTTCAGAATGTTGTGATGAGTGAGCGTTGCGCCCTTAGGAAGCCCGGTGGTGCCGCTGGTGAATTGAATGTTGATCGGGTCGTCGAACTGGAGCACGCTGCTCAGCTCAGCGAGCCGGCCGCTATCGGCCCGGGAGATTTCATCGAAAGTCAGACAGTCGCGTTGCGGCGCACCCAAGGCGATGACGAGTTCGAGGTGCGGCAGGCGGTTCTCGCTGCGTAGCGTGCGGAGCATGCCGAGATAATCGGTCGTTTTGAACGACGCCGCGGTGATAATGGCCCGGCATCCCGAATGCCGCACAGCAAACTCCAGTTCGTGCAGCCGGTAAGCCGGATTGATGTTGACCAGGATCAGCCCGGCCTTGGCGGTAGCGAATTGGGTTAGCACCCACTCGGCATTGTTGGGCGACCAGATGCCAATGCGGTCGCCGGGCTCGAGGCCCAGAGCCAGCAGGCCGGCAGCAAGAGCATCGACGCGCTGCTTCAATTCGGCGTAGGTCCAACGAATCTGCTGAGGACGCACCACGACGGCGTCGTAGGAGCCCCACTGGGCCGCCGCTCGGTCGAAGCATGCGCCGATGGTTTCGCCGAGCAACGGAGTTTCGCTCGTGCCGGAAACGTAGCTGGGAGCGGTCATTCGAGGCCGATGATATCATCGGAAATCTTATGCGACCAACCTCTCTTTTCGCATCCTTAGCCGTGACGCTCCCGATGCTGGCGCAACTCCCCGCGCCGAACGCGGCCGGAGTTTCCGCCGGACACGACGTTCTGCGTGCCAAAGACGTCACCGCCGCGAATCAATTCTGGCAAAACTTGGGCGGCAAGCCGGTGCAGTTCGCCGGGCGCCTCAACTTGATCGCGTTCCCCGGCGTCTTGCTGCTCGAAGTCGGAGGCGGCCAGGGGCGCGGACAGAATCCGCCGCCTCCTCCCGCGGAATTGGCTGGTTCGGAAGGATCGTCGCTCGATTTCATCGGGTTCTCGGTGAAAGATCTGAAATCATCCCTGGCGCAATGGGCCGCAGCCGGAATTCAGCCGCTGTCCGGCGGCACCGCGAAACAGGTGTACCTGCTCTCGCCCGACAAGATCAAAGTCAGGATCACCGAAGACCGGTCCCTCGACGCACCCATCGCCGCCGGCACCATCAAAATGATGGTTCCCAGCGTAACCGAAGCAGAGGCTTGGTATGCGAAGTACCTGGGCGCCGAAATGGTGAAGCGCGGCAACGAAATGGTGGCGAATATCCCGGGTTCGAGCATCTTATTTGAGCAGGCCAAAAGCCCGGTGGCGCCCAGCAAAGGCCGGGCCTTCGACCGTATCGGTCTGGAGGTCGTGGGTCTGGAAGCCTTCGCCAAGAAACTGGAAGACGCCGGCATCAAATTCGACAGTCCGTACCGCAAAGCGAACGGGATGAACGCCGCCTTCGCCGTTTTTCAAGATCCGTTCGGCACCCTCATCGAATTGAGCGAAGGCCTCTCGGCAGTGAAATGAAACTGGGGCGGCCGGCAGGCCGGCTGTCAGCCCTTCCCCAGTCTTAGCCGCTACTGTGCGGCAATCCCCTGGAGCGTAGCAGGCAGACCGCTAATGGTCGCCACCGGGTCAAGGCTCGAACCCTGTATTCGGAAAGAAAAAATGCGTCCCAGGGCGGAATCGACGACGTAAAGAAACTTGCTGTTGGCCGAGCGGGCGGAATCGATCGGCGCTCCGCCGGGCAAAGATGCGGCCGTCGAGTTCAGTAGTTGAACGGCCCCCTCTTCGCCGATCGCGTATGACGCGAGTGTTCCGCTCCCAGTGTTCGAAACGAATGCGAATCTGCCGCTCCCGGTCAGCGTGATCCAGCAGGTGGCCGCCTGATGGTCGGGCACGGCGGCGCTGATGGTCGTGAGAGTATCCTGATGCGTCAGACGATAGGAGGATACCGACGCGGTAGCCGCCTCACTGTTGAGCAGTATCCCGTCCCGGCCGAACTCGAAGCCGAACGGGCCGGATCCGGCTGACGCCTGGGTGGTCTGGCTGCTGATTAGGCCATCCTCATCGAGCTGAAACACATCAATGTGGTCAGTTCCACCCTCGGTCACGATCAGCCGCGTGCCGTCGGGACTGAAGCGAACATCGTGCGGCGCCGCGGCCGCGCCGCCGGGCAGATTGTGGGTGGACCCCGCCAGCGATGTCAAGACTCCGGACGAATCCAGACGGAACCCGCTGACGTTCGGTGTGCCATGCGCATTTAGCACATACACGAGCCGGCCTTTCAAAGCGACGCTGTTCGGAAAACTACCACCGCTCGAAACTTTGCTCAGCAGGTGCACTCCTGAATTCCCAGCAGTTAGAGACGAGAGTTCATTGCTGCCCGCATTCACGGCGAGCAGGACCGATCCGTTCTCGTTGAGAACGAGAGAATCCTGAGATCCCAATGGGTCGAGATTGCCTACGCCGTTGCCGGTGCCGCCGAGTCCGCCGGTCGGAGCTTGACTTGCCTGTGTCAGCGAGCCATCCAGCGCGCGAATATATTCAATCACGGTGTTGCCCGCGGGCTGGTTGGTCGCGATATAAACAAAGCCCTTTCCCATATCCCGATCGCCGTTTCGGATGCCGCCGTCATCGTGCTCGGCAAAGAGTTGGCTCACTCCCATTCCGGTCGTGGCCAAGGAAATCAACACCAACGTTGTTGTTCTGACTGTCATGGAACCACCCTTCGTAAATATTTGAAGCGCCGGCAGGGAAAAATCCGGTTCGCTCGCGTAGGTTATGTCGCCGCGGCCAAATCAAAACCCCCTTCGAGGCGCTATCTTCGCGTGGCAGATATCACGGAGGCAGCAGAAGTTCACGAGTGTGGCCGTAACCGTACGGCCGGACAGAATCGTCTGG
>Ga0070713_100001708_pt1 | contig 14134 bp, 15 predicted proteins | sample LARL82metaG_FD_65465 | JGI IMG/M metagenome (GOLD analysis project Ga0070713, IMG submission 65465) | Corn, switchgrass and miscanthus rhizosphere microbial communities from Kellogg Biological Station, Michigan, USA - LAR L8-2 metaG | ecosystem: Host-associated > Plants > Roots > Rhizosphere ... | reverse complement strand
CGCACCGCGGCGGTGTGGGTGATCGGCACCGCGACGCTGTCGACGCCGATCGGCCAGACCAGCCTCGGCAACTATATTTTCGCAGGTCTGCAAACCCAGAACTGGGTGTTCGTGCTGTTCGGCTGTCTGGCCGCGGCCATCCTGGCGCTCGCGGTCGATCAATTGCTGGCGCTGATCGAAAACGGCATCCGAAACCGCAGCCGCCTGCGCACGGCGCTCGGCGGCCTTGGCATCGCAGTGCTGGTCGTGGCCACCTTGGTGCCTTCGATGGCGCGCTCGTCGTCGAGTTATGTGGTCGGCGCCAAAACTTTTGCCGAGCAATATGTGCTGTCGGCGCTGATCGCGCAGCGGCTGCGCGCGGCAGGGCTTTCCGCCACCTCGCGCGAGGGCCTCGGCTCCAATGTGATCTTCGAAGCGCTCAAGTCCAACGATATCGACGTCTATGTCGATTATTCCGGCACGTTGTGGGCGAACCAGTTTCACCGCACGGATATCAAGCCGCGCGAGGAATTGCTCGGCGAATTGAAGACGACGCTGGCACGGGAAAACATCACGCTACTCGGCGAGCTCGGCTTCGAGAACGCCTATGCGCTGGTGATGCCGAAAAAGCGCGCCGAGGCACTTGGCATTCACTCGATCGCCGATCTCGCCGCGCATGCGGGCACGATGTCGCTCGCCGCGGATTATGAATTTTTCTCGCGGCCGGAATGGGCCGCCTTACAAAAGGTCTACGGCCTGTCGTTCCGCGCACAGCGGCAGATGCAGCCCGATTTCATGTATGCGGCGGTCGCCTCGGGCGAAGTCGACGTGATCGCGGGCTATACCAGTGACGGCCTGATCGCCAAATACGATCTGGTGGTGCTGGAGGATTCGCGGCATGCCATCCCGCCCTACGACGCGATCGTGCTGCTGTCGCCGAAGCGCGCCGACGATCCCACACTAAAGGCTGCGCTCGTGCCGCTGCTCGGCAAGATCGATATCGCCAATATGCGCGAGGCCAATTTGCGCGCTGCCGGCGGCGACGCGACATCGTCGCCGGATGTCGTGGCGCGCTGGCTGTGGGAGAAGATCGGCAAGCAGTAAGCCTCATCCATGCGCCCGGGCTCAAGAGCGGGATGACTTTTCTTCGAGTCGTCACCGCGCTCTAACTTTCTGTTTGAGCACGATCTTTTCGGAAAACCGGCGTCCACTTTTCCGGATCATGCTCTAGGCGGAGCTTACGTCAGGCCGCGTGCGGCCCGCGATCGATGCCGGGATTTTGGCCCGCGGCCGCCATGGCCAGCCGGCCCAAATAATGCGTCCAACCCTTGTCGTGGCTGGCGCATAGCTCCTCGTTCGGCAGACCGCTGTGGGTCATGCGCAGCAATGTGCCGCCGTCCCGGTCGACAAGATCGATCTCGATCAGGCTCGATCCCGGCGGCACGTCTTCCCTTCCCTCCCAACCGAAGCTGTAGGCGAGGCGGTGGATCGGCACCACCTCCCTGAACGCTCCGCGCGCCGCGCGTTCGCCCACGCCCTTGACGAGATAGAGCCCGCCCGCATGCGGCTCGGTCATCGCCTCGGCGCCCATCCAGCTCACGATCTTTTCCGGATCGGTCAGGAAAGCGAAAACCGTGGCAGGCGGAGCTGCGATCTGGACCTCGCGTCGGACCACGAGCGGTTCGTTCATCGATTTCTCCCGAAGGCCGGGCGCGCCGATCGCGGCGTGAAGGCCGATTGTCCAAGGATAGCTCGTGACAAGGGTGACGTGTCAAATTCATAATCGTTCCATGCAGCTCTCCTCGACGCTTTCCTGGCTCGTCGATGCAGCCGGCGAGGTGCCGGGCGCCGATCGGTTGTTGGCGGAACTTGGCACGCATCTGGTCGGGGATGGCCTGCCGCTCGCCGGCGCAGCTCTGACGCTTGCGGTTCCACATCCGCTCATCGCCCGGCGCACCTGGCTGTGGCGCGCCGAGAACGGGGAAGTCATCGAGGCCTTGGGGTTCGCGGCGGGAGGACCGATGGCGGCGCTGGAGGCAAGCCCGGCCAGCGACGCCGGTCGGCGCTGGCTCGCGGGAATTGCCGACGGCGTCGTGCACGAGGACATCGTCGGGCTTCGGCCGGATGGGCCTTCGCTCAGCTGGATCGGGCCGCGTCCGTTCACGCCGGACGAGACCAATGAACTGCGACAGGCCGCGCGCTTTGCCGCGGCACCGCTTGCACTTCTCGCCGCGCGCGCCACATTGACGGCCACTCTGGAAGCCTATCTCGGCCGGCGCAGCGCGGCGCGGGTGCTGGCGGCGCCTTTGCGGCGCGATGTCGGCGAGACCATCCAGGCGGCGCTGCTCTACGCCGATCTGCGCGGGTTCACGGCGCTGTCCGAAGACAATCCTCCCGCCGTCGTCATCTCGGCTCTGGGCGCCTGGTTCGATCGCATCGCAGGCTCCGTTCACGCCTTTGGCGGCGAAGTGCTGAAATTTATCGGCGACGGCCTGCTGGCGATCTTCCCGGTCGGCGGAGGGTCGCCGCGCGGCGCTTGCGAAGCCGCGCTGCGTGCGGTGTCCGCCGCTCGCCTCGGGATGAAGCATCTGGACAACGAGCGACATCGGCAGGGGCTGCCGCCTCTGCCCTTCGGCGCCGCCCTGCATCTCGGCGAGATGCTGTGGGGCAATATCGGCGCCGCCGATCGCCTCGATTTCACGGCGATCGGCCCCGCCGTCAATCTGGTCAGTCGACTCGAAGGACTATGCCGGCCGCTTCAAAAGACAGTCCTTGTCTCGGGCGCGCTCGCCGCCGAGACGGAAGCGCCGCTGATCGCGCTCGGAACGCATGTGCTGCGCGGAATCGCGTCGCCGTGCGCGGTCTTCACCTTGCCTGAGAATTGACCCGACGCGAAACCGGCAAGATGGTGAGGTCCGCGAGTATCATGGCGCGGGGTACGCTGTCGCTGATCTGCCCTAGCGAGCTTGGACCTGCGCGGTCGCATGCTATAAACATCGATCAGATCAGGAGCGCACTATTCTATGAGCTATGTTAATCGCGCTGTCCGCGATATTTTCTTCGCTGTGCTCGCACTAACGACCCTTGCAGCCTCACTCCAACAAGCTTACGCCGCCAACTATCCGGACAAGTCGGTGCGCATCGTGGTGCCGTTTGCGGCCGGCGGCGTTGGTGACATCACCGCGCGCATCATCGCGGAAAAGCTCGGCGACAAGCTCGGTCAGCGCTTCTATGTCGAGAACCAGGCGGGCGCCGGCGGCATTGTTGCGGCGCGAACGGTTATCTCCTCGCCGCCCGACGGCTATACGCTGGCGCTATTGGCCAACGGCACCGCGGTCAGCGTCTCCTTGTTCAAGAAATTGCCCTACGATCCGCTGAAGGATTTTGCGCCGATTTCGAGCCTGGGATTGTTCGATTTTCTGTTCGCCACTTCGGCGAACTCGCCGTTCAAGACGCTTGGCGACTTCATCGCCGCCGCGAAGGCAAAGCCCGGCACGCTGAATGTCGGCACCATCAATGTCGGAAGCACGCAGAACCTGTCGGCGGAATTGTTCAAGACGGCCGCCGGCGTCGATTTCACCATCATCCCCTACCGTGGAACGCCGGAGATCCAGGTCGCGCTGCTACAGGGCGATGTCGCCCTGATGATCGACAGCTATTCCTCCATGAAGGGCAATCTTGCTGACGGCAAGCTGAGGGCGCTCGCGTCATCCGGCGCGCGACGCTCGGAGGCCACGCCGGACCTCGCCACCGTGACGGAAAGCGGCGTTGCCGATTACGACGTGGTCTCCTGGAACGCCTTGTTTGCGCCGGCCGGCACGCCGCCGCAGATCGTGAAGACGCTCAATGCGGCGCTACAGGATATTCTCGCCGACGCCGACGTCAAAAAGCGGCTGCTCGAACTCGGCATCGAGGCCAAGGCGGGCTCGCCGGAGGCGCTGGCGGACCGGCTCAAATCCGACATCGACAAATGGCAGAAAGTGATTGAGAAAGCTGGAATTCAGAAGCAGTAGCGTCGTGCCGCTGTTGCGCGTCACGAGAAGCGATATCTGGAGCTTCGAATGATCGCTACCGGACCGAAAAACTGGAACGTGGGCCTGGTCGGCTATGGCGAAGTCGGCCGCATCCTCGCCGGGATCAAGAAGGGGTAGCGCGAACGCGAACGCGGTTGCGAGATTTGTAGGGTGGGCAAAGCGACCCGTCCGCCGTAGCTCAACGAGCAAAGGCGGAAAGCGTGCCCACTTTTTTTCTGCGTCAACCCAGAATCGGTGGGCACGGCGCAATTGCGCCTTTGCCCACCCTGCATTCCGCGACGCCTCACGCGAAGGCGGTCGCCAGGAACGCGGCCAGAATGCCGCCGATCAACAGATACTTCGCCGCGTAATAGACGCGCTTGTTCCATGCCTTCATCCGCTTGCCGCCGAGGCGCACGTGGTAGACATAGCCAAACACGCGGTTGAGCCAGCCGACGCGCTCGCCCTCCTCGTTCTGGGTCGCGCTCTCGTTGATGATGTTCCTGGAGACCCAGCGGTTGACCGCGGTCATCGCGCGCGTCTTCAACGGACGCTCGACGTCGCAGAACAGGATGATGCGATCGTCGCTGGTGGTGTTCTCTGCATAGTGCAGATAGGTCTCGTCGAACAACAGGTCCTCGCCGTCGCGCCAGGAATAAGAGTTGCCGTCGATGAAGATGCGGCATTCGCCCGGCGATTTCGGCACCACCAGACCCAGATGATAGCGCAGCGAACCGGCATAGGGATCGCGATGTTGCACGAGCTTGCCGCCCGGCGGCAGATTGGCGAACATCGCCCCCTTCACGTTGGGAATGGTGTTCAACAATTCCACCGTCTTCGGACAATTGGCAAGCGCCGACGGCAACGCCTCCTCGTACCATTTCAGATAGAAGCGCTTCCACCCGGTCCGGAAGAAGGAGTTAAAACCCCAGTCATTGTATTTGTCGGCGGCCTTGATTTGCCCTTGCGCGAACAGATGCAGCGCCTCCTCGCGGATCGTCTGCCAATTGTCGCGCAGCACGCTAAGCTCGGGGACCATTCCGACCTGTAGGATCGGCCGGTTCGGCACCGCCGAGAACAGGTACATCAGCACGTTGTAGGGCGCCATGATGGTGGAATGGTCGGAGACCTGCCGCCAGAATCCGAGCCGCACCTTGCCGCGGAAATGCACGGCGAGCGCCGAGCCGACGAAAGCCCATAGGACCAGGAATTGCGGCGCAAACAGACGCATGACCATCGCGAGAAAACCCCAGGAAAGCCCTCTCCGACGGCCCTATAACAGATTTGCAACGCCGCGCTCAAGACGCCATTGCGCCTCATCGGGAACCTTAAGTACGGTAGGCTACAATCCGTGGATCATGCCGGCATCGATCAGAAGCCGGTTGAAGCGGCGCGCTTCCGCGCCGTCCTTGCAGGCATAGAACATGCCTTGGCAACGCAACATGATTTGCTTCTGTTCTACGAACGAAGGATCGAGCGGAATGCCTGCGGCTTCCTGAATCACCAGCGGCAGATAAGGTCCGTCGATCGCATCCATTTGGGTCGAGCTCTTGACCGGTTCGAAGTTGACCGCATCAATCGCGTAATAGGTCGCGTAATAGCGCGGATCGTAATCCTCGAGCTTCTTGCCGACACCAGCCTCGTCGAGTGCAGGATCGAGCACATGCGGCGAGAATTCCGGCTGGTGATCGCCGTAGCGCACGATCAGGAACGGCTGGCCGGGAAACTTCTTCTTCAGTCCGGCGATGAACGCCTTGTAGTCGTCGGCGCTGAGCGCCTGCCGGCGCAGATATTCGTCGACCACCGGCTCATTGCCCAAGGCGCGCCATGACGGCATCAGGTCGGGACGAAATTTGGTCTCCCAGGGAAAATGATTGGCGGCGAGATAGACGAACATGAACAGCGGCGTCTTCGGCGGCGCCTCCGACATCAGCGACAAGGCTTTGTCGTAGAAGAAACTGTCGGGCTCGACATCCCTGGCGCCGAGATCGTGCGCGTCGTAAAAATGCTGGATGCCGGTGGTCAATTGAAAACTGCGCGCGCTCATGAACGCGCCGAACGCCGGATAGAGCGAAATCGTGTCATAGCCGCAACGGCGCAGTGCCAGGGGCAGCCCGCGCTCGACCCGGCCGGAGGCGATGCGGGTCACGAAATAGGCGAAGCGGCCGAACGAACGCGACGAGAGCCCTGCGAGCACGTTGTATTCGGTGAACCAGCTCGGGCCGCCATTGCTCTCGGCGAGGAATTTGCGCTCCCTGCCGTCGAACGATTTGAAATGGCTGCCGTAGCCGGGCGGCACCTTGATGCCGTCGGCGGCACGAATATCGAAGCTGGATTCATCATGGACCATGATGATGTTCGGCCGGCGGCCGGCGGGATGGCAGGAATCGAGCAGCGGCACGTTGAGGCGCTCGGTTGCGATCGCGTCCGATTCCATAAAACCGCGATGGATGAAATCCGATACCGCGGTGACGCCGGACCGGGAAAATTTCGACAAATAGCCGTCGTCGTAATAGCCGCGCCAGGCTTCATCCGGCCATCTGATGGAATATCCAACCAGAATCGCCAGGCAGGCCAGCATACAGGCGAGCGCCGGCAGGCGGCGGATACGGAACGGATCGAGCCACCACAGCGCATACATCAAGGGGATCGTGACCAGGCCCGCCGAGATCACCGACCAGCGCAGATTGGGGAAGATCGTAAACAGGAATGCCGCGGTATCGCGATCGATCACCATCAGGTCGACGAAGTTCGCGGTCATCTGCACGACGTCGTGCTTGAGCCGCGACAGCAGCACCAGCACCACCACCATGGTCAGCGACAGCGCGCCCGACAGCGCGGGGCGCCGCAACAGCGCGATCCAGAAGAAATTCAGGATGCCCCACGACAGCAGAAAACAGGCGCGCGAGCCGAAATCGGTCTCGGTTTGCAGCATCAGGACCAGCGCTGCCAGATGCGGCGCCGCGACGGCGAGCAGCCTGAAAATACCAAGGGAGGCGGCGCCCGCGGCGACGACGGTTGCAAAGGGGCCTGGATTAGGCGCGGACGCCATGGACGGGGACGCAACTCAAGCCCGGCGCTGCCAAAAGCCTTGGCTGGCGATAACCAGGAGACCGACGCCGCGGCCGGAACCCGCGACATGTCTTAAAAATGTAATTTAACTGTCATGAACGCGCAATGAAGCGACCCACAGACCTTTGGTCTAGAGGGGCCATTTTTGCCGGCAACCTTACCGGGCTGGCCGTGGATCGCGACGCTCAGCCCGGCGAACTGGCCGGACGGACGAGGTTATTTCGATTTTTGGTCGGGCAGCGGACAGACAAGGGTTTCGGGACGGAATTACCTTTTTCGCCATGCCGGGGTCACCGAAACCCGATCCAGAGCTATTGCCGATCCACCGTCCGCGCTGCCCTGACTGCCATATGCGGATGGTAACGGCTGTCGTCACGCCCGGGCCCGAGGGTTTCGAGCATCGCTGCTACGAATGCCCGAAATGCGCCCACACCGAAACCAGGATGGAAGCCTGCGACCCGCTTGAATCGCACGCCTTCTGGACTGACCGCGGGCCGGGGCAAACCGACCATCCAACATCGACCAAAATGGCGCTCCAAACCAAATAGTGCGGCCATGTCCCGACCGATCAAAAACCCAAAACCCCGCCTCGATCTGGAAGCCGAAGCGCTGGCAGCGCTCGAAACGGCCCGCGCGCTGCCGCACGGTCCGGAGCGGACCGAAGCGATGAAGCGAGCCGGCATCTTGCGGAACGCGGTGGAACTGCAAGGACTGTTTTCCATAAAGCCGGAAAGATCTGCAAAACCCTGAGAGCCCGCCGTCTTGCCCAAATGTGGACTTCAACGAGATTGAGACGGTCAAGCCGGCGGCCGGATATTGCTCGTCAGCCGCGCGACCGCTTCGGACTTCAGCGGATCCATCGCCGTCCTTGTCTCGATGAAGTTGCATCTTTGGCACTCGAACGTCCGCTCTTCCGATCCATCGGGAAGCGGCGTGAGGCGAACCAGCATCATTCGGGTGTAGTGGCACTGGCCGCAAAGCGGCCGCTCGATCACCGTGAGCCTGACTTCCGTCAACGACCTCTTGGGCATGATCCTCCCTCATGCGCCCAGTCGCGAAGCCTGATCCGATCCCTCATCTATCGCAGTGCACCCAAGAACAGGGACCGGCATTGCAGTCGCGAACCCGTTCATTCCCAGCGTAAAGATACTTGCTTGGGCCATTTCCTGCGTCTGTCCGCCACCCGACCTAGCCACGATTTTTCTTGCTATGTCCGGTAGTTGACGTAACGTCCTGACATTATCGGGTAACCATTTAGGCACCGATAGCTGAGAGTTCTCTGCGCTCCCGCCTGTCATACAGGGAGCGCATGGGATGAAGAACCTCTTGCTCAATCTGCTCGCGCCTGCCGACCTGAAACGTCTTGAACCGCATCTGAGGCCCACGCGTTTCGACCAGCACCATGTGTTGTTCGAGGCGGACGAGCCGATCCACAATGTGTATTTTCCGACCACCGCGGTGGTGTCGCTCGTCGTCACCCTTTCGACCGGAGAAACGATTGAAGCCGCGATGGTGGGGCTCGATGGCGTGGTCGGCGCGTCGGCGGCGCTCGACGGCAAAGAATCGCTGAGCCGCGGCATCATTCAGCTCTCCGGCGAAATCATCGTCTGCGATCTCGAGGCGCTCAAGTCCGCCGCCCTGCAAAGCCCAAGATTGCTTGCGCTGCTGATCCGTCATGAGCAGACCGTCTACGCCCAGGCCCAGCAGTCGGCGGCCTGTTTCGCGACGCATCAGGTCGCGGCCAGGCTGTCGCGCTGGCTGCTTCGCGCGAGGGATTTGTCGGGCAGCGACACCCTGTCGTTCACGCAGGAATATCTTGCCGAAATGCTCGGCGTGCGAAGGACCAGCGTCACGGTGGTGGCCCACACATTGCAGGCGGCGGGATTGATCAAATACGCTCGCGGAAAGATTCAAATATTGAACATGGAAGGGCTACAGGACAGCGCTTGCGAGTGTTACGGGACCATCAAGTCTCAGTATCAGAGGTTGCTCGGAGCAACCGCCCCGAAATAGATCGCCGGCTTTTGAGATCGCCTGCCGTGGCCTTTATCGTTGCGCGGGCGGCGGACGCTTCGCAATCCCTTCGATAAAGAGGTCGAGGATCGCCTCCGCGGTGCGCTCGGCGTCGGCTTCCGACACGCCCCAGCGCGGAAAATGGCCGTCGATGTTCATCCGGGCAAACCCGTAGACCAGCGCGCGGCCGGCGATCAGCACCGGCTTCAGCTCGTTTGTACGCAGCGCGCCCGCGGCAATCCCCCACATGCCGCTTTACGCGCTGTTTCTCATTCCGCTGGTCGTGGTGTTCGCGTTGCGGATGATCGCGATGGCGCCCAGCGCGGAGCGCGCGGTACCAGCGCGATAGAAGCCTCAGTCGTCCATCAGCAGATGAAACTTCCGCCCAAGCTGGCGGCGAACGGTGAGGACCGCCCGGTCGACGTCACTGATCAGGCTCTCGCCAAGGATGACGTTCGGGATTTCCCAGTTGCGGCCCTGGCGAACATCCGGCAACCGGCAGAGAGCAGGTATGCGCGCGGTTTCGCATCCGGGTTCGCTCCGCAACGCCGCGTTGGCGATCTCCGTCAGTTCCGCGTTGTTCTTTCCCGTCGTCATCATCGCTAAAGTTCCATTAGCGCCTTACTGGTGGCCAAACCCTTCGAGTCGCGGGCGCGTGTAAGCCATCAAGCCTTGGGCATCAGGCCGAGACGCTTGGCGATGATTTTGTCGACCATGCGCTTGGGCAAATACGCCGTCATCAGATGCCGGATCGGATCGGGCGCGATCTGATAGCGCACCCTGGGATGCGCCGTCGTCAGCGCTTGATAGACGCGCTCGGCAATCTTCTCCGGCGGCAGGCCGATCGCGTCGAGATGTTTCATATAATTGCCGACCTTCTGGAGCGCCGGTAAATAAGGCGAGTTCCTGTACTTGGACATGTCGACGGCCTCTTGGCCCTTGCTCCAGATCGGCGTCTTTACCGGGCCGGGGGCGACGATGATGACGTCGATACCGAACAGCATGAGCTCGCGGCGCAGGCTTTCCGACAGGCCCTCGATCGCATGCTTCGAGGCCGAATAGGCCGGCGTCAGCGGATTGCCGTTCTTCCCCGCCACCGAAGAGATCATCACGATCCGTCCCTTTGGCCCCTTCAAGGAGAAATCCGACCCGAGCAGCGGGCCGAACGCCTGCGTCGCGATGATCGGACCGATCACATTGACCTCCATCTGGCGACGGAATTCGTCGGCCGCAAGTTCCAGCACCGGCCCCGCGACCGCAATGCCGGCATTGTTGACGAGGCCCGACAGCGTCTCGCCATTGAGCGCGGCGCGGACCTCGCGCGCGGCCGCCAGCACCGCGGCTTCATCGGTGACGTCGAACGTCAGCGGGGTGAAATTCGCGCCGAATTCGCTTTTCAGCCGCTCGGAATCGGCCTGTTTGCGCACGCTGCCGAACACGCGAAATCCGCGATCGAGCAGAAGTTTTGCCGTGGCCCAGCCGATGCCGGTCGACGCCCCGGTGATGACGACGGATTGCATGGTTGAAATTCCTCCCCGAACGATTTTTTTGCGCTCAGCGTGAAAAACGCTGATCCCCCGCTTGCTCGGCTGCGCATGATATCACGCGCCGGCGGGTTCGCCCCGTGCTTGTGACACCCAGGCCCGGTAAAGCCGGGTGCGCCGCTTGGTGAGGATCTGCTGGCGGATCAATGCCAATATTGGACTGGCGTCAGGTTTCGGCCGCTTGCCTTTACCGAGGCGGCGCAGTTGCAGCTTCACCAGCGCCATCCTCGCAAGGCTTGCATAGGCCTTGTTGCGCCAGCCGACGCTCGGCATTTCGATATCGAGCGCTTCGCCGCCCTTCCACCGTTCGGGCAGCTTCGGCTCGAACGCCATGGCGCTGGCGATGCCGACCATAGCGACCCCCGGCCTGCCCTCGTTTGGCTTCAGCGCCTGCTCGGCGACGGCGCGCCGGCGGATACCGCCGGTGACCATGACCGGCATCCGCGCGACCGCGCTGATGTCGCGCGCGAAATCGAGAAAATAAGCTTCGCGCACGGCGGTACCGCCCGCCTGCGGCGCGCCTTGCATGGCCGGGCTTTCGTAGCTGCCGCCGGACAATTCCACCAGATCGACCGGCAACTCGTTGAGCCGGCGCACCACCTGCACCGCGTCCGACGCCTCAAAGCCGCCCTTCTGGAAATCGGCCGAGTTCAGCTTTACCGCGACCGAGAAGCCGGGCGAGACCGCGGCTCGCACCGCCTTAACAGCATCGAGCAGGAGCCGCGCGCGATTATGCAACTCGCCACCCCATGCGTCAGTGCGCTGGTTGGTTAGTGGCGAAAGAAATTGGCTGATCAGATAGCCGTGGGCTGCATGGATCTGCACGCCGGAAAAGCCGGCGGTCTCCGCCAGTCTGGCGGTGGTCACGAAACGCGCGACAATCGCAGCAATGCCCGCGGCATCCAGCGCGCGCGGCACAGGAAATAGATGCGAATAGGAGCCCATGTCGACGCCGATGGCCGACGGCGCCACCGCCTCTTGTCCCATCGCGGCGAACACCTGCCGGCCAGGATGGTTGATCTGCAGCCAGGCTTGGTTGCCGCCACGCTTCGCCGCCCGCGCCCAGGCCTTGAACGGTTCGATCGGCTGGCGCTCGTCAAGCACCACGCCGCCGGGTCCGGTCAGCGCGGTCGGATCGATCATCACATTGCCGGTCAGGATCAGGCCGACGCCACCCTCGGCCCAGCTTTCGTAGAGGCGCCGCAGGCTTTCGCCCGGGAGCTGGCCGCCTTCCGCCATGTTCTCTTCCATCGCCGCCTTCGCAATGCGGTTGGGAACGACCGCCTTATTCGGCAGCGTCAGGGGAGCAAACAGCGACGACGGCAGGATGGATGCGTGCATGCATTGGGCCTTGAATTCGGTGGCGGATCGGCGCACCCTACACCTTCAACCTAACTTGAAGGTCAAGGCCTGTTCGAAGGAGACACCGCCATGCAGATTGGTGAACTGGCCCGACGGTTCGGCGTGGCGCCGTCCAAAATCCGCTTCCTGGAGGACGAAGGCCTGGTGCGGCCGGTCCGCCGGACCGCGTCGGGTTACCGCGAATATGACGAGAGCTCGGCTGAAGCGCTAACCATGATCCTGCAGGCGCAATCGCTCGGCTTTACGCTCGACGAGATCAAGGGAGCGCTTGCGGAGACCAAGCATCACGGCCTGCGCCGTGATTACCTGATCAGGCGGATCGAACTGAAATTGAATGAACTTGACCGTCACGTCGCCCAAGTGAACGAACTACGTGCGCGGCTTACCTGTGCCAGCAACGAACTCAAGGCGCACATGAAGAACGGCGAGAAATGCGACACCAGGCCTCCAGCGCCTCCAGCGCCTCCGCCGCTCGGAACGAAAAAGCCGCGCCCGGTGCATCGGTTTCATCGTTGAAGTCCGACGATAGCGTCGATGATCGGGCCGAACAACTGCCATTTCTCGCCGGTGAACCGCATCATCTGCAGCTGCTGGGTCGGATAGAAATCGCTCGGCGATGTAATGAGGTACGAGGGCTTGACCCATCGGCGCCGATGATGTGGACTCTCCCCAGTCAACGCCGGTGATTAACGGAATGCTGTTCGGAAAACCGGAGTCCCGCCATGTCTCTTATGGTTTCCAGCGAAACAAAACCCCAACGCACCTTCGATTCCGCCGAAATGGGCGCCATCGCCCATCTCTATCGCGGCGAGGTCTATCGCTCGACGATTTGGCGAACGCGGCTCGACAACACCACCAACTGGTCGATCGTCACGATGGGCATCGCGCTGTCGACGACGTTTTCGAGCCCCGAGGCCTCGCCCTTGCCGCTGCTGCTGGTGGGGCTGTTGCTTGCGGTGTTTCTCGGAATGGAGGCGCGGCGCTATCGCTATTTCAACGTCTGGCGCGCCCGCGCGCGTTGGCTGGAGATGAATTTCTACGCGCCGATGTTTACCGGTGAGGTGCGCGACGACAGCTGGCAGGTGGTTCTGGCGCGCGACTACACGACGCCGCGCCATCACATTTCATTTGTCCGCGCCGCGGGGCGGCGGCTGCGCCGCAACTATGTCTGGATTCTCGCCGTCCAGGTGATCGCCTACTACGGTAAGATCGCCATCCATCCGACGCCGGCGGCGACCTTGGCGGAATTTGCCGATCGCGCCGCCGTCGGCCCGATCCCCGGCTGGGTCGTTCTGATCATCGGCTTTGTCTACAATTTCGGCTGGCTGGCGTTTGCGCTCGGCACGATGTGGCTCGACCAGCGCACCCATGGCGCCAAGGGCGACGCGGTGGCGATGGGCTAAAGCATGATCCGGAAAAGTGGGCACCGGTTTTCCCTCGCGACAAACGCGGAACGCGTTTGCGCGGAGATCATGCTCAAACAAAAGGCTAGAGCAGGATGGCGATTCGAAGAAAAGTGATCACGTTCTAGCGCGAGGTAGCCGGTACGAAAGCTGCGAGATTCGCGAACGACGAATGCAGCTCGTGGTTTGCGAGGTTGCCGGCGACCAGGACCAGCGTTGCGGCGAGCACCAGCCGCAGCGCCGCTTCGGGCACGCGATGCGCGCAATAGCTGCCGATCAGAATGCCGGGCAACGAGCCCAGCAGCAGCACGCCCATCAGGTGCCAGTCGATCGCGCCGGTGGCCCAGTGTCCGATTCCGGCCACCAGTGTCAACGGCACGGCATGCGCGATGTCGGAGCCGACAATGCGCGTCATCGGCAGCTGCGGGTAGAGCAAGAGCAGCGCGGTCACGCCCACCGCGCCGGCGCCGACCGAGGAGATGGTGACGAGCACGCCAAGGGCCGCGCCAACCAGCACGGTCGCACGCGCAGTGGTGGCAGGGGTGAACTGCTCCATCCGCGCACGATAGCGCTCCATGATCGCCTTGCGGAAAACCAGCGACGCCGCGGTGAGAAGCAGCGCAAAGCACAGCACCAGATTGACCAGGCTGCGCGAGGACTCGCCGTTGAGATCGAGCTGCCACAGCACGAACAGCGTCACGATGCTTGCCGGAATGCTGCCGCTGGCGAGCCGGATCACCGCCGGCCA